>Ga0105348_1000023_pt1 | contig 115027 bp, 91 predicted proteins | sample EN8Hudsemesocosm_2_FD_83504 | JGI IMG/M metagenome (GOLD analysis project Ga0105348, IMG submission 83504) | Methane-oxidizing microbial communities from mesocosms in the Hudson Canyon - EN8C Hudson Canyon | ecosystem: Environmental > Aquatic > Marine > Cold seeps | place: Hudson Canyon... | reverse complement strand
CAGTTATTTTGATAAAGCCTTAAAAGCAACGACAAACGAACAAGAAAAAGACAGCTATCGCTACAGCAAGGCCTCGATTCAATTCCAATCTCGCCAGTATCAAAAGACGTTAGATACCCTATCTTCAATAACTAAGGCCAACCAAGACCAACCTGCTGTGGCGATTTTAATTTCACAAGCACTGGATCAATTTAATCAAAGCGACAAGGCAATAAAACATCTACAAGATGCCTATCAGCTAAGGCCTGACAGCTACCCTATCGCCATTAGTTTAGCGAAAGTTATGAGTGATCATAATCAAGCTAAGGCTGCACTGAGTGATATTACACGCTGGTCTGAGAGACGCGGAACCGATCCGATAATCTGGAATCAGGTTGCAGATACTGCAAATAAAGCGAAGGATTTATTACTGGCATACCGGGCAAAAAGTGAATACTTCTTTTTGAATGGGCAAAAGAATAAAGCAATGAGACAGCTGCAGTTCGCAATTGATCACGCAAATAAAAAAGAGAACTTTCAACAGCAAGCGCGCTTAAAACAGCGCTTATTACAGATGTCAGAGTCAAAAGAATCACTCAGCCTTTAATGGCCTGAGTGATTATTCATAGATAACACGATTATTTGTTCGGCGCAAAAGTCAGCATGCGGTTCAGAGACTTAATCGCCTCGGTACGGATACTTTCATCAACCAGTATTTCTTGATGACCTTGCTTTAATACATCACGCAAGTTTGTTAATCCATTCATTGCCATCCAAGGGCAATGTGCACAACTCTTACAACTTGCGCCATTACCACCTGTTGGCGCTTCGATTAGTAATTTATCAGGAGCTGCCTGCTGCATTTTGTAGAAGATGGCTTTATCAGTCGCTACGATTAATTGAGGATTCGGCAAGTCTCTTGCAGCCGCAATTAGCTGAGATGTAGAACCTACCTCATCCGCTAAATCTACTACGCTCTGAGGTGATTCAGGGTGCACCAAGATAGCTGCTTCAGGATATACAGCCTTTAAATCTAATAACGCTTTCGCTTTAAACTCATCATGAACAATACAGGCACTGTCCCATATCAACATATCAACGCCGGTTTCTTTGGCAACATAGTTGCCTAAGTGCTTATCCGGGGCCCAAAGGATTTGCTCACCCTTATCTTTTAAATGCTGCACGACTTGTAACGCAATACTCGATGTAACAACCCAATCTGCTCTCGCTTTAACTGCCGCAGAGGTATTAGCATAAACAACAACTGTTCGCTCAGGATGCTGATCACAGAAATCTGAGAATTCATCAATAGGACAACCAAGATCCAAAGAACACGTTGCTTCCAATGTCGGCATAATTACGCGTTTTTCTGGACTCAAGATCTTAGCCGTTTCGCCCATGAACTTAACCCCAATAACAACCAGGGTCGTCGCAGGATGATCGCGGCCAAAGCGAGCCATTTCTAATGAATCAGCAACACAGCCACCGGTTTCTTCAGCCAAAGCCTGCAATTCTGGTTCGGTATAATAATGCGCGACCATAACAGCGTCTTCTTGCTTAAGAAGTTGCTTAATATCGGCAATCAACAGAGATTTTTCTTCGGCATCAGCAGTTGCTAACGCTTCGATTTTAATATTTAGATGATCACGTACGAATTGTGATTCTTCATTTAAGACGGGACTGGTCATGAAGGCAAAGTTTCCTGGGAGCTAAAGGATCCTAAGAGATCGAAAGAGTAAAAATTAAGGAGCCGGAGTATACCACAATCAAGCGATAGACTAACCATCTGAAAAGTAAAAGCGACAGGCATAAAAAAAGGGGTAAGCTCTACGCTTACCCCTTTTCATATAGTGGTGGGCCGTGTGCGACTTGAACGCACGGCCAATTGGTTAAAAGCCAACTGCTCTACCAACTGAGCTAACGGCCCAAATTCTTTAATTCTTGCTAGAATCTGGTGGTAAGTCACTAATCTTACCGATCATACTAATTCACATAAATATAAATGATTTCTACACCATCTACTTTCATATAATGGTGGGCCGTGTGCGACTTGAACGCACGGCCAATTGGTTAAAAGCCAACTGCTCTACCAACTGAGCTAACGGCCCAAATTCTTTTTGAATCTGGTGACAGCTAAACTAACTGCCTGAACTCTATTTCGCGAATTATACTTAAACAAAAACTAATGTCAATGTTTTCAGTAACTTACAAAGCAATATAGTTAAATATCAATCTTGCTTAAATGGTGGGCCGTGTGCGACTTGAACGCACGGCCAATTGGTTAAAAGCCAACTGCTCTACCAACTGAGCTAACGGCCCTTAAGCAAGGAGGCACATAATACCGACTTATTTTTCTTACACAAGACTTTTTACAAAATAATCTACAAATGACAACTAGTTGTGAACAGTGCTCCGCTAACAAGTCAGAGACCGTGATTATTCCGTGACTTCAAGCCTTGCCAAATAACGCTCTGCTAGACGCACAGCCGAATCCGAAATACCCGGATACTGCTTAATCACCTGCTGTAGAATTTCTTTTGCTTTAATAGCATCGCCACTCCTATCATAAGAAACTGCTAGCTTATAATGAGAGTCCGCGGCTTTGTTATGCTTAGGGTGATGATCGACCACTGTTTTAAACTGCTTAATGGCTAAATCAAAATTCCCTTCTGCTAACTGAACTTCTCCAGACCAATAAAACGCATTGGCCGCTAAAGCATGCTCTGGATAGGTTTTAGCAAATATATCAAGCTGCTCAAGCGCATGAGTAAAATCTTTCTTTTTAATAAAAGACATTGCACTGGCATATAGGTCATCGGCGGGCAAAACATCCACTTCACCATTAGTACTCTGAGAGGTTGCTACAATCGGCTTACTCATAAGTTCAGCGATGCGTCGATCGAGATCGAGATAGCGCTGCTGCTGCTGTTTTTGCAACATTTCAATGGTATGAGTTTGCTCTTCAACCGTGCCACGTAATTCAGCTATTTCTTGCTGCATGACTTCTACCATAGATAATAATTCAACTTGTAACGATGAATTAGCCGGTAGCGGAGAATTAGCTTGTCGTGCGACAGAGGGGGCGGTTTGAACAGCAGGTTGTGCAGTAGGCCCTTGGCCTACTGCTACCCAGCCATCTTCCGCAGCGCTGGATATAGATATCAGCAGCGCTAGAGGTAAGACTGTATATTTCATCAGAAATTAACGGCTCTGGTATTTGATCTCAACACGACGGTTTTGAGACCAAGAATCATCATTGTGACCCATCAAAGCTGGACGCTCTTCACCAAAACTAACAGTTTCGATTTGAGAAGATGCTGCACCGTTAGCTTGTAGGAAACGACTAACAGACAATGCACGACGCTCAGCCAATGCTAGGTTGTATTCAACAGTACCGCGCTCATCTGCATGACCTTCAAGTACTACACGAGCTGAAGAATTAGCCGCTAAATACTGAGAGTGAGCAATCAAAGAGTTCTTGCTATCAGCTTTGATTGTTGTGTTATCAAAATCAAAGTAGAAAACACTTACGTCCATCAAAGCAGCTTGTGCTTCGTTAGCAGCAGCATCAATTTGCTCGCCAGCAACCGCTTGTGCTTCAACAGCTTGAGTTTCAACATCAGCAGCTTCTTCTTGTGCAGCTTCTTGAGCAGCGTTCAGAGGTTTTAACTCATCACCTTCTGCAATATCACTGTTGCTTGCGCAAGCTGTCATCAATACAGCACCAAAGGTCAATCCCAATGTTTTTACTAATGCACTCTTTTGCATGATTTACTTCCCATTATTAATTAAATTTAAAGTTTTATAATTTTAGTGCTTGGATCCTGTTGATTATTTCAACAAAGGCGACCAAGCAGGTTCCCGAACATCACCATATTTAGATGGTAATCGGAATTTAACCTCTCCATCTAATGATACCGCAGCCAAAATGCTGCGATCACCGACACTTGCCGCATAAACTACCATACTTCCATTCGGTGCAACACTAGGAGATTCGTCCAACTGGGTTTCTGAGGTTAAAATTTGTAAAACCCCAGTTTTCATATTTTGCGTGGCAATATGAAAACGACCATTATTACGATGCACCATTACCATCTTACGACCATCAGGGGTAATTCGTGCACGGGCATTATAATCCCCTTCGAAGGTGATTCGCTTCGGTTTTTTATCCGCTAATGAAACCTGATATATCTGTGGTTTACCGACTCGACTGGAAGTGAATATCAAGCTTTGACCACCCGGCATCCACTGAGGTTCCGTATCAATACCATAATGCTTTGTAATTCGATTAAGTTGACGTGTCGCAAGATCCATTACATAAACATCAGGATTTCCATTTCTAGAAAGCACCATGGCCATCTTTGTGCCATCAGGTGAAAAGGCTGGCGCACTATTAGAACCTTTAAAGGACGCTATCTTTTCGCGTTTACCACTGGCAATTTCTTGAATAAAGATCTCACTACGACCATTTTCGAAGCTAGCATACGCAATTTTTTTACCATCATAAGACCATGACGGTGAAATAATAGGCTGCTTAGAAGAGAATATATTCTGTTCTCGGGCACCATCCGCGTCAGCGTAGCTTAAGTTGAACTTAGTACGCTCACGGTTAGTGGTCACATATACCAACTTGGTTGAGAAAGCCCCAGGCAGGCCTGTTAATGCTGCAAAAATTCGATCACTCATAAAGTGAGCAATATCCCTTAACGACGATGCACCGCCGGTTAATTTCTGATTCATTAACGCTGTACGTGTGTTCACATCAATTAATTTAAAGTTGATGATGTAGCCACCACGTGAATCCTGCTTAATTTCGCCGACCACCAAGTAGTCTTGCTTTAATAATTCCCAGTCACGATAAAAAACTTCTTCTTCGGTATTAGGTAAACTGAGCATCTCGGATTTGGGCAAGCTATTAAAATAGCCGCTACGACCTAAGTCATTAGCCACAATTTGGGCTACATTCTCTGGAAGCGCTTTAAGCCCTTTCCATTTAAATGGGACGACTGCCATTGGTATAGCAGACTGCTTACCTTTAGTGATTTCAATAACCAGTTCGGCTCTAGCCTGAAGTGCTAATATACTTAAAAATAAGACCTTAATGATTAACTTAATCACCACACTGCATCCTCTGGCCTAAAGGCCATCACGAAATTTCTAAATTGCTGTTCAAATACTCGACTATCTTTCGGCACAGGCAAAGGCTGTGCTCGATTAACAGCCGCTAATACTGAACGATCTAATGCTTCATTACCACTGCCGGTAATAATGGAAACGTGAACAACCTCTCCTGTCGGCACCAGCTGAATTCGAACAACGGCTTCCATATCAGGTCGGGCACTCGGAGGATAGCGCCATGACTTAGAGATTTTCGCCCGTATTTGTGAAGCAATATCATTGGTTATTGCTGCATTTTTTTGCGCTGTTTGCTCATCTGCCAGCGCTTTTTCGATGGACCTTTGCTGCTCTTCAACGGCAAGGGCTTCCATTAACAACAACTCCTGCTCTTCATCAAAGGCCTGCTGCTCTTCGAGTTTTTCCTGCTTCAACCGCTCTTTTTCTTTAAGTGCGGCCAATTCTTTCAAGCTTTCGGCCTTCTTTAAATCTGCAGCTTTCTTAAGTGCTTTATCTTTTAGCGCTTTTGCCTTTTTCTTATCCGCTAATTTTTTTGCCTTAGCTTTAGCCGCTTTATTCTTAGCAGCCTTGTTTTTAGCGGCTTTTTCTCGTGCCGCTTTTTTCTTAGCAAGGTGTTTTTTCCAATTTTCATTTTTACGGCGTTTCTCTGCCGCTAATTTGCGCTGCTTAGATTGCTTACTCTCAACTTGAATGACTTTGGCTTGAATATTTTGAGGAGTCGGCTCAGCAACTCGCCTCTTTTCTTCAGGCCACTCAATCGCAAATAATGCAATCACCCCAATGTGCAAGATAAGCGCAAGCGTAATAGCAAGGCCATAGCTTTGCGGATCTAATATTTTTTTCAGCCAAGTATTGCCAGACATACTTATAGGCCTACCGGCGAGTCAGGTGCTTCAGTGATCAAGCCGACAGAAGTTGCCCCCGCTCCTTGCAAGCTGCCCATTAATGCGACAACGATGCCATAAGGAACCGCTTCATCACCTCGTACCAATACATCTGTTTTCGGTTGCGATTTTAACAAGGTCGCGACGTACTTTCGAATATCCACCAGCGCCATAGCTTTAGGGTCATCACTGCCACGTTCTAGATAGTACAAGCCTTTTGCAGAGACAGAGACAATCAGTTGATTTTCATCTTGTTCGACCGTTACCGGACTCGCATCAACATTCGGCAAATCAACATCAACACCTTGATTCAACATAGGCGCCGTTACCATAAAAATGATTAGCAGTACCAGCATGACATCAATGTAAGGCACCACGTTGATCTCAGCCATTGGCTTACGCTTTTTGCCCCCTGGAGGCGCTAGCGGTGATACCCCTGGCATTATTCAGCACCCTTTTTTGGCTGTTTCATACGATGTGTCTGGCGATATAGAATCGATGAAAACTCTTCACCAAACGTCTGCATACTAGTAATTAGCTGTTCCGACTTTGTCGTAAATCGATTATAAAAAATCACCGCAGGAATAGCCGCCAACAACCCCATTGCCGTTGCAACAAGTGCTTCTGAAATACCGGGTGCAACTGATGCAATGGTCGCTTGCTTCATTACCGCCAAACCTTGGAAAGAGTGCATAATCCCCCAAACTGTTCCAAATAAACCAATATAAGGACTGGTTGAGCCGACGGTTGCTAAAAATGAAAGGTGATGCTCTAAAACTTCTGTTTCACGACTGATCGTAATACGCATCGCACGCTGAGTGCCTTCCATAATCGTATCGGGCTCTTCAGGCGCTTGTTGACGTATCTTACCAAATTCTTTTAAGCCGCTAGTGAATACATTTTCAGCACCCATCGGTTCTGGATTATTTTGGCATTCTTTATACAACTGATTTAAATCGATACCAGACCAAAAGCGCTCTTCAAACTCATCCATCTGCTCTTTAGTCGCAGATAAAAGGCGTGAGCGCTGAACTATAATCACCCACGAAGCGACAGAGGCCATCACTAAAATAAGCATAACTAACTGCACGACAAAGCTGGCATTAACGATTAATGAAATAATCGACATGGATTGCTCTACGGATTCTTGCTCCATTGTTCTTCCTTAATTTTTCTTACGTATAGTTTATAAATTCAATTCTACTTATCTTCCGAAGGATCTGGCAGACCAAAGTGGCGATAAGCCATCTTGGTTGCCGTTCGTCCTCGAGGCGTTCGCATCATATAACCTTGCTGGATCAGATACGGCTCTAGAACATCCTCAATAGTATCGCGCTCTTCACCAATGGCTGCGGCTAAGCTATCAACTCCAACCGGACCACCATCAAATTTTTCTAATAATGCCAATAACAGGCGCCTGTCCATATGATCAAAGCCATGACTATCGACTTTCAACATATTTAATGCAGCATCCGCACTGGCCTTAGTGATTACACCATCACCTTTCACCTGGGCGTAATCTCGCACTCGACGTAATAAACGATTAGCAATACGAGGGGTTCCGCGCGAACGGCGAGCGATTTCATCAGCCCCTTCTGTATCCGATTCAAGCCCCATCAATCGAGCTGATCGCGAAACAATGTGAGATAAATCGGCAACATTATAAAACTCTAAGCGCTGAACAATACCGAAGCGGTCACGTAATGGAGAAGTTAATAGCCCAGCTCTTGTTGTCGCCCCGACTAATGTAAAAGCGGGTAAATCTAATTTCAAGGAGCGCGCAGCAGGCCCCTCACCGACCATAATATCCAGCTGATAATCTTCCATCGCCGGATACAAAATTTCTTCAATTGCTGGGCTTAAGCGGTGAATCTCGTCGATGAAAAGCACATCACCTTCTTCAAGGTTGGTCAGCATTGCAGCTAAATCACCGGCCTTCTCTAAAACGGGTCCAGACGTACTTTTAATATTCGCCTCCATTTCATGAGCAATAATGTTCGCCAGTGTCGTCTTACCTAGCCCTGGTGGGCCAAAAACCAAAGTATGATCTAAAGCTTCTTCACGCGCACGCGCAGCTCCGATGAAAATTTCCATCTGTTCACGAACGGCAGGCTGCCCTCTATAATCCGCCAGCGTATCAGGGCGAATGGCTCTATCTTGCCTATCTTCACGCTTAGGCGATAAATTATTACCCCCAGATTCTTCACTGCTTGGCGTCGCGCTAACAAAACGATCACGTTCGATCATATAAACTGTTGTTCCTAAATAATTCCTAATAGTTCCTACTTTTTACATCATGCCTTTTAAAGCACGACGAATCATTTCTTCTGAACTGGTAATTTCAGCAGGCATTTTACTCAACATTTTACTCGCCTCTTGGGGCTTGTAGCCTAGCGAGATCAGAGCGGCTTCTGCTTCAGATAATAAGTGATTTCGATTATCAGTATCCGTTTGATCTACCGCAGCCCATAACGGCGCTTGAGTTTGCCACTCTTTTAAGCGGTCTTGCATTTCGACGATCAAACGCTCAGCGGTCTTTTTACCGACACCCGGTAATTTAGTCAGCGACGTCACTTCATGATTTTGAATGCAACGGGCAAAAGTATCTGCATCCATACTGGATAAAATACCCAAGGCCAATTTAGGCCCTACACCACTTACTTTAATTAACGTGCGAAACATAGTGCGCTGCATTTTATCGCTAAAACCATACAATAATTGCGCGTCTTCTCGAACCGCTAAATGGGTAAATAAGGTGATTTTACTGCCCAACTTACCAATATCCAAAAAGCTCGATAAGGGTGCCTGAACTTCATAGCCCACACCATTTACATCTATCAGTAAATCTGGGGCTTGTTTTTCAATCAATACACCACTTAAACGTCCGATCATTATTTCATTTTCTCACACTATTTTTAAAGCGCTAGACTAACAGTTTCCCTTAACGCATGCGACCACGGCTGAAGTTCTTAACGCCGATATTAGCCACCAAACTGGCCGAAGTATGCGCATGAGTAATGGCAATGGCCAGAGCATCAGCCGCATCTTCTTGAGGCTTACCCGGCAACTTTAATAACAATTGCACCATGTGCTGAACCTGCTCTTTATCTGCACTGCCTTTACCCGTAACGGCTTGTTTAACACTGCGCGCTGCATATTCAGCAACGGGCAAGTCATGCTGCACGGCCGCCACAATAGCAACGCCTCGCGCTTGGCCTAGCTTCAAGGCTGAATCGGCATTCTTCCCCATAAAGACCTGCTCAATAGCGAACTGTTCAGGGCTATAGGTTTCAATAATTTCATTGACTCCTGCAAATACCTGCCCTAGCCGTTGTGGCAATTCTTTTTCGGTAATACGAATACAACCGCTGGCAATGTATTCAATTCGTTGTCCTACCGTATTGATCACACCGTAACCAGTAATTCGAGAGCCGGGGTCAATACCTAAAATGATGGCCATATTTTCGTCTTTATTATTAGGTAATGGATATATTGACCCTATTCTAAACTGTCCGTTCCTTTTCAGGTAGCGCATATTTTTATTAAGGTTTAACCGCGGATGCCGTATCATAATCGGAAAAATAATAATCCATAGACTCATTACAAGCTAAAGAAATACGGTTATGACCTCAGAAAGCCAATTGCCACTGTTTGCTCGCTACCCAATTATTGAAGATCAGCTTCAGCCACAGCAATTTGCCTGCTTGCCTACGCCTGTAATGGCACTAGATGGACTCGCTAATAATGCTTGGGTCAAACAAGATGATTTAACGCATCCGAACTATGGCGGTAATAAAATCCGAAAATTGGATTTCATTTTGGCTGACATAAAGCGCCGACAAAAGAAACACGTGATTACTTTTGGCGCAACGGGCACAAATGCGGGTGTCGCAACGGCCATGATGTGTTATCGCAATCAACTGAAATGCACCGTTTATTTGTTTGAACAACCCCTGACTCAAACAGTAAAAGATAATCTCGCGTTAATGCAGGCATATGGCGCAGAACTTATTTATTGCGGCTCGTTATTGAAAACGGTCTTAAGCTTTTATTGCTCTCGCTATCGCTTGCAGCGCGACAGTTATTTTTTATGGGCTGGCTGCTCTAATTCAGTCGCGACTTTTTCATATATCAACGCCGCCTTTGAATTAAAACAGCAGATTGATAATAACGAGCTTCCTGAACCCGAGCATATCTTCGTGCCCGTCGGCAGCTGCTCAACACTTGCGGGCTTAACATTAGGTGCAAAATTATGCGGGCTCAATAGCAAGGTGGTGGGTATTCGAGTCGCTCCTGCTTATTTAGGTCCCTTTCCTGCTTGTACCGCTGGTGAAGTCAACAAAGTGATCACACAAGCAGCCAAACAAATGCAATCGTGGGGAATCAGCGATTTAGGTCGAATACCGACATGTACTTTTAGCGATGATTTTTATGGAGAGGGTTATGGCATTGCTAGCGAGAGCAGTGAAAAAGCGATTATACGCTTTAAAGAGCTGGGAATTAAATTAGAAAATACGTATACCGGCAAAGCCGCCGCGGCTTTTATCGAACAGCTAAAGAGAAACGATAAACCTCAACTTTTTTGGCAAACGTTCAATAGCGCGAATGCACTACTGAAAGCTCAAGAAGAAACCCAATTAAATAAAGATCATCACACTGAATATCCCTTAAGTACTGCAATTAGCCAGTACCTAGCAGGCTAAAGTCGGTGCTCTTTCAACCTGACTTAATAAGGCCAACGTCCGAGCGCTTGGCCCTGCTCATTCTTTAAAGTGAATGATTTAATGCTTTTTGGAATTTTAACCAAGAGGCAAGGTGAAGTTATCATCTGAGCTTGCATACTTCCTGCTGCAGGCTGATGCGTAATACGCGTTACCTGCCAATGATCTTGCTCCAATAACCAGTTACTTAATTCTATACCGTAACCCGCACTGGGCTTTTGCCCACTACTAACGATTAAGATATTTTCTTTTAACCAATTCACCTCAGTCTGTTCGAACTGCTGTAGTGCTTTCGGCGGTAAGGCTAGATATTCATCTTCCTGCTCTAGCCAAATATGGCTTTGCGACTGAGTGATATAACAGTGCTGGCTATGAATCCCCTTCGGTACGCTATAAACATCTTGAGCTGGTTGCGAACCACAGGCAATTACTGATAATGGGGCCGTCAGCACCAATACGACTTTCACTGCTTTTTTAGCTATATTCATTAACTGACTTCCAACAATCATTACATTCCCACGGGTGTTCATCATTATTTTTGCGACTTTCATTTTCACCCAATTATTTTAAACTTATGTCCGACAATACGATCAATCAGTACTTTTCTGTAGCGCCTTCACATTCGATGGCGGCTCTTGTAAACGATAGATTAATTTAGGTAATGAAGTCGAGCTGCCTGCTGCCAAACTTTCTATGCCAGTACTCACGTAATTTACGCTCATATTAATGTTAATATGAGGCTGCGCTTCACTAATAGTAATTACCCTTGGTTGTACTAGTGTTGGGTATTGGCCACAAGATTCACCGGCATCACAAATAATCAAATCAAGATCTAAATCTGACCCCGTCGAGACGGTATAGTTTCCTTTTTTCAAACTAAATACCTGATAAGTATACTGTCCGTCATTAGCGATCAGCGCTGCACTTCCACCTGCACTCTCAAAAAACCCTTCAGAGTTGGGCTCTGCATCCTCATCAATAACAACAACGTACTGCACGCCAGCATTCGCGGATAACAAAGAATTACCAACCTGTAATTGTACCGAAATTACAATATCTGCCACTTCACTTAAAGATGAGCTCACCACCAGCTCTGCGCTATAGGAGTCTTCTGACAATCCTGTGCGATCAACACTCACCCGATAGCCGCCTAAACCTGTTAGCTCATCAGTTAATTTAGTGAGTACTAGCCAACTACCACCAGTACTATTGTCAGCGCCATTTATTTGCACAGTAATGTCGCCAAGATTCGCATCATTCACGACTCCCGCCGAGGTTAATACAAAATCAACAGTAAGCTGACTGACATTGAAAAATAGATTGTTATTGGAGCTGAGTATTTGCGGACTTAAATCCCCCTGAACCTTGAGCACCGCTTTCTGCGCATCAATTAGGCCCATACCAAAAATATCATCACGCCCTTGCGCTCCAAGGTCCTGGGTCAAGTCTCCTGCATTTAAGTGCCCTAAAAATTCATTATGAGTGAGGCTTGGTTTGGCGGATTTCATCAACGCTGCAACGCCTGCGACATGAGGTGCTGCCATTGACGTCCCTTGCTGTGAACCGTAAGTAAAAATAGCGGAACCATTTCGATCATCGCCCCACGTACTCAAAATGCCACGGTCCACAGAAGAGCCTCCTCCCGGAGCGGCTATATCAATAGTAGGGCCAAAGTTGGAGTAACTGGCTTGCTCTAAATTTCGATTGATTGCCGCAACAGAAATTACATTAGGGTAAGCCGCTGGGTAAGAAGACGTCGAAGTTGACTCATTACCGGCAGCTGCAATGACGAGGATACCCTTAGCTATGACAGCGCTATAAAGCTCATTTTCGATATTGGAAAAGCCTGGGCCGCCTAAACTTAGATTGATAATGTCAGCTGCAGAGACCGCCGTAGTTGAGTTCCCACATCGCGAATCATTACTGCGAGAAAGCTGAGCAGAAAAACAAACGCCTTGCATAATATCACTGGCAAATCCGCCATCTATCCCCAATACCCGCACAGGCATGATTTTCACATTGGGGGCGATACCCACTCCGCCTATAGCGTTTGCAGCGGATGCGGCAATCGTGCCGGCCACATGGGTGCCATGAAAACTACTGCGTTGGTCGCTAATATTTTTATCACCGGTATCATTAGCATCCGAATCATCATCAACAAAATCATACCCTGCAACAAGATTACTCGATAAATCAGGGTGCGCGGTTAATACGCCAGTATCTATGACAGAAACCACTACATCACTGTCTCCTAAACTATCCAGCGCTTCCCATGCCTGCTCCACATTAATTGTATTGTAATGCCACTGCGCAGAATATAATGGATCATTAATAGCAGGCAATGCCGTAGGGTAACGCTTCCAGTTTGGCTCGGCATAAAGAATATCGGGATGACCTGATAACGCCTCGATTGTTTGCAACGTTTGCCAATGTGCCTGTTCTTCAGCCTTTAATTCGCGCTCTGCGGCGCTAAGGCTTTGGTTATTTAAACGCTGGCTATTTAATCGGCTGACAAGCGGGCTATTAATAGCCGTTGTCGAAATAGCGATATTTTGGCTGGCTAAAAAAGCCCGAGCATCATCAATAGTTAACGTTTTAATTCGGCCCAAATCCATACGACTACTGAGACCTTGAGCTTGATACTGGCGATTGGGTTTTAACATGATGTTAACCTCTCCCAGTGCATAATCTTTCAGGGAGTTATTAACAGCGGCCTCAATAATTAATGAATAGATACCATGACTGTGAAAATCAGGATCTGGTCTTTGCGAAGAGCTACTCGGGTTATCCGCAGTTAATTTAATGAAATAACTATCTTTCGTAGGCACAATAATCGCTGAAGGCAGTCGCCCTGAGAGAGAATCTGTTTGAACAGAAAATAAGGCTTCTCCTTGATCACCTGCGCTAAATAATTGCATTGTTATTTGTTCATAACTGCCCGCATTATTTTTATCAGCCACTTGTACATTGAGGCGCTGATACTGCTGAAGCTGCACCTGGTAGAAATCTTCTCGATCGTTAATATCAACGACACCCGACAGCCTGCTGTTTGCAGAAATAACCTGTGCACTATTAAAGCTGTTATTTTCAGCATTTGGCTCATCAGGGTCACGGGTATCCACATCAACCAAACTATCGAGCGCGGCGGTTATTGTTCCAGAAATACTGCCACTGCCAATTGATACCTCGGCATCTGCTCTACCTTCTTCTCCCTCTGCCGTTTGGTAGATTAAGCTAACTCTATATACACCTGGCTCGTTAAATACATGTTCAATCGAAGGGGTGTTAGTATTCGAAGTACTGACATCATCACTGAATAGCCACCGGTAAGAAATAAGCTCTTCATCACCTGCAACCGTAAAAACCCAACGAGCAGGTGCCAGCTCTTCTCTTGATTCATAACCAATACTGATATCACTAGATTGATCAAAAAGTGGATTTTGAGAACCGCTACAGGCCGTCAAAAAAAGAAAGGGGAGAAAAGTAAATAACAATACGAACGGTTTCATAGCAACCTAATGATGAAGAATAATTAAGCCTTAGTTTAGCTGTGTTTTAAAGAGCATACTAATAGTGATTAAATCTATTGCTTAAATCGTAATAGCGATTGAATCCATCTAAGTGGTTTTTAAGAACAATATAGACTGCATAATTAATTTCTCAGCATTGCCTAAACATAGCTCCTACACTAAAAAGTATGAAAGTATGTGAATTTACCCACCCTAAAAGCGGCCCTTGCCAGCAACTTGCTGATCCTGAAAGTGATGAGTCTTTATGTTATTGGCATACTAATTCACTTAAAACGAAAGCAAACTTGAAAGAAGATCTAGAAACATTTGCTCAATCCGGCAAACCGATGCAAGGGTTACAACTGCGCAAGGCAAATCTTAATGGCATCAATCTTGTTAATTTAGGCCATAAAGAAGGCTTTCATTTACACGATTGTGATTTCTATCGTGCCGACTTAAGAGAATCTCATTTATTTGGTTGTGATTTATCCAACTCATCTTTAATGAAAGCTGACTTAAGATTTTCCAATTTACACTGCGCCAACTTAAGCGGTTGCAATTTATTAGGCACCCGCCTTGAAGGCTGCCGTTTAGATAATGTTCAATGGGGTGAGCATATAATCCAAGAGCAGCAAGCTGAAGATGCAAAGAGTAAAGCCAGTCGGTACGACTATTGGCAACAAGCTGAAGAAATATATAGAAACCTGCGCAAAGCCACTGAGCAAGCAGGGTTGTTTGAAATTTCGGGACACTTTTTTGAGCGAGAAATGGTCATGCGCCGATATCAAATGCCATTTTTCTCTGGTCACCGGTTCTTTTCTAAAATTGTCGATGCATTTTGCGGTTATGGTGAGCGCCCCATGCGGGTTGTTATGTTCTCTATGCTCGCCATTTTATTTTTTGGCTCGCTTTATTTCATGCTAGGCATTAACGATGGAGGGCAGCTGCTAGCGTGGGATAGCAAGCACTCATTACTGGTAAACATCCGTCACTTTTTTACCTGCTGCTACTTCAGCGTCGTTACATTCACAACATTGGGTTATGGCGATTTAACGCCACTGGGGCTCTCCCGGTTATTAGCCGCAATTGAGGCTTTCATTGGCAGCTTCACGCTCGCTTTATTCGTCGTCGTTTTTGTGAAAAAAATGACGCGTTAAACCTCTGTGGAGCGCTCAATTTTAAGCGCATTTCCTTAAGTACAATGGCTTATTTTTAAGCGTGAAAACTCTTCCGCCAAGCTATCCGCCACTTTATTTCGCCCCATGCTGACAAGAAAATCTATCAAACTTTTCAATAATAACTCCGCTTGCGCGCGCGCTTCATCACGGAATTTTACCGGTTCAGAAGTATCTACCATCACAGATAACATATTGAAATGTGCATCGGATAATACTTTCTCTGATTCCGGTTGCAGCTTTTGACAACTCAATGCTTGGGCGAGATTCATACTGGCCAACGAATAATATTGCATAAATGTTGTACGCTCTCCATCGCTAACAAGCCCTGTTCTTGCGTGTCCAAGCGCTTTCTGGAACTGCAATATCGCCGATTTGTAATCCTTCTGATGATAAAGATCACTGCCTAAACACGTAGTCCACTCCCAATCTTTAAGCGCCTGCTGCAGTCTCTTCTGCGGCTTTGTTTTCCTTCTTAAACGTGAAATAAATAGGAACATAGAATAACTACCTCTAGATGAGAATGATTACCATTCAAGCATTTAATATTCATTATTACAACAAATTTAATTCTCAGTCGATCTTTTACATTTTAACCCTTCATATTTTATGTCTTGGTCTAGAATTAAAGAATGATGTGAGCCTTTCAAGATGTTGCATACATTTAAATCGTATCAATCAGACTCAACTTGGATAGCCGTTTTATTTAGGAGCACATAAGTGCAAGATAAAGAGCTGCAAGAAAAATATCGCCAACAGATTCCTGGCTTATTAGCAGAGCTAGAAAATGCTTCGCAACAGTGGACATCAAACCCTCAGCGGGAAAGCTTTGATCACTTTTTCACTAAAGTATTGGATATAAGTGGCAGTGCAGAAATGTTTGGCCAACTTGCAATCGGCAATGTTGCAAAATCAATGCAAGCTGAAATGGCGACTTTTTTCAAGACTCACGAGCAGCCAAGTCCTAGTGAAACAAAGCGCATAATAGGTATTAACCAACAGCTTATTAGTATGATGCAGCAGCCGACTGGGGATCAAAATACTGATATTCGTGAAGTGCTTTTTAAAGCCAAAGTCACTGATAGCGAATTAATGCATATTATCGTTTTAGAAGATGATCCGACCTTGGCCCAAGATATTAAACAAAAACTGTCGAGCACCAGCTTTGATATCTCAGTCATTCCTAATATCGCCCAGATTAAGCCTTATTTTAAAGACAATACTAACTGTATTATTGCTAATCTTGATAACTTGAACGATACGCAAATAAAACTACTAGGGGAAATTGAAGAAATACGATCATCCATCCCACTGATATTTCTATCCGATGATAATAGCATTAATGCGCGTTTAAAGGCCGTCCAAGCCGGTGGTCAAGCCTTCATAACAAAGCCTATAGACTATACTCTGCTATTACATACAATCGACTCATTAACAGAGAGGCATTTACAGCAGAAATATCGCGTACTCATTGTTGATGACCAAAAATCGTTATCCGATTATTACTCAAGCATTTTAAGAGCATCGGATTTTGAAGTGCTCGCCGTCAATAACCCTGAACACGAATTAATGCCGGCGCTTACCGAGTTTGTTCCTGATTTGATTTTGCTAGATCTTTATATGCCATATTGTAACGGTCAAGATTTAGCGGGTATTATTCGTCAGATAGATAACCTTATTAGCGTACCTTTAGTATTTCTTTCTGCTGAAGCCAGCTCAGATCTGCAGCTTCGTGCGATGTCGACCGGGGCTGATGCTTTTCTAACAAAGCCTGTTTCACCTGATGATCTATTATTGACAGTTCAATCTCGTATCAAACGAGGCCGCGCGGTTCATGATCTTGTTACCAAAGATCCATTATCGGGTTTATTAAATCGACGCGAAAGCCTTCGTCGTTTAGATGAAGAAATCTCAAGAAATCGTCGGAATAGCACTTCTCTCACAGTCGCTATGCTTGATCTTGATCATTTCAAAAAGATAAACGACAACCTAGGTCATGCAGTAGGTGATTGGGTTATCAAATATTTCGCCCGCAGCATGCAATTGATTTTTAGAGAGTGCGATATTATTAGCCGACACGGCGGGGAAGAGTTTTTGGTAATTTTCCCTGATACCGATACTGAGTCTGCTCAAATGGCCTGTAAACGGCTAAAAAAATACATTCTTGCCAGCGAAGAAGACTTGCCGACACCTTTTACTTTCAGTGGCGGTTTAGCATTATTAAATAATAACGATGATGGAGATTCAATTTTAGACCGAGCGGATATTGCGCTCTATAAAGCCAAAGAAAAAGGCCGTAATAAAGTCATTACGGCCACCGATAATCCCGTTAACTAATCTGATCTAGGGGTTGAGCTAAAAACAAACTTGTCCTCTAAAACATCCGCTACAATTTCACTCCCTGGCATGAACTTACCAGAGAGAATCGCTTGAGCAAGGGGGTTTTCTATCCACTGTTGAATTGCCCGCTTCAATGGCCGCGCGCCGAATACAGGATCATATCCAAGATCAACCAACTTTGTTTTTGCTGCGGTAGTTAATGACAGCGTCAAATCTCGATCTTGCAAACGCTTCGATAAAGACTGTAATTGAATACCCGCAATGCCACTGATTTGATCTTTAAGTAATGGATGAAATACAACTGACTCATCAATTCGGTTAATAAACTCAGGTCTAAAGTGCGAACCCACTATTTCCATAACGGCATCACGCATGCTTTCATAATTTTTTTCTAAATCTTCACTCTCAGATCCTAACGCCATTGTTTGTATCACATCCGAACCTAGGTTAGATGTCATCACTAATACCGTATTTTTAAAGTCTACTCTGCGCCCTTGGCCGTCTGTTAATTGACCATCGTCTAATACCTGCAACAAAATATTGAAGACATCAGGGTGCGCTTTTTCAACCTCATCCAATAAAATCACAGAATAAGGTTTGCGACGAACCGCTTCGGTCAAATGCCCGCCTTCTTCGTAGCCCACATAACCTGGAGGTGCGCCAATTAAACGTGCAACCGAATGCTTCTCCATATATTCCGACATATCGATGCGGATCATAGAATCATCACTATCGAATAAGAATGTCGCTAGCGCTTTGCATAACTCAGTTTTACCCACACCTGTTGGCCCCAAGAATAAAAACGAACCGTTAGGGCGATTTGGATCACTCAATCCTGCGCGAGAGCGTCTTACTGCATTGGAAACTGCGGTGATTGCTTGCTGTTGGCCAACAACTTGCTTGTGTAACTCTTCTTCCATGCGTAACAGTTTATCACGCTCACCTTCGAGCATCTTTGTCACAGGTACCCCTGTCCAGTGAGAAACAACTTCGGCAATTTCTTCCTCAGTTACTTTATTGCGCAATAACTGAAACTCTTGCATGCCTTGTGCTTCGGCTTCATCTGCCGTTGTTAACTTCTTTTCTAACTCAGGAATAATGCCGTATTGAAGTTCTGACATTTTTTGCAGATCGCCAATACGACGCGCGGCTTCTAGCTCTGCTTTTGCTGCTTCTAACTTTTCTTTAATTTCAGAAGCCCCTTCTAACAAGGCTTTTTCATGCTTCCAAATTTCTTCTAATTCTAAATAAGCACGACCTGCTTTATTAATTTCTTCGTTCAAATCACTGAGTCGTTGCTGAGCAGCATCATCCGTCTCTTTGCGTAATGCTTCACGTTCGATTTTTAGTTGAATTAAGCGGCGTTCTAACTTATCCATTTCATGGGGTTTAGAATCAATTTCCATGCGGATAACCGAAGCCGCTTCATCGATTAAATCAATCGCTTTATCCGGTAGTTGACGATCAGGGATATAGCGGCTCGACAGTTTAGCCGCAGCGATAATCGCGCTGTCGGTAATCTGCACCCCATGGTGGACTTCATAGCGTTCTTTTAAGCCACGTAATATAGCAACGGTATCTTCTTCGTTAGGCTCATCAACCAATATTTTTTGAAAACGACGTTCAAGTGCAGCATCTTTCTCAATAAATTCGCGGTATTCGTCTAGCGTTGTCGCGCCAACACAATGTAATTCACCTCGAGCTAAAGCAGGTTTCAGCATATTACCCGCATCCATTGCACCATCACCTCTGCCTGCGCCCACCATGGTATGAAGCTCATCAACAAAGAGTATTATCTGACCTTCATCTTTCGCCACATCTTTCAATACAGACTTTAAACGTTCTTCAAATTCACCGCGATATTTAGCACCCGCAATCAAGGCTCCCATATCTAATGAAAGGATACGTTTATTTTTAAGCCCTTCAGGTACTTCACCATTAATAATGCGCTGAGCAAGCCCTTCGACAACTGCCGTTTTACCAACACCTGGGGCACCGATTAATACGGGATTGTTTTTAGTTCTACGTTGTAATACCTGAATCGTACGACGAATTTCATCGTCTCGACCTATAACAGGGTCCAGCTTATTTTGTTCAGCACGCTCCGTTAGATCGATGCAATACTTATCAAGAGACTGTCGATTATCTTCCGCATTAGCATCATTTACCTGCTCACCACCGCGTATTTCATCAATCGCTTTATTTAATAACTTTGTATCTAATCCCTGCTGCTTAAGTAATTTCCCAACGGCTCCACGCTCTTCCAGCGCGACGACAATGAATAGCTCACTAGAGACAAATTGATCGCCCCGCTTCTGTGCTTCTTTATCAATTAGATTTAATAAGCGACCCAGCTCAGGTGCTATTTGTATATTGCCATCTGGTGAAGCAACCTTAGGGAAGTCGAGCATGATGGTATTCAGTTCTTGCTCAAAGCCAGGTACTTGAATACCCGCTTTGCGCAATAGTGTGCGAACAGAACTGTTGGTCTGCTGCAGAAGCGCTAATAATAAATGCACGCTATCAATTTGGTTATGATCATGGCCTAGCGCTATGCTTTGCGCTTCACTCAAGGCGTTTTGTAAACTGGTAGTCAATCGATCCATTCTCATTAAGATCACTCCTTTTGTAACGATTATAAAAGAATAGAAATAAATTCTTTGTTCTGCTTAAAAGATGGAGATTATTTATTATTTTTCAAGCTTAGTTGAATTGACATGAATCAAATTCATAGTAATCCTAACTATTCCTCAGTAATTTTGAAGTATTTAGCGCGTAATAGCCGCTAAGCGTATACAAGCCGTTGAGCACGTATTAATTGTTAAATCGGAACCTGTCTAAAACTAATCAACTTGGCCTGCTGTGTCCTAGCATTTTTAGCCAAATAGCATAAAGTTCAAGCATGATATTGAGACGCTTGTGCCATAATGGTTTAACCGTTTGTATTTATCATATTGCTAACATCAAAACTTTAGCCAATATAAGTAGTCGGCTGAAGTGATTATTGGCAACTATTGAGCAACCACCGTCATCAAAAGAAGTGTCATAGAACACTGCATTGATTGGAACATTAGATTCCATGCTCACCATGGTCACATAGGATAATAATAATGATAAAAAATGCTATTAAAGGTTTCTGCGCATTACTAATACTCGCAGCTTCACAAACATGGGCCAATACTGCAGTGATTGATATTGCAGCAGAACCAGAAACTGGAGCTGTGAATCCAATTTCTGTTCAAGCCATCAGTGGCGAAGCAGAAGGTAATAAGTTTTTATCTTTTACCGCCAACATCTTCGATACCATTGAAGACAAAATCACGGGAACAGTAAGCGATGTAACGGCACCTTTTGAAGAGTGGAGCTACAGCCGTGGTATTGGAACCATTCCAGATGCTTGCCAAGCAGGCTACAGCTCTAACGCTGGCCTATGTGCTCAAAACTGTCCTACAGGATTTGATTCGGTTGCTGGTGTTTGCTGGGAACAATGCCCTCAAGGTTACTCTGATACAGGCGCATTCTGTACTTTGTGGAAATGGTGGCCAAAAACTATTACTAAAAAATCTTGGGTTCAGCCACGCACACTAATGAGCTGCGCTGCCGGCTCTCAAAAAGAAGCTGGCTTATGTTATGAGCCATGTGCTGAAACCTTCACCGGTGTCGGCCCTCTTTGCTTTGGTCAATTTGGTGGTCTAGCAGATCAGCAACGCATTCTAGACCAATCTGGAGCTCAACAAGCTGCTGCACTTGCTGCATCAAGCCAAGGCGGTATCGTATTAGGCGCAGATCAAACTCCTAAACTGAAAACAGATATGTCTTTTACCCCAATCGTGTGTGGCCTTGATGCTGTTCAAGACGCATTTGGTTTACCGATTCCTGACCCAGTCAACATTGGTGGCAGCATCGTAAATGCCGCGGGTGATGGCATTGTTGGTGCTATTTCTGATTCCATCGCTAAAGATTCCAGTAGTGCTTGGTTTGTTCCTTCATTGTCTCAAACTGTGTTATTGGATTTCTCAGCTGAAGCAAGCTGTGAAGATGATGGAGTTGTAGCAACGGCCGCTCTTAACTTTAAGCCTAGCGTGACCGTTCAAGCCAGCACTCGTATGTTTGATACTGCACTGCACAGCTTAACCGGTGTTGATTTAGGTATCATGCAGGTTTCTTTATACGAACTTATTCCTTTCCGCATCTACGGCACTGTAGGTACGACCCTAGGAGCAGATACAACTATCGCATCAACCGTTGATCGCTCACAGCCACCCGTCATCATCGATGGTCGTCAGCACGCTAACTCAACGAGCTTGGATGTTATTCCATCAATGGATTTATGGTTATCTTCTACTGCGTACATTCGCATTACAAGCTTCCTAAGTTTTATTCCTGATCTGTTACAGATTGGTGCAGAATTTAAGCTTTGGGTTATGGAGCTTGCGATGCCTTACTCACTAGAAGAAGGCGTACGTAATGTTACTGGTATTGATGAAGTGTATAAAACAGAGTCACTTAAAACGGATATTGAATCAGGCCGTGGCTTTGTCAATACGTTCTTGAAAGTACTAGGTTTCGATATTAATGCTTTTGGTGATGATGCTGATGTTCATTGGGAAGGCACGACTTACCATACGGTTAATTTTGCTACTGAAGAAGCAACCCCTGTTGCTCTCTAATTATCGGCCATAAGAACAGCAAAAATAATCACTAAATAATAAAAGCTCTTGGGTTACACCAAGAGCTTTTTTTTCGGTTACAATTCCTTCTCGATCACTAATTGTCTCGTCATGAAAATACTAAAAAAAATACTGTTATCTATTGTCATCTTGCTTACATTTCTCGCCGCAGGCTTCTATGTGTATTTGCAATCACTGCCGACTGCCCCGCCTGATTTTGTCGATAGTAATGAACTCAACAGTTTAAATAAACCAACGCCCTTTAGCTGTTCAAATAACATATCATTTGATTACGCGTATCAGGTACATATCGATATTGAATCGGTATTAAACGACCAACAAATTTATCACTCTAAACTCCAATTCAAAACCCAACTTACTCAAGCAAGTGATGCTATCGTTCAGGGCATTGCCAGCCAAATTAATATCAATGAAGGTCAAGGCCCAATCGATATAAAAGATGTTTATTATATAAGTCGTATTGCCCCTCAACCTTATGCTGTATTTACCGCTTTTAATGACCTTGGGTTAACTGAAAAGCATCCGATGAAAATTCTAGCGCAGCTATTTAAAGCGCTATCGATAGGAAAAGAAGGAGAAAAATATCATTTTGCATATGACTCTATGCAGCGCACTTACAGCTATCATCACAATAATAAAGATATCAGTCGTAATGCCAATATAACCACTACCAACATTAATAAATTAACGAACAGCCTACAAAGCACTGGGGGAAACAATAACTGGAAGGTTACTCTAGGCGACGATTGCATGCCAAACCTGCTGCATTCCGAAGAGCGCCAAGGAATTACAGCCGCTGGTCATAATGGCTACATAAAATTCACCATTGATGCTAAAAAGATCCCTACTTTCACTGATCTATCTAATCTAAAACTCAATAACCTCAGCAATGTGAATAATCTTTGGCAAATCAAATCAGTAGCCAGTGCCCACTTTGAAAAATCGGTAGAAAGTGAAAAAGAGCTGTGGTCGATCATTGCTAACTTTTCCAATAATAAAAATACCGCCAAACTGATTAAAGCGGCCGAGTATTTAATAGAAAATATTAGCCCTGATTCACTTGGCCAAAAGTTAATCAGCGATGAGCTCACTGATAGTGAGAAACGTGACCTAGCCTTTGCTTTAAGTTTATCTGGACATCAGGATGCAGAGAACTACCTGATTGATTCTTTAAATCATTTATCTAGCCACAGTCTTAATCACGGTCTTAACGGCGAGATGAATGCAGACCTGCAAAAAGTTCGACTTATGGTCGCACTATCTGGCAACGGTCAAGTCAGCGAGCAAGGATTTCAAGCATTAACTTCCCTCGCCAACAATGATAATGAGAGCAATAATGTGCGAAATAATGCTTTGATCAATCTTGGTTCAAGTTTGCAGCAAATGGAAAACCAAGGGCAAAGTCCATCTGGTTTAACGGAACAATTATCAACAACACTATCCGAAGCGCTTGGGGGTGAACTGGCATCTTCTGCTATTTTGGCGGCGGGTAATGCCAAGCTTGAAAATTTGAATGATCAAATCATAGCAAAGCTTTCTTCATCGAATAGCAAAGAACGCTACGCGGCTGGATCTGTACTCGCTCGAAATCCAGAATATACCGATGAGTTACTAGCGCATTTTAACAATGAACCTTCTGACCTGGTACGCTATGCCATTATAACTAACCTAGATAAAAATGAGCTTACATCTCAACAAACCAATACTTTAGAAGATATTGCAGCCAATAGTAGCGCCGATATTTCGAAGGCTATTCAGCAGCTAATTCAATAAAATAGTTAACAATTCTGCAAAAAAAGCGCTATCACTTGCATGATAGCGCTTTCATTTCACCCTTATCTCTTAGACGCTCTAAAATTAAACTTCTATTTGAATATTAGAATTAAACTGCAATGGCCTCAGCAGGCACCAAAGGTGCTGTATTTACTCGCTGAATCGCCGGAGCATTAACTTTAGTTAAACGGTTGGCTTTATCATCTGTTTTATACGAAACACCATGATTATGCTCAGTCGATTTTTCTTTCACCGTCTTAACAAAAAACCAATCTGCTTGAGCACGCTCTTCGGTCACATCTAAAATAAAGAAACCATTATTTACCATGTTACAATATTTTAAATGCGGACTACTCGACTTTAAAGCCGCAGCCGCAATATCGCCAATCACAGGCGGTAAAGCAGGTGATGATACCGAAGGCGTTACAAACTCTACTGCAAGCGACCCCTCACCCGTTTTACCATTGTAATAACGCTTATCAAATGGATCATGCGATAAATCAGCAACCCAAGTAGAGTGAATATCGCCAGTTAATACCACCATGTTATCGATATTATTATCGTCGATGAAGTTAAACAAACGCTCGCGTGTTGCCGTATAACCATCCCAAGTATCAAGGAAGAAAGATAACCCCCCCCCCAAACGATCAGGTAATGCAACCGGCCCTAACTGCTGAATTTGAACTTGCTGACCTAAAACCTTCCATTTAGCCGTTGAAGACTTCAATTGGTTATGCAGCCACGCTTCTTGCTCAAAGCCCATTAGCGTACGGTTTTCATCATGACGAATTTGCTGAGCATACAAGCCACTCGGTTGCTCATCGCGCCCCTCTACTCGGGTATCCAGCATCATTAAGTCAACTAGATTGCCAAATGGCAGCTTACGATAGCAAGAGCCTAGGTCTTCAGGCTGATGTCGAATCGGCATCCATTCAAAATACGCTTGCTTAGCTTTCGCTTTGCGCACTAAGAAATCGCCTTCGCCTTTATTGTGATTACCTGCACCTTCTTTCCAGGTATCGTTAGCAAACTCATGATCATCCCACGTAACTATAAAAGGATACTGCTGATGGACTGCTTGCAAATCTTCATCACGCTTATAAAGATTATGGCGCTGGCGGTAATCTGTCAGCGAAACAATTTCGTGTTTAGGTAATAGTGCGCGCTGTAATTCTAAAGATTTGTCACCGTAACCACCCTCTTCGTATTCATAAATATAATCACCCAGGTGCACAATTGCATCTAAGTCATTACGTTCAGCTAAAATACGATACACATTGAAATAACCATGTGGAAAACTCGAACACGAGACAACCGCTAAACGCAGATGATCCAATCCTGTTTCTGCCGCAGTTTTAGTACGGCCAACAATTGATCTTTTATTACCCGCTGAAAACTGATAGTAGTACCAAGTATTCGGCAATAGCCCATCGGCATCGACTTTCACAGTGAAGTCTTTCGATGAGTCTGTAGTCACTACACCGCGATTAACTTCTTGCTGCATTTCAATATCGTCACAAATACGCCAAGTCACTTCAGTTTCAGCATTAATTTGTGGAGATATTCTCGTCCATAAAATAACTCGATCACTTAGTGGGTCACCTGATGCAACACCATGACCAAAATCGACAACTACTCGCTCTGCTAAAGGGTCGACAGCAGGCTTACTACTCATCCCCAATGTTTGGCTAGAGACCGCCGCTGACGCACTGAAAATACCGGCATTTCTTAATAAATTTCTACGTGATACAGACATAATTATTCCCTAAAATCCTTTTACCAAGTTTAATTCAACTTATTAAATTAATTAGCATTACGAATGATGGTTTGCTGGTGAGCAATTGAATATTCACCTTCGGCATTTAACTGATAAGCGGTACCACGGAATTCATCGCCCTCAATTTCAACATAAAAGAAGCCTAACGTTTCATCAGCCTGCCAATAGGATTGATTACGATCTGGATTACTGAAGCTTCGAGTTTTTGCACCCGCACCTGATACCATATGGAATGTTTTTCCACAGCTCTGCACTGGTCGTAACCATTGCATGTCATGATCATGACCCGCGATAATAACGTCGACTCTATTACAAACTTCCTGTTCCAAGAAATTCTTGTAATTTCCGCCAAGGCCCGCAACATAATCATATAAACCGGCATTCCCATGAGAGCCGTTAGACATATAAGGATGGTGAGCAAAAGCAATTTTCCATTTGCCTAATGTCTGCTTAATTGTTTCATCAAACCATTTAGCTTGTTTTTTCTTATACGGTAGCTGCCAGTAGTCTTTATTAATATCCGATAATGACGCCAGTGGATTTGAGTCAAGCGAGAAAAAATCAACCAAAGGCTGCTCATCAGCTAAAGGTGCACTGAAGTGGTAATAACGCGCAGGCATATTCCACTTATCACTGTGGCGTTCTTCTTTATAATGATAATCAACTTGGAACTCGCCTTTTTTATTGCTTAAACCACCACCAGCAAAGTACGAGTTGTCATGATTACCCAAGGTCATATAAAAAGGAAAGTTTAGGTTTTCATAGGGCTTTTCGAATTTATCGAGCCACTGTTGATCATCTACTGAATCGACACCTGACTCATAAATGTTATCACCTAGGCCCAATGCGAAATCGCAACCGCGGCTTGCACAAACCTTTTCAATGGCGTTAGCCACTTGGTATTGCCCTGTTTTACCTGTTCCAGTATCCCCAACGGCAATAAAACGAACAACTTTACCAGCGGCCTCAATGCCTTCAACATCCGTTTTGGGCGTATTCGACATTGCCAATACTTGGCTCGAAAGTGTTATTGATAGTAGCGATATCAGTGTTGGAAAGGTTTTCTTTCCCTGATAGTTCAATCCAGTGAGATGCATCATCATGCTCCGGTTTTTATGATAGTTGCCAAAGGTTAATGGCAACATATGACAGCTTTGTTATTATTATATTTTTAGTATTTCACCCGATCATCTATGTGCAGTTGGTACGAGTATACTAAGTCATATTTAAGCCTCTCAACCCTTTATGTGCAATAGGATTTCGAGTTAAACCGTCAGACTATTTGAGCCAACCTATGTCATTTAAGAATGTGCTGTTTGAAAACATGAAATTTAAAGAAAGTAATTGCCTACTACTCAACCAATTTTATAAACAGCATAAAGAAAAGTCGCGAGCAAAACCCACAGATACCATCTATGTCGCGACGGAAGGAGATGCCATCCAAGCGGGATTAAGACTCTTGAGTTATGGCGATTATTATTTCCTTCGCAGTGTATTCTCTGCTCCTGCAATTCGAGGCCAAGGCATTGCTAACAAGTTAATCGCCCATGCACTGAGTGAGCAAACACAGCCAATATATACCCTGCCCACACCCGCTGCCGTTGGCCTTTATCAACGCTTGGGATTTAAGCCCGTTGATTCGAAGGATATTCCAGCAGGATTATCAGCCAGTTATCGGCGATTTAGACAGCCATTACAGGACCCTACAGTCATGGTGATTAACAACTGAGTCAGGTAATATCCACGCCTGTTGATTACACCCACACTGTTTACCTAACTATTTACAGTAATTTTCACACTAACTTTTACACTCATTCTAAAACTAGCTGCTCTCTATACGAGCAATAACGAGGCTTACTCCATGGCTAAAGATAACCGTCTAACCAAAGCAGTTAAAACATTTAACAGCTTTCCTCAATCTATTCGTACCTTCGCGTTATCAAAAGCCATGGGCCACGTGATTAAATACGCCGGAACATCTGGCTTGCGTTTTGACAAGCTCACCCCTAATGAATGCGTCATCGTTATTCCTAACCGCAAAAAAGTTCAAAACCATATTGGTAGCGTGCACGCTGCTGCAATGGGTTTATTAGCAGAAACGGCAACGGGTTTTATGACAGGGCTTACCGTACCGGATGATCGCATCATTGTGATTAAATCAATGAGCCTTGAATATTTGAAGCAAGCGACTGGTGATATGACCGCAGTAGCTACCTATAGTGATGAGCAAGTTGAATTTATTAAAAATAATAACAAAGGCGATATCAATGTTCCGGTTGTTATCACCGATGAGAAAGGCATTGAGACTGTAAAAGCGACGATGGTTTGGGCCTGGGCACCTAAGCGTAAATAAAGCGATAGAGCGCAGTTCTGAATACTAATGAAAAAAAGCCGCATTTCACAATGCGGCTTCTTTATTAAACGACTTTATTACCGACCGTCGTTAGGCTATACCTTCCAAGTACGTACCGTCTCGAAACCGTATTCATTAATCCAATCGTCTAATTGACGAGGGTTTCGCTTTATTTTTTCAAGCGTTTCATGTGTGGCTGGATTCTTATAGCGACCAATCGCTAGCTTTGGCTTAGGCAGAGTTGAAACTTTCTCTTTCTTACCTTCTTTGCGAATATCTTTCTTCAATGCTTTTTCAAAATGTTTCTTTAACGTTTCGTAAATACGTCCAGGCTTATCAGTTTTTCCTAGCTCTTGAATCCAGTTCACAATTTGATCACCGCGAGAGACGTACAACTCTGCTTCTGTCAGAGCCATTTGATTGCATAAACGTTGAATGGTTTGATCAAATTCAGTAAATCCTTCGATTTTCTTATCTTGATCGAGCTTTAACTGCTCAAGCTCGAGAATTTTTTTCTTATGTCGTTCAATTTCTTTATCAAGCTCTTGCTGAATTCCGCTCACGTCAATCCCCTAATAATGGATAGTTTTAATGTTAATCGTCTTTAAATTGGCGAAATTATACCCTGAAAGCGACCTAATGAAAGCGGATTGTCTTAAACCCATATTATTAACGCTTTTACCACTATTTAAGTGTTGTTTTTGAACGTCCTGAGCTAAAGTCTTATTTATACTTTTTTTGCCTTATCAGTCTATTATCTGAGTGTTCTCTAAGGTAGAATTCGCGCGTTTTTAATCCGACGGAGGAGTTATGGAACTTCTAGCCGAACAAGGGCATATATTTATCGCCCTAGCATGTATTTTTGGTCTTTTCATGGCATGGGGTATTGGTGCCAACGATGTTGCAAATGCGATGGGGACCTCTGTAGGCTCTAAAGCTATCACCATCAAACAAGCTATTTTAATTGCGATTGTGTTTGAATTTGCGGGTGCGTTTCTCGCGGGTGGCGAAGTAACCGCTACGATTCGAAAAGGCATCATCGATCCTTCTGCACTTGCAGGTTCTCCCGAATTACTCGTATTTGGTATGTTGGCTTCTTTATTAGCCGCGGGTATCTGGTTATTGGTTGCTTCTATTAAAGGCTGGCCAGTATCAACTACTCACTCCATCGTTGGGGCCATTGTTGGTTTCGCGGCCGTCGGCATCGGCGTAGAGGCCGTTGCTTGGGGTAAGGTCGGTACAATTGCTGCTAGCTGGATCATATCGCCAATGCTCGCCGGTAGTATTGCCTTTGTTTTGTATAAAACAGTACAACACTGGATTCACGATACTGACAATCCATTTGAACAGTCTAAGAAAGTGGTTCCCTTCTATATTTTCTTAGTGGGCTTCATCATTTCAATGGTTACTCTAGTTAAGGGCCTTAAACACATCGGCCTTGATATCGGTTTCGAACAATCTATCTATTTTTCGATCGCCGCGGGAATAGTCATCACATTTATCGGTATCTTCTTTGTTAATCGAGTACATGCTGATCCTGAAACAAACGATGAGGTTCACTTTGCTAACGTTGAGAAAGTTTTTGCGGTATTAATGGTCTTCACAGCTTGCGCCATGGCTTTTGCCCATGGTTCAAACGACGTAGCCAATGCCATTGGGCCTCTAGCGGCCATCTACAGTGTTGTTAGCAGCGCTGGTGAGATTGCTGCTAAAGCGACGGTTCCTGCTTGGATCTTATTAATCGGTGGTATTGGTATCGTTATTGGCCTTGTAACTTACGGACACCGAGTTATTGCAACCGTTGGTACGGGCATTACCCAACTAACGCCTAGCCGTGGCTTCGCAGCAACACTCGCTGCAGCGACGACCGTTGTTGTTGCTTCAGGTACAGGTTTACCGATTTCAACAACTCATACCCTCGTTGGCGCCATCCTAGGTGTGGGTCTAGCGGTAGGACGTGAGTCATTGAACTATAGACAGATCGGTGCAATCTTCATGTCTTGGCTGGTTACCCTACCAGCAGGTGCAGCACTATCCATCTTCTTCTTCTTTATCTTCAGAGCAATCTGGGGTTAAGAAAAAGAGATTAAAAACCGGGCTTTTGCCCGGTTTTTTTTGCCTTTTATATACCACGAGAATCAATAGCCGCATGGCGATTAAATCAACTGTAATTAAGCTCGACCTGACCATCAGTGATATGGACAGAGACTATTACCAGCAGCACAGCCTGACTATGGCGATGCATCCGTCAGAAACAGAGCAGCGCTTAATACTACGTACGATCGCTTTCACCTTGTTCGCTCGCGAAGGTCTACAGTTTACCAAAGGGCTCAGTGAAGATAGCCAGCCAGATTTATGGCAAAAGAATCTGATTGATGACATCGACTTATGGATTGATCTAGGCCACCCAGACGAAAAACGCATTCGTAAGGCTTGTCATAAAGCCAAAGAGGTCGTTATTTTCAGTTACGTAGATAATGCTGCAAAGATGTGGTGGAAAGGCGTAGAAGGGAAAGCAAAAGGCTTTAAGAACCTATCGGTGTATCATATCAGTACTGAACAATATAATGCTCTCGACCAGTTGATGAAACGCCACTTGGAATTAAACGCCAGCATTCAAGATGCTGAACTTTGGTTAAGCGATAATGAAACCAGTTTACACATCACCCCCGAACAATGGCTTTAGTACGCTTTCAATCACTTTAGTCTTTCTATGCCCTAGCTGACTTCAGTAAGGGCTAGATCAAGCTCCCTATTTCGCATCATTTCACGGCTTCGTACTCGGTTACGGCCAGCCGCTTTAGCCTTGTATAAATGCCCATCCGCAATCGCGTAGAGGCTTTCTAAATCTTCGCCGTCAAACCCAAACTCTGCCGCCCCAATACTGATGCTTAACGGAATCAATTTATCTTCTCGAGTATAAGGAACATCGGCAATGTTCTTACGAATGGTTTCAGCAATACTAATCGCTCTATCTAAGCTAGCACCTGGCAATAAAATCCCAAATTCTTCTCCGCCTAAACGACACGCAAGATCTGTTTTACGCAATCTATGCTTGATCGTAGCCGATACGTATTTAAGAACTTCATCTCCAACATCATGCCCGTGATTATCATTTACATGTTTAAAGTGATCGAGATCTAAAAGCAATAATGACAATTCAGTGCCATTGCGTGCCGCATGATTACGCTCGCGCTCAAAAACATCTAAGAATCGAGTTCGATTAGCTAATGACGTAAGGCTGTCGGTGGTGGCTAAATGCAATAACTTTCCATGAGCTCTCGTACGGCTAACTTCGTAAACATGAGAAAAAGCTAATATCGCAATTCCAGTCAAAAGAATGTTACTGCCAGCGGCAACATTAAAAATAGCCTCATTTTCATGGAAGCGTCCAATGAATAGTAAACTGCCGAGCGACATGAAAATGATAGACAGTAATAGCCCATACCAACGACCTAATAATAAATGCGAGAGTACGGGGATGATGAACAACCATACAAAGACTGTTTCAGAGGAATTATGATTGCTTAAAGGGTATAAAATGAAAGAATACAGAGGCAGCAGAAAGAGCATGGAGATTTTAAATTGATGCTGATTATTATTGCTAAAAGGCAATAAACAAAGAGAATATACGACTAACATTAATTCAATGATCGCCAAAGTTGTATTACTTTGCCAATTTAAAACGCTAAAATAACAGCCAAAAGAAATGACACAAACCAGTAACATTTGAAGTACGCGACGACGATGAGTCTTGTTAGACAGCTCTACTACACCATCATCAAAACCTCCTTTATCGGACCGTCCCTGTTTATCGCTCACTATATTCATCCTTGTTTATCCACTGCCCTAACTAACCGTTTATTATTTTTATAGACCAAATACGCAGACTACTCAGAACAGGATAAAAATGTCTCAACCTCATCAGCCCAAGCCAACCAAGCTTGCTCCCCTAAAATCCCTCGTCTCAAGGTCAAAAAAGGCAACGCTAGATCCTTGCGCCCCCGACTATCAAGGGTTTTATACTGCTGTTCAATCTCCAGCATGATCAATAATGCTTTATCATGCTGTTCTCTATGCTGCTTAATCTCAGCTAAAAGCACTGCATTATCTAATAAGTGGCCACCATATAACTTGACCAATAAGCTGTCATTGATCTTTTGCGGCTTACACGCCTTATTTAGCCAAGCTAGCAATTCCGTATGACCATCAGAAGTCATGGCATAGATCTTTCGATCCGGCTTGCCTTGTTGAACCTCTAAAGTGCAATCAATTAACCCTCCTTGATGCATCACTTTCAACTGCTGATATATCTGCTGATGGCTGGCCTGCCAAAAAAAACCCAAACGCTGCTTAAAACGTTTTAATAAGTCGTAGCCACTGCCCGCTTCTGTTTCTAGCAGAACCATTATTGCGTGCTTCAAAGACACCGAATTTCCTCACTTGACTCACATTATTGATGTAAGAATATCACGAACCTATGCAAGTATTTGCATATTTAACATTTCTTGGTTAACCTATCGACAGACCATATGCAATTAATTGCATAACAAACTGTATTAAGGAACTAACATGGCTAAAGTAAAGGTTAAAACTGGCAAACGCTTCCGTGCCTCTCGTGCAGAAAAGCATTACGATACCATCGTTATTGGCTCGGGGATTGGTGGCCTAGCCAATGCGGCATTCCTATCTTTATTAGGTAAAAAAGTCTGTGTTCTAGAACAACACTATACCGCTGGCGGCTATACCCATGCCTATGACCGTGAAGGCTATGAATGGGATGTCGGTGTGCATTATGTGGGTGAAGTTCATAAGCCATCGACCTTGCGCCGCGTTTTTGACGTGATCAGCGAAGGCCGCCTTGAATGGGCCGCAATGGAAGATGAATACGATAAAGTGATCATCGGCGAAGATGAATACGGTTTTGTTGCCGGCCGAGAAAACTTTAGCAACATGCTAAAGGAACGCTTTCCCGGTGAAGAGAAAGTGATTGATGCATACATCCAGCTAATTCGTGATATCAGCCGCTATACGCCCAAGTTCTTTGCTGGCCAAGGCATGCCCCGCTGGATGGCAAGCCTGTATAACAAGGTTCGCCCTTTTCTAGTTCCTAAACAGTTCTTTCAAACGACCCGCGAAGCTTTAGAAGATTTAACTTCAAACCAAAAACTCATTTCCGTATTAACCGGCCAATGGGGTAATTATGGCCAAGCACCGGTTGATGCTGCCTTTTTAATGCACGCCCTAATTGCTAAGCATTATTTAGCCGGCGGTGCTTATCCGGTCGGTGGCGCTTCTCAAATCGCCCGTACAATTATTCCTACCATCCAAAAAAGTGGTGGTGAAGTTTTCACCTACGCTGATGTGAAAGAAGTCTTGGTCAAAGATAATAAAGCGTACGGCGTGCGTATGGCCGATGATTCCGAGATAACAGCCGATAACATCGTTAGTAATGCCGGTTTTTACAATACCGTTAAAAAGCTATTACCGAGCGATGTGCAAAGCCGTTTAGGGGTCGATTCTTGGTTAAAGAAAGTCTCTCCCTCTTCTGCCCACTTTTGTATATATGCGGGCTTCAAAGGCACCTCAGAAGAACTTGGTTTAACAACAACGAATTTGTGGATCTACGCTGACGGTGACCACGATAATAATTTGAAAAAGTACCAAGCTGACCATAACGAAGACTTCCCTCTGGTTTATATTTCTTTCCCATCGGCTAAAGATCCTGATTGGAATAATCGCTACCCTGGCAAGTCGACTGTTGAAGTTGTGACACCTGCCAATATGGATTGGTTTAAGCAATGGGAAGGCAGCCAGTGGCAGAAACGTGGGGAAGATTACGATACCTTTAAAGCGAAGTTTGCTGATCGTTTGATGGAAAAATTATATGAACGTCATCCTCAGTTACGCGAAAAATTAGATTATTTTGAGCTATCAACACCACTTTCTACAAACTGGTACCAGAAGACCAGTGCCGGTGAAATGCTAGCCCTTGATCATTATGTTGATCGCTTTAAACAGCCTTTCCTACACCCTATTACTCCTGTTAAGAATTTGTATATGACAGGTTCAGACATCATGACAGCGGGTGTGGGCGGCGCGATGATGGCCGGCATGATGACGACCTGTGCGATGCAAGGACGCAAAGCTGGTGACGTTGTTAAACTCTTGAAAAACTATCAAGAAAAAACAAAGACTGACGACGATACAAGTCAAACTCAAACAGTAGAAGCTTCTGTTTCTTAATCTGTTGCGCGCTCATTATGGTAATGAGTGCGCATTTTCAATCTATTCCCTAAAGCCAGCGTCTAACCTTCGAACAATATTGAATAAAGTCTTGCTCAAACTTCTCTGTCATCATTTCTTCTTCCGGTTTAATTTGAAACATTGATATATAAATAAAGAAAACAGCCGCACCACTAAAAGCCAAAATAGTATCCAATAAATCTGCCCAACCTAATAATACAAGCAGCATTCCTAGATACATCGGGTTACGGGTAAATTGATAGACACCACTTGAGACTAAGCTCGACGTCTGTCTAGGATCTAGAGGATTGATCGTCGTCTGATGCTGTTTAAACTCTTTCACGCCTGCCAAAGCCAAAGATATACCAACAATCACGAATAACAAAAACCAAAATAGATTCTCTGCTACCATTAACTGTTGCTGTAAAAACTCAACATCTGTTTGTGCAACAAACCACGCAAGCATGCCTGATAAAAGCATAACAATGGGCGGTGGGCATTTTAGCTCCAAGTATTTTAAATCTAGATATTTCATCACTTATTCCTCACGAGTACTTCTTAATATGTCTTTACAATTTATTCGTTTAAAAAATTATTTTTTATTAATGTGACGAATCATAAGTTGCACGCTTTGTACGCCACGAAACTCATTCACATCTAGCTGGTAAGCACACTCAATCGTCTGGCAAGATTCATCGGGCCACTGTTCCAAGTTAACATTAAAGGCAATCGCATCTATGCATTGCTGCGAGCCTATTATGCCCAAGGTTAACTTCAAATGATTACTTCCGACTATTCGTTGATTAATCAGGTTAAACACGCCATCAAATACTGGCTCAGGGAATTGCTGGCCCCAAGGCCCTGCGTATTTAATAGTGCCTGCAAGGTTTAAATTAAAGTCTTCAGATTTTAGCTCACCATCCGTCATAATTACTTGGTCTAATTGATCCTCTGTCATTAGTTCATGACAGACTTGGTCAAACTCACGCTGAAAATCGGCATAATATTTTAGCTTTATACTCAACCCTGCGGCCATTGCATGACCACCAAATTTAGTCAGTATTTCTGGTCGGCGTTTGGCGATTAAATCCAACGCATCGCGAATATGTAAACCAGGGATTGAACGCGCGGAGCCTTTTATTTCTTGTTGTTCAAAGGCTTCTGTAGCATTAAGCCCCTCATCAAGTTCTGCATTTGCAAACGCAATAACGGGGCGATGTACTTTATCTTTAATTCGCGATGCCAAAATACCGATAACGCCCTGATGCCAATCCGCGTCGTGTAAGCATAAGCCCCACGGCAAGTGCTTATTCTCAGCTGCTTCATCATATTGAGCGAGTTGTTGAGACTTTAACCAAGTCATTGCCTGCTCTTGCATGCCACGTTCAATATTTTTACGTTCTTCATTAAGACTGTTTAATTCTTCAGCATATTGAATAGCCAGAGCATCATTATCGGTTAATAAGCATTCAATACCCGTTGCCATATCGTCCAAGCGACCTGCAGCATTTAGCCTTGGGCCAATTGCAAAACCCAAATCACTGGCGACCAAACTATGAGCGGATTTCCCAGCGATTTTCAACAGTGCATTAATTCCCGAAATGCCTTTGCCGGCGCGAATACGTTTTAAGCCTTGATCAATAAAAATACGGTTATTCTTATCCAGCGGCACAACATCGGCGACCGAGGCTAACGCTAATAAATCTAAAAACTGAGCCATATTGGGCTCAGCCCGATTAACAAACCAGCCTCGCTTTCTAAGCTCAATTCTAACAGCCGTCATAACATAGAAAATTACGGCGCAACCACAAGCAGCTTTAGATTCGAATTCACAGGCAGGCTGATTAGGATTAACAATGGCATCGGCAATAGGAAGTTCATCGGCGGCCAAATGATGATCAGTAACCACCACTTTAATTCCTGCATCTTTCGCGGCTTTCACACCTGCCAAAGATGATATGCCATTATCAACGGTAATTAATAATTGCGGCTGCATATGAAGAGCCACTTCCACAATTTCAGGCGTTAGGCCGTAACCGTATTCAAATCGATTAGGAACTAGATAGCAGGCTTCGTGAGCACCAAACTGACGCAGTGCTCGTATCGCTAAGGCCGTACTCGTTGCGCCATCCGCATCGAAGTCACCCACAATTAAAATTCGCTCTTGTCGTTCAATGGCATCCGCTATGATGTTCGCCGCTTTATCGATATCAAATAAGCGATGAAACGGTAATAGGCTTTTTAGTGCATATTCAAGATCGTCATTAGATTGAATACCACGAGCTTGATAAATTGACGATAAAATAGGGGGAATATTGGCGAGTGGTTTTAAAGAAGAATCGAGAGCATGTCGCTCAATTTTAACAGTCATAATAAGCGCCTAGAATCGTATTATCTGCAGTTTACGCGTCTTGCTAGCAGGGTTCTAGAGCTTGGAAGGAATTAAAGCATACTACTTAAGTCACAACGACGATTCAGTAGTATGCTCTAGGGATAACTTCAAATAGTTGCTCATGAATATGGCAATCATTCGAATATTCACATCAAAAAAGCTTCTTAAACTTTTCTTTTGCTTCTTTCTCTAAGCGCTTTCTCTTTTTATCTGCAGCGGCTTTAGCTTTAGCTCGTGCTTTACGCTTCTCTTCCTCTAATTTAGCTTGCTCGGCTTTTTTCTTTTCATCTAGCTTACGCTTCGCATCCGCTTTTTGCTGATCTTTGAAGGATGATAATTTAGCGCGAGATAGTTTTTTCAGCTTATCTTTTTTATCACCTAGTGAACCATTAGCCAAATCCATCTCTTTTAATTGGTCACTATAATCACCACCATAAGATAACAACTTGTCGTTCAACCCTTTCTTTAGTTGAGCTTCAAGCTCTTTCTGCTTTTCTTTTAAACGCTGATTAAAAGCTTGGCTTAGCTGAGTATCAAGATCCGACTCAATGCTAATACTCGGTGAAGTTAACTCACCTTTTGCCTTACCTTGAATATCAAACGTATTAATTTTGGCCAATGCTTTCGCCATTTCAACTGCAACTTGTGTTCTATCTTTCGAGCTAAACTTAGCCTGAGTGAACTGAGCTATCGTCTTCGCATCAAGATTACCCGCAATGACTTCAGCCTGACCCGTGATGTTTAACTGACTACGATCCAGTTTTAGCCCCATTGCACCGACATCATAATTATTCAGCGCCATGCCAGTAACATTTAAGTCAAAAGCATCTTTACCTGGCGCAACTCGATGATCAAGGCTGCCTTTTAACTCTAGTGATTGAATATCTTTTAACCCTAGGCCTGTTGCTACAATGCGGGTTGGGCGATTGATTACTTCCTGCTGATGAGTAATATCATAAACATTAACAGCAACTTGTCCGGCCTCAAATTGAACAGCCAACTGCACTTGGCGAATCAACATATCAGGTAATGGACGGTCTGTTTCGAAATGGACAAATCGGCCTTCTCCTCGAGCAGTTTCCGACTTATCTAACTCAGCTTCCGCACCACCATCTTCAGATACTAAAAACGGACGGGCTTTTTCATACCAATACAAACCTTCTTGCGACCATTCTCCCACCTTATCACCAAACAATAAGCGACTCAGATTAGCGACTCCTGCACCGTCTAATTTATATTTACTTTTCAGGTTATTGAAATCTTCAGCCGGAGCTTCTTGCAAGCCTGACCACTGGCTTTGTAAGTCTTTTTTACCATTAGCTAAAACCTTGCTCGCTTGGCTAATCGCTTTCTGATCTTGTTTTATGCGCTTTTTTAAAGCGTCAAATTCTTTCTTTCGCTGTTGAAAGTCATCAATTGAATCAAAACGACCGGAGGTAATACGCTTAAAATCGTCTTCATAAGACGCTATCGCCTTACTATCAGGAAGCGCGGCTAATGCAGCATCAGAATCTGCTTTTATTGTTTCAAAGCTACTTTTAAATGCCTTTCCTCTTTGCTCAGTTAATAATGGCTCGCGGCTCATTATCTCATCAGCTGTCGGTAGCGCTTGCTCTGTTGCCGAAGCAGTATCTTCGTTAGGCGTCGCTTGCGCTTTTTGCTCTGCCGAAGAACTATCATTTTCTTCAGCAGCATTTTCAAGTGCTCCAGAAGTTTGACGAGCAGACGAAAAAACCAAGCCAGTTAAAGCAACTTCATTAACAATGCCCTTACCTAATAACAAAGGAAGCAGCTCGATATCAGCAACCGCACGGTCAAATTGAAGCAGGTTTTCCATCGGCTTCTCAGCATTGGCAACTTGCAAGCCTTCTATTTCGATGCCAAAAGGATCAAACGTTAAGCTAATATTTTCAACTTCAACTTTCGCTTTAGCCGCTTGGCTGCCGAATGTTTCGATACTGTATTTAATGATAGGGCCTGCGGCAAACATCCAAACCAGTACAAATAAAGCACTGATTGCAATAAAACCTGCTAACCCAGACCAGCGAATCCATTGTTTCATTTTATTTATCCTTATTCCGCTAGTGCTTCGTAAACTTTATAGAACTTACTGGCTTTTAAAACCTTAACAATTTTTAATTTTTCGACCCAGGCCATTAATTTATTGCGATAGACAGAAATTAACCAACGACTAATCAGTAATACCGGGATAAAAGCTATAAGCGCTATGATTAAGCTGCCAAGCACTAAGGTATTATTAAATCGCGTAGCTCGCCAAAAATCGCTTTGATATAAATCGGTCAAGAAACCTTGATAAGCAACATTTGTTAATACAGATTCTCCTAATGCAATAGCAGCAGGATCAATCAAATACGCTAGACCACTGAAAAATAGTGTCCCCAATAAAAATGCACCAAAGTTTATGCGTAAAATACAAGCAATGAATACAATCAAAACATTATGCAGACTGAGTAATGGTGTAAGACCTGTGATAACTGCCAAAGCAAAGGCTAAGGCAATTTGCCCAGGGGCTGAGTCTGAATTTAATGCCTTTAGCAGCTTGGCTAACATACCGATCATAAAAGTTCCTTCTTAAAGGGGAAACATTGAGTTAGTGCTATCTTAGTAACTGCAGCACGATAAAGAAAGCAATTCACTCACATTCAAGCTTTCTTACTGCGAATTGCTACCGTAATGCCAATCAAAATAAGAATACTCGCAATCAACATCGTTAACGATAACTGCTCGGATAAAAATAAAACTCCCATGATCATGGCAAATACCGGTACGACTAGTTGAGCTTGAGCAGCGTTTTGCAGCCCCAGTTGTGGCAATACTTTATACCAAAGTGCATAACCTAATCCCGACGCGAGTGTTCCCGACACGACCGCCAATGCAATACCTTCTATGCTGCTGCCTTGCCAATCGACAAAAAAGGCTAAAGGAATACACCAAACTAATGACCAACGAAAAGCGATAGCAACGTCTTTCAATGGCTCTTGACTATTACGGCCTGCATATACAAAACCAGCCCAGCCTAACCCTGCAATCATCATAATTACTGCACTGCCATAGTCTGGTGCTGATTGCCCAGGCAATAGAAGAAAGACCAAGCCCATAAAAGCAATTGATATGCCGAATAAGGTTAAGGCATTTATTTTCGCTCCTAATAACTGCGCGACGACGTTTAATATTATTTGAATCGTCGCAAATAAAATGAGCGCCCCCATTCCCGTATCCATACCGACGTAGGCCCAAGAAAAAGCGAAGGCATAAACCGATAAACTGATCGCCGAGATCCAGCTGGTTTTATTAATCTGAATATTCGGCATGCTTTTTATTTCACTGATACTAGGCCTTATCAGCAAGGCTAATAATAAGGCGCCTGAAATAATCCGAATTAAGGTAAAAGGAAGTGGCGCTATAGCGCCTTCAACTAAAGCCATACGACATAATAACGAGTTAGCGGCAAATGCTAGTAGCGCAATACTAGTAAAAACAAACAATTGCATAATGAACCTATTCTAATATCCATACTTCAAGCGGATTATGACCACAGTTAAGACATAAAGTGCCTAAGCGAACACATTCATTGCTGTCATTTAACGTATATTTGCTCATAAATCAGCCAATTAAACTATTATTGTTCCATATACATCAACAATCCTTCCCAGATTTGGGTACTAGTGGTTAATGATTAAAACCGTTTTAATAGCAGCATATACTTCTCATTTAAAAATTCTCTCATTAACTGGGCCTTTACTCATGCTTACGACCTTACAGAGTGGCGTAAATAAAAAAATCGCTATTTCAACACTGCTTATTAGCAGTTTTTTGCCACTTCCAGCTATGGCACAAGGCGGCCTGCCGGCTGAAGTTGTGAACGCAACCGTCCAGAACATTCCTACTTATATTGAAGCGGTTGGCACACTAAAAGCCAATGAGTCATTGGTTTTGCGACCTGAAGTCACTGGCCGAATTGATCGCATATCATTTGACGAAGGACACCTTGTCAAAAAAGGCACACCACTTATCCACTTTGATGATGCTCTTCCTGCCGCCCAAGTCGACGAAGCCAAAGCTCGAGTTTCATTAAGTGAAGCGGAATACCGCCGCGTTAATAAATTATTTAAAAAGGGCGCTACTTCCGAGACGTCTCGAGACTCAGCATTAGCTCAAATGCGCATTAACGAAGCACAGTTAGATCAAGCTAAAATCACTCTGAAAAAAATGACTCTGCGCGCCCCCTTTGCCGGTATTGTCGGTTTACGCCAATTCAGCCCAGGTGATTACATTACAGCCGGCTCTGACATGCTAGAAATTGTTGATATCAACAGTATGAAACTCGACTTTCGTATTCCTGAAGTTTACCTACCACAAGTTGCTGTAGGTCAAACGTTGTCGATTAGCCTTTCAGCGTTTCCAGGGGAATCTTTTAGCGGTTCAGTCACTGCTATTAGCCCACAAATCAGTGAACAAGGTCGTAATATTTTAGTGCGTGCATTACTTCCTAATGAAGATAAAAAACTGCGCCCAGGCCTATTCTCTAAAGTGCAATTATTAGTCAACGAGCAAGCGCTTATTGTTGTGCCAGAACAAGCACTAATCCCTCAGGGCACTGGCTTTTTAGTATATTTGTATAAAGACGAAAAAGTTACCCCGGTTCCTGTTCAACTGGGTCAACGTCAGAAAGGTACTATTGCACTAACAGGTATTAATGCCGGCGATGTCGTGATTACCGCAGGTCAATTGAAGTTACAGCCTGGCTCACCTATTACGCCTATTTTTGTTGATGGTAGTCAGCCACCAGCAGATAAAGCTGTTGATAAAGCAGAACAGGAGTAATCATTCATGAAAATTTCTGAATTAAGTATCTCACGGCCAGTTTTGGCAACGGTGATGAACATACTCGTGGTCTTGATCGGCATTATTGCTTATCAAAGTTTGCCTGTACGCGAATACCCTAACATCGATGTGCCCGTCGTTACTGTAAGCACGGCCTATGCAGGTGCCAACGCTAAGATAATGGAAAGCCAGGTCACTCAGATTCTGGAAGATTCATTATCCGGCATTGAAGGCATCGATTTTATGTCATCGAAAAGCCGCTCTGAACAGTCTCAAATTACCCTAACATTTAAGCTAGATCGTGATTCGGATTCGGCCGCTAGTGATGTACGTGACCGTGTCGGTCGTGTACGTGGGCAGCTACCTGAAGATATAGAAGAGCCAATCGTTGCCAAAGTTGAAGCCGATGCTCAGCCAATTATTTGGTTAGCATTTTCCAGTGACCGCCATAGCGCACTCCAAGTAACTGATATTGCCGAGCGCCAAGTACGTGATCCATTACAAACAGTCGCAGGTGTGGCCAGTGTAGAAATCGTCGGCGAACGCCGTTACGCCATGCGCATTTGGTTAGACCGTACTCGAATGGCGGCTTACAGCATTACTAGCCAAGACGTTGAGGCCGCCCTTCGCAGCCAAAACTTAGAAGTGCCTGCTGGTCGAATTGAAAGTACTGAGCGTGAATTTACTGTTTTGACTCAAACCGATTTGAATGAACCAAAGCAATTCGAAAACATCATTTTGCGTAATGAAAATGGCTATTTGGTTCGTTTATCAGATGTCGCAAGCGTTGAAGTGGGTCCTGAAGCGGAACGCGTAATTTCACGCTTTAGTGGCCGCAGCGCTGTTGCTTTGGGTGTGGTTAAGCAATCAACAGCGAACCCATTAGATGTCTCCAGTGGCGTACAAACTTTATTGGCAGAAATAAGTGAAAAGCTGCCAGAAGGGGTTGCTGTAAATATTGCTTATGACTCTTCGGTATTCATTGATAAATCAATTCAGTCAGTGAAAACAACTATTTTTGAAGCAGTGATGTTGGTAATTCTTGTTATCTTTATTTTCTTACGCAACGCACGCGCAACGTTAATACCGCTTATAACGATTCCTGTTTCTTTGATCGGTGCTTTTGCCATCATGAATTTATTTGGTTTCAGTATTAATACCCTAACGTTATTGGCCTTAGTATTAGCCATTGGCTTAGTGGTAGATGATGCCATTGTTGTACTAGAGAATATTTACCGTCACATTGAAGATGGAATGGAACCTATCCAAGCTGCCTTTAAGGGTATGAAAGAAATTGGTTTTGCCGTTGTAGCCATGACACTTACCCTAGCCGCTGTATTTGCACCGATTGCTTTTACCGAAGGTCGAACTGGTAAGCTCATTACCGAATTCGCACTGACCCTTGCAGGCGCGGTGATTGTTTCTGGCTTTGTTGCATTAACGCTATCCCCAATGATGGCATCACGCATGCTGAAGCATAATGCTAATCCAGGAAAGTTTTACCTCTGGGGTGAGAAAGTCCTTAACTCTATGGCCAATGGCTATGAAAGATTTTTACGCAAAGTTTTGGCCTTCCCTTTAATAATCGCTGCGCTAGGTCTAACGACTATTTTATTAAGTGCACTCGTTTATACTCAGCTGCCACAAGAACTCTCTCCTTCAGAAGATAGAGGCTTTGTGATTGGTTTTGCGTTAGCACCGGAAGGCTCTTCAACACAGTTTGTTGATAAATATACACGCCAAATCGAAGACGTTATTAAAACAGTTCCTGAATCCAATAGTTATTTCTCCATTGTTGGCTTCCCTACCAGTACAAACAGTATGCAGTTTATTCAGCTTGCTCCTTGGGAAGAACGTGAACGCTCTCAACAAGAAATTGCTGGCAGCTTAATGGGGCCAATGTTTGGCGGTATTACGGGAGTCATGTCGTTCCCAATGAATCCACCTTCGTTAGGTCAAAGTATTGTTTCTCGCCCAGTTGAGTTTGTTATTCAAACCACAGGCTCTTATGAAGAACTGCAAGCGCTAACCTCGCAAGTCATGATGAAGGTATGGACTAACCCAATGTTTGCTCAACCTGATATAGATTTGAAGTTGAACAAACCAGAACTTGCCATTGATGTTGATCGTGAAAAAGCCGCTTCTATGGGCGTAGGTGTTGAGACCATCGGTCGAACTCTAGAAACCATGATTGCCGGTCGTGAAATTACTCGCTTCAAGCGTGAAGGTGAACAATATAACGTCGTCGTACAGGTAGCCGACGTAGATCGATCCAACCCGCAAGATTTAACCAACGTTTATGTGAAATCCAGTAGCGGTGAAATGGTGCAGCTTGCCAACCTTGTAAATGTGAGCGAAACCATTGCTCCGAAAGAATTAAACCACTTTAATAAATTAAAGTCGGCGACGATTCAAGCCGCATTGAATCCTGGCTTTAGCCAACTGCAAGCGCGAGAGTTTCTTGATGCGACCGTTGCTGAGCTCAGTGCGGGCCAAGCCGGAATCCAAGTGGATTATGGCGGTCAGTTACGTGAGTTCATTAAAACAGGCAGTAGTTTAACTTTCGCTTTTAGCTTGGCATTGATATTTATCTACCTTGTTTTAGCGGCTCAGTTTGAAAGCTTCCGTAGCCCATTAATTATTATGTTCTCAGTTCCAACTGCAATGCTAGGTGCTTTACTTGCACTTTGGATAACAGGTGGCTCCATTAATGTTTATAGCCAAATTGGCTTGATTACTCTGGTAGGTTTGATTACCAAGCACGGTATTTTAATTGTTGAATTTGCTAATCAATTACAAGAGTCTGGCTCTTCTAAACTAGAAGCGGTAATTGAATCGGCTAAGTTACGCTTACGTCCGATTCTTATGACCACTGCAGCGATGGTATTAGGTGCTATTCCTTTAGCCCTTGCTAGTGGTGCAGGCGCCGAGAGCCGCGAGCAAATCGGTTGGACTATTGTGGGTGGCATGACGCTAGGTACCGCGTTAACCATTATCATTGTTCCAGCTTTTTACTTGTTGATTTCAGGCAAAGTAAAGGAGCTGGCTAAAGCCGACACTTAAATCTATTAATTTGGTGCTGGCTTAATGCCAGCAAACCAGCCAGAATCTTAGTCAGATCAATTCCAAACTCTGACTAAGATTGTGGTTCATGTTTTTTATACCCTTCATACTTTTCTTGCTTTTATCGCAATCTGCAAAAGCAGAGGTCTGGCTAACAGATAACCTCTATATAGAGAATCAACAGCATATTCAGCTAGATTCAAAAAATGACGGCTCCAGTAATACAAACAATTTCCGCTTTCTGCCAGAACTCTCTGTAATACAAAACATTCCCACATCATCTCTAATCAATGAAGTGACTCTAGGCGGCAAGTTCGATCTACAACAATCGCATGAAAAAGCTCATAGCCAAGCCATTGTGAACCAACTAAATATCAAAACAGCCATTAATCCCTACTGGTCATTTATCTTAGGCCGCCAAAAAATAGCGTATTCACAACCAGATCTATTCAATACGAGTCTAAACAAGAACGACCTCCGCCAAGTCCCACTGAAGGATTTGAGCTTTAGCCAAGGATTATTAACCACTCTACGGCTGGGTGTTATTGAGCAATCGTTATTACTGAGTCAAAAAAATGAAAAAGAAGACAGCAAGCCAAGTTATCACTATCAACTAAAGCTAGGTATTCCTGGCTATAAAGCTGGTCCATTGATTTTACTGTTGAGTCAGGAGAGTAATGCGGTAAATCAAAGAACCAACCGAGCCATGATTGGTTCAGCACTGCAATTGCCGCTCAAGTTTATTGTTGGAGATTGGCAATGGGCATTTCAATACGCCAGCGAACTAGAAAATAAATCAGCAGAAAAGCAGCAGGCTTGGCAAACTACCTTCTCATGGTTAGGATTTATTCCTAATCATAAAGCCGGAATTCTATTTAGCCATACTGATCAATACTGGAGTTATTCAGATGATTTCAATCCGAATACTCAGCGCACTGAATTACGCTATCAATGGCTCATTCATCAGCAACTGAATATTGAATTAACTGCTAGTAAAATCAAACTCAATGGAGGGAAGTTAAATAAATCTGATAACGAAGTAGCATTGGAAATCAACTTCGCACTCTAATCCTTTCGAACTCTCCAATAACGAGCAAAGCGCGGAGTGCCCTTAGAGGTTAAGCCTGAATACTGGAAAGTTATTTCACTGCCAATTACAGGCGGGTTCTCTCTCTCTTTATCACTAAAACCTGAACCAATCTTGAAAGAATGCTTACGTACTTTACCATTTTCGTCGCTAAGTAAAGCCTCTACCCAAAGCGCCCCCATCATCCCCTTATACTTACCTTTGCCTGTTTCATAACCAGTAACAATCGCTTCCATATCAAAGCTAGGTTTTAACTTTAATAGATCATTACTCCGTTTTGCAGAATACAATGAACGACCATCGTGTAACATCAAACCTTCAGCTTTCTCTTCTACAAAGTCCGATAATTGATCGAGTAATTTTTCTTCGCTGCTGATTCGCCACTGCGGGACTATGACGATATGAACAGGTAACTGAGAAATAGACTGTAAAGCTAATAAACGTTGATCAAACTGGCCTCGATGTTCAGGTAAATCAAATACCATGTAGCGAACTTTCTGCCATTCGCTATCAATCGGGATTTTCTTACGAACAATGCCACTAAGGCGATCAAACAGTCCTCTACCGAGCCAAAGCTCACCGTCTAATGAAGTTGTAGGAAAATCCTCAATAAACCACTGAGGCGCGTGATATTCATTTCCTTGTCGTGAGATCAACCGTTTTCCATCCCAGAAAGCACGCACACCATCGTATTTTTCACTAACCCAATATTGGTTCAGTTTTACTCCAGACTCTTTTTGATGAACGTTTGCCAGCATGAGTTGCGGCTTATCTTTGCCTATCGAATCAGCCGGCCCCAATATTATAAGTATTAATAGTAACAAATAGTGCATCAGACATTCCTTGTCTAGATTGAGTGTTATTGTTTATTAAAAGATTAATGAATACAAAACAATTAAACAGATATTAATCAAACTAACCAATCAGCAATTTTCGAGGGAAAGTTAAAATCATGGACACTCCAGTATTTGGATTTTCGACCTCAACTCGCCCTGCCAAGAGTTGTGTAAGCAAATTAAACGTTAAGTACATTCCTAAGCCAATCTTCCCCTTATATCCACGCATGGTAGTATAAAATGGATTAAAGACCTCGACTTGACCTTTTTCGGTTAAACCTGATCCATTATCGGTATATATTAATTCAACCTTTTCACCTTTTAAGATAGCTGTAATATCAATACGTTTATTATCCCTACCTTGGAATGCATGATCGAGGCTATTACTCACTAGCTGCTCAATTATTTCGCTAATAGCCTCACCATAAGTAAATAAGTTAATATCATCACAATGAACCTGAACATCAATACTATTTTCTTCTAATACTCGATTATATTTAGCTAATCCCGATGAAATCACCGCTAATAAATTCACATCTTCCACTATGTAACCCAGTTGATTAACAGATAAATGTTTAAACTGTTTAATCAGCTCAGTTACTCTTGCTAAACTATCGCTAGTTAAGTCGATCGCCTCCAACTCATGACCTATAATAGTTTCTATCAAGGATTCATCTAATACAGCCTCTTTTTTACTTTGTCTCATTTCACTTACTAGCTGCTTTAAATGACTGATCCCCGTAATTGAAATGCCCAATGGAGTATTTATTTCATGACTAATTCCAATGACCAGTTGCTCTAAGGTTGCCATCCTTTCTTTCATTGCTTGTTCACGTAAGCTCTCATTTTCTTTACGTTCATTAATATCAAGCATCGAACCTTCATAATATTCTGTCTTACCCTCACTATTTTTTATCGATCGTATAGAAATTGAAACCCAAATTAATTTCCCATCTTTTCTTCTGGCTACTTGCTCAAAATCAACAACATGTCCGATCTGCTTCAAAGCTGATAATAATTTCACAGTCGTTTTATCATCTACAGAAAAACGGTTCACACTGTGCGAGTCACCATCCATTAATAGAGCCTGTTGTGTTTCATACCCCATGATATTAAGTACAGCATCATTAATTGAAATAAGGTCTCCATTCAAAGATACTTTAAAATGTCCTGATAAAGATTCGCTGTATAAATCCTCATAGCGCTTAAGATTTTTTATATTTTCTCGCTGAGCCCAAGAACGCTCTTTCCGTGCATTTTCAATTTTTTGAGCGAGTGCAAGCGATAGCACGACCATATCAATAAAGAAACCGAGCTGATAAGCATGTTGAGTAAAGAAATTAGTCGGAAGCAGTCCTAATCCTTTTAAGTTACTACTGACTATGCCCACCAAAAACAAAGCCATAGCGACAGTGAAATATAAGGCCGTTCTGTTACCTTTAACTGTCAGATGAAGCCCTAGGCATAAAGAAGAGCTATACACTAATAATGAAAACATCACCTGCAGAGGAACAATTGTTGAATATGGTAATACTGCACCCAAAATTGGGAAAGTACTCACAATAGAGATTAATACTAAAAAGTAATACTTATACCAACGCTGACTGTCCATCACTTGTAACAAGGCCATCATAAAGACTAAACTTGTAAGCTGACTCAAGCCATTGAAAATGGGAAACACATAATCATTAAAACTTGGAGTACTTGGCCAAAGTAATTGAAATGCTCCACCATCGTAGGCATTTGAACTAACTAAGTAAGCAAATATATTGAGTACATAAAATCCATAAACGTGATCTTTAATCGAAAGAAAGATGAATAGATTGTAAAAAAGCATAAGCCATAGAATACCCATTACAAAGCCACGAAAATAAATTTCACTTTCGTTTTCTGCTAAAAAATTATCTTTGTTTGAAAAACGTAGCGGTACATCCAGAGTGCCTTGACTATCGACGCGTAGATAGACTTTCAATGTCTGGCCACTCTGTAATGAGTAAGGAAATACAAAATTAATATGATCAACCGCTCGACTATCAAAAACTCTAGCATCCCCAGTATGAACAGGCTTTAACAGCTTGCCATCAATAAAAGCATAATGATCAAGGTAATCTAGAATTGGATAAGGAATATGCAGGATGTAGTCGTTAGTATGATTTACTTGCAATTCAAATCGCAACCAAAGAGCAGCTGGATTAAAACCAAAGTTAACGATATCGCGTTCAATTGGCTGCCAGTCTTTAGAGGCTAGAGCCGAATCAAAACTAAGATTTAGGGATTCATCAAATAAAAAATCGACTTGTCGACTGAGAGTGAAACCTTCACTTAAATCATCGTCTACCTGAAATACTGTATTTGCAGATGTAATAATGGATGCTAACAACATTAGCACTCCGAGAAGAAGACGGCTCATCGATTATTTGACCTCGTTTAATGCAATTCATTCACACATAAGATTAGCACAGTATCAAATTTTAACGGTTACGTCCTTACAACCAATAAAGGGAGCATTGCTCCCTTATATATTGATTTTAATACATTTATTCTTTTCTATTACCTGCCATCACTTACTTAGATCTTGATAGTCCTTGTAGCTCACACCATATAGCAGTGCATAAAGGACAGGAATAAAGCCTAGCGTTAATAAAGTAGAGAACATAAGACCAGCCATAATACCTACGGCCATAGGTTCCCACATTTCTCCTCCTCCTAGATATAAAGGAAGCAATCCAAATACAGTCGTTGCAGTGGTTAGTAGAATTGGACGCATGCGACGCTGGGCTGCTTCGATGATAGCCTTCTGAGGTGCCAAACCATTCACTTCGGTTTCGAGTTTAATTCGCTCCAGCAATACAATCGCATTATTAATCACGATACCCGCTAAAGAAATAATGCCCAACAGTGTCATGAAGCCAAAGAAGCTATCCGCGATTATTAGCCCCCAAATTACCCCAATAACCCCTAATGGAATGGTCATAAGAATAATAAAAGGCTTACGTAATGAATTAAACTGCATCACTAATAGTATGACGATAATAAATACAGCAATTGGCAGTTTTTCAGCAATAGACTGGCTAGAAGCACCTGAAGATTCTAACTCACCGCCGTATTCAAAATAGAAGCCTAGAGGCCAGTTCTTACTGTTTTCTTCCAACCAAGGGGTTAATTCAGCAAAGCCTTCACTTGCCGTAAAAGAGCCATTGAGTTGAGCCCCAACAGCAACCGTCTTTAAGCGATCACGGCGTAAGATTTTCGCCGGCTCCCATGCCACATTAATATCGGCCACTTGCACCAAGGGAACCGCATTACCTGTCGCTTGAGAGAATACGGTTAACGACTCAATCTTGCCTAAGTCTTGGCGGTCGGCAAATTCTGTTCTTAAAATAACAGGAATCGACGTCGTCCCTTCACGGTACTCCGTCATTTCATAACCGCTTAAACCCGTTTGCAATGAAACAGCAATGTCTTTACTAGTAACTCCTGCACGCTTGGCTTTTTCTTGATTGATATCGACCGTCAGCTTTTTAATTCTTTGGCCCCAATTATCACTAACATTTTTTAAGCCATTAATAGAGGACAGCTCTTGCTTAAGATCACCCACAATATTGAACAACTTATCAACATCGTTGCCATAAATACGTACTTCTACTGGATTCTCAACAGCTTTACCATTGCCAATCAATCTTGCACTCGCCTGAGCATCAGGGTGATGTTGATTGATATACGCTTCAATTTTCGGCATTAATTCCAAATTCACACTCGCACCCGTGGTATTAATAACCATAAAGGTATATCGAGAGCTAGCAGGTTTAGGACTATGGGTTAATAAATAACGAACACCTCCAGAGCCCACATAGGTAATCCAACTGCGGACACCTTCAGGATTATTTTCAGTCGCTTTCAATGTTTCAAGATACTGCTCAATATCTTTAATCACCCAATCTGTTTGCTCAATCGCAGTGCCAACAGGTAATTCTACATCTAAGGTAAAGAATGGACGATCTGAAGGCGGGAAGAAAATATTAGGTATCAGTGATAGCGCCTTAATACTGATGAAGAATAACAAAACAACAGCCGCAACCGTCGCGACTCTATTCTTTAATAAAAATAATAAGAAGCCACGATATTTAGGATAAAAGCCTTTATCAAAAACACTATCATCCGCGACTGTGCCTTTTTTAACTTTCAGAATGAAGATGCACAATAAAGGAATCATGGTCAGACTCAGTAACCAAGAACATAATAAAGTAATTGTCACTACCTGAAATAATGCGGCAGTATATTCACCCATCGCCGACTCCGCTAAGAAAATAGGCAAGAATGCAGCAGAAGTCGTTAACGAAGACGTTAACAAAGGCACTTTTAATTCATTGGCAGAAGATATCGCCGCTTCTGTAGGCGACTTCCCATTATTCATTTCTACCATGATGCTTTCCGACATCACAATGCCATTATCCACCAGCATACCCAACGCAATAATAAGCGCGGCTAATGAAATTTGATCTAAGCCAATACCAAAATAATCCATCACAAAGATCGTCATGATCATACTGGCAGGAATCAAAGCCGATACAACCAATCCAGTACGTAAACCTAGGCTGAATAGCATCACTGCTGCTACAACTGCAATGGCTTGCATTAGGTTATCCATGAAGTCATTTACTTTATCTTCAACTTCTTTAGGTGAAAAATTCAGCATTTCAAACTCAACACCAATTGGTAATTGTACTTCAAATTTCTTTACAGTTTCCAGCACATCGTAGCCTAGGCCAATATTATTACCGCCCTCACGCATACCAATAGCGATCGCTAAGGCAGGAACACCGGAACTACGAACAAAGCTTGTTAATGGGTCTTTGTAGCCACGCTTAATTGTCACTATGTCTTCTAAATCAATTAAATCACTACTGCCTGGTAATGATAAAGTAGTACGGCGAATATCATCAAGGGATTCAAAGTTACCTGATGGTTCTAATTCAATGCGCTCTTTACCGACGCGCACCGATCCCCCAGGCATTACAACATTCTGTTGAGCCAGTATTTGACTTAACTGTAATGGTGTAAGGTTTAATTCGGATAAACGGGCGTTATTGTATTCAATATAAATACGTTCATCTTGCACGCCATGTATTTCTACTTTAGCGACATCAGGGATTCGCAGAAATTCATCGCGCGCAGCATCGGCCACATCTTTTAGTTCGGCGTAGCTGTAACCTTCTCCAGTAAGCGTTGCGACAATACCAAAAATATCTCCAAAATCATCATTAACGTTCGGCCCTATAGCCCCTTCTGGTAAATCACCGGCAATCTTATCCACCTTACGGCGCAAGTTATCCCAGATAGGTCGCATATCGGTATAACTTTCTTTGATATTGACCGTAACAATGGATACGCCCGTTCTAGATTCGCTGGTGACAAAATCTAACTCAGGAATTTCTTGCGCAACCTTTTCAATTTTATCTGAAATGAGTTTTTCAATACGATCTGGGCTGCCTCCCGGAAAGTAAGTAATCACTTGAGCAGCTCGAATAATAAAACCAGGATCATACGCACGAGGGATATTATTAAAGGCATTAATGCCTAATAAAATCATAACGGCCAAAAAAACCAGAGTCGTCCGATTATTTTGAATGGCTAAACGGGTAATATTCATGATTAACCCTCAGCCATAATACGAACGGTTAAACCTTCTGTCATTTTACTCATACCCGCAGTAATCACTTTGTCGCCGATATCTAAGCCCTGCAGTACTTGCAACCCATTTTCATTCAATTCACCGACAACGACTGCACGACGCTGGACTTCCGCTTTATTGTCAGTCGTCTCATTAGCCAGATAAACAAAACGGCCTTGGCCATCTTCTAATACCGCGTGCGCAGGTACATAGACTTCTTTTAATTCGTTACCATTCGATTTATTTTCAGCAAAAACACGAGCACTCATACCGGGCAATAAGTTGATATCCTGTGGCGCTGCCATAACAAATTTAACCGCATAGGTTTGAGTTTTCTCATCCGCCCTAGTAGAGACTTCTTTAAAGGCCAACGGATAATGGTTGTCTTGATTTCCATCAAAAACCGCATACACAGGCTGTGCTTTTTCCTCACGCTTTACCTTGATCATCACACTCTCAGGTAGATTAATACGTACTTCAAATTCAGACAAATCTTGGATCACTGCAAAAGTAACCGAAGATGATATCTTCTCAAAATTTGATAGTAACTGTTTCGCAACGACACCCGAGAATGGTGCTTTAAGCTCAGTATATTTTAAATTTTGCTGAGCGCTTTCTAATTGAGCTCTCGCATTACTTTGCTGAGCTTTCAGCTTCTCATAATCGGCCGTACTAATAGCACCTTGCTTAATCAAGCTCTTAGCGCGTTTAAAATCAGAAGCAGAGCGATCAAAATCAGCCTGTGCAGCTTTTAAGGTAATACTAAAATCTGTTTGATCTAATACTGCTAGAACTTGTCCCTTTTGTACAAAGTCACCTTCTTTCGTATTGACTACCTTAAGTTCACCGCTTACACGAAAACCTAATTCGGCTGTTTTATTGGCCTCAACAACCCCTGCAAACGATTTGGTGGTTGTACTGCCTAAACTTATTGTCATAGTACGTACGGGTTTTAAAACAACAACCTCTTCAACGGTAGCAACTTCTTTTTCCCCGCAAGCCATAAGACTTGATAACAATAATGCTACCAACGTTGTCTTAACGAATGTTTTTTTAGTTAATACTGTTTTCATACTGATTGATGCTCTGTGATTTATAAGCTTCATGATGATTTTCCTTGAAGAGTTTTTTTAATTTTAATAGTTTTGATAAATTGAATTAAGGGTGTAAGCCAAACGACAGCATTACAACCGGTGTATTAGCCACTTCCAAGTCTTCATCTATGTTGCTATCTGTATTGAGGTTTAACTGACGAGCAAAACTTTGGCCGACTTCGAAAGTGGCCCAAAGCTTTAGTTTAAATTGATAACGAACACCAGCGGCAGCAATCCAGCTAGTATAAGAAATATTCAACTTATCATTATTTTCCGCTTCATAACGCCAATTTCCACCTACCGGTGCAATTGAAGCATAAGTCGACCAGTCTTTTTGCCAGCGATATTCTGCCTTCGTTATTGGAAATCCTAAATCTAACTGAATATCCTCAGCAACTTGATATTGATAAGAAACTAATGGAATTGGTTTGTACTCACCAAATAATCGATTAAACCCAACCCCCATTGTCCACGCACTGACATCTGTAGATTGATAGCGCCAGATAGCCAATCCCATAAGAGAGAATGCATCTTCATCAATGACCTCTAAATCTGAATGTAAGCTCGGTGTGACTTGTATAATTCGAGTCCATTTATCATCAGTCGGAGTAACAAGCATAAATTGAGTTTTGAGGGTATATGCCTCTTGATTATTGGTATCAACATTATCGAAACGGAAAGCTGTTTTTTCTAGAGCCAATGTAGGGATGAAAAAACTATTTCCAATATCAAATTTACCCAACGGCATTTTCACTAAAGTGTAGACCATCGCCAATTCAGCATCAGATTTCTCAATTGATGCAAAACCATAAGATTGATGCTTAATTCCCATGGCTAAATTTTTTGGTATATCCAGTTCGATTTCAGCAGCAGGATTTTCAGCAATAACCAAGCTAGATAATAAAAGTAATCCTATACATTGAGCATTTCGATAGATATTCATGAGCGATTTTTCCAAGTTAAATGCAATACTTTCCAGTTAGTATAGAAGCATAAGCTCTATAGGTATTAATTTCAGCCTATACGAGAATTATTTTTATTCAACATCCTGTACTTTCCAACAGCACTATTTGATTATCGCTTCCTGTATCGGTTAAAGCCTGACATGAACTGAATTCTAAAAAGTTATTATTTCCATCAACTATTATTTCATCAACAGTCACACTACTACTTTCAATAGTGAATGTATTTCCATCTCCATCAATAATCAGGCGTTCAATAAAATCATCCTCGACAATCGTGACGTTATTATGACCACCATTGATAGTAATTCGCCTGAGATTCGCTTTTAAAAATAACGTATTCGATTCTCCTCTAAGCTCAAAATCATATAATTCATTATGATCTATCGTCTCAGTTTCAGATGATTTTGTTCGCTCTACTAGCACAACATTCTTATCTTCTTGGTCATCATCTTCAACATTCGTTAGCTCCACCTTACAGGCGACTAATACAAAAGTTAGCCCAACGAATACTGTCACTTTCAAAATACTCATCTTAACCCTACCTATGTTTCAAGTCGTGAATCAGCCTATGACATACACATTCCCATATAGACATTCATCTAACAATCTTTAGTCCAAACAGGAATACCAGCTAGTCAGAAGCTTCATTATTCAACGATATTCATCAGGGGTAGATTGAAACCACAACTTCTCAGTAACAACTTCAGCAATAAAAATATTAACGAGGAATACTATGAAAAAGCATACTCTAATCGAATCAAGCCCTATCGTTCTGGCAACGGTTCTCATCAGCAGCTCAATGATATCCCTACCCGCATTTTCAGCAGGCTTACAGCTCATGCCAGGCTCACCAAACTCAGGCACAGCAGGTGCCGGTCATGCTGCCGTAGGGCTAGGCTCGGGCTCTGCTTGGGCAAACCCCGCAACCATGACCCTGCTGAAAGGCCAACATATAGGCCTTGGTGTAATCAGCGCTAAAACCGACGTTCAATTCAAGGGAGAGGAAAGCACTTCTAATAATGCTTTACGCCCAGGAGAGCCTGATCCTTATGTAAATGGTGGTAATGCCGGAGGCAGCATCAATATTCCTTCCTTCTCTTATGTAAACTCCCTAACCGATGACATTAGCGTAGGTTTCTCACTTGTCGTTCCTTATGGCAACTCACTAGACTATGACGACGATTGGGAAGGTAGCAATGTCGCAACCAGTGTCAGTATGCAAACATTACAAGCAATGCCGTCCATTGCTTACCGCCTTAACGAACAGTTTTCTCTTGGCTTCGGAATTACGGCCAATGAAACCGAGGTCGCTCAAGAACTCAAGCTAATGGGAATGGATTTGGAACTAGAAGCAGATAGTCTTGATTATGGTTGGACATTGGGCGGGCTATACGAATTAAACAATGAACATCGATTTGGCTTTGTTTATCGCTCACAAGTCGACAGTAATATGAAGGGTGATGCAAAAATTGCTGACAAATCCTACGATACCTACCTTAACTGGGAAACCCCTGCCAGCATAGTAATTAGTGGCGTTCATCAAATAAGTATTAATACCAGCATTCTGTGGGATGTTGGCCGAACTTTTTATAGTGCTTTTGAAACAACCACGGTTGAAGTTAACGATTTTGCACTGTTATCAGAAATTGAATTAGAACGTAATTGGAAAGACGCAAATCGCTATGCAGTGGGTACTCACTATCAGCTAACGGATAGCCTTATTCTACAAGCAGGCTACTCCCTAGATGAAAGCACCGTTGATACTGAAGACCGCAGTGCTGATTTACCCCTTAACGACATTCATCGTTATACAGCAGGTGCATTGTATCAAGCGACAGACAGTACAGGCTTAGCGTTTAGCTTAGAGTATGCAGACCTGGGTAAAACAAAAATAGAAGACAGTGGCGACCCTTTATTCTCAAGCCCAGCCGGTGAAATCGAAAGCAGCGCTACAGTAGCCACCTTTGCAGTTAACTATCAATTTTAACGACCAGCGCTCACGATCAGTTTTAATTCATTCTTCAATAGTTTGGCAGTATTTGTAGTCACACATACTGCCCAATAATAAGCTGCTAAGCATAGAGATACACGTTAAACTCACCATGAAAGGTCATATTCAACAATCGAAACAGCTAGGGTATACGATGAAGCTAGAGCAACTTGCACGCTATGATATTAAACTACTCGTCGCCTTGCAGGTTTTACTGGAAGAAGAAAATGTTTCTCGCGCCGCTGAGCGCTTAAGCGTTACTCAGTCAGCTATGAGTAAAATGCTCGCCCGCTTAAAAGAAACGTTCGGCGAAGAGTTATTTATTCGAACGAGCCATGGCATCCAAGCCAACGAAAAAGCCCTAGCACTTAAACTCCCTTTAGCCGATGCCCTAGCCTCTCTTAATACCTTATTAACACCAAAGGTATTCAAAGCCAGTGAATGTGAACGCACCTTTCGCATTTCCATGCTCGATAATGCCGCCATTAAAGTTCTACCAAAAATATTACAAAAATTGAGCAAGCAAGCGCCAAAGGTAAAAATCCAATTGAAGCCTTGGAGTAAACACTCATTCGATGACTTAGCCGCAGGCCAGCTTGATTTAGTCATGAACATTGTTGATGTAGATCGCGCCAATTTTTATCAACAAATATAAAGTAATATCGAAATCTGTGCAGTGGTGCGGAAGAACCACCCCCTTGCATTGAAAGGTGAATTCACCCTAGATGAGTTTCTAGCGTATTCTTTCATTAAAGTAATTATTCCAGAACTTAACGAGCACCATGATCAAGACCAGAAGATGCTGGCCGCGATCAACAAAAAACGTAATACAGTGCTTGAAACCAACAATCCTAACTGCGCATTACATAGCATAAAGAATACCGATTACATTATGTTCGGCGCTAAAAACCCTACGAAAAGTTTTTATGATGATCTTGAGTTAACGACCATTACCCCACCAAAAGAATTTTCTCTACCGTCTTACAAATTGAAATTTATTTGGCATCAACGCCAACATCTTGCAGCCGAACAACTTTGGTTCCGTGACTTGATATTAAAAGAACTGATTAATATTATGAAAGACAATTAACTTAGTTTTATAAAAAATAAACTCCAGACACATAAAAGCCGCTATTCATTTTCATAAATAGCGGCTTTTTTTATCGAAGCTACAGAAACCTAGCCAAACGTTTTATCAGCAATAAACTGATGAACCGCTTTAAGGTCTGCAGGAAGAACATCTAAACGCTCTTCACGCTCCATCAAGTCTGCTAAATGATGTGGAAGTTTAGGCATTTCATAGCCTGCACGTAATACCGCTTCTTCAAACTTAACCGGATGCGCCGTACCCAAAGTAATCATAGGGATATTGTTATTGCGACGCACTTCACGAGCGGCTTTAACACCAATCGCTGTGTGCGGGTCTAACAAGTAACCCGTCTCTTCAAATACGTCTTGCATGATCTTAATCGTATTGTCTTCATCAACCGCGTAGCTATCGAACAACTCACGAGCTTTCGCTAGCTTCTCTTCGTCTAGCTCAACAATATCGGTCTTCGCATTCATGCGACCCATCAATTCAGAAAGAGCTTCACCGTCGCGACCGTACAAGTCAAACAATAAACGCTCGAAGTTTGAAGATACCGCAATATCCATAGAAGGCGTAATAGTATGCATCAACGGATGAACTTCGTATTTATTCTTGCTCATCAAACGGTGTAAAACATCGTTTTTATTAGTAGCAATAATCAACTGTTCAATCGGCAAGCCCATCTTCTTCGCCATGTAACCGGCGAAGATATCGCCAAAGTTACCGGTAGGAACTGAGTAAGCCATCGGACGAACAGGGCCGCCCAAGTTCAATGCAGAATAGAAGTAATAAACAATCTGCGACATGATACGTGCCCAGTTGATGCTGTTTACAGCAACTAACTTACGTTCACCTTTAAGGAAAGACTGATCGCCGAAGCTCGCCTTAACCATATCTTGTGCTTGGTCGAAGTTGCCTTCGATCGCGATGTTATAAATGTTATCACCGGTCACAGTCGTCATCTGGCGACGCTGAACTTCAGATACTTTGCCGTGCGGATGCAAGATGAAGATATCAACGTTCTTACACGCCTTGGTACCTTCAATTGCTGCCGATCCTGTATCACCAGAGGTAGCACCCATGATCACAACTTTTTCGTGACGACGTTCTAAAACGTAATCAAGCAAGCGACCTAAAGTTTGCAAAGCAAAATCTTTAAATGCCAATGTTGGACCGTGGAATAATTCCAATACGTATTCGTTATGGTCGATCTGCTGCAGTGGTGCAACGGCCTTATGACCAAAACCACCATACACTTCAGAAAGAATGGTTTTTAAGGCGTCAGATTCAACACAACCTTCAACGAAAGGATAGATAACCTTATGCGCTAGCTCGGCATAAGGAAGGTCACGCCAAGATTCGATTTCTTCTTTTGAAAAAGTCGGTACTTCTTTAGGAACGTACAAACCGCCATCAACCGCAAGACCGGTTAAAAGTACTTCTTCAAACGTTAACTCAGGAGCATTGCCACGAGTTGAAATATATTTCATCATAATTAATAACTCTTAATCTTTTAAGCTAAGTACTTAAACTCTAGGATTTAAACTAGCTGCTCAACACGAATACGTGTTACGCCATCTTGGGTTTCTTCCAATGCTTTAATCGCAGCAATCGCATCATTCATAATTTTTTCTTGGATGGTATGAGTCAACAAGATCACTTGCACAACTTCTTCATTCTCTTTTGGCTCTTTTTGAATCAAGGCTTCAATATTGATTCCACGCTCACTCAAGATAGAGGAAACATTAGCCAATACACCAGCTTTGTCTAACGTAGGTATACGTAAGTAATAAGCCGTTTCGATTTCTTCAATCGGTAGAACCTGAGTATCATCAACTTGTTTAAAGCCTAAGTGATGAACACGACTGGCAGCAGGGGCATCGATTGAACGGGCAAGATCAATAACATCAGCAACCACAGCTGAAGCCGTTGGGCCCGCACCAGCGCCAGGGCCAGAGAACAAGGTATCACCAACCGCATCGCCATTAACCATCACTGCGTTCAATACGCCATCGATGGTCGCAATAGAGCGCTTCTCAGGAATCATTGCCGGATGTACACGCAAATCGATACCGTTTGCGCTACGAGAGCTCACACCTAAGTGCTTAATGCGATAGCCAAGTTCTTCTGCGTATTCAACATCTTCTGGGGTAATGCCGCCAATGCCTTCGCAGAAACAGTTTTCAAATTGAAGAGGAATACCATAAGCAATAGAAGAAAGAATCGTCAGCTTATGCGCTGCATCGATACCTTCAACATCAAACGTTGGATCAGCTTCAGCGTAACCAAGCTCTTGAGCTTCTTTCAAAACATCAGCGAAATCACGACCCTTGTCGCGCATTTCCGTAAGAATGAAGTTACCCGTACCGTTAATGATACCCGCAAGCCAATTGATCTTATTGCCCGCTAAACCTTCACGCAACGCCTTAACAATTGGAATGCCACCGGCAATACCCGCTTCATACATTACCGAAACGCCTTTAGCTTCAGCGGCTGCAAAAATCTCAGTACCGTGCTCAGCGATTAACGCTTTGTTAGCGGTAACAACATGCTTGCCGTTTTCAATAGCCAATAAAACAAGCTTCTTAGCAACGTCATAGCCGCCAATCAATTCAACCACTACGTCGATTTCTGGATTGGTAGCGACTTCAAAAATATCACGAGTCACATCGGTATTTGACGTATCAGCAGCTGGGTTATCGCGACGCGCACCCACCTGCTGAATAATAATTTCACGACCTGCACGGCGAGTAATGTCTTGTGCATTCTGGGTTAGCACATTAAAAGTGCCGCTGCCTACTGTACCTAATCCACAGATTCCTACTTTTACCGCTTTCAAGGCCGTCTCTCCAACATAGCTTATAGATAGTTCAAAATTGGCGGATATTCTACACGAGAACAGGGCTAATGACAGTTCTAAGACGATAAAGCCTTGATGTAAATTAAGCGCATAGCAAGGGGCACAAGACAGTCCGTAATTTATTTGCTAGCTTAGATGTTAGAAACAAATTAGATACAAATACACAACAAGGAAAAAAGATGTCTAAGTTCTTGGTATTAACCATTATTGCAGACGATAAACCTGGAATCGTTGAAACCCTAGCCGCCACTATTGCGGATCAACATGGCAACTGGTTAGAAAGCCGCATGTCGCATATGGCTGGGAAGTTTGCAGGTATCTTACGCATTAGCATTGCTGCTGAGCATGCCAATAGCCTGCAAATTAGATTATCTGAACTCGCTACCCAAGGCATCAATGTGGGAGTAGAAGTCAGCGCCGAAGCCGGTGATTCTGTGGCGACTAAAGATTTAACCCTCAACTTAATCGGTAATGACCGTCCAGGTATCGTTAAAGAAGTATCGCAAGCACTGGCTAAATTGGGTGTTAACGTTCTGGAATTGACGACTAACTGCGAAAGTGCAGCAATGTCAGCAGATTTATTGTTTAAAACAGAAGCACATTTGCGCGTACCGCAAGGTTTTGACGCTGATGAACTGACCGATGCATTAGAAGCAATTTCGAATGATTTAATGGTAGAGATCAATCTAGACTAAGATTTGATTTTATTGATGACAGCAGATGCACCGCCATTCAATTAGCAATAGCTTAAAGCGCTAGCTGAATGGCTCCCTCAACCCAAGCAAGATCCGCTTTTTTTGGCTTAGAACGTTGATTGATAAGCTGATAACCGTCGATACCGTTGAGTTTATTGAGCTTTAAACTGATTTTTTCTTGATGCTCTCCACCTTGAGTTGCAGGATCATTAATAATCAAATACTCCCCTTCGCCATCCATTAGACTGCCAAATTTTTCATAGCCTACCAGCGTTACCCAGTGCCCACCAACCCGCTTAGCTTCTCCATCTTCCTCAAGGCTATACCAGCCAATATTCAACCAGATGTGTTTTTCTTGCTTAATACCACTGATCAACCAAGGTAAATCGGCATGTTTATCGAACGTTGGATTGTACTTACGGGGTACGCTTCGCTGCCCTTGGTATTCTAGATTGGCCGAATCATAAGAAGGGATTTTTTGGTCCGTTAGATAGTGATCAACCCCAGTTAATAGTTGCACAGAATTTGTACCTGACTTACCCGTATCCATATAGTCTGAACTACCCAAGGTCCGCGCTATTTCGACTTGCTGTTCAAATTTCTTCTCAAAATGAAGTGTGCTAGGTAATCCACCCATTACCTCAGGTAATACTGCACTCAGTGAATTGGATACAGCAACGGGGGCACAATATTTACTACCACCATCAGGGAATTCTGCAGCTGGGTCTCTCTGACTTAAATCGGGAATAGAGGGTAAAATTTGACGTTCAATACGTAAAGCAGAAGGTTTAACCACTATTTCTTGGGCAGAGGTTTGATTGCATAAAAATTTATTATCAGTGAAAACAACCTTGCCCCCCAACTCTGCTTGGCAGCGGTATACCTCAGCGCTAACTGACAAGGTGCTACCGGCACATAACATAAGGGTAAATAGGTTAAAAATCCGTTTAACATTTTGCATAGCGACAACCGTAAAATATAAGCCATGTAAGTTTTGTTATCTGGCTTGTTACATAATGTTACTGATTAGAATGAGGATGATCAATAGTCTTATGGGACAAGTGTACATAATTAGAGGAATTTACTTTAAATAGACATTTATAAGTATGATTTGTCATGAAAGTCACAAAACTAGGCGATTTTAACTTCATTCTCCCCCTTCTACTCCCCTCATTATGTAAACCCGCAACGTATCGTTGCGATAAAGCGTACTTCTTCTTCTGTTAATTGCGGAAGCCAGTTACACTGCTTGCTTTAATACCATCCCAATCTTCTGGAGCCATCATGAGCCAAGATTACCAAGACATTAATTTGACCATTGATAACAAAATCGCTGTTATCGAGATCAATCGCCCAGAAGTTTTAAACGCTATTCGTGTTCAAACCTATCAAGATTTAATCGCCGCGTTTAAAGAAGCCGATGCTTCAGATGATGTTAATGTCATCGTTCTGACTGGTGCAGGTGGCAAGTTCACTGCAGGTAACGATCTAGCGGATCTTGTAGCTGGTGATGATGTTCGCCAAGATGTAATGGACGGTGTTTCAGGTATTTTCACAACCGTAAGTATGGTTAAAAAACCAATCATTGCAGCCGTTGAAAAAGTGGCTGTTGGCATTGGCTCAACAATTCTTCTGCATTGCGACATGGCTTTTGCTGGCGTAAATACTCGTTTCCGCCTACCTTTCGCTAACCTAGGTGTGAGCCCTGAAGGCGCAGCATCAATGTTGTTAACAGAATCTGTTGGCCCTAAAATCGCTAACGAGTTGTTATTAACCGGTCGTTTCTTCGATGGCAGCGAAGCCGAAAAGTGGAACATCATCAACAAAGCAACTGAGGATGGTAAAGCACTTGAAGCGGCTATGTCTGTTGCCCAAGACCTTGTTAAGCAGCCATTAGCTTCTTTAATCACAACTAAGCAGTTATTGAATGTGGGTAATGCTGAAGTAATCGAAGAAGTTGTAACAGACGAACTTGAAGCATTCGCTCTGCTATTGCAAAGCGAAGAAACTCAAGCTCGCATCAACTACCTTGTGAACAATAGTAAGTAACCTAGTTACTAGCAGAGCTATTGCTTGGCGCTTCTACTTGAAGCGCCTTTATTAACTCCATTCAATCTTTACCACCTTATACAGCCTCTTTTTACTTACCTATTGAAAAACAATTATTTCAACCAATAATTTGCTGATTCTGTAAGTTAATCCATACTTAAAGCTTATCTAGTTCGATAAATACCTCGTATAAATAACGATAAAAAGTAGGGTTATAATGGCGTTTAAATTTCAGAATTTAACGATTAGACAAAAAGTATTATTCTTGTCAGGTATCTTGAATGCAATCATCATTGCAATTGCCCTCTATGCACAAGTATCGATAAGCTATATAGGCGATGAGCTAGAAGCCATTGCAGATCAAGATATTCCTATTACTAATTCTTTAACCAAAATTACTGTTCTTCAACTAGAACAAGAAATTAATTTTGAGCGTTTAATTAATTCAGCCTTAATAAACAACTCTCATGAATTCGATGAAAGTAATAAACATTTTCATCACGTAAATGAAATACTAGAAACCGAGATTCAAGATATTGAAATTAAGTTAGCAGAAATAATATCCAACTCTAGCCATGTGAAAGAAAAAGAAGAGTTTGAACTCATCTCAAAGGGATTAACCAAAGTAAAGCAAGAGCATAAAGATTATGATGAATTAGCGAACAAGGTTATCGGCCTCTTTGAACAGAACAAAAACAATCAGGCATTGCCGCTACTTAAAAACATCAAAATAATTGAAGACAATCTGGATGAGCATCTTAAAGAATTACTATTTGAAATTGAACACTACACGGCTGAAGCCGCAAATTTAGCAAAAGAACATGAACACAGCACCGAAAATATTTTATTTATCACTACTTTAATTGCCACCATCTTTGGCATCAGTTTAGGATTTATTGTTTCAAGTGACCTGCAGAAACGTCTTAATTACATCGCTAAAAGCCTTGAAAGCATGTCACAAGGAAATTTCACTAAAAAGATTAACCCCGTTGATGAAGTCACAATACCCATGCACGCGATGCAGACACATCTCGCAGAGATGATCGAAAACATAAACAACACCACAAAAGAGTTATTTACAACGTCTGAAAGACTCGCCGTCATTACCGAACAAACTCACGGAAATATTCAAGTTCAGCAAACTGAAACCGAAGTTGTTTCTAATGCGATGGTCCAAATGAAATCTTCAGCACAAGAAGTTGCCCAAAGTATTTTATCAGTTGCCGATATGACGAAACAATCCAATAGAGAAACCGAAGGTGGTGCATCTTCTGTAAATGAAACAGTCTCTGGTATAAATGCTTTATCCGAAAAAATTCACGATGCATCCGACGTAATCATGAGTGTTGAAGATGGCAGTAAAAATATCTATACCGTTCTAGAAGTGATTAAAAGTATTGCTGATCAAACAAATTTATTAGCCCTCAACGCTGCCATTGAAGCCGCTAGAGCCGGGGAACAAGGCAGAGGGTTCGCCGTTGTAGCTGATGAAGTACGATCTCTTGCAGTCAGGACTCAAGAAGCTACAGGGCAAATCAATGTCATGATTGAAGAGTTAAATACATCATCTAATAAAGCCGTTAACGCAATGGGTGAAAGCCAAGACCAGGCAAAAGTTGTTGTAGATAAAGCTGTTGAAGCGGGCAACTCATTAAATACCATTGTACAATCTATTACTAAAATCAGTGATATGAGCATGCAAATATCCAGCGCTGCAATAGAGCAAGAAACCGTCGCTGAAGATATGAGTACGAGTATTTCAAACTTAAGCTCCACGGGGGCTGAAAATTCTCAGGGCGTTACTGAAATCAATGACATTTGTACCAGCATTGTCTCGGCATCATCTCGTTTGAAAGAATCCATTGATGCTTTTAAACTCTAAACCTCCCATACATACATCATTATTTTGAGTTCAAAGCGCTCAATAACTCTGGTATTGTTATTTTAAATAACAATTTTCCTGAGAGCCTCCGCTAATGAATAACGCAGCAGATAAAACTCAAATTAATAGCATTGAAAAATCCAGCCATTGGATTTTAGTCATTATGGGAATTATCTTCTCATTAGTCTCCTTACCCATATTATTTTCCATTCCTGAAGAAGTGCGAGTAGGTAATAATGGTATTTTCGTAGCTCTCGTCTTTCCTCTTGCGGGGCTTGGAATGCTCTTTGGTGGTTGGAAAATGCGCCAGAAATTTCTATTTTTCGGTCCAACACCTCTAACCCCCTCTCCCTTAATTGGACAAGTCGGTGGACAAATTGGCGGCCGCATTGACCTAGCACAACCTTGGACAAAGCGTAAATTAACAGTAACCCTCAGCTGCATTAATACTTACACCTCAGGCAGCGGCAAAAACTCAACAACACATCGAGACATTTTATGGCAAGAGCACGATAAGGTTTTCGATCAATCTAACGGTGCAGGTAGTAAATTAGAATTTTGCTTTGATGTTCCCGCCGGTGAACGCACTAAAGACACACATAAGGGACGCGGAACCGTTCACTGGGAAGTTTCTGTAGAAGGGTTAGTTAACTTCATGGAGTTCAAGCGCAGCTGGAAAGTACCTGCTGAAGAAGGAACACAGGCATCCAGTATCATAATTCCCAACGTGCACAAAGAAGCAAGTCATCGCGCCAAAAGAAAACAAGCTGAAGCGAGCATAGAAAAACAAATTCAAACTAAGAAGACCTGTGATGGCCTTGATATTCTTTCCGATCAAGGTCGTAATAAATCCATGAGTTGGTTTTTAGTACTCTTCGGTAGTATTTTCACTTCAGTCGGCTGCTTTTTGTTTTACCTAGCCTTCCAAGGGGAATTAATGCTGTGGGTTATGGCTCCTATGTTCTTTGGTATTGGCGCTGGCATATTAGGCTTTGGCATCTTCTTAGTAGGTCGTAAACTAGAGTGTAAAATCATTGATGACCAAGTTCATACCCGTCGCAGCTTATTTGGTCGTATTCTTTATACACGTCAAGGCAAGCTGACGTCACCCGATCAATTGGTACTGAAAACAACCATGTCGAGTACCTCTAATGGCAAACAAACAGAATACATGGCGATCTATGCCAATATTGAAATTAATGGCCCTAATGGATCCGTTAAAAAACAAATCAAGCTCGTAGAAGGTATTGAAGGCAAAGGAGCTGGAGAAGCGATGGAAAGAAAACTTGCTGACTCCCTGATAGAGAAAAACAATAACTTAAATGGAGAACTGGAAGCGCTTTAGCGCTTCTAATACTGACGGATACTGCAAAATTGCTTAGGCGTCATACCAAACCAAGACTTAAATGCACGATGAAAAGCACTGGGTTCTGAGTACCCTAAATAAGCTGCTACAGATTCTATTTCAATTTTATCTTTCAATAATAAGCTAGCCGCTTGATCTTTTAATACCGCCTCTTTCACTTGCCGAAAACTAGTGCCTTGCTCAGACAGGTTACGCTGCAAGGTGCGCTTATGCATACCTAACGATAATTCCACATCCTCACTACTAACCTTGGAAAAACCATTACCTTCGATTAAATGCTTAACCGAATCTATCAATGCAAGCCCTGCTCTTTTTGCTCTTAACAACTCTTCGGCATAAACAATATTTATTTGATAGAGATGGTTATCACACCCTAATAAAGGTTCATCAAACTGCTCTGAAGAAAAACAAACCGCTAGATTTCCTGCTTTATTTTCGACCTCACAACCTAAAGCTTTAGAAATCAATCCCGCATCCAAACTTAAAGGCACATAAAGCCTTTTTACCTTGATTCTATTATTGGAAATAGCCTGAATAATTCCGATTGTCCCTATCACAACCGCCAAAACCTGATGAGGGTTCGCAGGCACCCTATTGGGCACCGCGACATATTCACACTGAATCACCCCCGCTTCATCAACGGGTCTTTCATCAACAAGAGTTTCATCAATACGAAAGCTTCCGCTCTCGCTAATTAAGGTTTGAAAAGTCACTATATTATTCAACGCCGTGCGCGCATCTGGGCTATGCCAAACAACCGGAGCCAATACTCCCACAGCTCGATAATCTTGGCTTGAACCAATTTTCACGCCCAACAAAGGATCTTGCGCTATCTTATCCGCCTGATGCCACATCTGTCTGGCGCCACTGACTTCAAGTCGATAACCTGGTATTAGCTGCTCATTTTCAAACCCTGCTATGCCTTTGACGATTAGCCGAGTATCCAACCCTAAATTGGAAAAGGTACGCATAAGGGCATTAATCCACTCACCTTCAATATAGTTATTTTTCATCAGTTTCCAGCTATCAGGCTATAAATTACAGCTTACGTACAAATATAGCCTAACATTGTGTCGCATAAGGTCAATCAAAGGTAATTCCTGTCAATGACCTGAGGGCTAACCTAAGGAATACTAGAAACTAATAATAATGATGAATGAGATTGAATTATGGGTGAATACAACATAAATGGGTTAGGGATCCCAATGTTCTTGGTCTTCATGACACTTGAATACCTACTTCTTAGATTAAAGGGCAGAACCCTTCATCGCTATAGCGATACTGTCACCAGCCTATCCATGGGGCTTTGTCTGTTAATCTCAGATGCTTTATTAAAGACCTATACTTTTTCGGTCTTCATTTACCTATCAAACAATCATGCAATATTCGAGTTTGGAGCCCAAGAACCGATCACGTGGATCTTCTTCTTTTTAGCGCTGGATTTGTGTTACTACTGGTTCCATAGAATGGCGCATGAAATCAACGTGCTATGGGGAGCGCATGTAGGGCACCATCAGAGCGAAGAATACAATTTCACCACGGCATTGAGACAAAGCGCTTTTCAATACGGTTTTTCTTGGGTCTTTTATTTACCGCTGGCAATTTTAGGCTGCCCACCAGAAGTCTTTTTAGTCTTATTCGTTCTGCTAAAAATGTATCAATTTGTTTTACATACTCAAGCAGTTAAGAAAATGTCTTTTATCGAAGGTATCTTTTCCACACCTTCGAGTCACCGAGTTCACCATGCTAAAAACCCTATTTATATTGATCGTAACTACGGTGGCACCTTAGTAATTTGGGACCGATTTTTCTCCACATGGCAGCCTGAGTTAGAAAGTGAGCCTTGCCACTATGGAACTACACAGCCTTTAAATACATTGAACCCTATCAAAGCAAACTTTCAACACTGGGCAATACTGGCGCAAGATACTCTGCGTACTCGTTTATGGCGTAATAAAATAGGGCTGTGGTTTAAGCCAACAGGCTGGCGCCCTGAAGACTGCATTGATCAAAGCTCCAAGGGCGTGCCGATGCAAAAAACTGGCTGTGCACCACGTGAAAAATATGATCCTCAGGTTTCAAAATGGACTCGATGGTATAGCGGCTTTTCCTTTCTATACATCATCATCGTTTCAATTATGTTTATCTTTTTAGCACCCTCTCTATCAGGCTCCATGCAGCTACTGGGTGCAGCCATCATTATTTATGGCTTAGTCGTCGTTAATGATTTATTAGAAGGTAATAAAAAATTGGCTTGGATAGAAGTCATCCGCTTACCCATTATGATTTGGTTAGCCAGCACCTTGTGGCTCAGCACTTCTACAACACGCATCGTCGATACAATCATTATGGATAAACCCGCAGCACAAGTGCTTACATACGCAAGCACACCTGCTTTATGGTCACAGTGGCATACTAAATCCTCTACGGTTTATGCACACTCTCAGAGTCAATTAGGCAAAGGGGAGAAATTTGAAGAGGATATAGAAACGGCTCTTGGTCAAAACCATCTTGCCTGGAATGTTGTTCAAAGCACTAACGAGCAATGGGTCGCTCATGCAAACAATGTAACAAACGGCGCTACTATTAAATTGCAATATCGTGTGCGTGATTTAGGTGATCAAACAGAATTCGAAAGAATACTGGATTACACTCTGCCTAATATTGCACTTGTGGCACTGAATGCAATTTTTTATAAATCAAAAGTTGAACTTAAATCTGAACAAGCGCTAGTGCGTTTAAAAGCCGCTATTGAGAATAAAAGATGAATGCGAGGTCAGTTAGCCCTCAGTAATAGTAGTGGTCTTCAACCAGCGCTTTCTTGCCTTATAGTACGTGCTGGGGTCACTAAAGCCCAACAAATCACACAAATCACTAACGACTAAACCACGCTCAATTCCTTGATGATATTTTTCGATTTGCACAGCTTCTAATATTTCTCTGAAGGTGACCCCTTCAGCTTTCAACTTTCGATACAAACTCGTACGGCTTAGATGCATCTCTTGGCAAGCGGACTCTACAGAATGAAAGCGAACTAAATCGGTAAGCAGTAACTCTCTAACCCTTGTGGAAGTTACCAAATTGCTATTAATAGCAGAGGCCTGCGGCAAAAGTTTTTTAGCTCTTGTCGCTACAATTTCTTGTAAATATGGATTAGCACTTTTTATTTTCTTGTCAAAAATAGAGGCTTTTAATAACAATGAATTTTCATTTTTAGAAAAAGTAATATTTGAACCAAAGATAGAGTGATAGCGATCTTCATATTCTGGAGCTGCATGTCGAAAGCTAGCCGATTCAATGGTTATCGGCCCTTCACACAAATCGCCCGCCCACATAACAAGCGCTGACATGCTTCGCTCAATCGCTGCAATTGGATATTCATACTGAGAAGAGAAACAGAATCTTAATTTTACATATTTTTCTCGACGCTCTAATGCCCAATCCTCTGAAGCATTGAGCAATACAATGTTGTCATTAAAAACCGTAAAAGCTTCGTCTAAGGTTTCACATTGAGAAATCCAATTAGCGAGCACACCCTTAGCGTCTTTATTTACTTTACTGCCTATTATTAGACCGACCTCAGGATGAGCGAGATTATCCGCAGCTAAGCGCCATAGATTGACCAACGCATCTTCTGGAACACGACTTTCAATATCGTTATCATAGTCTTTTTCTAAACCTAACAGGCTTTCATCATCAAGAATGTCTAATAATGCTAACTCTCGAGCAAGATCGAGCACTGCGATTGCAGAGATACTAGGATTACTGGCCATATAATCTACAGCCGCTAGAGAATGGATCATTATTCCACAACATTGATACAAATCGTCCTACTCAAAATACAGTATTAATCTTAGCATGCAATCTAAACGGTTAGCGATTAAGAGTACTTACTATGTCAGTCACGAACAATAGCGTAATAATAACAACAGAAGTAGCGTTACGAAAAATACTAACATCCTATCCCAAGATTTTAGATAAAAGAATACAGCCAACACTAGATAACTACAGCATTGAATTTATCACACAAGCATCCGTCGCAGCGTTAACCTTCAGCGATCTAACTCTCGGTATGCCGTTTTTGAACTTGAAGAGTGAGCAGTTCATCATCGACAACCTCTCAACCATCTCCATCACCATTCCATCAGACCCTGCTCATTCTGAAATAATCAATTTGCCTTTTAGCTTATATATTTTAGTTCCGGGGATCGGACATGGATTAAGAATTAATGGCAAAGCCAATCAAATAAAGCCTAACTATAATAAAGACGCAGAAACAAAAATAGTATTAACGATCAACAGTGTTTACCTTCATTGCGCCCGTGCTATAACCCGAGCAGGTTTGTGGGAGTCACGGATAAAAACAATAATTCCCACAATGGATGCTACAGCAAAAGAGGTTATTGAAAGTTCACCTTATTTGTTGCTATCCACACAAAATTCAATGGGAAATACCGAACTATCGCCACGGGGTGATCCCGCAGGTTTTGTGAAATTCATTGATGAAAACCACGTACTTATACCTGAAAGACCCGGCAATAAAATCGCCGTTAGCCTAACAAATATAATCAACAACCCAGCGATTGGACTTTCATTTCTTACCCCAGGCTCAAATCAGATTATCTACTTGGAAGGCAATGCTCATATCACAGCTGACCAAGCTCTCTTAAGCCCTTTAGCTATCAAAGAAAAAATACCCAAACTTGGTATTTTAATAGCAATAAATAAAATTTCATCACATCACTCAATCACTTTAGAAAGCACTAAAATATGGCATAAAGATAATCATATTAGCAGTACTTCCTTAACACCCTTCTCAAAAGCTCTAACTGCTCACATCCAAGGGGAAGGTTTATTAGCAAAAATCAGCCATCCAATTATGTCGGGGGTTATTAAACATGATATGAATAACTTGTATTAAAAATATCGCGATTAATAATTTACCAGTAGACTTCATCAAAAAAAAATCATTGTGTATAAAAAAGACGACTTAAGTAAATAATACCTAAGTCGCCATAAAGGCAACCACCATCGGGAATGATAGCTGCTGTCAGACATGAATTCGTTTGAATTACAGGTTACTGATATAGAGAATCATTATTTCCCATCAATCCGCCGCTATTACCGCTAAAAGTATGTACTTGACCATCATTATTATTGCCACCACGATTTAAATCTTCTTTAGGAGCACCTACTGCAAGGTCTGAATAACCATCACCATTAAAATCTCCAGCTGAAACAGCCCAACCAAAACGATCATCTTTTTCTGCAGAATTTGCGACACCCACGGAGTCTTGAGTGAAAGATTCGTCACTAGCATCATCAATCCCTCCTGACCTACCGAACAAAATATTCACAGACCCCGTATCCCATTCACCGGCGGTATCTTCGTTAGGCACCCCAATAGCTAAGTCAGAATAACCATCACCGTTAAAATCACTGGCACTGAGTGAGTATCCAAAATGGTCATCTTTTTCAGAATTACCATTAACAGAGCCTGCATTCTGCCACCAATAAGTTGAGCCGCTGCCACTTAGGCCGCTCGAACGTCCATAAAGGATATGGATAAGACCATCATTGTTATTTCCCCCAGAGTTGATGTCTTCCTTAGGAGATCCAATGGCTAAGTCTGCATAACCATCGTTATCGAAGTCGCCAGAGGCTAGAGAAAATCCGAAATGATCATCGCTCTCAGCGGGGTCTGCAATCCCAGCAGTATCTTGATGGAAAGATTGGTCGTTGGCATCATCAATCCCATTACCCGATCCAAAAAGAACGTTAACATAACCTGCATTATCTTTACCGCTTACATCTTCTTTCGGTACACCGATGGCCAGATCATCAAATCCGTCACGATTGAAATCACCCGCCGCAAGTGACCAGCCAAAGCGATCATCTTTTTCAGCAGTTCCATTGACAGTGCCTACGTCTTGAGCCCAATGGCTTGAGCCTTGTGTTTTGATGCCGGCACTGCTGCCATAAAAGACATGAGCCATACCATCGTTATCATTACCGCCTGCTGTGCGGTCTTCATTAGGAGAACCTACTGCCAAATCGGTGAAGCCATCATTATTAAAATCGCCTGACGCTAATGAATAACCAAATTGATCATCACCTTCTGCACTACTCGCAACATTCCCTGTGTCTTGGTGAATATAAGTATCGTTTGCGGCGGTGAGGCCATTTTCACTGCCATAAATAATGGTCACGGCACCACCATCTTCTGCACCTGAGATTTTTTCATGGGGCGCGCCAATCGCTAAGTCCGCATAACCATCATTATTGTAGTCACCTGAACTTAACGCAAAACCAAACCAATCGTCATCTTCCGCAGTACCACCCAATCCTGGAGTATCACCATGCCACCACTGACAGTTTCCCTTTTCTATTACGGCACCCTCTTCGCTGCCATAAACAATATTGACTGAGCCAGCATCATCATGACCATTAATATCTTCGTTCGGCGCACCGATTGCCAGATCATCAAAGCCATCACCATTAAAATCACCCGTTGCTAGCGCCTTACCCAAGTGATCATCTTTTTCAGGAGAGCCTGCTAAGAAACCGTTATTGCCTGGTAAGGTGCCGCAAGCCCAATAGTTTTCATAACCTTCAATACGTGAATACGAAGGCAAAGTCTGATCATTCGAAATCCACTCACCCTCTTTATTTTGATCGTTATAATTTAGCCAAATTGCAGAACTTCGCTTATGCGCCATCAAGGCTTCTTTATCTACAAAAGTCGTTGGTACTGCGAATTTATAGGCGCCTGATGTTTCTTGATCGCACACTGCACTACCGTTGGCCCAAGCACCTGATGCTTGAGTGACGATCCAATCGTGAGTACCCGGAATCTGACACGCGTAATTATTATCTTGCTCACAAGAGCGATCTTCAAAACGTCCTGAATCACGCAGAATGGCACAATCATCATTACTTGAAGATTGATTAGGCTGATTATTATCCCAGCTCCACAACAAGGCATCCGTTCTTGAATCACCAGGAACAAGTTTGTCTAAACCAAATACGTTAATGCCGCAACTCATTGCAAAAGCCACATCGCTTGCAGATAAGTTAACGGGATCGCCAAACGCATTTCCGTTCCAAGTTAGATCTTCAAAAACGCGGACCCATTTTGTATCCATCTGGTTAACAGAATATTTATCATGACACTGTCGAGAAGAAATCATGCCGTTATCTGTTTTAAATCCACCTTTAAAAACCCAATCGGTAAAACCTGCTGATTCTGCGGCTGAACAACTACCACCCGTGGTAAAAGCAATCACTTGTTTTCCAGCGTTAAGAATATCGCTTTTACTTAAATTAACCGGAGGGGATTCACAGCCATTACCACTGGTTTTATAAAGGTATAATCCCAGATAGCTATCAAACATATCGCTCATTGCTTGCTGATAATCGTTATCGAAATAATCTTCTAAATACAAAACGATCACTTCGTTAGGGTTCTGAGCAAGCCAATCAGCAACTTCTTTCAAGCCGTCTTTAAAATCTCGCTCGGTACCTATACAACCTGCATCACCGCTGCCGTGGCATAAAATAATATTGCCAAATAATTTATGTGCATCCAATTCCAATGAGCGCACGCTAATCTCTAAAAGATTCGTCAGTGATAATGAATGGTTAGGATCAATGTAATTCAAGCCTGCAGCATAGGCAGAAGAATTGTAAGCGTTATGTGCATGTATAAATGTCGCTTTGGACAAGGGCTCATGTATATCCAATGACTGCTGGCGCATTAGAGTTTCATATTCCCAGCTTTGCTTGTAGTCGGATACAGATAGTGCATGAGCGCCAATGGAGAAGCTCATACCCCACACTATTGACACCATTATTGAGATTGCTTGCTTTATCATTACACGACCCTCTGCTTATTCTTATTATTGATATTAAAAAGTTAATCTACTTTTATGATTCAATAAGAATAATTCAGATAGCCTTTTAAAGAAGTATCCCAAGCAGTCAAGTTACAAGTCTACTCAGGTCAAAGTCGTATATTTAGAAAGAATTAATCGTGATTGCTGATGTCATCGGACGATAACTTAATGATGTTTTTACGGTAATCTGCAGGAGTTTCACCCGTCCAACGTTTAAAAGCTTTGAAAAATGCAGGTGTATCAGAGAACCCTAATCGTGATGCCACATCGGCTAGATTCAAACGTAAATCAGCCAAATGTACTTCGGCCTTATCCATTCTAACTTGCTCGACTAATCCCTTAAAAGTAATGGATTCTTCTTTTAACCTGCGCTGGAAAGTACTCACGCTCATAGCAAAAATACTTGCCGCATCTGCCGCTGTTGGCAATGTGTCATAGAAGCCCTCTTTTATAACATCATAAACTTCACTACTAAACTGGCGCTCACTTCTACGAGATGACTGTATCGCATCAAGCTCCATAATTGCACGACTAACAATACGTGAATCGGCACCGGGAATTACATAATCGAGAATAATAGGATCGAAAGAAAAGCTATTCACTGTCTGGTTAAATTTAACATCGATACCAAAGTATTTTTTATACCTTGAAATATCTGTCTGAGGGCTATGCCTAAATAGAACCTCTTTAACCAAAGAGGAACCTTTGTTCGGCCTAAAGCTTAAGAAGTTGGTATAGGCCAATAATGAAGCAATGTGAGCCTCCACAAGTGGAGCAACTTCTTCATCTGAATAGCCTTCATACGCGACGTAATTAATAACGACGCCACCCTTAGCAATCGATTCTGTTTGAACCGCCTCATTAATCATCGGTTCATAGGTCAAAAAACCTTGATATGCCTGACCCACGGTCGCGCTATTTAGCATTAAGTAAGCCAAAGGACCAAAGGTAGAAGGATGATAATGCGCACCTGACTTTAATCCCAAGGCAGGCGATTGGGTAATCAATATCAATTTTTGAACAGCTGAAATGAAGTCAGCAAAGGGAATACGCTTCATTGCTTCTTTAAAATGGCTTTCACTCAAACCAAGCTCTGATAGCAAAAAAGAGCGATCGAACCCCAATACATTGGCTTGAGCAAGGTAAGGATAAAGCAAAGACAGGCAAATCTTAGAGCTCATGTTAATCACTTTTCAATGAAAAGAATGCAGGTCTTTTTAAGATATACGCTTTACCCAATAATATACAAGCCTGTAATACGACGTTTATCTGTTCATAAGCGACAAACGCTTATGAACTCAAAGGCATTACTAGGTTATTAAACCTCAACCTCTTCCGGCATTTTACCCATTAACTGATACAGCACAGGCACAACAATTAAAGTTAAGAACGTTGAAACAATTAAGCCACCAATAACAGCCCAGCCCATAGGCGACCACATACTGGAGCCACTTAAGGTCAAAGGTAATAAACCACCGATGGTCGTAAGCGTTGTTAATACAATCGGTACAAAGCGAGTTTTAGCAGACGCCATAATCGCTTCTGTTTTCTCTGCACCTTCGCGTCGCATTTGGTTTGCATAATCCACTAAGATAATGGAGTTATTAACAACAATCCCAATCAAAGACGTTAGGCCAATAAACGCGGTAAAACTAAATGTATAACCGGTTAAAAACAACGCTAAAAAAGCACCAATTAAAGCAAACGGTATAGCGGCAAAAACAATCAATGGCTGGATAAAAGAACGGAACTGCAAAACCAGCACCGCAAAAATACCAAACACAGCCAATAGCACCGCTTTCATTAAACCACCAAAGGCTTTCTTACGATTCTCTTGCTCACCACCGACTGCGTAGCTCATGCCTTCTGGCCAGTCGTATAGCTCTAATTTAGCCACGACCGCATTGGTCACTTTCTCGGCGGTATAGCCCGGCAGAATATCTGCGGTAACCCGGGTCATACGTTCCATATTGTAGTGATTAAAGCGCGCAATACTGGTTTCCATTTTCAACTCAGCCAGCTGCATCAAAGGGATTAACTGACCCGTTTCTGAACGTACTTTAATATCTTCAAAGGTTTCTATTTGGGGCTTTTCATATTGTGACAACCTCAAAACCATTGAGAACTCTTCACCTTCGCTATCACGATAACTTCCCATCGTTGTGCCTACTAGCGCAGTACGAACGGTACGGTCAATTTGCTGCATTGAAACGCCCAGCATCGCCGCTTTATCACGGTTAATATTAATTTTTAAATCAATTTTATATTTGTTCATTGGGTTTTCTACCCCAACCGCACCTTCTGTTGATTTAACAATAATTTCAACTTCACGAGAGACACGCTGAATACTTTCGAGCTCTTCACCCACAACACGAATACTCACAGGCGCAACAACCGGTGGCCCCGACATGAATTCTTTAACGGTAATATTTACCCCTGGAATATCTTTTACGTTGGCACGTAATCTTTCTACCAAAGGCTCAACCACGCTCAATTGTGAGTCATTCAAGGTGACAAATAACTGGGCAAAAGTAACCGTCTGGCGGCTCGGCATAATATTATAATAAATGCGCGGATTACCTCGACCTACATTCATAGCAACATCGTTAACCAGCTCTTCTTTGCGAACCCGGGCGACTACTTGTTCTGCGATAAGCTGAGTGCGTTCAAACGTTGTGCCCTCTGGCATATCGACATTAACCAATATCATTGGTTTTTCAGCTTTCGGGAAAAGACTGACACCGATGAAAGGAAACAATGCCAAACTACCGATTAACAAGACAACAGATACACCAATGATTCGATAAGGTTTTGAAAGTGCCCAAATAAGAGTTTTGCTATAAGTCCCGTCCGCGAACGATTCCATTTTCTTTTGCGCACGAGTTGTTTTCTTCGCAGACGTTCCTAATTTACTCGCTAATAAAGGAGTGAGCGTTAAGGCAATAAGTAAAGAGGCAAACAAGGTGACAACGACCGTAACAGGCATAGCACGTAAAAAAGTACCCGAGCCATTTTGCATCAACAACATAGGTAAGAAAGACAAAACGGTGGTTAAGGTTCCACTTGCCACAGCCCAAGCCACTTGAGAACTGCCTTTAATTGCGGCATCAACAGGGCTTTCCCCTGCGCGTAAATGCCTCGATACGTTTTCAACGACCACAATGGCGTTATCGACCAACAAGCCCAAGGCAATGACCAAACCAACAATTGTCATTTGCTGTAAACCAAAGCCGGTTAAATCGACCCAACCAATGGCAATAAAAATGGATAACGGTATAGCAGAGATAACGACTAAAGTGGGTTTTAAACCTAAAACAATTAAGCTCAAAATACCGACCAATAATAAACCTTGGTTTAAACTCGTGAAAAATCCGCTGATGTTACGTTCAACACTTTTACTCTGATCCATAACCACATGCATCTGAATATCTTCAGGCAATTTCTGACGGTATTCTTCAACAACCGTATTAACACCTTCCATCACCGAAAATATCTGTGAACCTTTACGCTGCACAATAGAAACGAAGACTGCTTTTTGATCGTTTAATTCTGCACGATAGGTTGGTAACGTTTCATCTAAATACACTTTTGCGACATCACGCAAATAAATGAACTTTCCTTGCGAACCACGAATTACAGTATCGCGAATTTGCTCTAACGATTGGTAATCACCACTGGTACGTACAGTAAATCGACGATCACCACCACTGGCATGGCCACCGGGTAAATTTTTCGCTGAACTTTCAACAGCCGTGAAAATCTCGTCCAAACTTATGCCTAGCGCATTAACCTGACGTTGGTCGACGCGTATTTGTACCTCTAAGTCCGGTAGCGCTTCAACATCAACTCGCTTAACGCCCGCTACACGTTCAAGCTTTTGCTCAATCGCTTCTGCATGTCGCTTTAACGTTAAATAATCAGCCTGATCAGTGACCAGTGCCATCTGTAAAATGCTCACATCAGCAGGAGAAATCTTATCAATTTCTAAAGCCACAATACTGCTAGGCAAAGTATCTCGAATACGAGAAACAGCGGAAACAACATCATCAAATTTTTCTTCAGGATCAGTACCGTATAAAAACTCAGCACGAATAACAGCCAAACCATCTTCGACATTGGTTTTTACATTATTCAGATCTTCAAGCTCATTAATCACTTCTTCAATCGGATCAACCACCAGCTTTTCCATATCAAGCGGCGTTGTTCCAGGATTAACGACTTTAATCACAGCCGCCGAGAAATCGAACTGAGGATCTTCAGAGCGAGGCATAGTGAAGAAAGACACAATGCCTAAGACCACCAACAATAAAAATACCACCCAAGTAAACTGGTGGTTACGAATCGCTAACGCAGGTAATTGCATATAAAAACCCTCAGTTATCGATTAGCAGCAATATGAACAGACACACCACTACCTTCAGATAGATACGGTGCACCTTGAATAACAATACGCTCATCTTGTCTTACGCCATCGCGTACCGCCATAAAGCCACCTTCAATAAATGCGATATTCACCGTGCGTAAATGCGCTTTATTATTAGCATCTAATACAAAGACTTCCGCTTGCTCAGCCTTAGTTCTTAAAACAGAGGTTAACGGTAATAATGCAAGAGACTCTTTATTACTCGGATAAATACGACCATGGCCCACAAAACCCGCTAATAAGTTTCTTTGATTCTTTCCTTCAAGTGCTTCCAAGCGCAGCTCAATTTCAAACGTTTGCGTTGCATTATCCGCACGACCCGCCAATTCAGAAACCTGAGCTTTAAAAACTTCATTAGGATAGGCATCAAATTTCAGTTCAGCCATATCTGTCATTCCTAAACGCACAATATCTTTATCCGTAACACCAGTACGTAATACCCAACCTTGTTTCTTCGAGGCAAAAATGAAAGCGGCCTGACCACTCGCGGCTAATTCATTTTGATCAATGCTACGTTTTAGAATTCGGCCATTAGCCGGCGCTTTAATTTCAGCATGGCGACGGTTGAATTTTGCGACCGTCAAATCAGAACGAGCAACATCCACCTGAGTTTCAGACGCTTGCAACTGATCTACGGATAAAGCGTTACGCCCTTGAAGTGATTTAAATCGTTCAAGGTTACGCTCGGCATTGGCTAAAACGGCCTGAGCTTTAGCAACTTGAGCATCGATCTCTTCTAGATTCAAAATAGCTAAACGCTGGCCCTTCTTTACTAACTGGCCTTCATCAACATAAACCTTGGCAACCAAACCGCTCACTTTAAACGCTAAGGTTTGTTCAGATTTATTTTCTAACAAGCCACTCACCCTTAACGGTTTGGCGTAGTCATTAAAAGAAACAACATTGACTTCCACAGGAACCGTACTTTCAAAAACGGCTTGCTTGGCTTCCCCAGCAAAAGAAGTCAGCGATAAGAAGAATAAACTGCTCAGAAGCAGCATGCGGGAAAGAAGAGAAACGTTCGTCATTTGAAGGACCTCAAATTAAGATGGTGTACTAGGAATACAGCTCACTAAGTTTACACCGAACACATTAGTATTTTCTGATTGTAGCCTCCAATGTATACACCGTCAACACCAATTAGAGATCGGTCGTTAAACATAAGCTCTATAACCCTACCTCCTTAAATTTGACGATTGACAAGTTCGTCGCAAAACAACAAACTTTCACCTAATTCGCACCTTTCTAGTCGATACAAGAAGTAGATAAAAACTCAATAATGACAATAGAAACAGCCAACTATCATCACGGAAACTTGCGCCTAGCTTTGCTAGATGCAGCCATTGACCAAATCAAAGAACACGGTGTTGAAAAACTCAGCATGCGTGGAATTGCGCGTATTGTTGGGGTATCTCAGACCGCACCCTATCGCCATTTTGAAGATAAAAATCACTTACTGGCTGAAGTTGCAACCCAAGCATTTTCTGAACTCTACGACATAAGCATCGCCGCTATTAACCCTATTGAAAGCCCGATAAAGAACATCCATGCGACGGGTTTAGTCTATTTACAATACGCCATTGATAATCCAGAAAAGTATCGAGTAATCTTTGGCAGTCGTATCCAAAACCGCCAAAGCTACCCAAGCATGATTGAAGCCGGTGAGAAATCTTTCCAAATACTCATCGATCAAGTAGAACGAGGTATTGAGGCCGGTGACTTCATTCCAGGTTGCGCATTAATACTGGCAAACACTCTTTGGACTCAGGTTCACGGCGCAGCTTCATTGATTCTGGATGGCTTTTATATTGATAGAGAATTACCAATGCCATTTGACGATTTCTTAAAAGCTCAAATAATGATTGGCAGCCGTGCTTTATTGCTGAATCCCCCACCTATCAGCCTCAATTTGCCAAAGAAATAGCTGACCATAAAGTCAGAAATAATCAAGTCTGCAGACCATTTTTGCCTGTCAGTTAGTGTCAGGCTAGAAATTACCCAGCATTTAACGTACCATCGTACCAATAAAGCTATTTTTAGCTGTCATAATTAATCTGCGAGATGCCAAGCTCACACTTTGTCGGTATACTTGCGGGCCTTTTTTAGTGCTATTAGCTCTTACTTTTTTAAGAAGCGACTTTTTACGGATCATAGAAATATGGGTAAGCAAACACCTTTGTATCAGCAACACCTAGATGCCAACGGCAAGATCGTCGATTTTGGTGGCTGGGATATGCCAATTCACTACGGCTCACAGTTACAAGAGCACAATGTAGTACGTGAAGACGCAGGCATGTTCGACGTATCGCACATGACCATCGTTGATATCGCTGGCCCAGAAGCTTTGGCTTATTTACAAAAAATTCTAGCGAACGATGTATCCAAGCTTGGATTTACGGGTAAAGCGCTATACACCGGTATGTTGAACGAAGAAGGCGGCGTAATCGACGATCTTATCGTCTACAAAATGGAAGGCTGGTACCGCACCGTTGTTAATTGCGGCACTCGTGAAAAAGATTTGGCTTGGATGAACAAGCAGATTGAAGCATTCGATGCGACATTAACAGAGCGTCCTGAACTGGCTATGGTTGCCGTTCAAGGCCCTAACGCTATCGAAAAAGTAAAGCAGGTTCGTACAGAACAAGCTGACTTGATTAGCGAATTAAAAGTATTCCAAGGTTTGCCAGTTGGCGAGTGGTTCTACGCACGCACAGGTTATACCGGTGAAGACGGCCTAGAAATCATCGTTCCTGCAGCTGAAGTTGCGCAGTTTTGGGATGCATTAATCGCAGCAGGCGTAGCCCCTACGGGTTTAGGCGCACGTGATACCTTGCGTTTAGAAGCCGGCATGAACTTGTATGGCAACGACATGGACGATTCCATCTCGCCACTACAAGCTGGCATGGGCTGGACGATTGCATGGGAACCTTCTGATCGTGACTTCATTGGCCGCAAAGCTTTAGAAGCACAAAAAGCAGCGGGTATACCGAGCAAGTTAGTGGGTATCGTGCTTGAAACTCGCGGTGTAATGCGTTCTCACCAAAAAGTAGTTGTAGATCTTGGTGATGGTAATCAGGGCGAAGGTGAGATCACCTCAGGTACCTTCTCTCCAACATTGCAGCATTCAATCGCCATGGCCCGTGTTCCTTATGATACTGGCAGCGAATGTAATATTGAAATGCGTGGCAAGCTAATTCCAGCCCGCGTTGTAAAAATGCCGTTCGTACGTAATGGCAAAAAAGTTTTTGAATAATCGGGTTTCACAATCCGTTTATTGAACATAAATAGAATTAAAATTTAGTTTGAGAGAAATATTATGAGCAACATCCCTGCAGAACTTAAGTACGTTGAATCCCACGAATGGTTACGTAAAGAAGAAGACGGCACCATCACTGTTGGTATCACAGACTTCGCACAAGCAGCACTAGGTGACGTAGTATTCATCGAATTGCCAGAAGTTGGCGCTGAAGTTGAAGCTGACGAAGACATCGCTGTTGTTGAATCGGTTAAAGCCGCTTCTGACGTATACGCGCCAATCGCCGGTAAGATTGTTGCTGTAAACGAAGAGCTTGTAGACGCTCCTGAAAAAGCGAACGAAGACCCATACGGCGACGCTTGGTTCTTCCGCATGGAACCAACCGATCCTAACGTTCTTGACGGTTTGATGACTGCTGAAGACTACGCTGCAAAGTGTGAGTAATTAGCAATACCTAAGCCCTGTTGCTTCTAACTCTCGATATTAAGTTAAGAAACAACAGGGCTTTTTTTATATTTTTCTTTTATCTTTAAAGATTCGTTCATTCCCTAACTTTCGTACATTTTTTAGTACAATACGAGCAAGCACATGAGCATAGAAACACTGGTACAACTGGAACAGCGCGACAATTTTATTGGTCGCCACATTGGTCCTGATAACGCTGAAGAAAAAGCTCTACTAGAAGCAGTCGGCGCAACAAGCTTAGAAGATCTTTCTTCACAGATTGTTCCTGCAGATATTTTGCGTGAAGAATTTTTAGAAATTGCTGATGGCCGCACTGAATTTGAAGCGATCAATTATTTGCGCACCCTAGCTGACCAGAACAAGGTTTTTAAAAGCTACATCGGCATGGGTTACAACGATACCATCGTTCCGCCAGTGATCATGCGCAACGTATTGGAAAATCCAGGTTGGTATACGGCTTATACGCCTTACCAACCAGAAATTGCTCAAGGTCGTTTGGAAGCGCTATTAAACTTCCAGCAACTTGTATGCGATATGACAGGTATGGAATTAGCGAACGCTTCATTACTTGATGAAGGTACCGCGGCTGCAGAAGCCATGGCAATGACCAAGCGTACCGTTCGTAAGAATAAATCGAATACGTATTTCGTTGATGAAAACTGCCTACCGCAAACTATCGACGTTATTAAGACTCGTGCCGAAGCATTCGGTTGGGAAGTTATCGTAGCGCCAGCAGCAGACGCAGCAGACGCAGACGTATTTGGGGCGATTTTTCAGTACCCAGGCAAAGGCGGTAACGTTGAAGATTTCACCGATATTATTACTGCGCTACACGCTAAAGATGCACTAGCGACTGTTGCTACAGACCTTATGGCGTTGGTTGCACTTAAGACGCCTGCTGAAATGGGCGCCGACATTGTATTGGGTAATGCCCAACACTTTGGTGTGCCAATGGGCTTTGGTGGTCCACACGCTGCATTCTTTGCAACAAAAGATAAGTACAAACGCTCTATTCCGGGTCGTATCATTGGTGTATCTATCGATGCCCAAGGTAACCCAGCATTGCGCATGGCGTTGCAAACGCGTGAGCAACATATCCGTCGCGAAAAGGCGAACTCTAATATCTGTACTGCACAGGCATTATTGGCCAACCTATCTTCTTTCTACGCGGTTTATCACGGCCCACAAGGTTTAAAAACCATTGCTGGTCGCATTCACCGTTTGACCGATATCCTAGCGCTAGGTTTGAAAAAGGCTGGCATCAAGCTAGCGAACGATACTTGGTTCGATACGTTAACCATCATCACCGATGATCGCGATGCTGTTATTCACCGTGCATTAGCCGCTGAAGTTAACTTGCGTCTTGATAGCGCAGTATCTGTTGGCGTATCGATTTGTGAGAAAACATCAGCCGCTGATATTGCAGAATTGCTGAACATATTCTTAGGCGACGCTGCTGAAGATTTCGACTTAGACATCTACGCATTAGATGCTGAAGTAATCGCAGCTGCTGCTAATTCTGGTACTAGCTCTATTCCTGCTGAGTTAGTGCGTACTACCGAATTCCTAACGCACCCAACCTTCAACTCGTACCACAGCGAACACGAAATGTTGCGCTACATGAAGAGCTTGGAAGTAAAAGATCTAGCGATGAATCATTCAATGATCACGCTGGGTTCTTGCACCATGAAATTAAACGCCACGACTCAGATGATTCCTCTGTCTTGGCCTGAGTTCTCGACGATTCACCCATTCGCTCCAAAAGACCAAACCGTTGGTTACGAGCAAATGATTGATGAGTTAGACGACTACTTAAAAGACATCACTGGTTTTTCTGCTATTTGCATGCAGCCTAACTCTGGTGCACAAGGTGAATACGCTGGTTTAATCGCGATTAAAAAATATCACGAAAGCCGTGGCGAAGGTCACCGTAACGTTTGTTTGATTCCACGTTCTGCACACGGTACTAATCCTGCCTCTGCACAAATGGCTTCAATGAAAGTTGTGGTGACTAACTGTGATGAATTGGGTAACGTAGACTTCGCAGACTTGAAAGCGAAAGCCGAAGAAATTGGCGATAACCTTTCTTGCTTGATGATCACCTACCCATCAACGCACGGCGTATACGAAGAAGGGATCAAAGAAATTTGCGAACTTGTTCATAGCCTAGGCGGCCAAGTGTATATGGATGGCGCCAACCTAAACGCACAGGTGGGTATTACTCAACCTGCGTATCTAGGCGCCGACGTATCGCACATGAACTTGCACAAAACCTTCGCTATTCCACACGGTGGCGGTGGTCCAGGTATGGGACCAATCGGCGTAGCAGCACACCTTGCTCCGTTTGTAGCTAACCACGCAGTTCGTCCGATTGAAAACGAAAGTAAAGGCCAAGGCGCGGTATCTTCTGCTCCTTATGGTTCTGCAAGTATCTTAACGATCTCTTGGATGTACATTACGTTAATGGGCGGTAAAGGTTTGCGTAAAGCAACTCAGCACGCTCTATTAAAAGCGAACTACCTAGCCAAGTGCTTAGGCGAACATTACCCAATTTTGTACTCAGGTAATAAAGGCTTAGTTGCTCACGAATGTATTATTGATTTGCGTCCGCTAAAAGAGCAAACAGGTATTACAGAAGTTGATATCGCTAAGCGCTTAATGGATTACGGTTTCCACGCACCAACTATGTCGTTCCCAGTTGCGGGTACGTTCATGATTGAGCCAACGGAATCTGAAAGCAAAGCAGAAATCGATCGCTTCGCTAACGCAATGATCTCGATTAAAGGCGAAATCATGGCGATTCATAACGGCGAACTAGACGCGGAAAACAACCCGCTGAAAAATGCACCTCATACAGCTGATGTTGTGACTGGTGATTGGGATCGTCCTTACTCGCAGAAGTTAGCGGCATTCCCAACTAAGAACCTGGGCGCTCACAAATTCTGGCCTTCTGTTGGCCGTATTGATGATGTGTACGGCGACCGTAACTTGATTTGTTCTTGCCCTGCTATTGAGAATTATGAGGACTAATCTTCATTACGAAGTTAGCTTTTAGTTTTTCGACCAATAAAAACCCAGCCAAGTGCTGGGTTTTTACATTTTCTTTATGTTTAATTGCCGTCCCGCATCAACAACTAAGCCATACAAAATTTGAATTTGTGTTGAAGTAAAGGCAACAGAAGCTCTAATTTTTAGAAGTGATTCTAAATAGGCTCGATTATTAGACTTAACAAACATTAATATCCCACTAACTTCGCCATTAAAGAACCTATTTCCCACTTCAATTAAATCACTTACTGCTTGATTTTAAGCAGGATCATTATTCTTTCTAACCGTATTAAACACACAAAAAAAATAAGAACCTAAATACTATAAGCTACATATTCTATGGTCTATTATTCCTTAAAATAAAATTCTTGAATGAATAGGTCGTCGCGGGTATATACGAGCTAAGGGTTAGAGTGTGAGACTCTTCTTAGTTGCAGCGCTATATCGGAATAAGAGCCTGAATCATAAGAGAACCTACTTTCTTTGGATATGAGTGTTAAGAAGCAAACAGATGAAAATAATAATTTTTGACAGCCCCCCCCTACTTAAAATATGGTTAATAACTATGGTATGGTTATGTCATGTTGTTAGGTATTTAATATTAATTCTTTGATCAGACATTGAATTCAGGAAAATCACAAGTGAGTTTTTATGGATAAAATCCAAATAAGGGGCCTAAGGTCATTAACTGATACGGGGATCGTAGAGTTAAAACCAATTAATATAGTTGTTGGTGCAAACAGCTCTGGTAAAAGTACCTTTTTAAGAAGTTTTCCATTATTACGGCAAAGTATTGAAAAAAGAACTAGGGGGCCTATCTTATGGAATGGTGACCTAGTTGATTTCGAATCATTTCGAACAGCAGTTCATAACGCTGACCTATCAGATAAAATTGAAAATGAAGTCGAGTTCAAGTTCAAATTCGACGTCAGAATTGGTAAAAGGGTATTTGGGGGGAATTATGATGCAGTGAAATTGGCGGCTGGCATAACTGTTTCTCAAGGAAAAAGTAATAATGTTTGCTATACCAAAAAATACAATCTGTCCTTGTTCGGAGATCATGAAATAAATTTCCATATGAATGAAGACGGAAAAATTTTAAAAGTAGAATCTAACTATTTGAAATGGGACTTAGCAGAAGCAACATTTAAGTCACAAACAGTGGAGACTGATAGTTTATTACCTATATTTGAATATCCCAATAGGAATTATTACTACCATACTGATGGAACAGAAAATACTGCAAGCGCTAAACTATTCGTTATGATTAGAGATAAAATAACTTTAATCAGTGGTAGTTCTAGTAAAAATAAAATGGAGTGGATGACATCAAGAATAACATCGGGCCTTATAAATAATGAAGAAAAATTAAAGTTACTTTCTAGTTTAAATTCAACCAAGAAATGGGCTAAAACCATGTCTAGCTGGACTATTAAAAATAGAGATTTTAACATGTTAGCAAGTTTAGTAGATTTCTTTATTGTAATAAAAAATAGTGCAATTATTAATAGTGAATTAAATTCAGAATTAAGGGGTGTTCGATACATTGCTCCTCTGAGGACGTCTACAGAGCGATATTATAGATATCAGGATTTGAACATTGATGAACTTGACCATCATGGGGGAAATCTTGGTATGTTTATTGCCAACATTTCGAGGTCATGGAGAAAGAAACTCGATGAATGGACATTAGATAATTTTGATTTCATTATTAAAGAAAAAATCACCACTGGACATATATCAATAAATTTAGAGCACTCGGATACTGGAGTGTCTGATAATATTGCAGATATGGGATTCGGTTTTTCACAAGTACTCCCCATTATCGTCCAGCTATGGGCCGTTTCGTCAGGCTACGAAAAAAACTATAAAAAATCAATATCGAATAAAATACTTGTAGCTATTGAACAGCCTGAACTGCATCTTCACCCAAAAATGCAAGGCCTCTTGGCAGTGATTTTTACTAAAGCAGTTAGCTTAGCTGAAGAAAATAAAATTGAGCTAAAATTAATCGTAGAGACTCATAGTCCATCTTTACTATCGAAATTTGGTGATCTAATTGCCATGGAGGAGTTAGATCAAGATAATATTAGTGTTGCATTATTCGAACAGGATCGTAAAACTAGAAGTAGTAACATTAGCTATTCGAGCTACTCAGATGAAGGTGAGTTGTTGCAGTGGCCTACAGGATTTTTCTCATACTAATTATGAAAATTAAAATTGATAAATCTATTGTTCTATCTTTAAATAGTAAAACTGGCGAATTTGATTCTATAGTATTCATTAGACAGCTAACAGACTCAATAATGTCAGGCTCTCATATCTATGATTTAAGCAAGAAAATAATATTGGGAATTATTGAAAGTAATAAGCTAGGGCTGTGTGAGAATAGAATATTGAAGATGTATTCGGAAAGAAATACTTTTCAAAAATCGGTTAAGGATAATATTGATGTACATATTACATTTTATCACTCTGAGTATGTTGATGAAGATATTGATTCAGGGTTTGACATATTAGAATTTTCCGAGAAAAACAGCGATTGCAATGTGCTTGGCATTCCAAAGCTTGTATTAGAGGATCTTAATGATTCGAAAGTTTATGATGCAATTATAGATAAGTATAGAAGCGAGAACGCTGTAATTTCTAATTGTGAATACAACTACCAAACTATTCACGGGGGCGGTGGGAGGATGGGGGAAGTTTGCTCAGAAAACTACAATAATCCAGTCAATATATTTGCCATATGTGATAGCGACATGGATTCGCCCTCATGCACTTTAGGTAACACCGCCAATAGTGTTAAGTCCTTTTTTGAAATGAAAGGGATAGCAGGTAATATGATCATTCTTGACCTTCATGAGGTTGAAAATTTATTACCAATTCAATTTCTGAAAAACAAAGCCAGACCTGAACAGCTACCCGTTCTAAAATTTTTAGAGTATTCAAGCAGTATTAAACCTGAAAGTTATCTATTCTTCGACCTTAAGGAAAGTTATAAGTACAGTGATATATATAGTGCTGAACGTATTAGTTCTACTAAAAGTCAGTATTGGAAAGAGTTGTTTGATTCTTATGACAGGGCTGATAATTCAACATGGCGTATTGATAATAATAGCCCGTCTAAAACATTAATTAATAAATTAAGCTCAATGCTACCGCATGCAATAAATGACTTAGGCGAATATTCTGGAGACATTGAACCTTTACGGTTAAAGGAACAATGGGATTTCTTAGGTTCTATACTATTAAATTGGTTTGTGGGCTCTGAGCCAATGAGGCTGTAATTTATTTTATTTCTCAGGATCTTGGTAGGTAATCCATTTGTAAATTCCATACATATTATTAGACTACCTACTTGAAAATTTTCTTTTAAAGCTTTCGATGGATGTATCGCACGCCATTGCTCGGCAATATCGATACAACGAGCAACCTAAACGTTTTCGTGACTTATACGTAATTTAAAGCTTCTGCAAGACTAGGACGGCCCACTATGCGGCAGTGTAAACTAATGCAAGCACCTTAGGTACAGCAGTATTTTTTCAGTGGTTGTGCCTTCTGCATAAAAAAATATCAAACGAATCTTTTAAGTAGCTTAAGAATTGGTCATCCAGTTGAAACCTAGGTTGGTAGCAAAACGTATGTTACAGATTAATATTAATTCGAGCCTAAGAATAATACTTAAAAATACAATTCTAAGGCATAATCACCAACACTAATGATAAAAATACCATATAGTATTTTCCATTATTCCAACTAGTTAGTAGCCTATTAAATATAACTTTTTTTTATCATCATCAGCAACTAACATGTTTTAGCTGAACACTTTTCAATCTGAGTTTTCACACCAAAACTTTTAAAGATTACTCTTAATAAGCGCCCGTCATCGGCATATCCAAATAAAACACTACACCTTACATACCTCTAACTCAGCTATCGATTCAAGCAAGTTGATCGCATTAGTTTTAGAACGCAACAAGTAAGCAGTCTCTTCCATTCCCCGATACTCCTCATGAGACATAATCACCACAGAATCCTTGCCCTTACGTGTAATTTCAACAGGGGTATTATCATCACAAACTTGATCCATCACCTTTCCAAGATTTCTACGAGCTTTTGTATAGCTAATTGAGTCCATGTTTTCCCTCTCCTCTTTTTCTATTGGTGGCATTCAACAATCCATCAATCGCCATTCCCAAATCCATTCTCTCCCCCGTCCATTTGGTAACTGCCGTTTTCTCATCAATCACATTATAAATTAGCCTAGGCAAGGCCTTTCCTAAATCAGTAGAATCACAACAGGCGCAAGTGAACTTAGCTGGATTAGCTGCAATAACATAGTCTTCGGAGCGGTTAAAAGGCGCATCAAAATAGCGATCTACTTTAGAAAAACACAACCTCTCGGCAAAGCGTACAGGCTTATCATCATTTGGGCTTTTGGTTGCTAGAACATGGCTTTCAGGCTTAAGCGAAAGAAAAAAAGAGCCTTTATGCAACTCCCTATGGTGATACCTACACAAGGTCACCAAGTTATCCAACTTAGTCTCACCACCATCCGCCCAGTGCTTTATATGATGCCCTTCGACATAGCGCGTGTCACAACAACCTGGGAACTGACAACCGCCATCTCGAATCGCTAAGGCCCGCGCCATCGATGGAGGAATAATCCGTGTTTTGCGGCCTATATCCAATACATTGCCTACCTCATCCTCTTCAATCACCAGTAAGCCCGCATCACAAGCCAAGCGCCTTGCGGCATTGGGTAGCAACCAGCGGCCATCTAAACTCGTATCGTTACTTGCGCCGGTATTATGAGAATCAGCTCTGACATGCATTACCAGCTGGCATCGTTCTGCGCCTTTTAACGACGACAGCTCCAATGAATCGCTTGCGAGATAATGCTCAGCAATTGCGACTAGAGCATCGGCTCGGGATTGGGGGTAAGTAAGTTTCTCTTCTTCCTTATTTAATTAGAATATTTCCATTTCCGTTTCCGCGGCAACGCTTGTTGCACTGTTTTGAAGCGCTTCATCATTAACGATATCACCTTTAATAGCTGAGGCTGTATCAGGGCTCTCTTCTGAATCCGCTATTCGATCACCTAGCTCTTGAAGTACCTTCGCAACTAAACCACCTTCTTCGGCGGGTAACTTTGCATGAATAATCCACATGCCATCATCGTCTTGATAACAAGAAACCTTCCGCGCTTCCTGTTGACGTTGTTGCAGATTTAATTCTCGTTGTTTTTCACTTATGTTCAAATCCGCTTCGTTAATCGTGTCTGCATCAAACTTCTCGATTCTGCTTACCGTACGAAACCCCTGAACCAGTTTATCCATATGCTGCGCCGATCCGTATTCTGCAATATTCAACAAGAACGATTCATTCGTTTCCGTAGCGACTCGGGTCATTGCTCGTACTTTAGAAAAACTCAGCTCTCCTTTTTCAAAGCCGGCATTGATTCCTGGCAAGCCTTCTAGTGCTCTAGCAACTCTTACCTTCTCGCGAGCAGCTCCCATATCAATACTGCATTTCCAACTTAACCAATGCGCACAAGAGCGAATACCAGAACCTGCCCAAGCGTTACGGCGATCGAATTCTGCGATGAGTATTAGGAAGCGATAAGTAGCGGCGTTTATTTGGCCCGCTAGAGTGGTAATTTTATCGGCGAGTTGATCGTCTGTTTCGTCAAAGGGGCCTGTGGAGGAGTTGTAGTTATCGTTTAAGTTTTCACTGATGCCATTAATATTGAATTCAGCGTTACCGATAGAATTTATTTCATCGAGTGAATTACTGAAACATTCTTCAACTTTTAGAGCATACATAAGTCCACCAACACAGTTTTAGATACTGTATTAATTTTAGTTCACTGTGGCCTTACAACAATAAAAAACACCTATTTTTATAGACGATATACTGCTAAAAACGCTTAGTATTAAGCGACTATTTCAGCATATTTAACTTCAATTACTTCTACCTTAATATTTGCGACTAAAATGTTTTTTCTTCTTCAGAATTCAGAATTCTCTTCTATATCTCTCTGCAATTCATACCAGCAAGCTTTCTCTGATAACCAGATGTGCTTACTTTCTTGATGCTCGCTATTTACCATAGAGTCATCATTTAACGTGCCTAAGCGTAATATTATAAAATCCGTTTTATCACGCTTAGCGTAAATCTGGCTGCCGCAATTTGAGCAAAAATGACGATACTTACCTTCAGAAGATTGATAACTTTTTAAATGCTGAGATGCGTCACTTAATGAAAATTTTTGATCTTCGATTTTAGCCACGCTAGAAAATGCGCTGCCATGAGCTTTACGGCATTTAATACAGTGGCAATGGATCACATCACCAATATTCTGATTAATGCTGTAGTGTATTTCACCACACAAACAACTGCCTGTAATCGTCATCCCTCTATCTCCCTTTAAGAGTCATTTAATGATGTACAATATCAGTTATTATTACTTTTAATATTTTATATTGCCAGATAGAGAATACATTATGAGCAAAGAAGATTTGGAAAACGGGCTGAACGTTCGTCGTGAAGTGATGGGCGAAGCGTTTGTGGACAAGGCGATGGGCAATACCACTAAGTTTATGGAACCGACTCAAGAATGGATCAATGAACACGCTTGGGGTTCTGTATGGCAGCGAGAGGGGCTAGACCGTAAGACACGCTCCTTAGTGACCGTTGGAATGCTTGCGGCGATGAAAGCCTCGACTGAGATCAAAGGCCACATTCAGGGCGCTCTAAATAACGGCGCTACCGCTGAAGAGATTCGTGAAGTGCTGCTGCATTCAGCGGTCTATGCAGGAGCCCCTGCCGCTCAAGAAGCCTTTCGAGCGGCTAAGGATTTATTAGAAGATCAATTCGAATAGCACCATTAATGCTACGGAGCTGATATTAAATTTTGTAATGTATTTGCAGTAATCAGTTTCTTATTAGAATAAGCCTGAATCTCATCAGGCTGACTGACTGCGTCAGCCTGCAGGAATAGCGTGGGATAACCTTTACCGCCAAGGCTTCTAAAAAAGTCATCATCACGCTTACTGTCTTCCGGTGAAATTTTCACCTTGATGGCTTTTTTAAGCGCTATCTTACCTTGTCGTGTATCAATCAGCCCCTCTTCTAACTTACGACAATATTTACACCAGTCGGCCTGAAAGTATAAAAAGATAGGTGCATCGTATTTTTTTAATAACCTCAGTGCACGCTTGTATCCAGCATGACCGTAGTACCACTGATGACTGTTATATTCCGGTTTTGTAGGTACGTATTCAAAAGGCTCTTTCTCTGCAGGCATGAAGTTGGTCTCGCCGAGAATAACCTTCTCACCTTCACAAGGTTGATCGGTGAATACGAGTTTGCCCGCTATTATGCATTTATAGATTTCTGCCTGCGAAACTGCTGGCAATAAAGTGAGTATAAAAAACACACTGGTGAAGATTAATTTCATCGTAAATCACGCGCTCGCATCCAGCTGACTTGGGCAAAGATAATGACACACCCTGCGGCTGTGCCCATCGGAAACATTGGCAGTAAAATAATGGAATAGAACCATACAATCGATTGATTCCAGAGTCCTGCCTCTGCAATCGATTTACGAACTAGCTGCTGAAATATTAAACAAGGCACGCCGATACCAAAAAAGAAGGCCGAGAAACCTAAGGCAAAATCATAAGGGCCGGCATCTGGAACCGTTGAGTTAAAAATACCCAGCATGACACCGGTAAATAAGGCGATAAATAAACCAAATAAGGTGATCACGTTTACGGCAACTTTCGCTGCATTTACTTTTTCAGCTAAAGACTCATCGATCACGCTATCTTCACTTGTATTCTGCAACATAATTTACCCAGCCTATAAGTGTGAACAATAACAATAATATTGCTGCATCATCTCAAATTATGCACCCACTGACCAATACTCTGATCAATAAGCGAATAGATACAAAAAAGGGAGAGTGAATTAGATTCACTCTCCCTTTTAATTGAGTCTTTAAGACCTCAGCTTAATGCGCCTAGCTGCTCTTATAAAGAAGCGGCTAATTCACTCGCAAGCTTAATACAACGCTTTGCATCCAACTCACCAGCAAACTCAGCACCGCCGACCAAATGCAGATTGAAGCTCTTGCTCATATCAGCACTTAATTCAGTATGCAGCTTGTTAACCGATACTTGGCCAGCACAAAGCACAACATGATCAACGTCTAAAATACGTTTCTCAGTAACGGCCTTATCGCCCTCACCCGTTGTGATAGTAACGTGTAGACCCGCATCATCAACTTTATCGTAAGAAACACCACCGATCGTTTCAACGCCTTTCATTTTCACAACGGCGCGGTGAACCCAACCTGAAGTTTTGTTCAAACCTTTACCGAAGCTAGTCGTTTTACGCTGCAACATGTAAACCTCACGTGGAGATTCTTCGATGTCCATTGGTTTCAAACCACCACGAACCGAGTTAGAGCCATCAACGCCCCACTCTTTCATCCAAAGCTCTTTGTCCAATGTTATAGAAGGACCTTGATGCGTTAAGTATTCGCACATGTCATAACCAATACCACCCGCGCCCATAACGGCTACGCGTTTACCTAGCTCCATGCCTTTATCTAGCACTTGCTGATACGTTACGACTTTCTCGTGATCAACACCTGGCATATTAGGAACACGTGGTGCAACACCTGAAGAGATAACAACTTCATCAAATCCCGCTGCTTTAAGCTGGGCTGCATCAACATAGGTATTCAATTTCAAATCGATGTTTAATACTTCAATTTGCTTCAAGAAATAACGAATGGTTTCTGTGAATTCTTCTTTCCCTGGAATCTTGCTGGCGTAGTTAAACTGACCTCCAATTACGCTACGACCTTCAAACAAGGTAACGTCATGGCCACGTTGAGCGGCAACAGTTGCACACGCTAAACCTGAAGGACCCGCACCGACTACCGCAACTTTCTTCGCTTTAGCAACAGGTGTATAAAGCAACTTAGTTTCATGACCCGCACGTGGGTTAACTAAACAGCTAGCACGCTTCATTTGGAAGGTATGATCTAAGCAAGCTTGGTTACAGGCGATACACGTATTGATCTCATCAGCACGACCTTCAGCGGCTTTATTAACCCACTCAGAATCGGCTAAGAATGGACGTGCCATCGATACCATGTCGGCTTGGCCAGAAGAAATAATACCTTCGGCTACATCCGGCATGTTGATACGGTTAGAAGCGACACATGGAATGTTCACTTCTTTTTTAACTCGACCGGTTACTTCAGCAAATGCCGCACGAGGTACTGACGTTACGATCGTAGGTACGCGCGCTTCGTGCCAACCGATACCGGTATTAAGGATGTTAATTCCAGCTTTTTCTAATTCTTTCGCTAATTCAATGACTTCTTCAATTTCAGAGCCATCTTCTACTAGATCCAGCATAGACAGGCGGAACATCAAGATGAAGTCAGTACCGACTTCTTCACGAATCTGACGAACAACTTCTAGTGGGAAACGCATACGGTTCTCATAAGAACCGCCCCATTCGTCTGTACGCTTGTTTGTACGCTTATTCAGCATCTGGGTAATGAAGTAACCTTCACTGCCCATGATTTCAATACCATCATAATTCGCTTTCTTGGCTAACTTAGCGCAACGAACATAATCACCAATCGTTTTGCTAATTTGCTTAGAAGAAAGTTCTTTTGGTTTAAACGGCGTAATAGGCGACTTAACCGCTGAAGGTGCAACGTTTAAAGGTGTGTAGCCATATCGACCAGCATGAAGAACCTGCAATAAAATCTTGCCATCTTCATCATGAACAGCCTTGGTTACTTTCTTATGAAAGTGAACCTGCCAGCTATGCATCAATTTAGAACCAAACGGAAGCAAATCGCCTGCGCGGTTAGGGGAGAAACCACCGGTAACCAATAAACCACAGCCACCGCGAGCACGTTCAGCGAAATAAGCCGCCATTTCTTCGAAATGCCAAGGACGATCTTCTAGACCTACGTGCATTGAACCCATGATTACGCGGTTCTTAAGTGTTGTGAAGCCTAAATCTAGCGGCTCCATAACGTGTGGAAAGTGTGGATTTGCTGCTTGTGTCATTTCGCTAACCTTTAATAAACGGTGTTCAATACGGTTTAAGTATTTCAAATACGGGAGTTTCTAATATATGCGTCCAATATAGGCAGGAAGCACTAACAGGTAAATACCCATTCATTGCAATTCAGTGTCTTTTTATTACATTTCACATAATATACGATCAATTCAACTTAATATTGGCTATAAACATCTTCTTTTTCTCAAGTAAGGTAAGTTTAGACTCATATACTAAGCTAATACTTATAGAATGTTTAAACACAAAGCTTATAGGCACAATCAGAGCTATGCAGAGTTTGCTCAAATACAGTTTAGTATGTCTTATATTGATAATGACAAGTGGTACAGCGTCAGCGACTGATGATACTCTTGAATACTATCGTGATAGTTCTAACCAAATGTCGTATCAAGAGGTCCTTAAAAATGGCTTAGGATGGAAAGAAATTGCACGTAATAAAGCCAATTTTGGTTTTACCAGCGATACCCTTTGGTTGCGCTTACCTATTAGCAATTCTAGTTCTAGTGAAGTTCTTAAACATCTTCGAATCAACTATCCTCTGCTCGATCACGTAGACGCATATCTTATAGACCAAGGACGAACACTTGAGCATAAATATCTCAGTGATCTCGTTCCTTATAACGAAGACCGTCAGCACGATAAATACTATTTGTTCAATTACACCTTACCTGCAGAATCCCATTATTGGGTATATCTACGCATCGAAACGCAAAGCTCGATGACACTCCCCATTGAAATATTCCATGATGCTGAATACCTACAGCAAAAAACGCTCGAAAATTATTGGTTTGGCGCCTTATACGGCACCCTAATCATCATGGGTTTATACAACCTTATTTTAGCCATCACATTGAGATCCTTGGTCTATCTTTTATATGTTGGTTATCTCAGTGGTTTTACCTTTTTAATCTCTGCGCTTAACGGCGACGGCTTCCAATACATTTGGTCACAGTACCCAGATTTTAATAATCAAACCCCATTGATTGGTGCTGTTTGGCCGTCATTATTTACACTGCCATTAGCGTATTATTTTTTACGGATTAATCACTATGCTCCGAAACTCGCTTCAACCTACAAAGGCCTGTATTTGATTGTGCTTGTCAGCATTCCAAGTTTATTTTTTATTGACTATCAAGCAGGATCTAAGTTGATGAATGGTATAAACATCATCATTAGCCCTATCATTTTATTAACCGCCTTAAACTTTGCATGGCATAAACGACCAGGCGCAAAGACTTTTGCTCTAGCGTGGCTCGCATTAGTAATAAGCCTCACGCTACTGTCTTTATCTATCTACAATATAATTCCCAGTAGCGGTTATACGCGGCAAGCTTACTCATTTGGTGGACTGCTTGAGTTAGTAATTATCTCACTCGCACTTGCGAGGCAAATAAACCAAAGTATTCATGAAAAAAACCAGGCATTAAAACAATCTGAAGTTAATTTATCCAAATACCAAGACATATTCCATAACTCTCCAGCAGGAATTTTCACTGCACGAATCGATGGTAAAATAGTCAATCACAATAATGCTTTTAATCGTATTATGGGGCTAGAGACATATGAGAATACGGACCTAAATATATTTAAAAACATTACCAAAGATCCAATCGATATTCCAAAGTTGATTACGCACTTAGACCTTGGCCGATCCGTAGATGGCTTACCTTTACTCTGTATTACCGCGAATGATCAAGAACGTTGGCTAGCGATTACCTTATCACTGCAAGGCGATGCACAAAATAGAACGATTGAAGGTCATATAACCGATATACACGATAGAATGAGTCGTCAAAGAGAAAAAGAAGAGCAAGATCGTCAACGCATGGACTCTTTGAAGCTTCTGATTGCAGGGATTGCCCATGAAATAAACACTCCCCTTGGCAATAATCTAACAACCCTCTCATTCGTCGATGACATCTATCATGAACTGGATGAGCATTGCACTAATAGCCAAAAAACTGCCTTAGAGCACTTAAATACCAGCTTTGAAATACTTAAACATAATGAACAGCGTATATCACAACTGGTTAAACGCTTCGCAATGGTGAGTACTGGGTATTTACAGGCAACTCCTGTCGCCATTAATGGTGACGCAATGCTGAAAAAAGTAGCTTTTAATCATCTAGATGACATATCAGGCCTAAAGATAAACACTTATTATGAGGGTCCAGAAACATTTATAAGCTACGAAGATCCTTTAATAATTATTCTTGAAGGGTTAATCGACAATAGCATCAAGCATGGATTATCGGATAAAGATAACAGTAAGATCGAGATTGAATTACTGGTAAAAGATGATAGTTGTGAGATTAACTATCATGATAATGGTAAGGGAATTGATGATGAAATTATTGATCAAATATTTCAGCCGTTTTTTACAACCAGTCGAGGCAATGAAGAGACATCGGGCCTAGGTTTATATGCCATCGATAACATTGTGACTAATCTATTTCATGGCTCATTAGAAATACAGGATAGTAATACCTCAAAGAAACTCGGTTTTCATCTCCATATTAAATTGCCTCAGCTTAATAATGATACATAAAACAATATTCTAATATTTACTTATCAACATTATTGCGTAAGATCTGTGTGATTAATTCTCGAACACACATTTTGTATCTAGGTCTTATGCTTAAAACTCTCTTATATTCTCTATTCATTTATGCAATGACAATAAACTATTCTTCCGCTAACGAAGAAAAGTTTAATGCTTTAGTCGTTGCGCATCAAAAAATGCTTTTCATTTTAGAGAAATCCGAAGAGCTGGATCCATTAGACCAACATGTTTATAACGCTCGTAACTTTTATGTCAAAAAAAGACATAACCTAGATGAACTCTTTGAACAAGCTGAAGCAGAAGCGTTAGTCACCAGTAATAAACAATTACTCCCCACAACAAATAGTTTCATTCAATACTACAAGAATACGGCCAGCTTACTAGAAGGCGATCGTTTAGTATTCTCCGACCTCGCGGATGAATTGCTATTACTTGAACAAGAGCGAAATGTTCCTAGCCAAGGCTTAATTGCATTAAAACAAATCAATGCCGATATTAACCGCCTGTCAGAGCTCTATCGTGAAGAATATCGACGTGTTATGAACAAATTAGGCAAGCAACGTGGCGCGAAAGAACGCTGGCAGGCCTATATATTAAAACTAGATAGTTATTACAAGTACACTGATTTAGTAAATGAAATAGTTGAAAGCCCTCAAGTAAATTTCGAGAAAACTCGCGGAAGTAATTTAGTAAAAGATAAAGAAGATCAATTGAGCGGAAAACTTGCTCCACTAATATGGGGAAATGGTCTACCGGAGAAAACAGTTGTCTTGACGTTTGATGATGGCCCTCACCGCTTAAGAACTGCAAAAATATTAGATACTTTAAATACTTATGGGGTAAAAGTTTACTTTTTTGCAGTAGGAAAAAATCTAGGTTCTGTTAAAAATGAAGCGATACTACATAAGCGCAATAAGAAAATCATTCAACGTATTAGCAACGAAGGCCATATATTGGCCAACCACAGCTTCAGCCATAAAGAGCTAACAAAATTAAGTAAACAAGATAAGTTGATAGAACTAGGGGATACAAACAAGTTAATCAAAGCATCAACCGGCTTTGATAATTATCTATTTCGCCCTCCTTACGGCTCAAAAAATAAAGAGTTGGAGATAATTGCTAAGGAACAAGGCTTAACCAATGTAATGTGGAATGTGGATTCCATGGATTGGGCTGATCCTATTCCAGAATCGATCAACAATCGTGTTTTCAAAGTATTAGAAAAGAAGAAGCGCGGAATTATCCTTTTCCATGACATACATAAGCAAACTGTAAATGCCTTACCGTCTCTTTTAGAAGGACTAGCACAACGTGGCTATCGTGTTGTTACTGTCGACGGTTCACCGTTCACTCAAGGTCAAAGCGGCATACCACAACTACCCAAAGCCAAACCTCCTGAGCTGTACAAAAAGAGCTGGGCTGTCGTCATTGGTGTTAATAAATACAAGCACTGGCCAAATCTTGATTATGCAGTATCGGATGCCAGTAGCATTGCCAACAAGTTGCATAAAGATTTTGGCTTTGAAAAAGAAAATATTATCGAGCTATACGACGATAAGGCTACTCGAGAAAACATTACGGAAGTACTTGGCTATACCCTTGCGGACCCTAAAAAAGTTGGCAAAGATGATCGTGTTTTCATATTTTATGCGGGTCACGGCGCTACTCGACAATTACCCAGTGGTAAAAACTTAGGGTATTTGATTCCCGTTGATGCTGAGTTTGATAAGTATCAAACAAAAAGTATCAGTATGAGTATGCTCAATGATTTCTCAGCACTTATTCCTGCGAAGCATGTATATTTTGTAATGGACAGTTGCTATAGCGGCTTAGCACTGACAAGAGCTGGCGGTGGTAAACAGAGCTATAATTATTTAAAACACATTACCAATCGTACTGCTAGGCAGATTATTACTGCTGGAGGCGCTGATCAAGAAGTATCAGATGGTGGCCCTAATAATCATTCCATTTTCACTTGGACACTGCTACAAGCCTTAGACGGAAAAGCAGATACCGATAATAATGGTTATATTACCGCATCTGAAATTGGCACCTATGTTTCCCCTGTTGTTGCTAGCTATGCTCCTCAAACCCCTGCTTTTGGTAATCTATTAGGCAGCCAAGGAGGCGACTTTGTATTTTCGTTGAACAATGAAAGTAAGCAACGTAATAAAGTTGAAGCTGAGCAAGAAAAGCGTCAGCAAGTTCAAGTACTTGCAGATAATACTCATAACCTTTCGTCTGAAATTGATCGGCCACTAGCACTCGAAAAGACCCGTGGTAAACAACCCGCGCCTGTCGCTAGCTCTAAGCTAACCCTTAACAATAATAAAAGAGTACAAGCCGCCAACAACGCTGATGCTGAAGCACTTAAGCTATTCCGTAAAGGTGACTTAATCGCAGCGGAGAAAAAATGGGCGCAAGCGGTAAAGCTCAATCCCTATAACATTAACATCGTCAATAACTATGGTTTTGTCTTAGATAAGCTAGGCCGAAATGAAGAAGCGCTTATTTGGTATTACCGCACGGTAGAGCTTAATCCGAAGCGCACACCTATTTACCTAAACCTAGGCGATATGATGTTAAAACTAAACAAGCCTTCCTTAGCTATTCCTTATTATCAGCGCTATTTGCACTTATACCCTTCGTATAAAAAAGCCAGTGAACTGCAAGAGAAAATTGATAAACTGTCACAAGAAACTATTTATCAGATATAAGCTTTTGGCTAAGCAATAAGAAAATCTCTCATCGTAAATTTTCTTATTGCTTAGCCAGTACCAGCGTTGCTTCAACACCTTCAACATTCGAATCATGTTTAATATTACTCAAATGAATATAACCATGATGTAACATTGCAATCTCTTTGATTAAACACAAACCTAAACCTGAACTTTTCCTGCCTGTTTCAGGTCTTGGGGTAGAAAAGAAGCGTTCAAAAATACGATTTAGTGCATAGTCTGGAATAGCTTCTCCCTGATTGAATACTTTGACTGTCCAGTCTGTGCTAGAAGAAACTAGCTGTACCTTGATCGCGCTTCCTTCTTTCGCAAAATCGATGGCATTATCGAGCATATTACGGATTGCCATTCGCAATAGAAACTCATCTCCTATAAGGCTATCTGCTGATAGTGCATTTTTGGTGCACTCCAATTTAATAACATCAACGTTCATATTTTTATTAGCAAGCAGAGGTTGTAAAGATTTAATTTCACTTTCGATCAATGACAAAAAATTTATTGCTTTAAACTCATTGTGCTGATTATTTTCAATTGACGCTAATAATAATAAACGTTCGATTAATTGTTTTGATCGCAGAACCTCACTTTCAATATTATTGATAAATTGCTGCTTTTTTTCTCCCTGAATATCCGTTTCAAGGATTTGTGCTGCCGCAGAAATTGCTGATAAAGGTGTTTTCAATTCATGGGTTAGAGTATGTACATACTGTTCTATATACGCTTTCCCATCCAATTCCTGTCGCATTTTATGTAATGTACTCGCTAACTCATTAAAGCTAGGGTCTCTAAAAGTAAGCTGATCAACCACTTGCCCATCACGAATCCTATTTACGTACTGAGTCAGTATTTTAAGAATTTTATTAAACCCAGTGGCTAGCACCACGCCTAGGATAACCAAGGTTAAAAGTAATAGACTCCCCATTACTAAAATTTTGGTTTGTGCAGGGCCTACAAACTGATGAATGCCCTGATGGGCCTGTATTAACGTTACAACGCCAATAATCTTATCGCCTTTCAATATAGGTGCTGCAACATACATCGATCCCGTCAGATCATCTTCAGGATCAATTCGAGTAGTACGTGCACCATACCTCCCCGTTAATGTACGACTGACATCCAGCCATCGTGAATAATCTTTACCCAATTGTGTTTTGTCTGACGAATGAAAAATCACTTGCCCCTTGGCATCAGTAATATAGACATTTAAATTAGTCGATTGCTTTACATAGGACCAAATTTTGACGTTAATTGAACGCTGTAGAAAACGTTCAAATAGGCTATCCATCTTATCTAAAGGAAATATCTCTTGCTCTACATAGGGTAAAAGAAGTTCTGCCAATAGATTCGCATTATCAACTAAAGTCTCCTCACTCGCTTGACGAATACCGGGCTTAATTTCATCATAAAATATTTTCAACACGGAGGTAATAGATACCGATATGACCAATAAATAAGCCAGTGCCAAACGAATAAAAATACTCATCAAGCAACCTCTTTATCGTTGAAGCTATAACCTAAACCATGATGTGTTTTTATTGGCTGAACAAAAGCATTCACTTTTTTCAATTTTGATCTCAAGGTTTTAATATGCGTATCAACCGAGCGTTCAAAACTTCGATCAGGTTCGTCCCAAACATTTTGCATCAGCACGTCTCGGCTATACACTCGATTTGGACTTTCAATGAGGATTTTAAGCAATAAATATTCATAACGCGTTAATTCTAATACCTTATTAAAATACGTAATACTCATCGCCTGAAGGTCTATTGTGCAGTTTGACTTCTCTTGGTGCTGAATCGATTGATGCTGAACAGCTTCATACTGAGATGCGACTCGATTATAGCGATTAAGAATAACCTTGATCCGACTTGCAACTTCTCTAAGGCTAAAAGGTTTCGTTATATAATCATCACCACCAATTTCCAATCCAATCAATTTATCGACCTCTTCTTGGCGAGCGGTCAAAAATATAATCGGTAAATCTTCTTTAGCTTTGATCATTTTACATAAATCAAAACCCGTGATGTCAGGCAGCCCTATATCCAGAACGACTAAATCAATTTTCTCCTGATCCAAAACCTTCAAGGCTTCAAAACCTAATGAGCACCAAATAATACTATATCCTTCTTGTTCCAATGAAAAAACAAGGGCATCTGCAATTGATTGCTCATCTTCAACTAATAACAAGGTTTTAGGATTTATCATATTTCATCTTCTCAATACGGCTGGCACTTACGACCAAGCGCATAGGACCATTCATTTCTAAAGTATTAAAAGGATAACAGGTTATTAAAACCAGCTCATCCCTATCAGCCAGCCGAAGTTGATTGCGACTCGAATCCATGATCTCCATCGTTGTTATTTCATAAGTATGAACCTTACCTAAGCGATCCGTTAACGTGATCTCATCACTTAACTGGGCCGATTGTAAAAATGAAAAATGAGAATCTTTATGCCCCGCTATCATAACTTGCCCATTTGCACCTATCGAACTACTTTCTAACATGTGCCCAGGTCCAAAAGCCAAAGACTGACCACTTGCACTGGATAACACATAGACAGAACTTTTCTTACCCAGTTGTAATTTAGCAACGGGCCAAAAATCAGCCCAAGACCAAGGCTTATGATGCTCGCTTGGAGTACTTATCGTTTGCTGCCAAGCTTGTTCTATCAATACTTGAGCGACTTCGGCTTTAATCTGTAACCAATTAGCATAAACAAAGGTCATCCCTCCTACCGCTAATAGGATTGTAGAAGAGACTAATCGGAAATAGGACCCCAGGCTCAATCGAGAAAACTTATTCACGATACTTTTCTTTTATAGCCTAAGCATAACCCCAAACACATCAGTAATAGGCTTAACGTATATAAAGGCTGAATATCCAATGATGTTGAAGGGAATTGAGTTGCTTTCGTTGATTGAGAACCTTTAGGCACTAAATTCTTAACATTAGCTAGTTTCAAAGCCTGCTCTGGCTTGCGACTTACGACCTTATCGACAGCAATGAAACTGGTGAAGGGCGTTAAAATTGTATGCTTCATCGACAACTCAATAATCTCTTGCTTTAAAATAACAGTATCACCTTGTCCAAGAGTCATTTTATCTGTTAAGGCCTCTATTTTTGCTTTCCCCCACAATTTAGCAATGCCCTTACTGCTGGTAGATCTAATGGTTAAAGCTTGTTCAAATTGCTGACCCGCCTGAGTCCCCCTAAGAATTAAATTACTATCAGGAGTACTCAGTTTGAGCATCACTTTAATGGGTTCACCAAAATACACATCAGGAATTGATTCCGGTGCAATAGCAAGCACGGTTCCTTTCTTATCGACGAGCTCTAAGTTTTTCATCGCAGGTTTACTGATCTTCTCAAATACAGATTTCATTTTTGAACTAACCTGATTCATTTCACTAATTTGTACAAAAGTTCCTTTTCCTACTTTTGAGACTTGGCGAAACAAATGCTGATTTGGGGCAGAGCCAATTGCAATACTGAACAAACGTGATCCACCAAGATATTGATTAATTGTACGGATAAGGTCTTGCTCGTTACCGACAGCACCATCTGTAATAAAGACTACCTGTTTTAAGCGCTCTTCTTTATCGACTGGCGACTGAAGCGCTTGTAACAAAGCAGGTTTCATTTCTGTGCCACCATTGGCTTGCAATGCTTTAATGAAGTCTTTCGCTTTCCGCTTAGTATTTGAATTAAAATTTAGAGATTGATCAAATAAGGTTGTGAAGTCTGAATTAAATTCAATCACGTTAAAACTGTCGCCATTATTTAACAATTCAACCGCGGTTAATAATGCTGCCTTTGCTTGCTTTATCGAATCGCCGCCCATAGAGCCGGAAGTATCGATGATAAATATCACTTCTTTGCTTAAGACTGCTTGATCATAAATCTCAGCCCCAGGTGTCAGCATCAACATTGCGAAATATTCATCTTCAATAACATCAGTCCCCTCTTCAACACCTTCCTCAACGTCCTCTGAATGAACAGTCTCTACAAACAGCTGCGGCTGTAGAGCTTTATTATTTTGCTTCCAGGATAAGTGAAAATCGCTATCCATGGGTACAAAGCGCTGACTGAAGGCAATTTTTTGAGATTGTTCATCAACATCATTAACGATAATGTCATGGCTGCTGCTAATTACATTGGACGCTTTAAAACCTGGGGTAAAATGAACGGACAGCTCAACAGGGTTTTTAATATCTGCACCTGCTGGATGATTCAACATGAAGCTGGGATTTTGGAATGAATTATCAGATAAATTTTCACTGTTTAGATTCTCTCTTCCAGGCTCACCATTAATGGCAATACTCGAGTTATACCGTGGCGTTAAAGTCATAGGAAACATGACTCGATACTCTCCCTGATCAAATTCAACCGCATTAACATAGCTCATAGAAATCTCTATAATTTCACCCGGTGGAATATTAGTCACCGCCATGCGAAATAAATTGGGTCTGTTTTGAGTTAATAATGCGGCTTTTTTACCTTGCCTTTGTGCTTGCTCAAATATTTTTTTAGCCTGAGCTTTCTCTTTTATTTCACCTTTAATAATCCGGCTACCAATTTTAATAGTTAAACTGTCTACGGAAGCTGTATCCGGCAATGGAAATACATACTCCCCGCTAACAAATTCATGGCTACTATTATAAAAACGTTGCTGAAGATGAGTATGATTTACCAACCCGTTAATTTCCATATCAACTTTTGCTGATAGAGTTAGCGCTTGAATGGTATTGCCTGCACCGTCTTTAAGAATAAAATCACTGCTGCCACCACTTTTATGACCTAAATTACCTCTAAGAACATCGTTCGAATAAGCTGCTCCTGCACTGAAAGCCAAGGAAATAATCATTAACCAAGCACAACTAACAAACAGACCTACATATTTAACTGGGGTATTCATAACGCTCTCCTTTTGTCATTTTCAGTAGTATGACTAAAGGATTTGAGGATCTTTTGAGCGAGATGTGAAGATCTTGTGAAGTACAACCTTTTAGTAACATTAAAAGTGAACCAATTCGCCTAGCATTGATCCTAATACTGATTTACTTTATGTACTCAAAAGTTCAACTTCACTCGCTAAATGGATTCTTCTAAAGGACATTTATGATGTTAAAAACCCGTATATCTCAACTAGCGGCGATTGCTGTATTACTCTCAAGCAGTGCTATGAACGTATCAGCGAATCACCAGGATGAAGAAGGTGATCAAAGCCTTCACGATCATAAGCGGGTGAGCCTACATAAGAGTATCCAACCAATTCTTGCTGGCGATCATAGATCAGATAAGAACATCACTCGTAACGTCTATAGGCATCCGAAAGAGACTTTAAGTTTCCTAGACGTGCGATCTCATATGACCGTAGTAGAGATTTGGCCTGGAGGCGGTTGGTACAGCGAAATTCTGGCACCTCTATTGAAGGATAATGGTCAGTATTACGCTGCGGGGTTTTCATTAATCGCTAAGCGCACACCTGATTGGCGTAAAAGTTATCAGAGAAAATTCGAAGCAAAGCTTAATCAAAACCCTGAAATCTATGGAAAAACGATAATCAGCGACCTTTCCATACCTGAGCGCCCAGATATTGCCCCCGCGGGCAGCGCCGATCGAGTACTTACCTTCCGCAATGTTCATAATTGGATGAAAGGTGAATACGCCCAAGATGTCTTTAACTCAATGTTCAAAGCCTTAAAGCCCAATGGAATATTAGGGGTGGTAGAACACAGAGCTAATCCGGGCACTAGCCTAGAAGACATGATCTCCTCTGGCTATGTCACTGAAGCACATGTGATAAAACTGGCTGAGACTGCTGGCTTTAAATTAGACGCTAAGTCTGAAGTCAACGCGAATGCCAAAGACGGCAAGATTCATCCTAAAGGCGTCTGGACACTACCGCCCTCATTACGCTTAGGTGACAAAGATCGAGCACATTATTTAGCGATTGGCGAAAGTGATCGAATGACATTGAAATTTGTTAAGCCTTAATTCAATAGTGTCTAAATACAATAGGCTCTAAATAGTGCCTTCAACAGGCTGATTTCAATATCAGCCTGTTGAACATATTAATTAATTCGCAAAGTATTTATTGTCCTCAGTCAACAGATGATTGAATTACCGTGAGATCAACAGCCAAACTCTTCACTCCTCTATTTCTGCAGGTTAAAGTAAAACGTCTAGCATTCACGCTAAAAGTCATACTTTATAAGAGCATTAATTTTGATATTGGCACCTCTAAAATCCAGCTCCAAGCGCAAGTCTATAATTATCGCGCTGCATATAATCCTATTTGCCTTCATCGCACATATTATCTATACGCATACCGATTTAGTTAATGCCGTAAAAGTACCTCCTAGCTCTCTTTCACAATGGTACAAGCCTGAAAACAAACGACAGGTTTGGCTGCATAATATGTTTAAACTTCGTAGAGAAATGCAAGCCGTAGAATTCTATGCTCAGCAGAAAGACTCTGCTCGACTTATCAAGTGGGCAGAAAGGTTAAACGAACATTATTTTAAAATCGCAGAAATGGTACCAGAGTGGAAAGATAAACTATCCAGCCAAATATTAGCCGACTTGATTGAGCAGGTAGAGCACAAAAGATTTAATGATATTCCCAAAACGTTAGATGTCTTAGGCCAGAATTGCCAAAGCTGCCATACGGATTATCGAGTCACTACAGCCGCACTCTATCGATCACCTGATTTTTCAGAAATAACGCTCTCTTCAGGGTCAGATCCTTCAGAGTCAGTTCCTTATACTCAACATATGGACATGCTGAGTAAGCAGGTTAACAAAATTAAAATTGCTTCAGAAGATGGCATGAACGACTTAGCTCTGACGTCGTTATCTGAATTAGTACTAGGCATGAATAACCTAGGAACAACCTGCTCAAATTGCCATAAAAACGAGATAGAAACTTATCCAACTCAAGCCATGACTAAAACAATAAGTCAGCTAGAAGAAAGCTTAGAAACAGGCACACTCAAAGATCAGGGCCGTGCATTAGGAACATTAGCGGTGCAAGCGTGTGCACGCTGTCATGGAACTCACCGCATGAGTTATGACGCAGGTAGACAGCTCTCTGATAAAACGGATTGGGGCCAGCTGATTAAGCACTAACTTTAGTCCGAATCCTACGGCTAAAGCTATCAACCGCGATGTTCAACAATGCAGAAATAACGATTAAGAAAAATGCTCGGTCATAGCGAATATCTTCGAAGGCCGAGTCGATATAAAAGCCTAATGTCGTTATCCCTAGTATTCCTAAAATAGCACTTTCACGAATTATCACTTCCCAGCGATACAATAATAAACTTAAAAAGTGGGGATAGATTCGTGGCGTCACTTCATAAAAATAATGATTAATGCCCTTTCCAGCATCTGACCTATATTTTATCTGTTCACTATGACGCATCAGTAAATAACTAATCAGCCCTGCATTATGCAATGCCAAAGCCAGTACTGCTGGAATACCCGAAGGGCCAAAGATTAATAAAAATACGAATGCGAAAATCATCTCAGGTATTGATCGTAAAACTAATAATGAGCTGCGCCCGAATCCTCGCATGAAAGAAAAGGGTTTTGGAAAGAAAGCTTTGCTGGCCCAAGGGTAAAATAATAAAACTAGCAGCCCTGTGGCGACTAAGGCCAGTTGGGCTAATAACAAGGTATCCCACAATGCGGGCAAGGCAATATCAAACAACTGATGTTGATACCAGTTGATAGAAGCACTCACATCGCCATTAAGCAGTGCCTTTGGCCATATATCTTGAGTTAAAAATTGCACTAAGGAACTGCCATAAACTGCGGGTGAATCGGGCAGTGCTATAAAAGCTAGAACAAGGTATGCAGGAATCAATGCATAGGCCGGAATGATCTTGGTAAAAAACCACCAGCGAATCGTCGCGATTAAAATAAAGAAAGAGAATAACAATCCCGCGGCTTCATCATACTGCCCTTGCTTAAAAGCAGTTTCCAAATAAAAGCCCAGTGTTGGTAAGCCGATAAAACCTAAAATCGTACTAGAACGTAATGCGCACTCAAATCGATAACGGGTATAGCTCACCATCTGAGGCCAAGCTTGTGGAAGCTTGGTATAAACATATTGGCTTAAGCGATCTGTTCTTGTCGACAGTGTTGAATGGGGCACGGTGCTTTGCTGCTCGATGATTTCAGCAAACATCTTGGCAAAGATACCGGTAAAAGGCACCAGTATCGCAAGTACGCCAGTCGTGGCTGAAAGCCCATAGATCTGCATAAAAATCAGACCCCAGAACAATTCATGCACTGCACGTATCGAAGCCGAAAAGATTCGTACACTGCGGAAATTAAATACGAGGGCTAATAACAATCCCAGAAAAGCAGCGCCTGAAACTGCTATAAATGCGAACGCAACCGTGATCATTAAACTATCGGCAAGTATCGATAACTCAGGAAAGCTCGGCTGAATTATTCCCTGCCCCATTCTTGCTAATTCATCCCACGGCTCTACTTGATAAAGCGCAAGATCAGCAAACGGAATACACAGCAGCGCAATAATTAAAAAGGCGAGAGATAAATTACGAGAGCTATTCAAATAACGGCTACTCATATAGCGGCTACTCATATAAAGAGTCGAGCAGACCCGCTTGGTATTTATTTTTAATCATCTCTTTTGTAGGTGAATCAAAAATAATACGGCCTGCTTTAATACCAATTATACGATCAAAATTTGAGAGTGCTTGCTGACGATTATGCAAAGCGACAATAACTGTTTGATGGCGACTTAATATCAGTTCTAAAATCTGCTGAGCTTGAACTGGGTCTAAACTCGACACGGGTTCGTCACCCAAAAAAATCTCTTGCTGACGAAATAAGGCCCGACCAATACCAATTCGTTGACGCTGGCCACCGGAAAGCTGATTTACGCTATGCCATAAATGTTGCTGAGGATCTAACCCCAGCAATACACTCAACTCACTAATTTCCTGCTTTGGCTTAGCCAACGGCTTAACCAAGTTGGCTAGGTTATACAGGGCATTATGCTGATCCAGCTGGCCCATATACATATTATGGTAACCCGATAGCGATTCTACTAAACCGTGCTCTTGCGGACACCAAGCAATTTGGTCAGCACACTGTTGATGCAGTATGTTGAGCAAACTGGTTTTACCACCACCCGATGGCCCTAATAGAGCCACCTTCTCACCGCTTTTGATACTCAGCGTTATATCGCTTAAGCGATCATCAAGTTGGTAGTGGTCAAGTTTAAACATGTCTATTATCAGCCTTAATCTATTATTCCTAGTCAATTAAACCGATAGCACGGGCGGTATTTTCAATCGGTGCATAATCCGCATTACTCGCAGGAATAAATGACTGGCGCGGGAAGCTCGCCAATAAATCAGGATCATTCATTTCAAGTAAGGTTTTAGTGATTAGGTTTTTAAAGTCAGCACCAAAACGTTGGTCAACATCGTTACGAATCGTCCACTGATAATCAGGGTAAGTCGGTGTTGTCCAAATAACAGATACCTTATTTGTATCAACCTTGCCCGATGCCAATTCTTTTTCCCAAACTTTATAGTTCACTGCGCCAACTTGATAAGCACCCGACTGAACTTGCGCAATAGTGCGGCTATGATCGCCAGAGAAACCAATGCGAGAGAAGGTATCCGTCGGCGCTGCTTTAAACTCTTCACGTAAATAGAATTCAGGCATTAAACGGCCAGAAGTAGATCCTTTTGAACCAAAAGTAAACGTCATGTCTTTGGTATTAAATGCTTTGAACGCGTCTGAAAGATCACCATTAGGCTTTAAACCCGTAGAATGGTGAGCAATGATGTAGCTTTTGAATGATTGATCTTCAAAGCCTTGTGCAATGGCTTCTGAACCCGGTACTAATGCACGAGCACGAACCCCCGATAAGCCACCAAACCAAGCAAGTTGAACCTGGTCGTTACGAAAAGCCGTTACCGCTGCTGAGTAAGATTTAACCGGAATGTATTTCACATTCACATTGAGCTGCTTTGATAAATACACCGCCACTTTATTAAAGCGTTGCTGCAAGCGTGATTCATCAGCATCAGGAATCGCAGTAAAAACGAACGTTGGCTTATCAGCTGCTATTGCTTCTGCTTGCGTAGCGCTGGCTAATAATCCGCCCGCTAATAAACTGAGTGTTGTTGCAATAATCGTTAATTGTTTTTTCATTTCTTATTTCTCAATATTTTATTGTTTATCATTTTTTTTACAGAGTGTTTTTTTAGTTAAGATCAGTCTTATAACGTTAATTCAAAGCCCGTAAATACGCTTCTACCTCGGCGGCATTACCCCGAAATACAATACGATCTTTTCGCTGTTCTAATAAATAATCGTATTGCGGATCATAATATTCATTCAGCAGCACTCGAATCCATTCGCGGTGCAAACTATTGTCACCTGCTTTATGTGCCTCGAGTGCATTATCCAACATAGTTGCTAACTCTTGATAACGAACCCCACCCAAGCGCTTACGAATATTATGCATCGATTTTTTCAACTCTTCAGAGAAAAGTTCAAACGCACTCATATCACCAGAATAAGGTTTTCCTTCTAGGCTAATAATTTTAGAATCATCAGCACTAAATTCTTCCCACTCCGCTAACTTTTGCAGAATATAATTGCTAAATGAATGCTCAACTCGCATTTCTAAATCCGCTTCAACCACGACCATCGGTGATTTATGCATTGCACTGCGAAGCTTATCGGGAATGGCAGAGCGACCTATTAAATGGCTCTCATCTTCCAAGAAAACAGGCATAGTCGGCGCTTTATGATATTTGCGTAAAAATTCAACCGATAACTTATTCTCAAAATCAATCTGGCTCGGCTGACCTGCAGCGCGCTTACCAAAGGCACTGCCGCGATGGTTTGCCAATCCTTCCAAATCAATCGAGTTTTCGAACTTTAATAATAAATCCGTTTTCGCTGCCCCAGTCTGGCCAGCAACGATATAGAATTTTTCTTTGCGCTCCGGGTCTACGGCATAATCACAAATGCTATCTAGGCGGTCGATTAAAAAACGACGCATGGCCTTATAACCGCCCTTTACGAGAGGATAATCACAACCGGCTTCCGCTAACCAAGCTTGAGTTGTATGTGAACGCAGGCCGCCGCGGAAACAATATAAATATCCATTAGGATTTTGCTTAGCAAACTCTAACCAGAGCGCCATGCGTTCTTCTTTGATTTTACCCGAGACCAAGCGATGCCCCAATTTAATCGCGGCGTCTTGACCATCACGCTTATAAGACGTACCCACTTTGGCACGCTCAATATCCGTCATTAGCGGCAGACTTTCCACATGAGGAAAAGCACCTTTTTTAAACTCAATCGGTGCACGGGTATCAAACATCGGCGTATCGGTTAAAAATAACGCCTCATAGTCATCCGTATCCTGCCTTTTATTAGACGTCATAATTAAACGACCTCAACCAGAACACCACTATTAGTTGCGGCTTTATCATCGCTCGCCAATAACTCGCCAATTGGCTGAGCGTACAAACCTTCACGCTCTAATAATGCTGCTAACTCGGCTTCACTATCGGGCTCAACGGCAATCAACAAGCCACCACTGGTTTGTGGATCGCATAACAAGTTACGCTGCTCTTCACTCATTGGTGCAAGTTTATGCCCATAAGAATCGAAGTTACGCAAGGTTCCGCCTGGCACACAGCCCAATTCTAGGTAGTCTTTTACCGGCTCTAAAAAAGGAATCGCAGCAAAATTGATCTTGGCTTTTACATCGCTGCCTTCACACATTTCAATCAAGTGGCCCATCAATGCAAAACCCGTTACATCGGTCATTGCTGTGACACCCGCAATATCGGCCACATCAGCACCAATTTTATTTAACTGACACATCACCTCAACGGCTAAACCTTCATGCTCTGGCTTTAGCTTCTTTTGCTTTTGTGCCGTCGTTAAAATACCTACGCCCAACCTCTTAGTGAGATATAACTTACAGCCAGGCGTTGCCGTATTATTTTGCTTTAACTTAGATTTCTCGACCTGACCCGTTACTGCTAATCCAAAGATCGGCTCCGGTGAATCAATACTGTGACCACCCGCTAGCATGATGCCAGCATCCATACAGGCTTGGCGTCCACCATCCACAACTTGCTGGGCTACTTCAGCCGATAACACATTGATCGGCCAGCCCAGAATAGCAATTGCCATCATTGGCTTACCACCCATGGCATAAATATCACTGATCGCGTTGGTGGCAGCAATACGGCCAAAATCAAAGGCATCATCAGCAATCGGCATAAAGAAGTCTGTGGTACTCAAAACGACCTGACCATTGCCCATATCATATGCCGCGGCATCGTCCTTACTGCTATTACCGACCAATAGATTAGGGTCCATTTTTACGTCGAGTTTAGTCGCAACGATTGTTTCCAAGACTTGTGGAGATATTTTGCACCCACAACCCGCGCCATGGCTGTATTCAGTAAGCTTAATAGCAGAAGGAGACGCAGTAGTAGAGGACATATAGAAAGGCCTAGGAATGAAAAAAAAAGAGAAGTAAATTTATGGGCTGAATGATACGGATTTAAGACCTGATTGTCACATAAGCAAAAGTCCAATTTGGCCTCAAAAGCCTCTAGACAGGATGATTTTTGCTATACCTAAAGGACAATTGAGAAAACCTTAGAAGAAACAACTCTCGAGGTGCCCTATGCTGTTAACCTTCTTCATCTTTATATTCTCCTTAGTTGCCTTATATATTTACACTCACCATGGCCATAGAAACCATAAAGGACCAGAGCGACGTAATCGAAAGCACAAAAACTCATCAACAATCCCTTCCAGCCAAGCTAAGAATGATACGTTCCACTGCGTCGAAACACACCACCATGCTGACTGCTGCAATGCGGTTAAAGACTTACATGGCAAACGCTTTTTATCCGCAGAGGCACCTAAGCTTCCTGTTACGGGGTGCGACAAAGATCATTGTCAGTGTGACTACATTCATCATGAGGATCGACGAGTTGAAATACGTCGTGACGAGCTAGGCATTCAACACGATATGTATGGCCAAAATGGCGAGATTGAGCATAGAGATAAGCGTCATGGCCGTAGGAAAACAGATTAGTCTCTGCACCAAATAGCCACATGGATCAAAACTTTTCTGTGTAGGCTCAGTAAAATAATTTCCATGATAGAAGACACTGTTCCTAACGCGATCATTCAACGCGATAAAAAAACCTATGCTATTGTGCCCAAAATCCCAGTCGGCATCATTACTCCAGAAGAGTTGGATAAGATCTCTGCTGTCGCTAAAAAGTATGATATTCCTGCCATCAAGATAACGTCAGGGCAAAGAATTGCACTGGTGGGCATCGAAGAAGAAAATCTTGAAAACATCTGGCAAGAACTCGATATGCCAAGAGGCCAAGTAAAACCGTCTGATAAGAATCTCCACTATGTTCAAGCCTGTCCAGGCATTGCCGCTTGTAAATACGGTATTCAAGACGCTATTGGTATGGGCCAAGAGATGGAGCAGGTATTCAAAGACATCCCATTACCTGCCAAAGTCAAAATTGGTGTATCGGGCTGCTCATTTTCTTGCGGTGAAAGTATGGTGAGAGACATCGGCTTACTGGGTAAAAAAAGTGGCTGGTCTTTAGTCATTGGAGGGAACGCAGCTCGTCGTCCACGCATCGGCGATATTGTTGCCGAACGATTATCTAAAGAACAAGTTATCTCTCTAGCTCAGCGATTCTTAGATTTTTACTGCTTGCATGGCAAAGCAAAAGAACGCACCGCAAGGTTCTGCGAACGCCTCGGCATAGAAAGAATTCAACAAGCCATATTAAGTGAAGAAGAACGAATGCATAATTTGAGGTTAAAAGAAGAGCATGATGACTAAATCATAATCATCATACTCTTCTTAAAACTAACTAACTAGGGAGCATAAATTTCTGCGTTGGTATAATCAACGTCATAGCCCATATCATCAAGTACAGCTAATGTGACTCGCCCATAGACAACGCCATTAGCCATGAACTCTTT
>Ga0105348_1000022_pt1 | contig 116489 bp, 104 predicted proteins | sample EN8Hudsemesocosm_2_FD_83504 | JGI IMG/M metagenome (GOLD analysis project Ga0105348, IMG submission 83504) | Methane-oxidizing microbial communities from mesocosms in the Hudson Canyon - EN8C Hudson Canyon | ecosystem: Environmental > Aquatic > Marine > Cold seeps | place: Hudson Canyon... | reverse complement strand
TATTGGTAATGATCGATACGCCATTCCCGCAAGAAATGCCCGCAAACCTAAACAACAGTGCGGCTATTTTAGATTACTTGTTAAAGGACAAAATTCCGCTTGATATGGACCTGTTGAATAAGCTCGAACCCAAAGAGCAGATTAACTATGTATTAGAGGAAGCAAGGTTACGAGGTAAAAGCGAGGTCATTCCCCCTCATCTTGGCGTACCGCTATTTAATACCTGGATGGCACACCAGGTAGCAACGTTTGACTACATCCCCAAACCTTATGCCGATGATATCGTGTTTTTTCGCCATACAGAACGCATGGAACATTTCCCAGCTGCTCCGCATGAAGCATGGCTCGAATATGTAGAAGGCAAAGTAGAAGTACATCAGGTACCCGGGGATCATATCACTATGAATTACCAGCCTTGTGTCAGTGTATTAGCCACACATTTGAAGATTGTATTGAAAAATACAGCAGCGCAAATACAGCGGGATGCGCATGCCCCACAGGAGAATATATTGTACCCGCAAAGTTACGCGTAAAGAGTTTTACTTGAGGCACACCTTGTTGTTTCGGTGTGCTTACCCTGCCCCCTTCTCTGTCATTCCGGTATGTTCTTCAGCCGGAATCCATGGTTTTAATGCCGTATTGGAAATAAGAGAACTGGATTCCGGCTAAAAAGACTACCGGAATGACAATGGGTGGGGATTACCAGAATAACAACGGGAGGATTATCTGAACGACAAGGGAGTGTGAATACCCTTGAAGGCAGATGAACGATTAAGTCAAAAGAACAAATACACCTACCCATAAAGTAGACATGCGACAATTTGTCACTCCCTTCTTTTTCGTCTCGCATTTATCATTCCTAAAATTTTAAACCTTTAGGAATGATGCAATGACTTACCTTAAAACGCATACTTTTGGCTGCGGCCTTGTTCTGGCGGCTTCGTTACTTGGAGGCTGTGGAAGTAGTGGCGGCAGTAGTGATAATAATGCAGCACAAAGTGAAATTAGCGGTTCTGTTTTTGCGTCTTATATGGAAGGGGCAAGTGTTAGCATTTATGACACTTCAGGTAACCTCGTTGCTGGGCCGGTTACAACAAATGCACAAGGTGGGTTTACGATTACTCTCGATACAGCACATCTGGCAAGTGCTTTGATTTTTAAATCTACCGGTGGTGATTTTATCGATGAGGTCACCGGCGCGGTCACCGTTGGTGGCGCACTATCAACCCTACTTGCATCAGACACCTTAGCAGGCTCTGTCGATCTCAGCGTTAATTTGACTCCAAGCACTACTGTCGTTGAACGCTTGGTTAGTGAGCACGGTAAAACATTAATTGAAGCTCAAGATGCTTTTGAAAACGCTTTTGGTTTTTTACCTACACCACATATTTTGCCGAGCGATGCCACCACAACCGATGCAGATGCAAGCGATGATCAAAAACTAGCCGGTTTGCGTGCAGCGGCTTTTAGCCAGTTAAATAATGACTTAGGTTTAGAGGCTAACCAGCAATTTGATTTGATCTTACAACTTGCCGACGATTTATCTGATGATAGTTTTGATGGTAAAAATGATGCGACCGATCTAAACATTGATGGTATCTCTCTAGGAACTGATATCAAGAGTAAGTACTCACAATCATTTATTGCATTCAAAGAAAGTGATAAAAATAAAACAGCGCTAACTAACACACAAATAGGTACTTTACCCTTTGCTCAACTCGCCTTATCAGAAAATTACAAAATTCAGTATGTACCAGGAATGATGACATCGGAAGGTAAAGCAACTGTCAAAGTAAAAATTTCTGACCTTGAAGGTACGCCAGCAACCGGTCTTAACCCTATGTTAATGCCAATGATGAATATGGCGACCCACCAACACAGCACACCAAAAGGGAGCTTTGTTGAAGACGCTGAAGAAGATGGAACTTACATTGCTACGATTTACTTTTTAATGCCATCAGAAATGAGTAATGGCATGTCGATGGGGTATTGGGACCTTAAAGTCAGCATAGGAGAAGAGAGTGTTCATTTTTACCCACCGGTCATGATGGCGATGGGTGATACCGCTAAAGTAAAACTGATCGATCAAAACGATGAAATACAGGAAATGGGCTCAGAGATGATGATGCCTCGTCCGTATTTTCTATTCAACAATGGTTTAAGTGCTGCGGGCGACAACCACGATTTCAGCATTTTTCTGGCGACTAAAGATAACATGATGAGTTTTCCTAGCTTAAATGATGACTCAGTTATAGTTGAAATGTCGATAAACCAAACTGACTGGACAACGGCAACGTATAGCACTCAGGGTATTTGGACAGGAAACAACCTGAGCGGATTAGCGGCAGGTGAAGATGGAACTGACATAATTTACGTTAAATTAACCGTAAACGGTGTGCAAGCGACAGATGATGGCAATGCCCCCGATGAGATTGCTGATGAGGCAATGTTCTTTGTAACACCTAGTTCAAACATGGGAATGGATATGTAAAAGGTATGCAAAAAGTGAGATTGTTCTCAGCATTCTTTTGCCATATTCATCTTTTATAGTGGGTTATAAATGAACAAGATTATTTCTAAGTTTGTATTCAGTGGTTTGCTCCTTTTCCCATTGAATATTTGGGCTGCATCCTGTTGTGGTGGCGGGTCAGCCTCTTCTTTAATCTTGCCGAAGTTAGCAACAGCCATGGTAGATTATTCATTATCTTATGAAAATTATGATGGTTTTTGGAATACGGAAGGGAGTCATATTGATGATCCTGCAGGCTCTGATTTAAACCAGTTTCGTACCAACCTGGGTTTTGCTTACCGGCTGGCTGATCGCTGGCAAGCTAGCATTACAGCCCCCTATGTATGGAATAAAAACGAATACCCCGGAATTGACTCAAGAACTCATGGCTTTGGTGATAGCACTGTCGGCTTTTGGTATGAGAATTTTGACGATGTAAAGTGCGTTTGGAAAGTCACCAACTGGAAAAGTCTCATTCCGGCGGTATATTTTGGTAGCACCCTGACAATACCTACGGGCGAATCAGCCTACTCCGGCGAAGTAGATAATAGCTTTGACGTAACCGGCCGAGGTAGTTACCGGTTAGATGCGAACCTTTTTATAGAAAAAACGATTTACCCATGGAGCCTGAGTTTACAGATGTCATACGGCAAATATCTGGAACGCTCTGTTAATCAGGAGTTTGGGCGCTATGTCGACCCTTATGATAAGCAGCTAGGTGATAGAATCTCTACAGGCTTATCTGTCGGCTACACATATTTTCTGGAGTCATTAAGCACCTTAACGTTTATGACTTCTTTAAATGACTTACGTGAGCGTGATGGTGAAATTAATGGAAAGAAAGATCCGTCGATTTTAGGTTTCAAGAAACAATCCATTGGTGTATCCACTTCCTACACAACTCCTGCGCTGGACTGGATATATAAACTCTCATTTAATCGTGCGCTTCATGGTAATGGCCGAGGTGAAAATTTCCCGACGACCGACATTATCACTTTAGGAGTCAGTTATGTTATTAGATAGGTTCAAAACGATGCACAAAAACCTGTTTGTGATATTAATAACATTAGCCTTATGTGCCTGTAACGATGACCTGAACCCTTCTGATTCAGATAAACGCCCTACAGTTGAAACTGGCAGTAATGGTCATCATGTCGGGAATATAGCCGTTGATTTCACCATTATGGACACCTTAGACAATACGATAAATTTGGCAGATGAGTTACTGGCAAATGATGCTGTGGTTTTGTATTTCACAATGTGGTGTCCGCTTTGTGACACGCATATGTCTAGTATTAGGAGAAATGTAAAACCTAACCTTCCTAATGTTAAATTTTTGGTGATCGATTATGTATCAGGCTCTGTTAAGCAGTCAGTTTCAGCACAACTATCAAATGGTTATGCTTCTGAAACGGTTATTCCTGATCTTGAACACCTGCTATTAAAACAATTTGATGCCACCATGGGCTCTACGATTGTGATTGATGCCTCAGGGGAGATCTTAATGAACGAGGACTACAAACAATCTAAAATACTATCAGTGCTTAATTTGTAAGAAGGCATATTTGAAATAATAGCGCCTTTTGTACGATGGTAATTTTACTAAACTAAGCCGTAGCTTCTGTTACGCTTTCCTCTTACCATTCCGGTAGTCTTTTTAACCGGAATCTATGATTTTAATGCCACATCAGATATAAAAGAACTGGATTCCAGCTGAAGAGCGCGCCGGAATAACAAGCGGAGAACGTATAGGAGTGACGGAAGTGAGTTGAGTCTTACAAATCGCTCTAATAAATAAAAAAGGGCCGTCTTATTAAAGACAGCCCTTTTAGTATTCTAGGTAGAATAGAAAGTTTACTTAACTTTTCTACGGCTTGCGACTAGTCCTGCCAAACCCAAGCCAAGTAGAGCAAGTGATCCTGGCTCTGGTACTTCAGTAACGGTTAACTTCCACTCTTCCGTTTCACCTTGGTATAAATAACCCGTTGGGTTAAATAAGCTTTCATAATTATCTTCGTATTCTGAAGTCCACTGATCTCCCCAACCATCACCGTTAGCCTTAACAATAGAGTGGCTACAAGTCACCCGAGCACGCAACCAGGTTTCGCCCGCATGTGCCGCAGTCAAGTGAATATCGTCTGAGAAGTAAGTGATATTTGGCGTATCAGGCGTTTTGTAGCTACCAAGACTGCTTTCTACAGCAGTGTTTACAACATTTCTTTGAGGAGCAATGACATGCTCGCCATAAGCGATTTGGTCAACGGCATCAAATTGACCTTGTACACCCGCCCAATCAACCCATGCTTTCATATGGTCAGCATAGTGCGTGCCTACATTGCTTTTATGCATGTTGAATCTAAATTTAACCGTTTCACCAACAAACATCTCGTCACGACCCCAAGTTGCACCGTTATCCACACTCCAGCTAACACCATATGGATCAGTCCCGTCTGACAAATCCTGCCAGCTAGTAGTTCTATGCGTCGAATCGCCATATGAAGCTGGAATAGCATAACTACTACTTGCCCATAAAACGACCGATAAACCTAATAACGTACGTGCTAAATGTCCCATTTTAATACTCTCTACTGCTAAGTTTAGTTTAAAGTTTATACTTATAAATAATTCTAAAATTCCATTTCTTAGTAACTATTCCTTTTATAGACCCATATAAAGCAAATAGGAGACCAATATCGATACTCCGTTGTTTTTAAAATACTTTCACCCTAAATATTAACAAAACGTAACATATAGTGTAAAAAAAACAGACACATTTATAGGCTGAATTTAAATTAGCCAGCACTGTTGATGCTTACCTTTTTTTCCTAAAATTACATTCCGAGACAGACATAAACAACAAGACCACAAATCTGTGACCTAAAGACTTATCATCATTTGAAATAAGCTTTATAGTTAGAAGATTCACTTTATTTGGAGTTTTTCTCAATGCCTGCTTACATTGGCTTTATTTCATCCCTGCAAGGGACGGCTGTCGCTACAAAAAGTTCAGGAGAAGAGATTACACTCGCCGTTAACAATCCTGTTTTTGAAGGTGATCATATTTCAGTTTCAGGCGATGATGCCGAGGCAGTTATTACTACGGTTCAAGACCAGACAATCAAGGTCCCTGCGAACACAACAACGATATTGGAGCAATCGACCTCTAAATCAGCCATAGAGCAAGTCGAACAACTTCAAGCAGAAATATTAAACAATGAAGACTTTGACTTCAGCCAACTTGAAGCCACCGCAGCAGGGCCATTAGAGCAAACGGGCTTTGCGACCACGCCTATCATAGAACTTTCAGAAAACGTCATTGAATACCATAGTAGCGTTAATTCTTTTAACAATGATTCGCCAAACTTTACTGATGCCGATAATGCTACAGATACAGTTAGTCAAAACGATGAAAGCGGTCTTTTAAATACCGCCCCATCAATTATCGGAGAAACTTTTGCAAATGTTACGGAAGACTTTCAGACCTCAGTACAAGGAAACATTAATACAGCAGCCCTTTTTAGCACAAACACACATGCAACGACTTATGGACAGATCAGCTATAACGAACAGGGTGACTGGCGATACGAACTTAACAACCAGCTTTCAGAGGTTCAGGCTTTAGGCGCTGGTGACATACTCACTGAAAGCATTGCAATAACAGCACAAGATGGTGCATCATTTTTTGTTGAACTAACCATCAACGGCAGCAATGATCGCTCAAGCATCAGTGGCGCTATTCGCGAAAACGTCACTGAAGATTTAGTTGGCGACTCGAGCAATCAGGTCGTCGAAGTCAGCGGCAACCTTAACATCGAAGACATTGATTCAGGCGAAGCTCGTTTTATTTCAGAAAGTGAAATTGAAACAACCTATGGCACCGCTGAAATAAACGCTCTAGGCGAGTGGCACTATGTATTGAATAATGAATTAAGCGCTATACAAGGTCTAACAAATGATAGCCAATTGACTGATCACTTTTCTGTACGCTCTTTTGATGGAGCTAACCAAACAATCCAAATCACCATTCAAGGTTCGGATGACAGCCCCCTTTTAAATGGCAGCAATCGAGTTGAACTAAACCTTGCCAGCAACGATACAGTCAATGGCCAACTAGGTATTAACGACCCTGACTTTGGTCAGTCTCATTTTCAGGCGGAGTCAAACATTTCAGGCAACTTTGGTTTTGGCAGCATTGAAGAAAATGGCAGTTGGTCCTATCACGTTGATACAACTCATCCTGAGATTAACGAGCTTGATGCAGATGCGCTAATCCATGACTCTTTTATCGTTACCACCGCCGATGGAACGGAACAAACGATCATCATTCCTATCAGTAACACACCTGACAGCATTGCAACTGCAAGCATCAGCAATGGCGAGTCAAATAACAGTTTACCGATCATTGAACTTAACAGTGATGATGAACTACTGACCTTTAATAACAGCCTGGCAAGCGATGAAAGTGCTGATATTTATATTTGGGATTCTGGAAGCAATGGGACAAGCATCGGCTCAAACACCGACAACATATCTCAATTCACTTTTGGCTCTGGCGGCGATATCCTTCAGCTAAATGATTTATTGCTTGAGGCGCACTCAGAAAACGAACTGGATCAGTTTTTACACTTCACGTTTGATGGTCAAGATAGCACAATTGAAATCAGCACAGACGGGCAAGCTTCAAGCAACCACTCTTTAGTAGTGAACAATGTTGACTTAACAAGCTTCGGTAATTCTGATGGCGAGATAATTCAACAGTTGATCCAGCATGGTAATTTAGATGTTGTTGGACTATAAAAAGTTGCCTAGATCGTATCATCATCCGAGATAATTGACGGTAAAGGTGTATTAAGCTTAGAGCGTAATTTTTCACGCGAGATCAACTTGTCTTGCACCATTTCAGGTAATTCGGTAAACAAAATCACATTCTTTTTTACCAATAAATGCACTAAATCTTCTGTCACTCTTGCAATTTCAGCATCGGAATCTTGCAGGGCAAGTCGAACATCATTCTCACTGCCAGCCGCATTAATAAACATAGTAATGTCTGGATGATTTGCAGGTAAATGCTCTTTCACGCCATCGTTTGGCTCTTTTAATAAGGCACATATACTGCCGTCAGACTTACGAACCACATATGGCACTTCTTTTCTCCTTTTTGGTCTAGACTTAAATACCAGCCAAATTAACAGACATAAAGTCCAGTAACTTCCCGCTTAGATTTAGTATTTGATACTTGGATAAATACAAATCTTTTTGTGCATCCACTAATTGTAGTTTTGCTCTCAATAATTCATTTTCTGCATCCAGCAAATCAATTAAGCTTCTTTGCCCTATCGTAAACTGCTTGCCGTAAGCCGTTTTTGTCAGTTGGGATAATTCAACATAATCCTCTAAAAACTTAACCCGCTTAGCACTCGATTTATAAGCAAACCATGCATGCTCAGCATCACGTCGAATTATACGCCGGGCATCATCAAGCTCATATTCAGCACGCTGATTTAATATTCGACTCTGAACCTTGACCGCTTTATCACCACCACCATTGAAAAGGTCATAACGCATTCGCAGCATCACAAACAGATCATTATTTTTGTCCTCAACCCCATCTAAATTTTTGTTCCAGCTTGCCCCTGATTCAAGATGCAAAGTGGGTAAATCAGTATTTTTTGACGCTTTCGCTGACGCCAGTGCTGACTGGGTTTGCTTTTGACGAGATATTATCAACGGATTAAATTGAATGGCATCCGCTACAAATACATTGCGACTTTCTGGTAACTTAAAGAGTTTATCCTGAAAAACAAGCGATTTTGCGGCCTCTAATCCAACCACCCTGAAATAGTCGGCATTTGCTTTCATCACGTTATTTTTTGCAGCCGCCACATTTGCAAGAGAAAGTGATAATCGGGCGTTGATTTGATTTATCTTGGCATAATCATCTTTACCAGAACGAACACGAGCACCAATGTTTTCAGCAATTTTTTGGTGCGCTTGTAAGTTAACGACATTAAAATTAAAAATACGATTCGTTGCTGCAACACTTAAATGGCTTTCAATTGATTTCATTGCCACTTCACCTGCTAAATGCAGCAAACCAAATTCAATAGAATCATAAGTTTCAAGCTCACTTTCACGTTGCCAGTGAGTTTTAAAGCCGTCAAAAAGCATCTGATTTAAATTTACAGAAGACTCTCTACGCGATAAGTCATTCCAATCATTACCAGCTAATGATTGTGTTGATGAGTTATTGCTTTTTTCACGCCCAAACCCCAAACCGACAGACAGCTTTGGAAGGAAAGAAGATTCAACTTTATTAACCTGCTCATCTTGAGCCTGGTATTCACTAAATTTTGACTTGATTTGCGGATGACTGTTAACAGCTAAACTAACGGTCTCGTCAATTGATCGAGCTTGTGCAATACAATTCGGTGCAACAAAGCCACTTGCGACCATCAGACACAAAGCCGCACGCGCGATAATTCGCATTCCTATCTAACCCCTACTTCTTTTTGGGCACTTAACCCTTATTGTTATCTATCCGTAGAATTTAGTCAGTGCTCGCGATAAACCCATAAAAACCGGGTTTTCACAATTATGACAATAACTAAAAATGTCATCACCCTAGTCCATATGGTGATTAACCCTAAGCTTCTGTTAAAGCAACCTGCTTTGCTTTTAAAATTGGCTTAAGAATGTAATTCAATATAGTTTTTTTCCCTGTCAGTATATCAACCTGAGCAATCATACCCGGAAATATAGGCAAAGCCTTATCTTTTGATCCTAAGTCATTCGTTTTTGTTTTAACCCGAACCAGATAAAAGCTCTCACCCTTTTCATTAAGGATTGAATCAGCACTAATATGTACGACTTCTGCTTCTAGCCCACCGTAAACAGTAAAATCATAAGCAGTGAACTTTACCATTGCTCGTTGCCCTGGGTATAGTCTTGCGATATCAGCAGGGCGAATTTTTGTTTCAATTAATAGCGCATCCTCGATAGGAACAATACTAACGATATCCATCGCGGGCTGAACAACCCCACCAATCGTATTCACCATTAGCTGCTTAATTGTTCCTTTCACTGGAGAACGCACCTGTGTTCGCTTAACTCGATCTCCAAGCGCGCTATCCGACTGAAATAATCTCGGTAGCTCGGCAAGTATATCACTTAATTCTTTTTGCGCATCACTCCGAAAATTGACAATTAACTGTGCGTGTTTATTTTTTAACTCCGCTATTTCCGCATTTATTTGGGGCATACGAAACTGGCTCTCTGCAGCATCGCCAGAGGCTGCCAAAACCATCTTTTCTACTCGAAGTAATTCCACTCTTGAAACAACGCCATCATCAAATAATGGTTTTAAAATATCTAATTCTTTTTGAGTTAATGCTTGCTCATTTATGGCTTGCTTATAATTAAACTCTGCTCTAGCCAAAGCTTGTTTTTTCTGTTCAATCTGCTGATCAACGACATTTTTCTCTCCTTCAAGCTGCGCTCGACGATCCCTAAACAGAAGTCGCTGCTCTTTAATCAAACCAGGAACTTCTTTCTCTAAACCGGAAGAAAATTCTATTTCTGGCACCCCTTCAATTTCAGCCCGTAATCGAACCTCCCTCAACTGAAGCGCTAATATCTTATATTTGTTTTCCTGAAAACTTGCCTCAAACTGAGTGTCGTCGATTTTGAGTAAAATCTGATTCTTTTCAACTAAACTCCCTTCTGATACATGTAACTCAGACAAGATCCCGCCTTCTAAATTCTGCACAACCTGTAGTCGCTTTGAAGGAATAACTTTCCCATCCCCCCGAACTAACTCATCAATTTCAGCATAAGCAGACCAAGCAATAAGCGTTATAATAAATAAGCATATAACCCACAGGATAAGGCGTGACTTTATCGGTGGCATTATTTGACTGACGTAGGCAGTAGATGAATTAGTACTGAATGAAGACATACTAAGACGCTCCCCCAGAGAATTCTTGTGAGCCAGTTTGAACCAAGCCTCGCTTTAGTGCATCCAAGACTTTTTCTTTTGGCCCATCTGCAATTACCCGGCCTTCATCCATAACAATCACTCTATCAACCAAAGACAACAGTGATGCCCGGTGCGTACTGAGTATCATCGTTTTATTTTTTGAGAATTGGCGGATTTTTTCAACCACTATACTTTCTGTTTGATTATCCATCGCACTGGTCAATTCATCGAACAGTAATATTTTGGGCTTACCAACTACCGCACGTGCTATCGCCACGCTTTGGCGCTGACCACCTGACAACCCTCGTCCTTGCTCACCAATGGGCATATCAAACCCATTAGAATGCCCCTTAACAAAACCACTCAAACCTGCAATTTCTGAAGCCGCTAATAAAGTTTCATTATCACTCAAAGGTGATTTCAATAAGATGTTCTCTTTTAACGTACCACGAAACAGCGTGACATCCTGTGGTACATAAGCCATGCCAGCCCTAAGCTCTACTGGGTCTAGCTGGTCAATATCAATATGATCGATTCTTATCTGGCCACTCGTTGCTTTCCCCAAGCCAAGCAATAAACGCATCAAGGTACTCTTTCCGGAACCTATTTTGCCGATTAAAGCGACTTTCTCTCCAGCCCTGACTTTAATATTCAAATCTTTCAGAATCATTTGCTTTTGATCATAAGTGAAATTCAAATTCTGAATATCGATATCACCGTCCAACTGTGACCGATTAAGGTAAGTCATCTCAGTGCTTTGCTCTACAGGAAGTTGTGTTAAATCATCTAAAGCGGCCAATGCAGATTTTGCTTGATAGTACTGTGCAGCCAAACTAGCCAGTTGAGCCATTGGTGCTAAAGCGCGACTGCTCAATAACACACAGGCTATCAAAGCCCCCATACTCATCTGGTGAGCACCAATTTGATAGGTGCCTATGACGACAACAACCACAACCGTAAACTGAATAATAAAACCTGACACCATGGCAATCGAGTCAGCCAAGCGACGCGAACTGACGCCTGCTCTGGCTAGATAGGCCAGACACTCTTCCCAAAAACCTTGCTGCCTTCCTTCGGCATTAAAGGCCTTAATGGTTTCAATGCCGCTTAAGGTTTCAACCAATACTGCATTTTTCTGTGCCGCTGCACGTTGTGACTTTTCGATAATCGATTTCAAAGGGAAATGAATAACAAAGCCGTAAACCAGCATCACCAAACCAGCAATGAGTGGCGCCAGAGACACAATGCCTCCGACATAAAAAATAACCCATATGAATAGTATCGAGAAAGGTAAATCAACCAGTGCTGTCAACGTAGCGGCCGTGAAAAAATGTTTGATTGAGTCAAAGTCTTTAAGCTTACTGGCAAACTCTCCAACAGAGTCAGGAAACACATCGACGCGTAAGTTTAATGCCCGTTCGAATAAACGGCTTGATAGTTTTATATCTAAGCGCTGCCCTGCCAGTTCGATAAAATAATGGCGCAATAGTTTAATCACTAAGTCAAAGATAAAAACCAAAGCGACACCTGAAGCGAGCACCCATAATGTTTCAATCGCATTGTTGGGCACAACACGGTCATAAACATTCATAACAAAAAGCGGGCTTGCCAAGGCAAATAAGTTTACAAATACGGCAGCAAGTAAAACATCTCTATACACAGAACGCATAGAGATAACCTCATTCATTAACCACCGAGAGAAGCTAGGTTTCGAAGACATTTTTTCTGTTTTAAGTGAAGAGAATGGGCGAGATAGATTTACCGCCTCACCTGAATATAAAGAGTTAAGCTCACCTTTGGACAAAACACGTTTCAGCTCCTTTTCATTTTCTATTTCAAGCGTCTCTTCAGCGAGTCGTTCGACAGAAAACAGGGAGACAGTGTATTGATCTTTCTCATGAGAAAAAGACTCTAATACCGCCACAGGCTGTGAAGGGTTTTTTAGCAATAAAATAATCGGTACAGTACTTTCAACCAGTTCACCTATGGAGCAGGCTATTTTTTCGGATTTAAAGCCTTTTCTTTCCGACGCTCGCAGACAGGCTTCAAGGCTGACATGCTCTTGGCCACTGCCTATCTCATTATCATCTTGACCATTAAAACCAGAGAGAGGAATGCCAGCAAGAAAAGAGGATTTTGAACTTTGGAGTCCATTCATTTTTAGGCTTAATAAAAATGCGTCCAGAATCGGATGCGAATCAGTCAAAAGTAAAGGTCTCCAGTTAGGTATATGCTTTAATGATAGCAGTATTTAAGCCCACCGCAGTTATCATTATTAAAGATCCGGTGCTATGATCAAAATGAAATGCGACAGGAGATTATTCAGTGCTCAAAAAACACCTCAATTCAATGCTATTACTTCTTACAGGCTTGCTGTTAGTGTCTGCAAGTATATTTAGCGCAGCCGAACAAACGATCGTCTATAAAGTGATTGCCGAGGATGGCAGCATTTCATTTTCTGACGAACCTCAGGAAGGGGCAAAAGCAATACAAGTCAAACCTGTTACAACAATTCCGGCAATAGACGTCAAACAAAACAAAGCACTAACCCCCAAGCAATCAAACAGTGACAAGGCGGGCTACTACCAAAACTTAAGCATTGTATCTCCCGCGAATGATACGGCGTTTAATTCAGGGAATGGCAACGTACAAGTTACCGTCCAAGCTCAGCCAGCATTAAGAGGTGGCGACTTATTTGAACTCCAATTAGATGGCAAGTTCATCGCCAGTCAACGCGATACATCATTCCAACTAACGTCTGTTGACCGAGGGACACACACTTTAACCGTTAAAATCGTTAACGGAAATAAAGAGACACTTAAAGTAGCAATCAGCTCGATGACAATCCATCGCCCCGTAGCAAAACCTTTTTCAATTAATTAAATTCATCACAACCTTCATAGGAGATGCCTCCTATGAAGTGCCAGCCGCACCATAGCGAACACCAATCCGCTCACGACGCACAAAAATAGTGCACATATTTCTTATTCATTTATACTTATAAACCAAACTCATACGTTTCACAGCATTCATGCTGGCTTGGTTTACTTCTTGCTTTACGCTATGACTTATCGCTCCTTTAAGCCCTTGGTGACCACTTTATGCTTTCGAGTCTTTTTCATAGACGTGTTTTAGAAAACCTTTCGACGGCGGTTTTTTTAATCAATCGTAAGCTAGAAGTTATCTATACAAACCCGGCTGCGGGCATGCTACTTCAAACCAGTCAGAAGCGAATTTTAACTCATCAGTTTACGAGTTTGTTTTTACGGTCCGATGAAAAACTGGTGAATGAGTTTTCTTCAATTTTGGATACGGGTCACACTTACACCCAAAGAGAGTGCCAATTTGTACTTTCAAATGGACAAAACTTGCTCGCTGACTGCTCTGTAGCAAGTAACACAATAGATGGAAATGATTATTTAATCATTGAAATGCAATCAAAGGATCGGCTGATTCGCATTAGTCGTGAAGAGCAATTACAAGAAAATCAGGAAACGGCTGAGATTCTAATTCGAGGCCTAGCGCACGAAATCAAAAACCCCCTAGGCGGTATTCGAGGCGCTGCACAATTACTCGATGCTGAACTAACCGTTCCGGATCATCATGAGTATACTCAAGTAATCATGGATGAGTCTGACCGTTTACGTAACCTTTTAGACAGAATGCTCGGTTCCAACAAAGCATTAAATAAAACCTACCTTAACATTCATGAAATACTAGAACGCGTTTGCTCACTCATTCATGCAGAGTCGGGGGGACATATTCAAATTATCAAAGATTATGACCCAAGTATTCCAGAACTAAATGGCGATAAAAGCCAGCTAATTCAAGCCTTTTTAAATATAGCTAAAAATGCCTTACAGGCGCTGTCAAAGCAGACCGGTGTGGGCTCAAATGCCCAAATAACCATTCGCACCCGTACATTGAGGCAGTTCACGATAGGCCATTGTCGGCATAAGCTGGTTGCTAAAATTGAGATTATCGATAATGGGCCTGGCATATCAAAAGATTTCATTCAAAACATATTTTACCCCATGATCAGTGGTCGAGCTGAAGGGACTGGACTTGGCCTCTCCATCACACAAAGCATTTTTACAAAGCATGACGGTTTGGTTGAGTGCGAAAGCAAGCCAGGCAAAACAAATTTTATAGTTTACTTACCTCTGGAGCTAAAACATGAGCACTAACCCCCTTGTTTGGATCATTGATGACGACCGATCGATTCGATGGGTGCTTGAAAAGGCATTAGAGAAAGAAGCCTTTAATATTCGCTCCTTCGAAAATGCTGATGACGTGATGGCTCAACTTGAAACTGAAATCCCCGATGCGATTCTCAGTGATATCCGTATGCCTGGTATCGATGGACTTGAATTACTCAAAAAAATTCAATCACAATACCCTCAAATCCCGGTCGTTATTATGACGGCCCACTCTGATCTGGATAGTGCAGTGACTTCTTATCAGGGAGGAGCCTTCGATTATTTACCAAAACCTTTTGATTTGAATGAAGCGGTCGCATTGACACGACGAGCGATTGCACACTCACAAGAGCAAAAAGCCAGAAATGAAACATCGCCTGAAAATATAGCGACTGAAAGTACAGAGATCATTGGTAAAGCACCGGCAATGCAAGAAGTTTTTCGAGCGATAGGCCGCTTATCACAATCTCATATAACGGTATTAATTAATGGCCAGTCAGGAACCGGTAAGGAACTTGTTGCTAAAGCATTACACCAGCATAGCCCTCGAGCACAACAATCCTTTATAGCCCTTAACATGGCAGCCATCCCCACTGATTTAATTGAGTCAGAGTTATTTGGCCATGAGAAAGGCGCTTTCACTGGCGCGGGAGGGCAACGAACAGGTAGATTTGAGCAAGCGAATGGCGGCACACTCTTTTTAGATGAAATAGGCGATATGCCTGCCGATACCCAAACACGTTTGCTCCGTGTGCTAGCAAATGGTGAGTTTTATCGCGTTGGGGGAGCTATTCCTGTTAAAGTCGATGTCAGAATTATTGCGGCAACACACCAGAATTTAGAAAGCTTAGTTCAGTCAGGTGCATTCAGAGAAGATTTATTTCACCGCTTGAACGTCATTCGTATTCATCTACCAAAACTGTGTGACCGCAGTGAAGATATCCCCAAACTTTCACATTACTTTCTTCAACAAGCGGCTGAAGAGTTGTCAGTTGAAACAAAACAACTGCGTACCGAAACTGAAGAGTATTTAAGCACACTTCCATGGCCCGGAAATGTACGTCAACTAGAAAACACATGTCGCTGGTTAACAGTCATGGCAAGTGGCCGTGAAGTACATATCACAGATTTACCGCCTGAATTATTAGATGAAGATAATACACCACCGACAGGCAGTACTTGGCAAGAGGCACTTAAAAAGTGGGCTGATCAAGAACTTAAAAAAGGGAAAAATGGTGTTTTGGATATAGCCGTTCCTGAATTTGAGCGCATTATGATTAATTCCGCATTAAGCCATACTGGTGGACGCCGACGGGATGCCTCAATTTTATTAGGCTGGGGACGAAATACGCTAACTCGTAAAATTAAAGAACTGGGAATGAACTTTGATGATACGGATGAAGAGTAACGGGTTTTGCACGACGCCCGTTTGACTAAACACCGTTTCATTACCGCCTTACAGGGCATATAGAGGTATGTCTAACCCCATCGTCATACCAGTCATCTTTTAAGCCGGTATCCATGTTGATGGTTTTCTGCGGCATTCAAGAGAATGCAATTATTGCACTTCCCGCCAGTAGATGATTCTGTCATGGCCTCGGTACTGCCCAAATGATGCCGTTGCGCTAGGAGGATTTTGTAAAGCTCCATTACCATCCCAGTCGTATTGTAGCCAAGGCAAGGCCAGCAAGTCGATACTCACATCGATTTCGCCATCATTCCCCGCACTTGGGGCAGTAAATAAAAACCCTGCTTCACCCGAAATAAACGTCGAATTATAACTAAAATCTGAAGTCCCCGAACTCACTGGAATTGCATCATGATTTTCGGAGCCGGACGTCCCCTGAGGGCTCAGCGAGACTGTTGAGAGTAGGTTTGTGCAATTATCCGAGGTATTCAAGGCATACTCCCCTAAGCCATTCAAGAATTCTGAATAGGCCCCCATCGCCAGATCGTCGGTTTCAGGCCCAAAGGCATTTTCTACCACAAAACGACCATAGCGGATATCAGTTCCCGTAGGCGTCATACTAACTGGAAGATCGGCAACCGGAACAGCAACACCATCTGAGTCCTGTATAGCTGTCGCCCAAATCGTTAGCGCACTAGTAAAGTTACCCACCTCTGAATTGATATTTTTTGTATATTGATAACTATCAGCACTATTAAAAGTGAAGGCAACTTCACCAGCTGAAGCACCCACAGAGACGGCTCCGGTGTTAGGCGTCGAAGTTAAATGTAGCCGCGTCAGGGCATCCTTTCCATTTTGAGTATTATCTTGATTTGGGAAAACCCTTGTCACATTTGTCCCTAGTAACTTTAAATAACCTGTTTCTGTATAATTCCCCGTTGTGACTGCTGGGCTCGCAGCGTTTTTTGCTGTTAGAGTAATGCTAGGAATAGACGCTGCACCATAAGAAAAACTCTGCCCTAGATAACTAAAACTACCACAAGCATCATCAAAAGTTCCATTTGAAGCTGTCACAGTAAAGTGGTCAGGAATAAAACGGCCAATATTAATGGCATCTCCCGATACAGTGATACCCGCACCGCCGTAGCTGCTATCTTGTAAATCTAAATTTAATAAACCCACTTCTGAATAATTGGCTGCATTGAAGGTAGAAACGCCGGAACTAAAACTCTCTAAAGTCACGTTTTGATAACTCGGAGATAATGCACTAATGATATTGCTCCCGCCTGCACTTGCATAAGTGAAGCTGCCATCCGACCCACTTGCTGTCGGCCCAGTCCGGTCTAATAAAAACTGAATCTGACCAGATTGATAGTTCGGTGTTGGTGTCCCTGACGCATTAACAGCTTTCACTTCAAACACAAAACTATCACCAGCTTTATGGGTCGCCCCGGCACCAGAAGTTGCATTATTAATATCTGAACCACCTGAGGTTTTAGCCGTGACCACTAATTTAACCGGACTGACCCAAAACGAATTACTGTTGCCACTTAAGGCGACGCCTCCTAAATTATAGCGCGCATGCAATTGAATCTGTCCAGCATCCTGATAGATTGGCGCGGGAATGGTCGCAATACTATTGCTGCCAAAATTTAAACTGACATTTGGGGTGAAGGTTGAATGTTTGGCAATGGCGCTGCCATTTACGGTAAAACTCAAACCGCCTGTCCCGCTTGGGGAGAGATTCTGTTGCGCCAAGTCAACATTGACATTACCCGTAAATAAACCGGTGCACACACCATTGCTATCTTTTACTGCTTGTAGTTTTAAAATATCCGCAAAATTGTTACCGGCTACCTGATTACCTACCGTTGTACTGTTACCTACACCATATAAAAATCGAAAGCCCGCTGTCGCAAAATCGATATCACAACTAGCGCCACCACTACTGTTGACACAAACCAGAGCATTTCCAGCAGATGATGTTTCGTTTGCAACTGACAACGTTAGCGTCTCAGCACTTGTATGAGTAAAGTTAAAGCTGGTACTACCGGTAAAGGTGGGAGAATTTTTGGTCACGCCATCCGCTTGAAAGTCTAAGGTCACCGAGTCGCTACTCAGGGAAGAACAGTCACTATTAAGGCAGGCTTTGATAGTGACCGATTCACTATCGCATGTCAGTCCAGAACCATCATGGGTAATTTCATAGTGGTCTATACCACTACTCACTGAACAGGGGTGGGTTTGAGTCAATATACTACTGATATAATCTTGTGATAAAGCCCCAGAATAAATACGCACCTCATCTACATTTCCCTTAAAGCGGTTATCTGTTTCACCACTATTGGTCTCACCACCAATCGATGCAGGGCCAGCATCTAATCCCCAAGTGCCGGTATAACTTGCTTGGGTAGTATTAAGTAAGGTGCCATCGCTGGCGAAAATATAAAGCGTACGTTGCTTGTTGGTGATATCAGCAACACCTGCCACAAAGTACCAAGTGTTATTATTTATCACCACTGGAGTATCCAAATTGACAGGGCTCACCCCACGAGAATAAAAGCGTACCCGACCTGTTCCTGGGTCACCAATACTCACCGCATAACCCTGGGAATTTGATTGATCATCGGCAAAAATACGTTGTCCATGCCGGGTCCTGTCTTCGCTACGTACCCAGGCTGTCATGGTAAAGTCAGTGGTTAAGTTTGGAAACCCAGCTATCTCTACATAATCACCATTACTCCCTCCCGCATCATCAAAAACTCCATAATTACAGGTGCCCGGGTCACCACTCTTAGCAGGACTGGTATTGTCGGTAACTGCGCCATTAACTGCTGTACCATGATAAGCATTAGCACTGGAATCGAGCACTTCACCCGCGGTGCCATTCCAGATACCTTGCTCCATTTGCCAATGTGAAAACGCCTGACAATTTGTTGACGTAAAAACCATGTCACAACTTGAGCCACTGCCATCATCACAAACCAGAGCGTTATCGGGCACAATACTCTCACTGGTTAAGGAAAAAGTGACTGTCTCTGCCACTAAGTGAGCAATATCAAAAGTCGTGCTACCAGTAAAAGTGAGCGAAGTTTCAGAGGCTCCGTCTATCTGGAATTCTAAATTAACTGAGTCAGTACTTAAAGCAGAGCAAGAAGTATTGGTGCAGGCTTTTACCGTCACTAGTTCATTAATACAGATAGAACCCGATATATCATGTTCAATTTCATAATGATGCACCGACGGCGCAGAACCGTCACAAAAACTAGAGGCTTCGATATTATTAGCATCGGCAGGTGTATAGGTATAAGTACTGTTTTCTTTGAGAATCAATTTAGTACGTGCAGCGATGCCGCCTTCAATTGTAGAGTTTTTTTCGATTGTAGTTTCACTGCCATTAACGTAAATAAAGGCATTAATTACAGCACCCTCTTCTATTTTCAATGTTTTGTTGAAAATCATCAATACGTTAGCAGGATTTCCTCCGACATTGATTTTTACGCCTTTTTTTATGGTGGCATTGTTTTTTATGTAGATGATTGTCGTCCCCGTACCAGTGTAGGAGACGGTTTGGTTACCGGATGTTTTCCAATTATTATGTGCGTAAGTAGTCCCACCTACGATAGTTGATGAACTAAAATTTCCCGTAGAACTAAAACTCGGGTACGGGCTAGCGGCAGTAAAAGATCCCGGACTACAAGTTGTACCATTACAGGTGACACCGCCTTCGATGCTGTCTACAGAGTTGGTGGTGAATGTTTGAGGGCCGGGGAATATATCGGTGCATAGTGTGGCATAAGCTTCGCCTACTATCAAAGTGGTGGCGACAAGAAGCAGTAATAAACGGTTAAGCATCTATTCACTCCTGGACTACAACGTAATCTAGAGCCCAATTCCTTGAGCAGAAGCGTAATGGAATCATGACAGTAGTAAAAAGACTACACTCTGTTTTATGGTAGCGCATCAAATTACCCTCTCTAATCTTGCACTTTCGGACAGGATTAATAACGCCTACGATTGCTAAACTATTTTAGGCGTAATACTAAGTATAGGATAAACTGATGATTCAATAGTAAATCTTTACTTTCTTTAGTTATCTACCGATAAGAGCATGATTTAAAGCATTGAATGCTACCTGCTCAAGAAAATAGTAAGCTCTAAGGGCTATATTGATTTAAGAGTGGGCGACGTGGTTGAATGATCTGTCCTCGCTGATTCAAATAGCATGTGTGTGCTTGTGTAATGAAATAAAGCTATTGATCCACTTCCCACCAGTAAATGATTCTGTCATGGCCTCTATACTGGTTAAAAGAAGCTGTTGACATAGGGTTATCTCCTTGTGATGGCGGGTTACTGGCACTGCAAGTTTGCGTTAAATCCAGACCATCACCATTCCAGTCAAATTTAAGCCAGTTATCAACATTTAAACATAAATTAACCGCTCCTTGATGCGTATCACCTGGCGCACTCATTTCTATTTGTTGCGCTAGGGGTGACAAGCCCCCATTAAACGTACCGCTTCCCGACGCAGAACTTGTACCACTATTAGCCAAGCTTGGATTTACCACCATATTTATCGCATTATAGGAAGAGCAGCTATTATCCGTATTCAAAATAAACGTAGAGCTGGTTCTATCAAGATACTGAATTGACATAGGGATTTTTAAATTTTCAGTCTCGGGACCGTGCGCATTCCCCAATGCTAAACGCCCATACCTCAGTTCAATTGCAGTAGGCAATACGGAAGGGTTTGAAGTAGCACTTGCGCCGTCAACATCATTAAAATCATTAACCGCAATAGCCAAGTCAGAATCAAACTCGCCAATCATTGAATTATCATCTTTGGTATAACTATAGATATCCGTTGCATCAAATAAATAAGTCATCATCCCTGCACCAGTCGCCGTCAGCGTTTCACCCGCATTTAAGCTTGTTCCCACTCGCATCAATGTCGCGTTATCAGCACCATTCTGATCTACATCAGCATTTGGAAAAACTCGAGTAATATCACTTAACACCAGTTTCATAAAATTCGAGTCCGTATAGTTTTCGGTAGTGCCGCCCGATAAATTTTTAGCGGTAATCGTTAAGCTAGGTGCTGTCCCATAAGTAAATCCCTGCCCGATATAAGTAAAAGGATTTGCTCCCAAGTTGCATGTATTCGCAAAACTTCCATTGTTTGCGAGTACATCAAAATGATCGGGGTAAAAACGCCCCACATTTGGGCGATTACCTGCGATGCTTTCTCCGCTACCTAGATAGTCACTATGCTCTGCACTCATAGAAATAACCCCTACCTCACTCCAGCTTAAGGTGCCAAACTGATATTCCCCCTTACGCCCTGTGTTATTAAAAATAACCGATTGATTAGACCAACCTGATAGCACTCCACCACTAGCTCCAATGCCAGTAGGCGCCTGTAGACTATGGCCCAGATTCAGACTGATACCATTATGGCTACCAAAATTGGGCGTAAGAGCATTATTGGCTAAGTCGCTATTAGTATTCGCATCATCACCACTTTCATAAATCACGGGTCGAAGTGTGACATCAAAATTTTCGCCTGCTTTTCGATATTTAGTCCCAGAGCCTCCCGTTGCAGAAGGTCCCCCCGCGACTTCAAGATGAAATGCGAATGGTCGAGTCGCAAAAGAGTTACTTGACCCAGTTAATTCAAAGGCGGGCTCTGGTGAGTTAGCAGCGATCGTTTTCCGAGCATGCAAGGTAATTGCACCAGCATCAAAATAGTTGAATGAAAAGGGTGCTTCGCCATTTGCGTCAAAGGTCAGATCTACATCGGTATAATTATTTACGGCAGCATTATCATTACGATCTATTTTGGGGGAGGTTACGCCTGTAAAGGTAAGCAAATCATTCGCTGCTGTACATGTCGTAGGATTATTGCATTCATAGGCGAGTTCAACGGCTGTCTGCCCTTGCAAAGCGGCTTCACACCCCCCTGTATCTGTATTAGTACGTACGGCTCGTAGTGTGAGACTTTGATTACCAGGCGCTACATTAGAGGGCTTCCCTGCTATTTGAGTATCGATATCATTATGAACGTTATCCGCATAAAACCGGAAAGCAGTATCTAGAAAGTTAAAGACTTCATCTTCGGTGCCCGCATCATCTAAGTCACTTGCCGTACCGTCAGTCACATCAATATCTATATTTTGCACAACATCACTTTCATTTAAATAGAAAGTCGCTGACGAAGCGCCTGCCAACATCGTTACAGGAGAGGAAATAATACTATCGACAGCCGGATTTGTTGAAACGGTAATAGCTGTATTACTGGTCACGGTAAATAAGTTATGAGATGCGTCATGCGCATTAATGGTGATTTCTGAACCTTCACAGGTAACGCCAGGCGAGCTATGTATGATTTCATAGTGGTCTGGTGACCCATACGAGCTTATTGGCAAAGCTGCACAGACTTCAAAGTCACCGATTTCATGTATATTCGTTGAACCGCCCGTAGAGCCCGTAAAGGATACAACCCAATTTGCAGGGACAGCAGCCTGAGAGGGATTCACAGAATAGATATCAAACCGGGGAATGATGACCACATAGCCTGAGCCTGTATCACGCTCTACAGTCACATAAGCCTCTGCCCCGCCCATAGTGTGATCGATTGAAATTTTATAGCGATGTCCCGGGTTTGGTGTACCGCCACTGGCATCAATTCCCGGTGAAAGCGTCCCAGTACTTGTTAAGTATTTATACCCGCTTGTTCCACTCCCTGACCCTCTCAGAGCAACACTATCCCGCTCAAAACCTGAGCCGCCATCTTTTCCCTCATTAGGGTTAGCAAAATTCCCGTACTCATCAATCCCGATGCCTAGCCACCCCCCTGCAAACCCGGGATTATCTCCTGAACGTTGTGCATAGCCAAGCGCACCACCATAACTACCTGGAACAGGTGGTATAGACGCATCTGAAAATGTCACAGCAATCCCATCGGCACCAGAGCCATCGTAGCCGAAATAATCAAATTCAATTTCAATTTTATTACCTGCCCCGGGGAACTGATTAAGCAAGGTTGCAACCGTCGCCACTTGACCCGATGCGTCCGTTAACCGAAGCCTGCCATTATCTATAATTCTAGGTATTCCAAACGAGCCATTACTGCTCGAAGCCGACCAGGATGAACTAAGTCCTCCTGGGCCTGCGAAGGTGTCAGTTATACAATTTAAATTACATGACAAGCTAAATAAAGAAGTCGTTCCTGCAGAAATAGTGTCTCCACTCAAGTTTTGAACATTGTCTACAGACACCGTATATTCAGTTAAATCATTTAATGTCGAAGATAATGCCAGCGTCACCGTATCCGTGGCACTTTTTGTCGCCGAGTTAATGCCTATCGTGCCGCCTTGCGGGTTTGTCAGTTGGTAATTACTCACCGTTTCAGCAGTAATTTGCTCTACTTCATCATTAAAAGTAACAGTCACTTCTTGAAGGGCGGCACAAGACCCTCCCACACTTTGCACCTCAAGAAGTGATAAAGCCCTTATCGACGTCGAGAAATAGTTTACATTATGGCCACTGTTATCTGATGACCAAATCCATTGCGCATTGGCATCAACACCAGACCGTGTTCCCCAAGGGGCTACGCCATTCACACCATAGCCACTTGCTGGCTGGTAATTATTCCACCCTACCGTACTCACCGACCAGTTTGTCGTATTGGTGTTGAGTGTTGTGAGCCCGTTTGAGAAAGTATGATCAGTATTGGTCAATTCAAAATCACCTAAAAACCCTGCGACACCACCCACATCTGTTGCATAAATATGTAAATAGTAATCTTGTCCAACGGTGAGTGAACTTGAAATATCAACCGTTGTTGGCCAGTTATTCCCTGTCCCGATTAATGTACCTTGAACCGAATCGTCTGTAGAGATATAAGCATTGAAAGTATTATCGACATTTAGACTTCCGCTCAGTAATCCTCCTCCGCCGCCTCCAACACTATAATCCACAACCAGTAAGGGCGCACTGCCAGACTCACCGTTATGAGATTCTGCTGCTCGCTGGCACGCGCTCGTTGAACAACCTGAACCTGGCTCAACAATGATGACTAAATTATTATTGGCTGACCAACCGGAGCGATTAATAATTTCCTGAATAATCGATTTGATATCGGATGTTTGATGCAAACCGTTAACATTATTCCAGGCAGATGGGCTCCAACTTACAGATGCCGTCGTTTTTGTACGATCACTTATATTGTCATCATTATTAGCAAACTGATTTGGGCTGTCTTCATCTACTCCATAAACAACCAGATTGGTTGCTCCACTATCAGTTTCATCGGTTTCAAACTGAATATAAGCTGAGTTAATTGTCGCGCCTTGAGGTATATCAACACTGCGAAAACGCATACCAACGATTCGGGAATAACCTAAGTCCAGATCATTACTACCACGGGACATATCGCCATTGCTGACACGTTCTTCGGCATCATCATTATTAGCGCTAACACGTACCTGTTCTGTTATAGCAAATACAGTCAATGAAATACTGGATAACACCCATAACAAACAAACTAAAATAATTTTTGAATATCGTTTATGATGCTTCATCAGTCATGAGCCCTCACTTGAATTGTCCGTTGAGCTTGCTCAAAGCCTGTTCCACAACTGGCCTCACTTAAAAAAGTATAATAATTAATACCCGCTATTGAATTTTGAGTACAACTTAAAGTCGCCACGCAGTTATTCAAACCGGGCTTATCACCACTAGCATCAAAGTCAAGATCCACCTTTGTTGCACTACAGGCCTGACCGCCCACAAATAAGCGATTTAGAGCAATTTGTGCACCACTTTCAGCCGCATAAAATGTGCGCATTGATTCATAGTCCTGCCCAACCCCTAAGCTGGAGTGCTCGGTCAAATCACTCATTGCTACGATAATCAAAGCGAGTATGACAATTAAAAATACCGTCGCAGGCAAACCGATACCCTTTTGCTTAGAATGGTTCTTAAATGGCTTTCCAGATTTAAGGTACATTTCGGATTTGCACCTCTTGGTTAATTGCCTGCGTTGCGCCATTAATGCCAGCAACGTTGAAATTCATCGTCACAATAGCACTACGCAATAATGCGCCAGCGGTATAAACGAAAGTACCTGAGTTTAGGCGACTGCCCATGACTGTCTGGTTTTTTAACGTCGTACCGGTTGGTAATGTTGCATGATAACCATACTCATTATAACGATAGAGAAAGCCACTCGAGAAACAATACATGATAGGGTCTTGCACTATATAGAGTCGATTTGTAGGTGAGTCAGTCATAAATTGGTGGCTAGCGGCCAATTCCAGGGTAATCGCACCCGAAGTTGTCCCTGCGCTAAGCTGGTTCATCAAACCACTAATCGTTCCAGGGTCAGGTAAGCTATATAAATTCGTAATCGTGTTAGGGTAAATCGCAACACGATCATAGGTCGTATTCACATCAGTGGAAATATAATTTGGAAAAGGAACTGTTTCAAAACTGCTGACAGCCGTGAGTATTGAAAATGGTAAATAATCTGAACCGGCGATTGTGGGTACAAACTCCACGCAAGTATTGCCGGCATTCATTCGAATACTGTTAGGCAATGCCAGCCTTAATTCGCGACTCACTTTTTCCGACACGATCCAGCCAATTGTTGCGACTTGCTGACGTTCAGCAATATCAATCATGCCTTGAGTCGTTCGGCCAACAAAATTGGTGATACCCACACCCAGAATACCAATAATTACGATGGTCACAACCATTTCAATCAGTGTGAAACCATTTTGTTTCACTGCCATTCGAGGTGATACGGGAGACATTAAAAGTTCCCCTTATAAGCTGCAAATGTCACTGTCTTCTGGTTAGGAGCCGTCACTTGCACCGTAATGATTTTAGCATGGGCATTACCACTTGCCCCGACGTCAGAGCCATCACATGCAACCGTTATACTAATGCGATAATCATCATAAGAACTATCAAGCCCTGCGCCTGTTAAGCTGACTGGTGCACTATTTGAAATGCCATGATAATCATCCACGTCATCAAAGGATGCTCGTGTTTCTGTACCTGCACCCAAACTGTCAGGCCCTAAACCAGCACAGTCAGGCGTAACAACGAATGGCAAGCCACCCATAGGCGTCAGTTCATCATATTTTTTAGCAAGAATTTCGTCTAAGTATAATTGTCCCAGTTTAAGGGTTTTATTATGCCAAAGGGGGTCTGCACTACGGCTCATTGAAGTACTAAAAAAAGTCATCATAGAGACCATCGCAATCGATAAAATCACAATAGAAATCACTAGCTCGACTAAAGTCACACCTTGTTGTTTTTCTGGGTAGCCGAGATATCTCATGGGCAAGCAACCTGGCTTTCATAGACATAGCCAGAAGCCGAAAAGCAAACGCGATGAGTCTTGGTACCAACAAAATGAACGTGATGATTTGCACCATCACTTAAACTCGCATTACTGTTCCAGGTAAATTCGCGCGAGTCTCCAGCAGTCAGTATCACGCCATCTACAGAGATGCTGGCGCCAGAAGCTTCTTGACTTACCACAACTGGCGTCAGGTCTGTTTTAGAGACTGTGAAAACCCAAAGGTCATCACTTGTACGCTCAACTTTCAGCTTTGCAGCATCCGGAGATGTCCCCATGCCCATGGCGACTTGTTGCGCTAATAGCCCACTAGAGATCAACTGGTCTTTTGCGATAAAGCCTGCGTATGCATCACGCGAAGAAAACAAGCTCGCAGCACCATAACTCAGAATGCCGATCAATACGATCACCATAACAAGTTCAATTAGCGTAAAACCAGATTGTGATTTTTGAGGTATTTTCATAATATTTTAAAAATAAAAAAGCGCAATAAAGCGCTTTTTTATTTTTATCAAAGTTGAAGGTTTGTAATCATAACATTGGTGATTATGAACAACCTGCAGCAGCTGTACCAGTAACAACAACATCATAGCTGGCAGTTAATGGGGCTGTATTAATGACTGCTGCATTTGCCGCCGTATAGGTGACTAAACAACCCGCTTGAAGCGTGAAGGTCACCGTAGAAGCACCGAGAACACCGCCGGCTGAAATAGTATAATCAGCAGCGTCTACATCAGCCGCAGCACCAACACCCGCAGCATTCGCTGTAGGATAACCATTTACCATTGTAATTACTGTCCCATCCAATGTAACCGACTGCCCTAAAGTGAGACCTGATACCAACTGATCAGCATGAGCAATGGATGCCGCTGATTTGAGTGCACCCGCTAAACCATTCAGCGATGCTACTCTGGCTTCACCACCCAAGTCGGCGAACCTAGGCAGTGCAAAGGCAGATAAAATGCCAAGAATAACAATAACCATAACCAATTCAATAAGTGTAAAACCTGCTTGACGCTTCATTTCTAACTCCTGACATTTATTTTCCTTTCATAAAGAAAGGCTTCTGAAATAATACTATGTATTTATAAACCCAAAATAGACAACTTGGTGCGTCAACATTTTACTGATCAATGCGCCCTACAATGGCTCGTAGTTTTTTCATAACAATTAACTTTAACTATAGACCCTAAGTACTAAGTTGTAGTTATAAATGTGTATGTTTTTGTATCAAAAAAGTTCATTCATGTTAAAACAGTTATTGTAACGATTATGGTGAAAGTTCTGTATGCACATCACCTGTATTCGGGTCATACTCAATACGATGTCCATCCGCTGTTGCCTGATAGGTATAACGACAATCACCCCCCACTAAAGTGGTTAAGTAGTCTTCACCTGCAACAGTTGAGGTAGCCAATGAACTGGTTGTCATTAGTTCCCCCCAAAGCGCATTACACTCTGCACTGGTCATTCCCGATGGATTCGTATTACCATTCACGCCTGTTGGCCAACCATCCGTACTCACATCAAGAACATTATCCGGTTCCCCGTAGCCAGGTAAATTGGTTACCGCCGAATGAACACCATTCGCTAGCCACTGAGAACGAACCAGTGATATCGCTGATATATATGCCCCCCCTGCAGCCTCAACACTGGAACTGTGTGCACTTTCTGATATTTCGGCAAATTTGGGTAATGCAATCGCAGAGAGAATCGCTAAAATAGCAATAACAACAACAAGTTCTATCAATGTAAATCCTTTATTTTGCTTCATTGCTACGACCTCTTTGACATCCAATAACGTAATTAATCTGCACATTTACTCTCTATTTTATGGTGTAACATTTCTCGGATTTTCTGTTTCATCTACCGCTTTAAGCGACAATCCTTTGGAAACTTTTGTACCCTGTTCCTTTGACAATAGTGCAACCACCTTAAACTGCAACCATTTAGGCTTGGATTTAATTTTTCCTGACATAAATCCCTGTGTTTTTACTTTATAGGCAATTACTTTTCTGTCTGGGTCATACACCCAGTTCCCTGCCTGACCTTCCACTGTTTCCAGACTCATTTCCCCCAAATAATGACTGGTATCATCTTCCATCCATTCCATTGGGTTAGCACCTTCAAAACGTTCCGCCAAAGCCATTTGGTCTTTGGCAACTAATGCAGCTTCTTGCAATAAAACCGCAGCCCTTAGTTCAGCAAGGCGAAATTCAAATTGTCTGCTTTCTGCATTGATGAACTCTTGATCTAACTTGGCAGATAAAACATACAATAAAACCGCTATGACAATGCTTGTTATAGCAATAATAAAATATTGGTGACTCAAGGCGCGCTCAGGCAATGATAACCCTGCTTGCTTCATTTCTAGCCCTTACCCATCGCTGCACTGCCCAGATCCCAAATCGGTAAGAAAACACCTAGCGCAAGAACAAGAACAATACCGCCCATCGCAACAATTAATATCGGTTCAATCGCCTCAGATAATCGTGATAAAGAATAATCAGCTTCTTCATCATAAAAATCTGCAACTTCATTAAGCAAACTATCGATTGAACCTGTTTCTTCCCCGACAGCGATCATTTGTAAAACAAGAGGGGTAAAAATTTCAGTGGTTCGAGCGGTTCGTAATAAGCTATCCCCACGTTCAATACCCACTTTCATATCAAAAATGCGTGCAGCAATAAACTTATTACCTGTAGACTCCGCGGCAATGGCTAGTGCATGAGTAATCGGCATACCTGCCGCTAGCATCATGGAAAAATTCCGGGTAAATCTTGATAGGGAAATCTGTTCAAATAACACGCCGACAATTGGAAATGTCAGCTTTTTCCTATCCCAGATATAATTCCCTTTTTCTGTTTTAACCCATTGCTTGAAGCCATAAATACCGGCGATGACTAAGCCGATCATCAACCACCAGTAGTCTAAACAAAACTCAGAAGTCGCGACTAATATTTGGGTAGGTAAAGGCAGTTCTGCACCAAATTTGGCAAAGACGCTGGCAAACTTTGGAATCACAAATAGATTCACTATAAACAAAGCGGTCATAATGGCGCCAATGACCATCTTGGGATAACCCGTTGCTTTCTTAATTCGTTTTCGGGTATTACGCTCCAACTCCAAACTTTCACTCAAACGTTTAAAAGCCGTTTCTAACTGGCCCGTATTTTCACCTACGTGGATCATACTGATGAACAGGTCTGAAAATACATCCGGGAATATTTGCATGGATGAAGCGAGGTTAATTCCAGACTCTAGTCGCTTGGTTACATCTGTCAGTGTTTCACTTAATAGCTCGGAATTTGTTGAATCGGCCAAGCCTTTCATCGCTCGCATAATAGGAATACCAGCACGAGTTAAAGCACTCATCTGGCGACAAAAAATAATCAGTTCATCAAGGTTAACCTTAGGTTTAAATATGGTGATATTAATCTCAGACAAACTCTTGCCTGAGTCTTCCACTTCAGTGATTTTAACCGGAATAATTCCCCGACGGGACAGTTCACTCGCCGCGGCATTTTGTGAAACAACATCCAATTCGCCGCTGACTGCGCCACCTTTTGAATCTCGCCCCTGAAACTGAAATTTTGACATGCTACTCCTCAAACTCCAGATCGAAGTCATCATCAAAATCGCCCGCATCCTCCAAGGTAGCGGAGACCCTAAAAACCTCGTCCAATGAGGTAACGCCATCCATGGCAAAATCTAATGCGCATAATTCCAAAGGTTTGTAGTAAGCACTTTCTTTAGCGGCTGCGGCAAAGCCGTCGGCATCTGCACGCCTTAGATTACTGAGTGTTTTATCATCCATCTCTAACCATTCATAGATACCAATTCGCCCTTTATAACCGGTATTACTACATTGATAACACCCTGTTCCCCGCGTAAAAGTTTCTGGGATATCGGACAAACCATCAACCATGCTCGTTAACCAAATTCTTTCCTGTTCTGTAGGGTAATATTCAGTCGCGCAATCCGGACAAATTCGTCGAATTAGGCGCTGTGCCATAACCCCCTGTAAAGAGCTTGCAACAAGATAGGGTTCAGCCCCCATGTCAATTAAACGCATGGCACTGCCAATCGCATCATTTGTATGCAAGGTAGACATAACCAAGTGCCCGGTCATCGCAGCACGTAAACCAATTTCTGCGGTTTCCTGATCCCGCATTTCCCCGACCAACACGATGTCAGGGTCTTGCCGAAGGCAAGCCCGTAAAACACTTGAAAACGTTAAGCCTACTTTAGGGTTAACCTGCACCTGAGTAATTCGAGGCAAGCGATATTCTACCGGGTCTTCTGCAGTGATGATTTTAACCTGAGGTTTATTTAGCTCACTTAATGCGCCATATAGTGTTGTGGTTTTACCACTACCCGTTGGGCCTGTAACCAAAATCAAGCCATGAGGTCGAGTAATTGCGACCTTAAAACGGCTTAAAATTTTAGGAGGCATGCCAATTGTTGTTAGTGATAACATCCCTTCTGTTTGGTCGAGTAATCGCATAACGACCGACTCACCATACTGAGTAGGCATAGTCGATAAACGTACATCAATAGATTTAGCTTTAACACGAATATTAAAACGACCATCTTGAGGAATTCGCTTTTCGGAAATATTTAACCCCGACATCAACTTCAAACGTAAAACAAGTGCGGCATTAATCCGCGTTTCATTCATTACATGCTCTTGTAATACTCCATCTATTCGTTGACGAATTCTAACCACTTTCTCATCGGGTTCAATATGAATATCAGATGCCCGTGCCTGCACGGCATCTTCAAAAATTGATTGAAGCAGTTTCACAACGGGCGCATCACTGTCATCCCCCGTTGCAGTCAATTCAGCTAGGTCAAAACCGTCATCTGCAAGTTCATCACTTAATTCTTCTGCAAGGTTTGAAATTTCATCCGTTCGGCGATAGACCAAATCTAAAGTATTGAGTAGCTCACTTTCTCTTACAACGGCTTGACGAATAGGCTGATGTACTGCGCGTGAAATCTCATCGAAGGCCATCAAGTCCATTGGATCAGCCATGCCTATCAACAGTTCACCCTGTTGTTCATCCAATACAAGCGCGCGAAAACGTCGAGCTTGTGCTTCAGGAAGTTTTTTGATTAAGTCTTGATTAAATTGATAATGACGTAACTGCACAAATGGAATTTCTAGTTGACGGGAAAGCAGGTTTAGCAGGCTATCTTCATCCACATAGCCCAAGTCAATTAACGCAGCCCCCAGCTTACGACCTGTTTTTTTCTGCTCAGACAAGGCCGTCATTAATTGGTCTTCAGTAATGATGCCATTCTGGATCAATAGATCGCCAATACGAATTTTTTTCTTTGGTTCTGCCATGCTTATCTCTTAATAAGACGCGCTTAATACGCTTAGTCTATTCTCAATGTATTCGATTAATTCAATATTTAATTCTGGTATTGCTAACGCTCGTTTATAAGCCTCTACAGCATCGCTATATTGTTTTGAGCTATCTAATGCTATCGCCAGACCTGCCCACCAGTTAGCCGAGTCATCATACTGAACAAGACTCGCATATATTTCTGCTGCTTTGGCAGCAAAGCCAAATCGCTGATAATAAGAAGCAAGTAGTGAATAGTAATCGGGGAAGTCGTCTAATACGGGCAAATTACTACGCAAGGTATGAAGCGCCATCGTATTTTCACCTCGGGCAACATACCATCGCGCTTTCATTTGTCGAAGCTCGGGGTTTCGGTCCACCGGGGTTGTGACCAAGATATCGCCCGCTTCAGCAATGCGTTCATCTTGTAATAAGTGCCTGACTAGCATCGTACGGCTTTTAGTATCAACGCTGTGGCTTTCCATAAAATCATAGAGGATTCGATAAGCGTTTCTGGGTTCATTCTCTTTAAAGAACTTAAGCGCAAGTTCAGCATTATTCTGATCCATAGCTCTGGGGGAGACAGTTGGTTTCAGCTTAACAACTGGTTTGGGAACCTGAGGTATATTTTGAACTTTTGTTGTTAGTACTCTTGGCGTCTTAGCCGATGGCGTTAGTTTAGCCACACGGGTTTTAGGGATAGGTGCTGACACCTCTATTTTATCAGAAGCTAACACAACTTTTGGTGTTACCTGCTGTTTATCACTCACAGGGTCGGGCTCTACTTTAGTAGGTTTTGGTAACACAGGCTCTGAGACAGTATTTGATTTATCACTTACTAGCGCTCCAGTAGGTGAGCTGATTGCTACCTCCGTCACTTTAGTTTCTTTATCTTTTACGGCGACTACATCAGTAGAGGGCATATTAAAAAACCAACTCAAACCTACACCAACACCTATAAGTAATACTGAGCTTAAAACAATATACATTTTTCGAACTGGTTGCTTCGATTCAATCAAGCGACTTGTTGCATCCAGTGAACTCAACCCTTCTCGTTCGGGTGCCTTGCGAGCTTCTAGGTCACGTAACATGTCGTTGATAACGCTCACAAGATAAGCCCTGTTTCAGTTAAACCTAGACCCGCATAAACAAACAATAAAGCCATTTGCCAAGGTAAGCGCTGCCAGAACGAACGTTTAATACTTTCCGTATCGCGTATGGCTGCTTTCATGTGTTTACCTTGTACCAATCTTGAGCCTTGACCATACGCAGACATTAATGCTTTATGACACAAGACATTCACCAAACGAGGAACGCCTCCGGATGCTCGTGTTAAAAGTGTAATGGCTTTAGCCTCAAAAAGTCGCCCACCGGTATAACCTGCCAATAACATTCGATGAGAAATATAATGTTCTATATCACTCCTTTCTAATGGCTTGATTTGATGTTGAAAAGTGATACGTTGCTGCAACTGTCGTAAGTGCTTTTTTGACAACATAACATCTAATTCCGGCTGTCCAAACAAGACGACTTGCAGTAGTTTTTCAGACTCTGTTTCCAGATTTGTTAATAAGCGTAATGCTTCGATTGTTTCTTCCGGCATTGATTGCGCTTCATCAATAATCAATACTACTTGCTTCCCTTTACTAGCAAACTGAATCAGATATTCATTGATCCTTTGCAATGCCAACACGTGCTTTTCATCTGTACTATTGTATTGAGCATGCCCCCATTCATCTTCGGGCTCAGATTTCAGGCTCGCCGCCAGCTCGTCAGCGAGGATGCCATAAAGTGATTCAACTGAAAAATGAGGATTAGGGATATAAGCAGTAATGCACGAGTCATCAAGTGCATTTAACAGCTTTCGGCACAAGAGTGTTTTCCCAGTACCAACTTCACCGGAAATCTTAATAAAACCCTCTTTGTTGCGCAGAGCAACAAGCAGCATTTCAAGCCCTTGCTGATGTGTTTCAGACTTGAGAAAGAAATGCGTATTGGGCGTTAGTGTGAATGGCGCTTCCTGCAAACCAAAAAATGACTCATACATTGGTTTCTCTATTCTTCGCAGATTCTATTCATAATTGTTATAGAAGCCCGTCTCTGTCGACTCAAGCAGTTCATTTCTAAACTCGCCAAAGCGCTGTCGACTCGAACGTATATCTTCATTAAAAGCTTTAGTGCTGGTAATCGTTGGACGAAGTAAAATCACTAGCTCAGTTTTTTCAGTGGACTTGCCTTTCTGCTTAAACAATTCGCCAATCAAGGGTATATCGCCAAGAAAGGGAACCGATGAGTTTTCATCAACACTGCGATTCTGTATCAAGCCACCGATGACAACAATTTGTCCATTTTCAGCAGTGATAACGCTGTCTGACTCCCGTATTGTAGAAAAAGCTAAAGGAAGATTTACATCCTGTCCGCTAATCGTAATGATTTTTTCTTGGTCTTCTACTTTGCTGATTGTTGGATGCACATGTAAGACGATGCTTCCTTCTTCACTAATTTGTGGCGTGACATCTAAAGCGATACCTGAAAAGAAGGGTGTTAAATCTATATCGGTTGAATTTGAGTTTGAGTCACTGTTTGATTCGAAATCGATATCCGTTACAAAGTACTCATCACTCCCGACTTTGATCACCGCTTTTTGGTTGTTTACCGTTGCGATTCTAGGGCTAGAAAGCACCTGCACATTACCCTGCGTTCCAAGCAGGTTAATCGTAGTATCAAAGTCACCAAGTTTAATCGTTGATGAAAAAATACCGCCTGCATTACCTGAAATAATCTGTCGGGAAATTTGAGCCAAATTAATGCCTCGTTTTGGGTCACCATTTGATTCCAATGAGCTACTGGCGGATGAAAAATTCCAATCAATACCTTGTTGATAACCATCACTCAATGTAACTTCCAAAATTTTGGCTTCAATAATCACTTGTCGTTGTAGAATCAACTGCGCACTTTTAAGATAATTTTTTACTGATGCAAGCGCCTCTGAATCGGCTTTTACGACAACAACACCGGCACTTGGTGTAATTACAACTGTTCGACCCTTTTCATTGCCAACAATAAGTTTGAGCGTTTTCTCTAGGTTTCCCCAAAAATTATTTTCATTTTGGGTGTTAATCTGAGTCCCGGCGCCACCAACTGATTGAGTTGAGTCAGAACTACTATCTGAACTGCTATCAGAAGAACTATTGTCTGTTGATGAGTTTTGACCCGCCGTAATTTGCCCAGAACTGACACGCGTTTCCGAGCCACCACGTCGCTTGATATTCAGATAATCAATTTCAAAAATCTGGGTACGTAAACCAAGCGGAAATATTTTGATTAGCCGGCCTTTCTTTTCGAACTCATAGCCATAGATATCACGTGTAATTTCTAATACTTCAGCAACACTAACATCTTTAAGCTGGAGGCTTATCGTGCCCTTCACGTCTGGGTGGACCACTATATTTAACTTTGTGCCCTCGACTAAACCTTCAAAAAAATCAGCAGCAGGAAGTTTATGAACGCCAATATCAAAACGGGTAACTTGTTTTTTCTTACTGCGTTTTTGGGGCTGGTCAGACATTAAAGAGGGTGTTAGAGCATTAACAACATTATCAGGTACTTCAGCAGGACTTGGTGCGCCTCCCCCGCTTTCTAGCTTATTTTGTGCAAGCAATGCGCCATCCAATACCGCATTTATTTGGTCAATACTATCCGTAGTATTTGCCTGAGGTGATTGAAGCAAAGCATTCTGACTGGCACACGAACATAACAGAGCGCCTCCCAGTAATATCATTGCACCTTTTCTTAGACTGCTTACCATTCTTACACTCACTTTAAATTGACTACTTTCTAAAATCTTTCGCTCTTTCGAACTAGAAATTTAATGTTTCATTTTCCTAACACGGCCATTCTTATTAAGATGTAGTGTCTTGCGTTTACCATCAACTAAAATCATTACTGTGTTTTGCTTGATTCTAATGACCTTTGCCCCTGAAACGCTGTCGCCTTCTGTCACACTTTTACCATTAATAATGGCTTTTGTTCGTTGGGCAGTTTTTAAAATATAGTTCAAAGTAAAGTGCTTTGCCTTCGCTTTTGGACTACTACCCCGACTCCAGTTATGCGGTCGAGTTGGATCATTTAACACCTCACCTGATGGCAATTTATAGGTGTTGGCCGCATATGACACATCAACCAGAACAAAGCACATCAAAAAACTTGCCAGTACAAGCCTTAATACACGGACGCCACTGAAAAGAATTTTAAACACCGATCCAATCCTCTTCCAGACTTAATGTACTAATTTGTATCGTTATTTTAGCACTGGGATAACCGTCGACTTTATAATTCAAGGTGCGCCAGTAAAACCCTTTCATTTCTTCCAAGTGTTGTAAAAACTCCAAAGCCTGGAAATATTGACCAGATAAAACCATTTCAAAACCATGCGCAAAAATGACCGCTTGTGACTCAGTTTCAACACCTTTTTCATTTTTAGTTTTGGTCGCCATAGATCTAACTTGTAAAGGTTCAACCGGTAGATTCTTAGCGCTAACTAAACTAAGACCTTTATAATCTGCCAAGACATGACGCATCAAATCTGCCATTTTTTCAGGTGCAACCAGATTACTTAAACGGCTTTCAATTTCGGTCGTTAACTCAGACATCTCATTTTGAAGTAACTTTTGTTTTGCTCTGATCGGTGCATTTGGATCGTTCGCCAGCAATACAGTTAATTCAGACAGGCGGTCCGATTGCGTTACAAATTGCTGATTGAGTTCTGCCAACTTCATAAAGTGGCGCTTTTGTTTCTTTTCAAATGGAAGATAAACAAACTGAGACCAAATAAAAAATACTAAAATAACGCCTATTGCAGCAAGAATACTTCGTTCACGAAGAGTAAGCGCTGCGGTTTTATCTCTTAGCAGCTGCCATTTTTCCAGATTCATGGCATTAACTCCCTGGCTGATTCAATCTGTTGCTTTACAGCCTGGCGTTTCAAATCTTTATTCAAGGTCATTGCATTCATTTCTTCTAAAACAAGCCCATCATTTGACCGAGACACTTGAGAACGAAGACTAAAATCTAAACGACTTGGTTTTTTAGGATCTGCATCAAGATTAAATAGTGTAAAAGTTCTTCCAATAAACCCTGATTCATTGCGTAAATTTTGCAGATAAGCCGGGACAGCTTTTGCATTAAGTGTTGTCCCCTCAATGGTCATATCTTGACCCGAAGCCCCTACATGTATACCCGTTAACCATAACCCATCTGTTTTCTGTCGAGCCAAGGACAATAGTAGATTGGAAAAGCCTTCATCATCTTTAACAACCACACTATCCAACACATTAATCATTTGTCGCCGGGCTTCCAGCTTTGCACTTAAACGCTTATTAGCAGCAACCAGTGAGTCATCCTGTCGTAATAGCTTTGCTTTTTCTTCAAGCTTCATCAATTGATTCGACATTTTTTCTATACGCTGCTGTTCCTTATGTACACGTTGTTCATCCTGAGCGAGACTAGCGTTTACCCAAAAAGTTGCAGCGATCACAATTAGTATTGATAACGCAGTTAATAACACGATGTGCTCTAAAGGCAGCGTTATTTTTTGAGGCTTAAAAGCGTCGGTATAAAGGTTAACCTGCTGCATTACGGGCTCTCCTCGCGAATTGCACCAGCAATTGCTACAAAGCAATTAATTTCATTGCTTTCAATTGCTTGTTCTCGACCAAAACAACTCTTTAAATCTAGCCAAGCGACGTCTGCTGCAATACTTCCTCCTAACATATTCGCTAAAGGTACATTTGAGTCTGGCCCGATTAGAGTAATTGTTCGTGGAGGAACTTGCCCCATCTGACTTTCAAAATAATCAAAAGAGCGCTGTATTTCTAAGGCCAAATGCTGAATCACTGAGTCTTGCTGAGAAGGCTCATTTAAAGACTGAAGTGAGAAGTCAAAATGGCGTGATAGGTATAAGTCGCCATTTTTTACCAACACCATCATGCCTGCGCCATTCCTTAAATAGAGAATGGCTTGCGCTTTATGTTCGTCACTTGATAGGCGGGCAGCAACATTACGCAGAGAAAGATCCACGATATCAATACTTTCCAGTTCTAAACCAGACTCCAAAACTAGCTGCAAACCTTCTTTAACCACTGCCGAACGGCTAACGACAACATTAAGTTGCTCTGGTCGCCCTCTCAAGGCATCACTTGGAAAATCATAAACATCAGTCACAGCGTCATCTAGGTCAAAATCCAGCATGTCTTTAATTCGCCATCGAGCCGCGTCCGCCAACTCAGCGTCTTCAACATTAGGCTTTTCAATTGGGTAAGTTTGATACTGCTTAGAAGTTAAAACCAGATTGCAAGGCATGCCTTTTAAGTGCAAATCACTCACTAGCTGAGTCAACACAGGAAGCCTTTCTGCCGCACTACACGCCTGAAATTTGCATTCAGATATGCATAGCAGACCATCATCACCAGGTTTAGCTAAAGCGATAGCAATGCCATCAACTCTTACTTCAAGCCCTACACAACCGGCTTTCGACTTTGATTTAAAAAATGAAAACAATCTGAACCCTTTTCTTAACTGCGAGAGCTTTATCACGAAACACTGTTTAACATGAAATATTACCGATAAATTCTCTAATAGCTCAAAGAACCAGAGAGAAAACTGAAAGTCATTTATCGACAATAAGTTAATTCTATCCTTCAGGTTAGTTCACTAAGTCACTGTTTGCAAAAAAGATTTAATATATAGAATATTTAAATTTGCGTCACCTTCCAAATAGATTTAACCCAAAAACTGACAAGCATAAAAAAAGCCTCATTTTAGAGGCTTTCAAATACGTTCTTTAAGCTTTAACTAACTACCTTAAAGTAGTAATTAAAACGGAATATCATCATCAAAATCATCTGCTGGAGCCATGCTTGGTGCTGGCTGCTGCACTGGAGCTTGCTGCTGATAACCACCTTGCTGTGGCGCTTGCTGCTGATAACCACCTTGCTGCTGTACTTGTTGCTGTGGCGCCTGCTGTTGTGGCGCTTGCTGTTGGAAATTTTGCTGTGGTGCTTGTTGTTGAGGTGCCTGCTGCTGATAACCACCCTGCTGTGGCGCCTGATCAAAGCTACCGCCTTTTGCATCTAGCATTTGCATTTCAAAGCCGCGGATTTCAGTCGTGTATCGATCTGCACCGCTTTGGTCTTGCCACTTACGGGTTTGAAGACGACCTTCAATGAAAACCTTCGAGCCTTTTTTTAGGTAAAGCTGACATATTTCAGCCACTTTTCCACTAAAAACAACCCGGTGCCATTCAGTTCTTGGAACCATTTGGCCTGTTGTTTTATCTTTGTAGCTCTCATCCGTTGCAATACTCAAGTTTGCAAAGGTAGTATTTGGGGTCACTTTAACATCAGGATCATTGCCCAAATTACCAATTAAAATTACTTTGTTAACGCCTCTAGCCATATCAATCACCTTTAAATGCTTCGCCCAAATTGGGCCAAGTGCATGTTCTGAATAAAATATTATCGTGTCGTTTTTTTCGACGAAAAAGATTGTCTCATGTATGGATTTTCAAACCAATCAAAAAAAATGAAATATTAGCTCACGATTAAATAGCCAGATTTACATGACTATATTGCTGCTGAATCTGCTCTAACTCTGAACGATTTAGCAACTTAGTCACCACCTTTAAGTAGGCAATTTCATCATCAGCAATGAGCACTACCTCTTCGACGCCATCCACAAGACTAAGCTCATCACTTATTTGTTGCGCCTTCTGATGATCCATTCCCGAGAGAGCCAACGAGATACCTGTTTCAGGATTGGGCTTTTCCATATTTCTGGCCCCTAAAAACCAAACAAAACAGACTCCGGAAACAAGGTAGTACACGCCAGATTCTTGAAAGTTACTCAAGACAAAACCACCAACCACGCCTCCCACAAAAGCACCAAAGAACTGACTGGTTGAGTAAATTCCCATCGCGGTACCTTTATTACCCGCAGGAGATAGTTTACTTACCAAAGACGGCAAACTGGCTTCCAATAAGTTGAAAGCCATAAAGAATAGAAACAGGCTAAGCCAAAAATGTATAAAAGAGTATTGAGACCACCTGAAACTAAGCGATGCGGCGCACAACAATAGAATAGCGAATAAAAAAACACCTTTCATTTTATTCTTTTTCTCGCCAATGATAATAAAGGGCACCATGGCAAAAAAGGAGGTGACGATTACAGTCAAATAAACCAGCCAATGCTCACTTCCCGGAAGTTGTAAGTGATTCTGCAAAGACATCGGTACCGCAATAAATACAGCAACCAAGCAAAGGTGAAGCGCAAAAATCCCCCCATCTAAACGAACCAGCTCTTTATTCCTTAAAACTTCCCCAATTTGATCTTTAAACAGACGCACATTTCGATTGGACTGACTCTGTACTGGCGAAGGGACAAAGAACACCAACCAAAACATACCAAATAATGCTAAAAATGCCGTTAGCCAGAAAATACCTTGTAAACCGAACACACCACCAAGAAGAGGACCAACAACCAACGCAACCGAAAATGACACACCTATCGACATACCGATTATTGCCATGCCTTTTGTTCGACTTTCTTCACTGGTTAAATCACTAAGCAATGCCATCAAAACACTGGCTATTGCACCAGCACCTTGCAGGAAACGCCCCAGAATCACACCATAAATATCAGTAGAAACGGCTGCTAATACGCTTCCCAGAAAAAACAAAACCAAACCAAAGAATATAAGACGTTTACGGCCATATTTGTCTGACAGCGCACCAAACGGTATTTGAAACAGAGCCTGACTCAAACCGTATGCACCAATAGCGACACCTAGCAATAAGCCACTTGCATGCTCAAGATCCTGCCCATACAGCATAAATACAGGCAAAACCATGAACAAACCCAGCATACGTGTAGCATAAAGCAGCGCAAGAGAAAAAACGGAACGACGTTCGTTTTTTGTCATCATTAAAAACCTATTCTCTATCCATAAATAAAATCCCGCACATTCTATCACTATAACGCGGTAGCGCTGCATGATATTTATCAATCAAAATACCTGATAACTTTATATTAAATTACTCGTTTAAATTGCTATAATGCTCGGTTTTCAACCATGAGCCAATTTCTTGATGGATACCATCCTTGTACGCGGTGCGCGCACGCACAACCTTAAAAATATTGACATCGATATCCCGCGAGATAAATTAATTGTTATCACTGGCTTATCCGGCTCAGGAAAATCTTCACTTGCTTTTGATACACTATATGCAGAGGGACAGCGGCGTTATGTAGAATCGCTTTCAACCTATGCTCGTCAGTTTCTATCAATGATGGATAAACCGGATGTTGACCACATTGAGGGCTTATCACCAGCTATCTCAATTGAACAAAAATCTACGTCTCACAACCCTCGCTCTACCGTCGGAACCATCACAGAAATTTATGATTACTTGCGCCTGTTATTTGCCCGCGCCGGTGAACCTCGTTGCCCGGAACACAATTTACCTTTAGATGCACAAATTGTGAGCCAGATGGTTGATAAGGTGGTTGGGCTAAAAGAAGGGAGTCGATTGATGATGCTCGCTCCGATCGTGCAAAACCGAAAGGGAGAGCATTTACATGTGTTTCAAGACTTACTTAGCCAAGGCTTTATTCGCGCTCGTATTGACGGCATTATTACTGATTTAGACGACACGCCATCACTCGAAAAAAATAAAAAACATACGATAGAAGTCGTCGTTGACCGATTTAAAGTACGTGAAGATATTCAACAGCGTATTTCCGAGTCTTTCGAGACCTGCTTAAATCTGACAGATGGCATCGCGGTTATTGCCTCGATGGATGAAGACAGCACGCAAGAAGAACTTATTTTCTCCTCCCGTTTTGCCTGCTCTCAATGTGGTTATTCTATCAGCGAGCTCGAGCCACGAATGTTCTCTTTCAACAACCCTGCCGGCGCTTGTTCAAGCTGTGACGGTTTGGGGGTGAATCAGTTTTTTGATCCTGGCCGCATCATTCAAAACGCCTCCCTCACCCTTGCAGAAGGTGCAATTAAGGGATGGGATCGACGCACGGTTTATTACTTCCAATTACTTAATAGTGTCGCAAAACACTACAACGTTGAAATTGACACACCCTTTGAGAATTTTACAGAAGAATTTAAACAAGTATTACTCTATGGCAGTCAAGATGAAGACATTTCCTTTAATTATGTCAACACACGCGGTGACATGGTGGAAAGGTATCACGCATTTGAAGGTGTGATACCCAATATTGAAAGACGCTATCGCGAAACAGAATCGAATGTCGTACGAGAAGACCTCGCAAAATACCTGAATAAGCAACCCTGCCCTAGCTGCCATGGGTCTCGACTCAGAGAAGCATCCCGACATGTCTTTATTGATCAGGAAACATTACCTGAAATTACCTGCCTGCCTATTGGCGAAGCTTTAAGTTATTTTGGAGACCTTCAACTAAAAGGAAAACGTGCTGAAATTGCTGACCGTATATTAAAAGAAATTCGTTTACGTTTAGAGTTTTTAGTCAATGTCGGACTGGATTACCTAACTCTTGAGAGAAGCGCCGATACACTTTCAGGTGGTGAAGCACAACGCATTCGCCTAGCTAGCCAAATTGGTGCTGGCTTGGTGGGCGTGATGTATATTCTGGATGAGCCTTCAATTGGCCTTCATCAACGAGATAATGAGCGACTGCTAAAAACCCTGACTCACTTACGTGACATCGGTAATACTGTCATTGTGGTTGAACATGATGAAGATGCTATTCGTTTAGCAGACCATGTCATCGACATCGGCCCCGGAGCAGGCATTCATGGTGGAGAAATCATCTCTCAGGGTACACCCCAGCATGTGATGAATGATGACAATTCACTCACTGGCCAGTATTTGTCAGGCAAGAAAGAAATAGCAATCCCAGAAAAACTCACCCCGAACAATCTGAACAAACAGCTTGTACTCTCTGGCGCTAAAGGCAATAACCTGCAAGACGTCACACTTTCAATTCCTTTTGGCCTGTTCACCTGCATTACAGGCGTTTCCGGTTCTGGCAAATCAACTTTGGTTAATGCCACGCTTTACCCCTTAGCCGCTACAGAGCTAAATAACGCAACCACATTAAATGCCAGCGAACATGAAAAGATAGAAGGTTTAGATCTTTTCGATAAAGTCATTGATATCAATCAGGGGCCAATTGGTCGTACACCACGTTCAAATCCGGCAACCTACACAGGTCTATTTACATCAATCAGAGACTTGTTCGCAGGCACCCAAGAAGCAAGGTCTCGCGGCTATAAAGCTGGCAGATTTAGCTTTAACGTTAAAGGCGGTCGTTGTGAAGCCTGTCAGGGGGATGGCGTCACAAAAGTTGAAATGCACTTCCTTCCAGACGTTTATGTTCCTTGTGATGTGTGTAAAAGCAAGCGTTATAACCGCGAAACACTCGATATTAAATACAAGGGAAAAAGTATTCATGAAGTTCTCGATCTCACGATCGAAGATGCGCGCGAGTTTTTTGATGCCGTGCCTTTTATCGCACGTAAGCTTCAAACACTGATTGACGTCGGCCTCTCTTATATTCGCTTAGGCCAAAGCGCGATCACACTTTCTGGCGGCGAAGCTCAACGCGTAAAATTAGCAAAAGAGCTATCTAAACGTGATACAGGAAAAACACTCTACATACTGGATGAACCGACCACAGGTCTGCACTTTTACGATATTCAGCAATTATTAAATGTTTTGCACCGATTGCGAGAACACGGCAATACAATCGTGGTGATTGAACATAATCTGGATGTGATCAAAACAGCCGACTGGGTGATAGATCTAGGTCCTGAAGGGGGATCTCGCGGCGGGAGAATTGTTGCAGAAGGAACGCCTGAGCAAGTTTCAAAAGTACCTGAGTCGTTTACAGGTCAGTTTTTAAAACACTTTTTTTAAAGCTTCAAAACACGGCATTCTTGCCATTTGAAGCTCAACATACTATTTACAGGCTTATCAATATGAACATTTTAGTAATTGGCAGCGGCGGAAGAGAACACGCACTTGCATGGAAAGCTGCTCAGAACAGTCAAGTAGAAAAAGTTTTTGTTGCTCCCGGTAACGCAGGCACAGCATTAGAAACAAAGCTGCAAAATATCGACCTTGATATAATGGATTTCAAAGCACTCGCTGACTTTGCCAAGAGCAATAACGTGTCATTAACCATCATTGGCCCTGAAGCACCACTTGTTGATGGCATTGTTGATTACTTCAATGAACAGAATTTGCGTTGCTTTGGCCCAACAAAAGGCGCCGCGCAGCTTGAAGGCTCAAAAGCATTCACGAAAGATTTCTTAGCTCGTCATGACATTCCGACAGGATCATATCAAAATTTTACTGAAGTAGAGCCAGCAATAGCCTACCTTCGTGAACAAGGCGCCCCTATCGTTGTGAAAGCCGATGGCTTAGCAGCAGGCAAAGGCGTTATTGTTGCTGAAACACTCGAACAGGCTGAAGAAGCCGTTCATGACATGCTTTCTGGCAATGCCTTTGGTGAAGCTGGGTGCCGTGTTGTGATTGAAGAATTTCTTGCAGGCGAAGAAGCGAGTTTTATTGTCATCGTTGATGGCAAAAATATTCTACCTATGGCAACAAGCCAAGACCATAAACGAGTTGGCGATGGCGATACAGGCCCGAATACTGGCGGCATGGGAGCTTACTCACCCGCACCGGTTGTGACGGCTGAAATTCATACACGAATTATGAAAGAAGTGATCGAACCGACTGTTAAAGGTATGGCCGCAGAAGGCAATCATTACACAGGCTTTCTATATGCCGGTTTAATGATATCGGAATCTGGCGAGCCAAAGGTCATTGAATATAACTGCCGCTTTGGTGACCCGGAAACCCAACCTATCATGATGCGCTTACAATCTGATTTAGTGGAACTTTGTGACGCTGCGCTAGACAAAACATTGGATCAAGCAGAAACAAGCTGGGATGAGCGAGCAGCTGTCGGCGTAGTACTTGCTTCAGGAGGCTACCCTGGAAGCTATGAAAAAGGTCATATTATTTCAGGCCTGGCTACCAACACAAATGAAAGCAGAAAAACCTTTCATGCAGGCACCAAACTGGATAATGGTGACGTTAAAACAGTTGGAGGACGCGTTCTTTGCGCGACAGCATTAGGCAATAATGTCACCGAAGCACAGCAAAGTGCTTACGAGTTACTAAAACAAATCACATGGAAAGATGTGCTCTATCGGAATGATATTGCTTATCGTGCAATTGCCAGAGAGCAAAAGTAAGTAACTTAAAGTCAAGTCCCACTCACTTTCAGTGGGACTTTTTAGACATTTTACTTGGCATACAAAACACACCATGTAGGTCGGAATTTATTCCGACAATTGTTGCGATTGAGCCTTTGTCGGAATAAATTCCGACCTACAAAAGAATAAAAGGAATACACCCATGCCAATTCAACTTGACGATATTCTAGCACTGGCTAAAGAAGCCGCATTAGAAGCAGGCAAACTCATTGCAGACAAACGACAATCAGGGGACATCCACCAACAATACAAAGACAAACAAGAACTCGTCACCTCAGCCGATATCGCTGCCGACAAGTTAATTATCCAAAAAATCAAAACCCATTACCCTGACCACCGGATTTTATCGGAAGAAACCTATACTGATAAATCCCAAGCGAAAGACCTGAATAAACCTATTTGGATTATTGATCCTATTGATGGCACGGTAAATTATGCTCACGGTCACTTTATGGTTGCCGTATCCATTGCTTTTGCTGTTGAGGGTGAAGTTAAAGTAGGTATGGTTCACAACCCATTCTTAGATGAAACCTACTCAAGCATTATTGGGCAAGGTAGTTTTCTAAATGGTGAAAAACTTGACGTCAGCCATCAGAAATCACTGCGAAAGGCCGTCATTGCAACAGGGTTTCCATATGATAAAAGTACCGTTCCTGAAATAATGAAACGCACAGAAAAAGTGCTTATGCACTGTCAGGATATTCGTCGCTTAGGCTCTGCGGCGATGGATATCTGCTGGGTTGCAAATGGTCGATTAGACGGCTATTTTGAGTCTCTTAGCCCTTGGGATTTTGCGGCTGCCCGTCTCATTGCGCTTGAGGCAGGCGCAACTTGTGGGCATTTTACTCCAGTACCCGATGATATACCGTCATGTATTCATTGCGATAATTTGCTCATTAGCACACCAGAAATCTATCAAGAGTTAGACGACCTATTAGAGGCATAGGAAACAACGCTGTTTAGCAAATCGGCTGCTTAAAAAAGCCCTCACGACATATTACGTCAAAGACCTCTACTGGAATAGGCCTACTGCAAGTAAAGGCCAATGTGCTGCCCACCCCGCGGTTGGCCCTATTTTAAAATCAGTACGGACGTACTGATGAATACGCCCCTCTACATTAAGCACTAGCAAGTTAGCACCTGCATGCCCCGGCATTCGTAATTTTTTCTTTTCTCGAATTTCACCATCACGTAACACCTGACGTAATTCGGTCTCAAGACGCTCAAAAAAATGTGCCGCTCGTTGACGTAAACGTGGCTTTTCGCCCGTTAAAGCTGAACCAACCAAAATACAGCACATTCCAGGATTTTTATCTGCGAAAGCAAGTACCAGCGTTAGAATTCGTTGCAGCCGGTCAACACTCCCATCCACTTCCAGATTGATTCGTTTGATACGTGTAAAAACGACTTCTTCTATAAACTCGAGTAAACCCTCAAACATTTTCCCTTTACTAGGAAAGTGCCGATATAAAGCAGCCTCTGTGACACCCACTTCTTTTGCAAGCTTCGCCGTCGTAATTCGCTCACCCGGATTTGCTTCTAACATCGACGCTAAAACTTCTAGAATTTGCTGACGGCGATGGGGTTTGGATTGCTTTTTATCAGTCATTTTTTTAACCATACACTTAATGTAATTAAAGAATTAAACCATCAATAGGTGACGATGCTGAAGCATATAACTTTCTTGGCATGCGACCAGCTAACCATGCTTCCCGGCCACTTTCAACAGCCAAACGCATTGCATTTGCCATTCTAATCGGATCTTTGGCTGCAGCAATAGCCGTATTCATTAGTACGCCTTCACAACCTAACTCCATTGCAATCGATGCATCAGAAGCCGTCCCCACACCCGCATCAACGAGAATAGGTACCTTGGCATTTTCAAGAATCATTTTAATATTGTAAGGGTTTCTTATTCCTAAACCTGACCCGATAGGTGCACCTAAAGGCATGACAGCCACGCAACCCATTTCTTCCAAGCGCTGAGCAATAAGTGGGTCATCGGTTGTATAAACCATCACTTTAAAGCCATCTTTTATTAGCTCTTCGGCAGCAACCAGAGTCTCAGTCACATTGGGATAAAGTGTTTTCTGATCACCAAGCACTTCAAGCTTTACAAGATCATGGCCGCCTAATAGTTCTCGCGCTAATTTACAGGTTCTTACGGCGTCTTTTGCGGTATAACAACCTGCCGTATTTGGCAAAATAGTATATTTATCCGGAGAGATCACATCCAGCAAATTGGGTTCATCAGCATTCTGTCCGATGTTAGTCCGTCTAACGGCAACCGTAACAATTTCTGCGCCACTCATTTCTATTGCAGCTTTTGTTTCAGCTAAATCTTTATACTTTCCAGTACCCACCAAAAGTCGGGACTTGTAAGTTTTTCCCGCCACAATTAGAGGCTTATCTTCAGGCGTACTATTTGAAACTATATCTGTCATGTATCGACTCACTTAACTTGAAAAATTTGAGTATTTATTAGATATCTTTGCACAACAACCGTTCGACTAAACAATACCGTGCAAAACTCTCTATTAATCTATCTTTTCCTAACCTCCACCAATCGCCTGAACTACCTCTATCTGATCTCCAGCACTTAAGGAATATTCTGCATGCTCGCTACGAGCAACGATTTCTTCATTGACCTCAATAGCATAACGCTTTCCTTCAAGGGCCAACTTAGTAATTAAATCCATTAATGTTGCTTCATCGGCAAACTCAACCAGCTCACCATTTACCTGTATTTGCATGATTTCTGCCACTATCAATTTATAAAAATAATCGGCTATTAATATCAACTACTGGCTAGTCTGTATGATAAAGCCCAAAAAACAAAACCAGCCAACCAAGTATAAAAGCGAGCCCACCCAAGGGCGTAATAACTCCCAACATTTTCACACCTGATATTGCCAAGGCATAAAGACTACCACAAAATAAAACCAAGCCAATAAGGAATAAGTTTCCTGCTAACTTAAACCACTTGATTTGTAAGTGAGTACCCGATATTAAATGCAACAATAAGCCAAGAAAAATTAACGCTAATGCATGAAACATTTGATATTGAACAGCGGTATCAAAAGCCGCCATCATGTCTGTAGAAATTAAGCCCTTGAGTGCATGCGCACCAAAAGCTCCCAAGACAACTGACAGTAAGGAAAACAACACACCAAGCAAAAGATAAAATCGGGTAATTTTTTTCATAAGCAGGCTTTTGAGCAATCACACTCAGTTCGTTCACCTGTTTTCAGGTTTACGGCAGTCAACGCCCCTCCCCAAACACACCCTGTGTCCAAAGCTTGAAACTGTGCATTGTTAGTTTCTCCGGTCAGCGCAGCCCAGTGCCCAAAAAGAATAGTTGTTCGGTCGTTTCTTGTTTCATGAAACCATGGCTTATAACCTTCAGGCGCTGAATCAAGGGTTTCTTTAGCAGAAAAATCCAAAGCCCCATCTGAACGGATAAAGCGCATGCGCGTAAAGTAATTGGTAATCACTCGTAAACGCGTCATCCGGGTTAAATCTTGCGACCAATTATCAGGTTCGTTCCCATACATAAACTCAAAAAATTCAAAGCTATTTTCGCCTTTCAAAACATCTGTCACTTCCTGGCTTAAGTTAAATGCTTCTTGGATTGACCACATGGCAGGGATACCCGCATGCACCATCACTAAATCATTTTCAGCATCCCAAACCATAAGCGGTTGCTGCTTCAACCATTGCATTAACTCTAAACAATCAGGTGCCTCTAATACTTGAGACAAGGTATCTTTTCGCTTGGGTAAGTTTTGACAGGCATGTATCGCTAGCAAGTGCAGGTCATGGTTCCCAAGTACAATTCGCGCTGAAGAACCCAAGCCTTTAATAAAGCGCAAGCATTCAAGTGAATCAGGACCTCGGTTAACGATGTCTCCAGCAAACCAAAGCTCATCCTTCTGAGAGTCAAATGATAGCCGTTTCAGCAAGCATTTAAGCGACTGAAAACAGCCTTGAACATCTCCGATAGCATATCTCGCCACAACTATTCCTTTTCCTTTTGAACTTTGCCCTGTATCCCTTCAAAAGACTGCTCACATTCATAAACAAGCGGGTCTGTTAAATCATTTAACTGGAAGGCTTCTAGTCGCTCCTGACAAGCGCCACATTTTCCACACGCACGCTCTCTGCCGTTATAGCACGTCCATGTTTTTGAGTAATCCAGCCCCTTCACAATACCCAAGCGAAGGATTTCTGTTTTATCAATTGACTGAAAAGGCGCCAATACATCAATGCTTTCATAGTTTGCTACTTTTGAAACAGCATCCATTTTTTCAATAAACTCAGGACGACAATCAGGATAAATGGCATGATCTCCTCCATGAGCACCATAATAAACAGCTTCAGCTTTAATGGAGACGGCATAAGCGATAGCCAATGAAAGCATCACCATATTACGATTAGGCACGACTGTGGATTTCATACTTTGCTCTTCGTAATGCCCTTCGGGTATTTCAATATCATCGGTTAATGATGACCCTAACAGCAACTGATGAATGGCAGTGATATCAACAATTTTATGCGGCAGACCTAAGTCATCACATACTTTTTGTGCATAGTGCAGTTCTTTCGAATGCTTTTGTCCGTAGTTAAAAGACAGTGCATACACTTGTTTATTTTGAGCTAAAGCCACATGAAGCAAAGTATATGAGTCCATACCGCCAGAATAAATCACCACGACTTTTTCAGTCATTCATTTTCACTCCATCATTAACAAAAAAGTAAGGGCATTTTACGCATTCTTAGGGTCCAACAACAACTATTGAACGCCGGGAACAAACCAAAGCAGGCCATTTATTGATCATTTAATAAGCAAGGTCTACATTAATAACAAAGATATTGGAATGACACACAAATAAAGCGCCATTTATTGTGACGCTTTTAATGAGCACCGACACCATGACATCATTCATTTTAGTGTTACTTTGTATATTTGGTTTATTCTGCAGCCTATTTTTTGGCCTTGCTCAGTTCAGAGATAAACGACCTGAAGCTAATGAGAATCAGTTAAGCATGCAATTTTTTAGCGGTATTACACTCACTGCCAGCGCTATTGTTTGGGCGGCTTCTGCTTGGAATGTTTCAGAGTGGCACTCATTCGAAAAAGACCTTTTATTAATAGAACAATTACCAAGTAGTGCTGCAGGTATTCCGCTTCCACCTTTTGACGCGCAAAATTCGCATCAAGTGAAAACATTCCTGCCATTCCCCGAAATTTCCAGCACACCACTAAGCATTAAATATCCTAGCTTAGAAGAGTATGAGCATGCGCGACAATGGTTGAGCAGACAACTACTTGAGTCAGAAGCCTTTAATTCTCAACCTTTCGAAACAAAGACATTAAATTTAAACGAGTTACCTTACAACAACATTATTCGTAAACTTATTGAATCACAGCCTGAATTATTTGCAGTGACTTACTACCAGAATAATATTCATAATGTAGGGCAAGCGACACATAACATGGTGCCCATTGTTTTTTTCCCCGAGATTATTCTCGGTAAAATTATGTATACACCCTACCAAGGCGAGAATGCGGCAGTCTTAGCTAAACTGGTTAAATCACATATTTTATTTGCTAAAAATGTGTTTTATAGCACTAAACCCTCTTCTTAAGTTTGTACTTAGCGACCTTAATCTTTAATATTACAAATCGTAATAGTATTTAACTCGTCCGGCGCTTTCTATATGTCATTTAAACCCCCTGTATTTATCGATTTTGAAGCTTCCAGCCTTGATCTGGTCTCCAGCTATCCGATTGAAGTTGGCATCTGTTTATCTGATGGAAAGGTAATGAGCTGGTTAATCAAGCCTCATATATTATGGCGAGACTGGTCGGAAAAAGCCGCTAGAGTGCACGGAATTTCAAAAGAAGAGCTACAAACTGACGGACTGGAAATAAGTCAGGTCACCTCAGAATTAAACAAAATTCTCAACGGGCCAGTCTATTGCGACGCTTGGGCATTCGACAGCTTCTGGTCACACCGTTTATTTAAAGCAAGTCCAACCAAACCAAACTTCGAACTAGACTCAATCACCTCAATTTTGAAGCCCGAAGAAATAGACCAATGGCAAGATATTCGAGCCGGCGCTATAGACGACCTAAAGCTCGTAAGGCATCGTGCAGCCAATGATGCCCTGATTCTTCATGAAACGTGGAAGCGCCTTGCTTCACTTAAATAAGTGTAACCCAAACAAGAGAACTACATCCTGCATTAAATTAACAGGAATGCTAGAATCCAGCACTCGCATAACAGGCGTCTAATTCAAACGCCAACTAATCCGCTTACAATGATCTATCAAAGAGCCTAAAAATCGATGAAATTAAGCCCTTCCATTTTATTATGTTTATCGACATTATTTATCTCCGCTTGTGACCCTAGATTCAAAACCACTACCGAAATATGCTCAACGAATCAGAATGAAGTTGTCAAAGTTAGCAACCTTAACTTAAGCATCAAAGCCAGCGATGATGAGTACAGACCTTACCTACAAGACATTCTGACAGCACTCCAAGTAACAGACACCTTTAGAAATACCATTGAACTTTCAAATAATGCAGCATATTTACTCCCGACAACCCCTAACAGCGGCCCGAACCTTTCTTCGGGAGCAGGTCTGAATATCAACTTTCTTGTAACGCGGCAAGATGGTACTCAAACTATCGCTAACTACACTGACTCAAATGACTACAGTGCCGGTGATGACGACAGCGCTCAAGCTCTTGTCGATGCAATCAACACACAACTTGACACCAGCTTTGGTGATATTTTTGATGCGACAATCTCAGCAGACGGCTCATTAACCATTAAAAATAACGACCAGACAAGCGCATCCCTAAGTATTCAGGATAACGGCAGTGATGCCGTGGCATTTACCAACTTTGGTTTTTCCAACTCCCAAGAAAGCAGCGATAATGCCGGCCAACTATCTAATGGCGCGAACTACCTTAATATTGCAGCAAATGATAGCGGTCCAAACCTATCTTCTGGTGCTGGCTTAAATGTTAATTTTATAGTGACTAAACAGGATAACAGTCAACTAACTGCAAACTATATCAATACCAGCAACTATAGCGCCGGCAATGATGATGGGGCATTAACACTAGCAGCAGCCCTCAATACAACATTAGATACAAGTGTTTTTGGTGATATTATTGATGTAACAATCGATAATAATGGCTCGCTCCTTTTTCAAGCAAATGACCTGAGTACGGCCTCACTTATTATTCAGGATAATGGCAGCGATGCAGTGGCATTCTCTAACTTTGGCTTCACCCACGAACAAGAAAGCACCAATAATGCGGGTCAGCTAATAAATACCGCTACGTATATAAATCCATCAACGAATGACAGTGGCCCAGACCTTTCGGAAGGACTGAAAGTAAGTTTTATTGTTAAACTCAAAAGTGGCAGTGAGCTAACGGCAGACTACATCGACACTAACAATTATAGCGAAGGTGACAATGATAGCGCCAAGACACTTGCCAATTCGATCAACACACAACTTGATACCAGCTTTGGCAATGTTTTTGATGTGACTATTGATGACACAGGCGCGCTGTTAATTAAAGCGACAGATCAAAGTACTGAATCATTACGCATTCAAAATAATGACAGCACAGGCAACGCATTTCTTAATTTCGCTTTTACTGACAATCAGGAAAGCACAGGCAATTTAGACCAGCTATCAAATGGTGCGATGTATTTTAATGCTGCCACCAATGACAACGGCCCTGATCTATCAGAAGGACTCAATGCGAACTTTGTCGTCACCCTAAAAGATGGCAGTCAATTAACAGCAAATTATATCGACACAAATGATTATAGTACTGGTGGTGATGACGAAGCCACAGACATGGCTATAGCAATTAATACACAGTTAGACACCAGCTTTGGTAATATTTTTGATACCATGATTGCGACGAATGGTGCATTAGTCATTCAAGCAACAGACAGAAGCTCCGCTTCACTACTAGTACAAAATAACGGTAGTAATGGCAACGCCTTCACAAATTTTGGTTTCTCCGATAATCAATCAAGCTCTAGCCAACAGACTGCACTGGACGAAGTTCATTCGATCACCAAACAATTCATGCCCTATGAAGTTGTTGATGATGAAATTCAAACAACCAGCCCCATTGACATTATTGAAGCCATTATTGCAACAACCAACCCCGCAACGGTGATTGAAACGGACCTTGACGGAAATGAAAGAAATATCAGCAAGCTTGTTGAAGCGTTTAAAGATGCTAAGCAACAACTATCAGCAGGGATCAATGCTGACGATGGTTTCTGTATTTACGACAACAAAAACATCTCTATTGAAAACTATAATACCCAGACTAATCCCGATACAGGGCTCGAAGAAGACGTATTAGCCAATACACTAAAAGCTCAAGTCACCATGACATATGACCCATTTAACGGCACCTTTGCACAAAATATTCTTCTGACGGAATTTGAACAAAACCCGGATGATGAAAACAAAACGCAACTCACAAGCTTTGTTGGCTTTTATGACACGCCACCAACCGACTTTAAGCCTGTTGGCTATAGCCCTCCAACTGTACGGTATGCAAGTGTTACGAACAGCGAAGAAACCCGCTCATTTATAATTGACGATGACTTTTTAGAAACAAAAAAGCTGGGGTCAATTGAGCTTCAGACCTTTGATTCTTTTTGTACTTTAAAAGATAAAAATAGTGAAACTGTCGCCCTTGATAGCGACACGCTTTATATCACTGCAGATGAACTGATCATTGATGAGAATAATCAACTTATTGCAGATGAAGTCGTAATTGAACCTAATAACGCTGCAGTAGTTATTGATACCTTTATCTTGAACGGAGAAATTCAAACTATTAGTAGCAAAACGCTGTCAATAACAGGTAAGACCGTTATCATTGACGGTAAATCATTACTTATTAACAACAGCTCACCTCTAACTGCCACACAGAATGGTATTAATGTTGCGGTCATCCAATGTGCAGACAATACACAAACCATTGAACCCGTTAAAGATCAATGCAATGGCGGTAATGACACGGATGGAAATGCTCAGACAGACTTAAGAAATCGTCTAGAAGAAAGACTCTTTGACTTAAACACAAGCATCACTGGGCTTAAGCGTTTACGTGTTGAAACTGATTATGCGAATAATGAAGTAAGGGTATATATTTCAAAATATAAAGAGCGAGTGCTGGATGCCGATGAAAACCAGGATCTAGCAACCTCCTCTTTCATTGATGACCCTGGTACCTGTGAAAAGCAGGCAATACTAGATGAACTTGCCGTTCTTACTCCAGGTATTGGCGTTAGCTTGAAGCTTGTCCCTGATTCGGGTTACGACTTCATTTTTAAAGAAGATTCGGATGGTAATCCACTGCAAGATGAAAATGGCTCAGGGATCATTGACGAGACACAATTGCCAACACCAATATTTACTTTTACAGGAACAGCTATCCCTTCTCGACAATAAACGATTAATTTTAACCTTTAGTCGGCAGCATACTGCCGGCTAACAGGTCTTAAGTGTTGTTCGATCATACCGATCAATTGCAAATTTCGTTCAATCGTTTCATTAAGTAGATTGAGCGCTTTCAGATCAGGGAACCGCCCTCCCTTCACTTTTCTAATTCGCTCTTTGGTCTCAATAATTTCGTTTTCCAATCGCTGTCTCTGCTGCTCTAGTGTATTCATCATGGTCCACTCATCCCGAGTCATCATTTCACAAGTAGACTCAGTATAATCGGCATTTTTGAAACCAATATGATCCAGTTAACACAAAAAAGTAAGGCTAAGTAAACAAGTGTTTCATAATTTATAAAAACAGGAATTTCCTGTCGACATGTAATTTCATGTAGTAAAAGTATTTGTTCTGCTATGCTTATTTGCAGGAACTGTAACTTGTTAACTCATACGACCACAGTTATTCAGCCACTTTCATACACGACAGGACTTGAAAATGCCCACGCCTTCTATTGCTAATGTTATGACTGAATTTATGGCTTTTTCAGAGTTATTGGATGACGCTTATTGGGAAGCTTCATCCATCGAAAACAAAGATTTCATTTACGATATTATTAGTTTATTTTCGCAAGAAATGGCTGAATTAAATAAACTCAGCATTCAGGATCACCATTACCCATATGAGTTTATATCTGAAGGTATTCGTAGAATTGTGCCAAAAGTATTGGCCTTGGAAGATAAACAAGCAAGCATTATTCAACGCACAAAAACACTAACAGACATGAGAGAAGTTTTGTCGAATGTCATTGCTATTCTGGAAGGACAAGTGGAAATCTAGCTCGACTTATCCTAGTTAGTTAGAAACCCTTCAATCGAAATTATTTAGGCCTGCTCATTATTTTAACGACTTGTACCGAGTTTTCATCGGCAGAAGTGGCCTCTGAGAGCTTATTCACTCGCGTATCCATTTCATCCAATTCAACTTGCACGAGTTGCTTTTCTTCATAATCACAACTGACACATTCTTTAAATGTGCCTTCATTGTTTGTGTAAGTCACTAATCGATCCATCTCTCCACAACGAGGACAAACAGCGCCGGCTATAAAACGTTTTATATTCTCACTCACGACTGAATCCCTGCTTGCTTTAATAATGGGTCAACGCTCGGCTTCCGACCTCTGAATGCAACAAACATTTCCATAGCATCGATTGAACCACCTACTTCAAGAATTTCTTGCTTATACGACTGGCCAGTAGATTTATTAAATATCCCCTCCTCTTCAAACCGAGAAAAAGCATCTGCAGCGAGAACTTCAGCCCATTTATAGCTGTAATACCCGGCAGCATACCCACCAGAGAATATATGACTAAAGGCGTGACTAAAGCGTGTATATTTGGGTGGCGTTTTCACAGAAACCTTTTCACGAATGCCATCTAAAAGCGCTAACACATCAGTTTGTTCTAATTCTGAAAAATCACGATGCAACTGGAAATCAAACAGTGAAAACTCAAGCTGACGCACCATCATCATCCCTCCTTGAAAATGCTTTGCCGCTAACATTTTGTCGAGTAGAGCTTTAGGTAATGACTCACCTGTTTCAAAGTGGCGACTAATCAACGGAATAGCTTCTTCCTGCCAGCACCAATTTTCTAAAAACTGACTTGGCAACTCAACCACATCCCAAGGCACCCCTGATATGCCGGAAACATCTGCGGCTTCGACCTGTGTCAGCATATGATGTAAACCATGACCAAACTCATGAAACAAAGTCGTGACTTCATTATGCGTTAACAAGCTGTCTTTACCATCCACAGGCGGGGTAAAGTTACAAACCAGATTCGCCACAGGCAATTGTAATGTCCCATCAGGCAAACGTCGTCTGACACGACTATCAGCCATCCACGCTCCACCACGCTTATTCTTGCGGGCATATAAGTCCAGATAGAAACCTGAAATTTCTTTCCCGTCAGTATAGATGCTGTAGTAATGCGAGTCGGGATGGCAAGTATTTATATCTGGTCGTGCCAGTACTTCAATATCAAATAACTTTGCAACCACATCAAATAAACCCTGAAGTACAACAGGCACAGGAAAGTAAGGTTTAAGCTCTTCCTGAGAAACATCGAAACGCTGTTGTCGAAGTTTTTCTGAATAGAACCCGACATCCCACGACTCAAGTGAGGGCTGACCAAATGAATCTGTTGCATAAGCTGAAAGTTCTGAGAACTCCTTCTTCGCTACAGGCAGCGCTTTATCTGCCAATTGCTCAAGGAATGTTATCACCTCATCAACCGAGCCTGCCATTTTGGTCGCAAGTGAACGCTGAGCATAATTTTCAAAAGAAAGAAGTTTTGCAAGCGCCTGTCGGGTCGACATTATTTTTTGGATGTTCTTACTGTTATCCCATTTGCCAGCATTTGGACCTTGGTCAGATGCGCGCGTCAAATAAGCTTCATACAGCTCTTCACGTAATGCCGAACTTTCACAATATGTCATGACAGGTAAATAGCTAGGTATATCAAGCGTCAATAAATAACCATTTTCATGGCCTTGCTCTTTCGCCAAACTAGCCAATAACTGCAAAGCGCTTTCAGGTAAACCAGCGAGTTCTTCGACTGACTCAACATGTTTGCTCCAACCTTGAGTGGCATCCAGTACATTTTCTGAAAAACTATTGGTTAGCGAAGAAAGTGTTTGTTTAAGCTCCGAATATGTTTGCTTATCAGCTTCATTTAAACCTATACCTGATAGTTTAAAATCACGTAATTGATTTTCAATCACTTTCTGCTGCGCACCATTTAATGCGTCAAACCCAGCGCCTTCAGCAAGCCGCTTATATGCCTGAAATAAGTTTTCATTTTGACCAATTTCAGTTTGATATTCTGTTAACTTAGAAATAAGGCGCTTATAAACCTCACGTAATTCATCGGAGTTAAGCACCGCATTGTAATGAGATATGACTGACCAAACATTGTTAAGCCTGTCATCAGCGGACTCCAAAGGGTAAACCAGACTTTCCCAAGTATCAGCCGAACGTTCTAATAGTTTTTCAATTAATTGCCGATTATCTGCGAGCACTTGGTCAATCGCTGGTTCAAAATGTTCGATTTCTATTTGGTCAAATAATGGTAAAGCGGTTTCAGACAACAGAGGATTCATTCAGGTGCTCACTTAGAAAAATAAACGTTGATAATATATGGGGTCTATCTATCAATTTAAAAGTGCATCATTTTTTAAAGCTTATGGATGTGCAATCAAACCTCTTCAAGTATAAAATCGAATTTTTCACTTGTATGCTAACAGGATCTAAAAATGACCAATATCAGAAGCTACCTAGAATTCACACCTAATTTAGGCACGCGCGTCTTTGTTGACCCTAGCGCCTTGGTTATTGGGGATGTTGAAATTGGTGAAGATAGCTCTATCTGGCCAATGGTCACCATTCGAGGTGACATGCATCGTATTCGAATTGGTGAACGTACGAGCATTCAGGACGGCTCTGTTTTGCACATTACTCATGCAGGCCCTTACAACCCAGATGGCTTCCCACTCATTATTGGGAATGATGTTACCGTAGGGCATAAGGCTTTATTACATGGCTGCACTGTTTCTGATCGTGTATTAGTTGGTATGGGCGCCATTGTTATGGATGGTGCAATCATTGAAGAAGAAGTCATTCTGGCGGCTGGTAGTATAGTTCCGCCCGGAAAAGTACTTGAGTCTGGTTTTTTATATCGCGGCAGCCCTGCAAAGCAAGCACGACCTTTAAGCGATAAAGAACGTAGTTTTTTTTCTTATACTGCACAGAACTACGTCAAGTTGAAAGATCAGCATATTGAAGATCACCAGCGGCAAGGTTTAAACTCATAACCCTTAATGCGTGTAAAGTGGCATAACTGAATGCAGGCCTGCGAAACATGATACAGCCTGCGTTTAGCATTGCTAGCGCTACATGTATTCACTGTGTTTCTTAATAAAGCTCTTTAATGTCTTGCTCGCCATAGTACTGACTTTATTTTTCAAAAATGACGACCACCCCAGTAACAAGCCTGGCGCACCGAGCGATTGACGACTCCAGCGCCAGAAATCAAAATGGTCAATATGCTTCATTATTTTGCCATCTTTAAACTCAAATTCAGCATCAATAATATTGTGAACAAAACGCCCTGACTGGCTAAAAGTATATTTCGGTTCCCAATGCGCAGATATAACCCCATCACTCTCGGTCACACTATATGTGATTGCCAAGTCAGCGCCACGCTCACAAAGCATGTGCCACATTGCACCGATATGCTTACCCTTTAATTCGAAGGCCTCATCACGAAAATAGGCATCTGGATGATAACAGTCAGCCATGGTCTTAAAGTCTTTATTTTGAAAGGCTGTGTAAAATTTTTCGATTAAAGCTTTGTGTGAACTCATAGTCACTCCATTAATAGGGCTATTAGGTAATTTACATACTACCTATTGCTATTTCTGATAGAAAGAGTCATATATGACAACATATAGACGCGATTAGGACATCAAATATGAAATGCACTATTCTTGCCCTAACTGGCTGCCCCGTATCTTCCGTTACAGGGCCATTAGAGATACTAAGTCTGGCAAACAGTTTTGTGGCGCCTCAAGGTGCGATGGATCTATCAATATTAGGTGAGTCAGACCAACAAATCTCCTGCGCTAACAAGTTAACATTAACCGCTCACAATACAATTAATAATGTGAATCAAACCGATATCATCATTATTGGCGCCATTGGTAAACCCTCAGAAAAATCATTTCATATCCGACCAGAAACATTGAACTGGATTCGACACCAACACCAACAAGGCGCTCAAATCGTTAGTATCTGTACTGGCGCTTTTGTTTTAGCCGCGACAGGCTTACTCGACAATAAACAAGCCACGACCCACTGGGCCTGCGAAAGAGTATTCAAAGCACTGTTCCCAAAAGTATTACTGCAAGTAAATGCGCTATTGACACAAGACGGATCAGTTTTTTGCTCTGGCGGTGCGAGCGCTTATCAGGATATGACGCTGTTTTTAATTCGACAACATTTTGGAGATTTAATCGCCCATCAGTGTGCAAAAGCCATGTTGATTGATTTAGACCGGCGCCAACAAAATAATTATGCCCAATTTCAACCATCACGCCAGCATAATGACTCGCTTATACATACACTCCAGGATTGGTTAGACCAAAACGCGACATCCCAATTCCAAGTGGCTATTTTGGCGAATCAAATACATCTGAGTGAACGTCAATTAAAACGACGTTTTAAGCAAGCTACTGGCGAATCCCCCTTAAATTACATTCAAGCTTTAAGAATTGAAATCGCAAAATATAAATTAGAAAATTCAAATGATCATATCGCCGCTATCGGACGAAAGTCAGGTTATGAGGATACGCGCTTTTTCCGACAATTATTCAAACGTTACACAGGGCTTAGCCCAAGCGAATACCGTTCAAAATCGAGTTTTATCCCCTTATAAATGATCAAGTGGTACCGCCGTCCGGTCAATAATTTTACGCAATACAAAGCTGGAATGAACACCTGTCACACCGGGTATGCGAGTTAACTTCCCCAATAAGAAGGCCTGATACGCATCCATATCAGTCACCATCACTACAATCAGATAATCAGCGGCCTGTCCGGTAATCATTGAACAGGATAATACCTCTGAATACCCCTCTAAAGTCTGCTCAAAACTTTCGAAGCGATCTGGCGTATGCCGATCCATACTCACTTGAATCATGACCGTTAATTTTAAGTTGAGTTTCTCAGGGTTCAATAAGGTAACAGTTCGATTAATGATGCCGCTATCTTCTAGCTGCTTAACTCTCCGGGAACATGGTGATGGTGAAAGCCCTACTTTTTCAGCCAATTCAAGATTACTGATACTGCCATCTTTTTGTAATACACCCAATATTCGACGATCTAACCTATCTAAATTCATCAACCTAACCTCTCAAGTACAACTTTAATTTCACCATAAGTAGACAAAGAGCAATATATCACCCTTATTATCAAATTTAATAGAGATTAATTGCCAAATAAATATAAATTTGTAGCTAGTTAGCAAACATTCTCCCTCTGATCACATTTATAATTTCTGCTCGTTAAGGTGCTCGCACCAATACGATACAGGTCGTGATCCGACTACCCGCTCGTAAGTACCGAGGTGAGCTCAAAAGGCTTACCTTATCGATGAGACTTCACAAGAGTTTAAAGAATTGAGTACGAGCTAACTTTTAACCTATATCAAACAGGAGTTTTACCATGTCAGGTTTCAATCATTCCAAGTACCAGCCTTTCGCCCCGATCAAAATGAGCCGGCGTACCTGGCCAGATCAAGTCATATCAAAAGCACCGACTTGGTGTAGTGTTGACCTGCGCGATGGTAATCAGGCCTTGATTGAACCCATGTCAGTTGAGCAGAAAAAGCAGCTTTTTTTATTATTGGTCAAAGTAGGATTTAAAGAAATAGAGGTTGGCTTTCCTTCAGCATCACAACCAGACTTCGACTTTGTACGCTGGTTAATTGAAGAACAGCAAGTACCTAACGATGTGACTCTACAAGTATTAACCCAAGCTCGTGATGAGTTGATTGAGAGAACATTCGAATCATTGAAAGGCGCTAGGCGTGCAGTGGTTCACGTATACAATTCTACTTCTACCGTTCAACGAGAGCAGGTATTTAAGTTAAGCAAGCAAGGCATTAAGGATATAGCAGTTAATGGTGCAAAAAAGGTTAAGGATTTAGCTGAAGCAAACCCGGAAACAGAATGGGTTTTCCAATACTCTCCAGAAAGCTTTACAGGTACGGAATTAGATTTTGCAGTTGAAGTCGTTGATGCGGTAACCAATGTTTGGCAGCCAACACCTGAAAAACCGGCCATTATTAACTTGCCAGCCACCGTAGAAGTATCAACACCCAATGTTTTTGCCGATCAGATTGAGTGGTTTTGCAATCATGTTAATCAACGAGAGTCGATTATTGTCAGCGTACATACCCACAACGACCGAGGCTGCGGTGTGGCTGCAGCAGAACTGGCTGTCATGGCAGGGGCACAGCGCGTAGAAGGCACTATGCTAGGTAATGGCGAACGTACCGGTAATATGGATATCGTAACCATGGCCTTGAACTTATATAGTCAGGGAGTTGATCCTGATCTATACCTTGCTGACATGGATGAAATTGTTCGCGTCGTGAAAACCTGTACTCAACTGCCAGTACACCCTAGACATCCTTATGCTGGTGAACTTGTATTTACCGCATTTTCAGGTAGCCACCAAGATGCAATTAAAAAATGCTTGGATATTCAAACGGACGACCAACCCTGGCAGGTGGCTTATTTACCGATTAACCCAAGTGATTTAGGTCGTTCTTATCAGGAAGTAATCAGGGTAAATTCTCAGTCTGGCAAAGGTGGAATTGCGTATTCATTAGAACGTGATTATGGCTTGTGCTTACCACGCTGGTTACAGATAGCCTTTAGTGCTGTCGTTCAAAACCATGCTGAAGTCAGTGGTGGCGAAGTTTCATCCCAAGCAATCTGGGAGTTATTCCACCAAGTATATATTGATCAATCTTCATCAAACCAGCCACTCGTTAGGCTAGGTGCTTTTGAACATAAGCGCACGACTCACGACAGCATTCAGGCTCAACTAATTTTAGAAAACGAAACTATTCGAGTGTTCGGAGAAGGTCATGGTGTGATTGATGCCTTTGCTCAAGCAATAAAAAAACACTACGGCGCACTCATTGATATTCAAGAATACAATGAGCACGCATTGCAGGAAGGAAGTGATGCCGAGGCGGTATCGTATGTTCAAGTAAGCATAAACAATCAGCGCTACTACGGTGTCGCTATCCATGAAGACACAGCAACCGCCTCACTAAATGCTATTTTAAGTGCTGCAAACCAATTTCTACTTGAATTTCAGCAGAAGCCTGAAAGTCAATTCAGTATGAAATCTGCTTAGAAAATTGAAAGCTACTGACTGAAGTTGAATAGACATCAGTCAGTAGCTTTCCCCTAAACTCAGTTTAATATATTTTCTCCTAAGCCCATTATCAAACCTCAAAACAATCTTTTAAACATACACGGTGTTTCCTCACTCCTTGCATATTTCCTGCACTTTTACTCAGTAAGGTAATCAAACAATCAAAAAGCGGTTGAGTTCTTAAAAAATTGTAGAGGTGTTTATGAATAAATTTATATTGTCGTTTTTGGTAATGACTATCACTGTCATATTAAGTGCTTGTAGCTCTAGTGAGCAGAAATCTGAAGACGAAATATCACCTGAAACACCGATAGCCCAAGAAGAAAGTGGTGACATTTCAGCGACAGTTTGCACCTCTGGCACAGACCTAAGCTTGATACCAGAAAACTACCTGATCGCTTTAGAAAAATATGCACTTACAAATAGCGAATACTCTGTTTACGTGTGTACAGAAGATGCTAACAATGATGGCGAAGCTGACTATATGGTCATTGAAAGCACTAACCTGCCAGAACATGAATCAGTTTATTTTGATGAGTCAAACCATCATCATAAAGACTTCGACTTCACCACAAATCAGCACAAATATGATTCAGTCTATAATGGGACACAACGTTTAGGCTCTGCAGGCAACAACAAAATTGAAGCACAAAGCATTATTATGAAGATGCCTATCAATCCAACATCAGCCAATACTAAAACAGCAACTTCATTTGCAACCATCGGTCTGGCCTTGAATGGTGTGTCATTTTTTAATGAAAATGCCGCCCCGGGCGATGAAATTACAGAAGAGCTATTTACCTTTGATCAATGCTCTGGGCATCCTCAGCAGCAGGGTGTTTATCATTACCATGTTGACCCTGTTTGTTTGATTCGTGATTTAGGCGGAAATGTGAACTCTGAAACGATTACCGTCGACAATAAAACCTACCAATGGCTCGAAGATGATGGTTCTAACGGCAGCCTTTTACTTGGTTTTTTAAAAGATGGCTTTCCTGTATACGGTCCAGTTGGAAATGATGAAAAAGACTGTAGTGGGATTAATATTGATACATCAACAATTGACCAATATAACGGGCACAGTCATTGTACAGCTGAGTTCGATAGCGCTATCTATCACTATCATGTCAAAACAGCTGAATTAGGTGGTACTGGCAGCCCTGTTTTTTGGATTACCAATGAATATTTTTATGGTATTCCAGGTATTATTCAGCAATAAAAAAAACCTAAAAATCACCCATAAAAAAGGCACTCCTTAAAGTGCCTCTTCCAAGTGTAATCTTTACCACTTAGTACTTGTTTTAACTCAAAACAGCTAAGCGCCTTTAGCTTTTAAAGCCTCAAGGTAATCAACAGAACGACGATGTTCGCTCACTAACTCTACAATTGATTTATCCTCCACAGACTTTGCACCTAAGTCTCGTCCTTCAGCAACAAACATATCTAAAAAGCGGGTAAAAAAATCAGGTGTCATATGCACATACGCTTGATGTAAGACATGGTAGTCATGACTACTATCATCAAGCGGTTTTAGTGATAGAAACCCTTTAATTCGCTCATCACTCCACTGCTCGTCTTCTACTTTTGGCTGACTTGGTCCGCTCACGTAATTCACCTTCAATTAATAAAATTTTCGGCATTATATAACGAAAGTAGCTTCAGGTATTTAAAATTTAAAACCCCCAACTACTTTCTTCACAAATAGGGCTGTAAACACTAATTTCTACCCGGCGATTTTTAGCTCTATTTTCAGCTGTATCATTCGGTGCTAGGGGGTTCGTTTCTGCATGTCCTGCGGCACTAACCCGGTTTACATCTATTTTATTATTTAAAATAAGTTGATGCACAACACTCACCGCTCTGGCGGCTGATAAATCCCAGTTTGAGCGGAACCGGCTTGAGTTCACAGGCAAATTATCGGTGTATCCCGAGACCGTTACTTCGCCTTCACAGTTAGCGAGTACCTCTTCAATTTTTTCAATAATGGGGAACATTGCATCTTTTAATTCTTCACTACCGGAAGGAAAACTTGTTGAATCAGAAAATCGTACAACCACCTTGTCGGCATCATAGCTAACAGTTAAAGAATCAGATGATATTTCAGCAGCCAAAGCGTCAACCAGCGTTTCTGTTAACTGATCAATATTTGGGTCAATCTGTTTAACTTCAACTGGAGGCGCTGGCTCTTCCAACATTTCAACATCGGGTTCATCAAAATCTTCAAATTCTTTCTCTAAATCAGACTGATCATCTTTAGGAAGAGGAGGGATCTCGGGGTGCTCAGCAAAAATGATGCTTCCCCCCGAGTTACTTTGGGCAACACCAAAAGAGGCCGACAAGGCAAAAGCCATCGCTTCATATTTAGCGACATCTGTTTCTGAAAAGCTCAGCAGCAGTATAAAAAAAGTAAGTAACAACGACATCAAGTCAGCGAAGGTGACAATCCAACCAGCTCCTGAATTACTTTTTGGTTTAGGTTTTGGGATTGCTCTCATTTGCCGCTACTCTTCTGCCATTAGTATGTCGCGCTGCTGAGGGGGCAAGTACGTCGCCAACACTTCTGTAATAACTCTGGGGTTTTGGCCTTTTAATATATTCTGAACACTGGTGATAACTAACGACATATTACGATGCTCATCCTGAGCTTTAAGGTTTAGTTTATCAGCTAAAGGGGTCGCAATTACCTGATCAATAAAGGCTCCATAGAATGTCGTCAATAATGCAACAGCCATTGCAGGGCCGACTGACGAAGGGTCTCCCATGTTATTTAACATTTGAACAAGGCCCACCAAGGTTCCAAGCATCCCGAGGCCTGGTGCAGTCTGCGCAATCCCGCGAAAAACTTTTTCAGCTGCTTCATATCGCTCTAATGATTGTTCAAGCTCTTGAATCAGTAACTCTTCAATAAATTCAGAAGGATGACCGTCAATACAAAGTGCGACACCTTTACTCAGAAAAGGCTCTTCAATCTCTGTATTTTCTAAACCAAGAATTCCTTCTTTTCTAACAATATTAGAGAGCTCTTTTACTTGCTGAATAATCACAACCGGGTTTTCAGTACGCTCTAAAAAAACCGTAGAAAAAGCCAATTTGAATGACGAGGCAATAGTAAATAAGCGAAACTTGGTCAATGTTACGGCTATGGTGCCAACAAAAACAATTGCTAAACCAGGAATATTTACAAAATCCATAATGCCGGATTCAAGCAGTATTGCTCCGACAATAATGGCAACCCCGGCAAGGAGACCAATAATGGTTGCTAAATCCATAAATATTTTCTCATTCTTTATTGTCTATCGTATGAATAATAAAAACGTCATTTAAAGTGCTCTTAATGTCTCCATTACTTCTGTAGTTTGAGGTTTAACCCCTCTCCAGATATCAAATGCCTCAGCGGCTTGCTCCACGAGCATCCCTAAACCATCTATTGTTTTTGAAGCACCATGCTGCTTCGCCCACCCATTAAACACGGTCGCATCTTTGCTGTACATCATGTCATAGGTCACTGTTTCTGGTTTGATAACCTTTACTGGTAACGGCGGTAAATTTCCAGACAAGCTTGCAGATGTGCCATTAATCACCAAATCATAGGCGTCATTCACTGCCTCAAAGGCGCTACTTCTTATATTTCCCAAGTGTTTGAAGATTGAAACAAGTTCATCTGCTTTGCTCAAAGTCCGATTACATACCACGACACATTCAGGCATTTCTTTTAGTATAGGCTGTAATACGCCTCTTACCGCACCGCCAGCGCCAACTATTAGTATTTTTTTATTTTTCAGCACAATTCCATTGTTTTTCAGGTCGCTAACCAGACCAACACCATCAGTATTATCACCACATAATTTATTATTCTTACCTAAATAAAGCGTATTTACGGCACCCGCTAACTCAGCTCGCTCAGTTCTTTCTTGGCATAGGGACCATGCCTGTTCCTTAAAAGGTACCGTAATATTAAGACCTTTTTGATTTTTTTGTGCAAAAAAAGTATTCACAGACTCACTAAAAGCGTCTAATGGAGCTTCAATTTTACCGTAATTTAAGTCCTGATTTGTTTGCTGTGCAAACATTGCGTGAATCATTGGAGACTTACTATGTCCAACAGGATTCCCTACGACTGCATAATAATCCATAAGCTTAAATACCCGCTTCTAATAACCAATCTTGATGTGGTAAGAATTTTTCTGTAAGTTCAGCTTCTTTGGAGCCGGCTTCAATTTTCCTGTCATAATCCCAACGAACCAAGGGTGGCATTGACATTAGAATTGACTCAGTTCGACCGCCAGACTGCAAACCAAACAAAGTACCACGATCAAAAACCAAATTAAATTCAACATACCGTCCACGACGATAAAGCTGAAAATCACGCTCTCTCTCTCCGTAGGGAAATTCTTTTCGTTTATTAACAATCGGTATATAAGCTTCAAGGTAGCTATTGCCAACCGACTGCATAAAGTGGAAACTTTTATCAAAACCCAAGGTATTCAGGTCATCAAAAAATAGCCCCCCAATACCACGTGCCTCATTCCGGTGCTTCAAATAAAAGTAATCATCACACCATTTTTTATATTGCGCATACACTGTATCGCCAAAAGGAGCGCAGGCTTTAGCCGCAATTTGATGCCAATGCTGACAATCTTCCCGAAAACCATAATAAGGAGTGAGATCATATCCTCCCCCGAACCACCAAATTGGTTCCGCCCCTTCTTTTTCGGCAATAAAAAAGCGTACATTCGCATGTGAAGTCGGCACATAAGGGTTTGAAGGGTGCATGACTAATGATACCCCCATCGCCTGAAAGCGACGTCCCGCCAACTCAGGGCGAGCACTCGTTGCAGAGGGAGGTAATTTATCGCCATACACATGGGAAAAGTTTACACCTCCTTTTTCAAATACATCGCCATTCGTAATAACACGAGTTCGACCACCACCACCCTGTTCCCGCTTCCAACTATCTTCTTGAAATTTTGCCATACCATCTGACGCTTCAAGCCCTTCGCAAATTGAGTCCTGCAAACCTAACAGGTAGTTTTTGACTTGCTCTAACATAAAATTCTCTCTGGTTAACTACGCACAGTTTTTGCTGTTTGAAGGTCTCTGATAATGGAGGGCCGCGAAAAACCACCTAATGAGGCGGGTAAAATATAATCCAAGCGATTTGAGAAATACTGATGAACCTTGAGCAATGACCTTGCAGGTTCTAAACCTGCAGGGTTAGCTGAACTTGATACAATGGGATGACCTAAAATATGAGTCAAATCAGCTAAAACTACATGGTCAACTACTCTGACCGCAGCAGTTGAATGCTCACCTTTTACACTTTTAGGAACTTGGTTGTCAGCATCAGGGACCAACCAGGTACTTGGGTGGGTTTGCTTAGCAAGAAAACGGGACTGCAATGCCTGAGGCAACGCGCTTAGAAGTGGTTCAAAATGCTGTGGATTGCCAGATATTAGAATCAAACCTTTGGAAGCTGGCCGACGCTTAAGCCTTAATATTGTAGCTATAGCATCAGGATTAAATGGGTCACACGCGAGCCCCCAAACAGACTCAGAGGGGTGTGCAATGACGCCGCCTTGACGTATAACGTGCGCGGCAAAGCGTATTTTCCAAGCATATTGTTTGGCGGTAAACCCTAAAACAGCAGACAAATTAAAGACCCAGCGATAAGTAGTTTCGAAGTACTAAATTCAGGTACTAAGCTGGCGAGTGTACTGCTTTCACACGCTGATAGCCACCAGGAACAGAGCAAAGTTCGCCCTTTAGTTCAAGTGCAATTAAAAGATGGGTCAGTTGTCCGACGTCTAAATTTGTATGATGAGCAAGCAGGTCAAATGAAATCCGCTGAAAATCAACATAACTCATTACCAAACGCTCTGAACTTGAAAGGTGCTCGAAAGTCTCCAAAGCTTCGTTGGCACGACTTTTATTTGATTCAGAACTTTCTTGCACACCAATATCGTGCACCCAGTCATCCAGAATATCATCTGCAGTCTCTATTAAGCGCGCCCCTTGCTTAATCAATGCATGACAACCCCTAGACACAGGATTATCAACCGACCCGGGAATAGCAAATACATCCCGATTTTGCTCTACAGCATAGTTCGCAGTAATTAGTGAGCCACTTTTTAAACTTGCTTCAACGACCAGCACCCCTTGAGACAAACCGGAAATAATACGATTCCTTCTTGGAAAATTCGCAGGAATCGGCTTTGCACCTAAATTCATCTCAGAAACGATTACACCCGTTTCTGAAATTTCATCAGCTAACTTTAAATGCTGCTTCGGGTAAATAACGTCCAACCCAGTCCCTAAGACGGCGCAAGTCGACCCTTGCGCATATAAAGCACCTTGATGGGAAGCGGCATCAACCCCAAGAGCCAAACCGCTATAAACACAAAACCCTGCCAAGGCAAAATCCCTTGCAAAGGTGAAGGCATGCTGTGCACCAGCGATACTTGCATTACGACTGCCTACCATTGCAATTGCAGGCTGTTCAAAAGCACTTAAACGGCCTTTGGCATAAATAACAGGTGGGGGGCAATAAATCTCTTTCAAACGAGAAGGGTAATTTTCATCCTCAATACTTAATAGATGCTGACGACCAAATGAAGCCCACTCCATTGCACGTTGAATTTCAGTAGAATAGGTCTGAGATTCTGGCGCACAGGCTAAATCACATATCGCTTGGCTAATCGTCGCTTTCAAACCCAACTCATTTAGCAAAGCATAGCCAGCATTTAAAATATGATCAACACTGCCCAGCTCTCGATGTAAATGATGAAATGTTTTGAGGCCTAAACCCCTAATTGCAGATAATTGAAGAATAGATAAACAAGCAGAAGAAATCGGCATTTAGATCATCCTTGACCAAAAAAAAGAGGCGCTTATTATTTCAAATAAGCGCCCCTCTTGCCATGTTTATTAATTTAATAAATCAAGTTTATGGTGTTCGCACCTCATCCATTACAGCCAATGGTCGTGTTGCCCTTAATATCAAACCATAGCTTACTTTTTCAAACACTCTAAATACCATTAAAAGACCGGCTCGCTCTGATGGTAATTCAATTTTCTCTTTTGTATATGGATCACGAACCAAGCCGCCATTTTTATATATGGCAAGGATATTACCTTCCACAATACCTTCTCTTTCACCTCGGTTAATAACGACTACATTGTATTGACCAATATTACCCACCCCGGAATTTACAGAGATCATTTGACCTGTAATGTTAGTATCAGGTTTGCTTGGAGAAAAAGTAGAGTTAATCACGCGATCTTCAGTCGGCAATAAACGATCCCCTTGACGAAGCTCTTCATTTGAACGAATTACAGTTAAAGTGACGACCTCATTATTAATATCGCCCACTTTTGCTGTCGCAATTGATTTTGCTTCAAGACCTAAAAATTCTTCTGTCACAGGATCTACATATGTTTTGCTTGACCGATAAACTGCCATATTTTCTTCACCCATAACGTCACCACGAGCAAAGATAGTGTCACCGGCACCAGTAATAAGATGTTGTTCACGACCAATTAATATATAAGGTGCGGCATCCAGTACATCAGGGTCAACAATACGATTTGATGACAAAAAGCTGGATATCGCATCGAGCGGTATAGTTGGAATAGCCGTTGAAATAGGCGTCGATTTGATTTGAGGGCTAAGTTTAACCACTCCATTATCAGGGCCTTCTTTAACAATCGTAATACGAGGCTGGCCATCTATGTATACTAAGCCTAAAATATCGCCAGGATAAATTAAGTGCGGATTAGTTACCTGAGGGTTCGCATGCCATATTTCAGGCCACAACCAAGGGGACTTCAAAAACTTTTGGGAAATATCCCATAAAGTATCACCTTTTACTACGGTATATTTGTCTGGATGCCCCGCCGCAAGCTCGGGAGAAGCCATTAAAAGCTGGCTAGAAGCCAGATACAAGATAGAACAGATAAAAAAGAGCTTTCGAATCATGAGATGCCTACATTAAAATACGCGTTCAAATACTTACTATTAACCATTCACTATAGATGAAGACTTAAGAATTTGTACTAAATTTACTTTCTATTAGATAATAGTAGCAGTGATATCGAGACACGCACCACAATTTCATCCACCTTTCTTTAAAGAGTTGAGTTAAACGACATATGTCGATACTAGAAATATTAGAATACCCTGACCCACGGCTACGCAAAATTGCAAAGCCGGTAGACAAAATAGACAATAAAATCCAAAAACTTTTGGATGATATGTTCGAAACTATGTACGACGCTCCCGGTATTGGATTAGCGGCTACGCAAGTAGATGTACATTTACAAATTATCGTCATGGATATTTCTGAAGATAAAGATGAGCCCCTTGTTTTTATTAACCCTGAAATTACTGTTTTAGACGGCGATGCTGAAAAAATGCAGGAAGGCTGCTTGTCAGTACCTGGTTTTTATGAAGATATTAGCCGAATTGAGCATGTACTGATCAAGGCACTCAATAAGTCAGGAGAACCTTTTGAAATGGAAACCAGCGGACTGTTAGCCGTCTGTATTCAGCATGAAATGGATCATCTGGACGGAAAACTTTTTGTTGACTACTTAAGTCGCTTAAAACGAAATAGAATTAAGAAAAAGCTAGAAAAGATACATAAAAGCCAAGGTTAAAGACAGTCTAACCCGTGCTCATTCTGAAACAATCATCTAAGCCAAAAATGGATTAACATTGAATATTATTTTTGCAGGTACCCCTGAGTTTGCAGCCAACAGCCTTGAAGCAATTATTAAACAAGGCCATCGCGTTATTGCAGTTTATACGCAGCCTGACCGCCGTGCAGGCAGAGGAAAGAAAATACTAAAAAGCCCTGTAAAAATTACCGCTGAAGCGCATGATATTCCCATTTACCAGCCGGAAAAACTAACCGAAGAATCCGCCCAAAAAGAGTTAGCTGATTTAGCACCCGACTTGATGATTGTTGCCGCTTACGGCTTGCTTTTGCCAACCGCCGTCTTAGAGACTCCCTCTCTGGGATGTATCAATATTCACGCATCTTTACTACCTCGCTGGCGAGGTGCTGCACCAATCCAACGAGCAATTCAAGCAGGTGATACCGAAACAGGCATAACCATCATGCAAATGGATAAAGGTCTCGATACTGGCAACATGCTTCTGAAAGTATCAACACCGATTACCAAGGAAGATACTGGCGGTTCACTCCATGATCGCCTTTCAGAACTGGGAACCGATGCAATTTTAAGTTACTTGGACCATATCAGAGATCAATCTCCTAAGTCAGGAGAAATACAAGATAATGACCAAGCAAGTTATGCCCATAAGCTTAGCAAGCAAGAAGCGGCCATTAACTGGGAAGATGATGCACATCAGATATGCCTTACCATTAGAGCATTCAACCCGTGGCCAGTAGCGTTCCTAACTTTAAAAAATGAACGCATACGAATATTTGAAGCCGAAGAAATTAATGCCCAAGATGACAATAAACCAGGTACGGTCATTGAAAAAAATAAAAATGGGATTATCATTCGCTGCGGTAAAAATGCCATTCGTATTCTTAAGTTACAATTACCTGGAGCCAAGGCCATCACTTCTCTCGCATTTTTTAATGGTGGAAAAGATATTCTGAATGTCGGCAACAACGTGGGAGAACCCCTTGAGTAAGCCTAACGGGGCGCCAACAACTAACATACGTGCGATTGCCTGCCAAATTGTTCACGATGTAATGACTCAACAGCACTCACTAAACACATTACTTCCGATAGCAAGTGAGCAGGTTGCAGAAAAGGACAAAGCATTACTTCAGGAGCTGGTCTTTGGAACCTGCCGTTGGTATTTTCATTTAGAGGCGCAACATAATCAATTTCTCAAAAAGCCACTTCATCAAAATGACAAAATTGCAGAAGCACTAATTAAAGTAGGTGCTTACCAACTCCAGTACACTCGAATTCCAAGCCATGCGGCATTAAATGAAACCGTTGCTGCAGCGGAAAAATTAGGTATAAGAAATTTGAAAGGCCTAGTTAATGCTGTATTGCGCAAGATTCTATCTATTGAAAAAACCGCCCCCTTGGAGGCGGCGATTGCCAGCCATCCATTATGGATACGCGAGAAATTAAAATATAATTGGCCAAATCAATGGAACAGCATCCTCCAGCAGAATAATCAGCACCCTCCTATGACATTGCGCGTTAATCAACAACATACAAGCAGGGATGATTATCTTGAAAAACTCATATCTGCTGAGATCGACGCGAGACCAACACCATTTTCAAGCAAAGGCATTTCACTTACCAAGCCTTGTAATGTAGCATTTCTTCCAAATTTCTCAGAAGGTGACGTTAGCGTTCAAGATGAAGCCGCTCAATTATGCTGCAGCTTGTTGGATCTAAAACCTAAACTAAAAGTGCTCGATGCTTGCGCTGCGCCTGGCGGAAAAACCTGTGCAATGCTAGAGACAGAACCTAGCCTTAACATGCTCGCCCTCGACGTAGACTCAAAACGCAGCATACTTATTGGAGAGAACCTTGAACGACTCAAACTATCAGCTAATATTCAAACAGCACAAGCTGAGTTGATTGATACTTGGTGGGACGGAGATCAATTTGACCGAATTCTATTAGACGCGCCTTGTAGTGCTACGGGAGTTATTCGTCGTCATCCTGACATCAAGCTACTTCGAAAGGAGGGTGATATCAAAAATTTGGCCGCTCTACAGTTAAAATTACTCTCATCACTATGGCCAACGCTAAAACAAGGTGGCAAACTTCTCTACGCGACATGTTCCATCTTTTCGCAAGAAAACAATCGTATTATCGAACGTTTTCTTAAAAGTGAACCAACAGCAAAACTGAACACAATTGAAGCCGATTGGGGAACTGATACAGGATTTGGCCGACAACTGTTCCCTCAGCAAAATGGGCATGACGGGTTCTTTTATGCAAGCCTTACAAAAACGGACCTTAACAATTGTTAGTTTTGAGTACAGTATTTATAACTAAAATCAGGTCGACTAAACCTTAAATTACTTTTTAAATAACAACATTATGAAAATTATCATTATTGGTGCAGGTCAGGTGGGTGGTGCACTCGCTGAAAATCTCGCAAACGAAGAAAACGACATTACAGTTATTGACCATGATGGCGCTCGCCTCAGAGAACTTCAAGACCACTTGGATATTCGTACCGTGCACGGACAAGGTGCTCACCCCAATATTCTCGAACAGGCCGGAGCTGAAGATGCCGACATGCTCATTGCTGTAGCAAATAGTGATGAAGTCAATATGGCCGCCTGCCAGGTTGCCTACACCCTATTTAAGACACCCACAAAAATCTGCCGGGTTCGCGCAACCCCTTATCTTGCCAAAAAAGAACTCTTTACCAATAAAGCTTTTCCAATTGACGTATTAATCAGTCCAGAACAAGTCGTCACTAAACATATTACTCGCCTATTAGAATATCCCGGAGCACTACAAGCCCTTGATTTTGCTAATGGAAAAGCTCGCCTAGTAGCAATTAAAGCCTGCGAAGGCGGCCCTCTGATTGGACATGATTTGTCTTTTCTACGCCAGCATATGCCGAATATCGATACACGCGTTGCCGCTATTTTTCGCCAGGGGCAACCAATAATCCCTTCAGGTAAAACAGTAATCGAAGTGGATGATGAAGTCTTCTTCATTGCGGCAACAGATCATATACGCGCCGTTATGAGCGAACTACAACCCTTAGAAAAAAAATATCGTCGCATTATTATTGCTGGTGGCGGAAACATTGGCTTTCGTCTGGCAAAACAGCTTGAACGCCACTATCAAGTTAAAATTATAGAAACCTATCATGAACGATGCGTTGCACTATCAGAGTCTCTCGAGAAAACCATTGTTCTACACGGAAATGCCGCTGGCAAGGATCTGTTACTAGAAGAAAATATAGAAGACACCGACGTTTTTATTGCCGTCACAAATGATGACGAAGCAAATATTATGGCTTCGATGCTGGCAAAACGAATAGGTGCTCGTAAAGTCGTTGCGCTTATTAGTAACCCTGATTATGTTGACCTGATTCAAGGGGGAGAAATTGATATTGCCGTTTCACCTCAGCAAACAACCATTGGCAGCTTATTAACACATATTCGTAAAGGCGATGTCGTTAATGTGCACTCTCTGAGACGAGGCGCAGCAGAATCCATTGAAGCCGTTGCTCATGGGGACGAACATTCTTCAAAAGTTGTAGGCAAACGTTTAGATGAGATAAAACTACCGTCAGGCACAACCATCGGTGCCATTGTCAGAAAGCAAGAAGTTCTGATCGCCCATGACCATATTCGCATTGAGGCTGACGACCACGTTATTCTCTTTTTAATTGATAAACAAAAAGTGCGTGAAGTCGAAAAACTATTCCAAGTCGGCTTATCATTTTTCTAATGCGCTCTCTAATTAATATATTAATGCACGATTCTCCGCATATAAAGGAACAGATTTAATGCGTTTTTCAACCGTATGCCGAATTCTTGGCATTCTGCTAATGTTATTCAGTTTGAGCATGCTGCCACCCATTGTGGTATCACTCATCTACGATGACCATCAAATGAATGCATTTTTACATGCATTCATCATCACTTTAGGAGCAGGCATTATCGTATGGCTACCTGTTCGGAACCTCAGAAAAGAATTGCGCGTTCGGGATGGTTTTGTTGTTACGGTACTTTTCTGGCTAGTACTGAGTATTAGCGGGTCTGTGCCCTTATTCCTTTCAGATGCACTAGACCTACAATATGTAGATGCTTACTTTGAATCGCTTTCAGGCTTAACAACAACCGGCGCGACCGTTATTACAGGTCTTGATGATCTGCCAAAATCCATACTTTGGTACCGGCAACAACTCCAATGGTTAGGGGGTATGGGTTTGATCGTACTTGCAGTTGCTATTCTTCCAATGTTAGGCATTGGTGGCATGCAGCTTTATCGGGCAGAAACTCCCGGCCCGGTTAAAGACAGTAAACTCACACCGCGCATTACCGAAACCGCCAAAGCGTTATGGTACATTTATCTTGGTTTAACGACCGCTTGCGCCCTTGCTTACTGGGCTGCGGGCATGTCTCTTTTTGATGCGATTTGCCACAGTTTCTCAACCATCGCTATTGGGGGGTACTCCACTCATGATGCGAGTATTGGCTACTTTGACAACCACCTTATTGAGTTAATCGCGATTTTCTTTATGTTCGTTGCAGGTATTAATTTTGCTCTTCATTTTACCGCTTGGCGAAGTAATAACTGGGTTACATATGTCCGAGACCCCGAGTTTCGTTTTTACGCATCATTAATGGGCCTCGTTGGGCTTATCACTATAACTGTTTTATATGCGACGAATACTTACGAGCTTACAGACTCAATTATAAAAGGACTCTTCGAGGTCGTTTCTATTGCAACAACAACAGGCTTTGCCACTGCTGATTTTGCCCATTGGCCATTCGTATTGCCATTTCTACTTTTTTTAGTCGCGTTTGTTGGTGGTTGCGCGGGCTCAACAGGAGGTGGAATGAAAGCTATTCGAGTGCTGCTCATATACAAGCAAGGCCTCAGAGAAATTAAACGCTTAATCCACCCAAATGCCATTATTCCAGTCAAGCTAGGAAAAAAACCTGTTCCAGACCGTGTACTTGAAGCAGTATGGGGGTTCTTTTCTGTCTACTTATTTGTATTTGTTATTCTGTTATTGCTGCTGCTTGCAACCGGTCTGGACCAAGTCACCGCGTGGTCTGCAGTAGGAGCGAGCATCAACAATCTTGGCCCTGGTTTAGGCGATGTTTCAATTCATTACGGGGATATTCCAAATACCGCAAAATGGATACTTTGCTTTGCAATGTTAATGGGCCGACTTGAAATTTTCACGCTATTGATTTTATTTACGCCAGCCTTTTGGAAAAACTAAGTTCTTTCTCTTTATGTTTAGGGTGTGATTGATCATATGGCACACCCTGAATATAAAGTATGAGAATACTACGCTGTAAAACGCTTAATACTTTTCATTAAGCCCCCTCTTAAATTCGCAATTTCTTCTCTGGCTTTTTGATATGCCTGCTCTGCAACAGTATTTGAAATACTTTCGTCATGCTTCACTTCAACAAGCTTCATTTCGTTTTCTTTTTGCTGACGCTCTTCTTTTAAATACAAATCACCACATGCCATCATTGCTAGGCGTGACTCCGACTTGGGCTTCAAGCCATACCACTCGCAGATTTTATTTACGGATAGCTTAAATGCTTTTTCAGGCCCATGAACCCCTACAGAGATGGTTGTTCGTTTAATTTCCTCCTCCCATGGGACATTAATTCTTAATTCAAAAACATCAGAAGGGGAGCGACCTTTACGCTTCACTAAAATTCGCCTTAAACCACGTATACGACCATTAGATCTAACATGATACTCAGGCAATAAAGCTTGCTGCTGACAGTATGACTTTTGCGCCTTTTCAAACCGAGCATCTATCTCTTTTGCTTTGGTATGCGCTGCTTTACGGCTACGTTTGATACGAACATATTCCTGGTGCTCTTCACCACCCCATGCTCTAAAAACTCGAAAATACGACAACTCTCCGTATTTGTGATCGTATATTGCCATGCAATTATTCTCCTTGTGGGATATTCCCTACCACTATTATTTAATTACAGCATTGATTCCTTTAAAATTAGCCCCAATTCTTTCCTGAAACTATGACTACTGCGAAAATATAGCGCAAAAAGCTTGTCCGCAGCAGATTTAACTATTCTCGAATAGAATCCTAGATATGTATAGCACAAAACTCAAAACATGGGACTTACATTTATGAAATACAGTATATATCTTTCTGGTGAAATACACTCTGATTGGCGTGAACGTATAATTTCTGGTCTAAAAGAAAATGGGGTGGAAGCAAATATCTACTCTCCAATCACTAATCATGAAGCAAGTGATGAGGTCGGCGTTAAAATTTTAGGGGCAGAAGAGAACAATTTTTGGAAGGACCATAAAGCAGCAAAGATAAACGCGCTACGCACGATGAGTCTAATTAAAAAGGCCGATATTGTCGTCGTTCGCTTTGGCGAAAAATACAAACAATGGAATGCAGCTTTTGATGCCGGAATTGCTATCGGTCAAGGCAAACCTATTATAGTCATGCATGCACCTGAATTAACCCACCCTCTGAAAGAAATTGACGGAGCAGCAATGGCAGTGACCGAAACCCCTGAACAAGTGGTTGAAATTTTGAAGTACATCAATGAATAGACTCCCCCTTCAAAGATTAATTTAAGGTATAATGCCGCACTTTTAAAATAACATTTGGTGGTATGGCCGTGTCTAACGAGAACTGCTCTAATAAAAATGAGCCTGACGTTAAAACCTTTCAAGGGCTGATTCTTGCCCTTCAGAACTTTTGGGCAAGCAAGGGCTGCGTTGTTCTTCAACCTTTAGATATGGAAGTGGGTGCGGGAACCTTTCACCCTGCCACATTTCTTCGGTCAATTGGGCCAGAAACCTGGAATGCGGCTTACGTTCAACCTAGCCGCCGTCCAACGGATGGACGTTATGGTGAAAACCCAAACCGTTTACAGCACTATTATCAGTTTCAGGTAGTTTTAAAACCTTCTCCTCCAAATATTCAAGATCTGTACCTTGAATCATTAACAGCAATGGGCGTCGACACAAACGTACATGATGTACGTTTTGTAGAAGATAACTGGGAATCCCCCTCATTAGGCGCCTGGGGCTTAGGTTGGGAAATCTGGCTAAATGGCATGGAAGTCACTCAATTCACCTACTTCCAACAAGTTGGCGGATTAGAGTGCTACCCGGTTACGGGTGAAATAACCTACGGTTTAGAGCGAATCGCAATGTACCTTCAAGGCGTCGATAGCGTCTACGACCTAATTTGGGCCCATGGTCCTGATGGGGATATTACCTATGGCGATGTATTCCACCAAAACGAAGTTGAAATGTCGACCTACAACTTTGAACACGCCAACACAGAAACGCTCTTCACTAATTTTGATAATTATGAAGCCGAGAGTCAGCGAATGATTGACCAAGGTCTCCCATTACCTGCTTATGAGTTAGTTTTAAAAGCCTCTCACACATTTAATATGCTGGATGCGAGACATGCTATCTCTGTCACCGAGCGTCAACGATTTATTTTACGCGTAAGAACGCTCGCGCGAGCTGTCGCACAAAGTTATTTTGATAGCCGAAAAGACTTAGGCTTCCCCCTCGCTCCCGAAGCACTTCGAAATGAAGTTCTCGCTAAGTTCGAAGCAAGCAGTTCTAGCAATTCAGACAAGGGAGGCAAATAATATGTCATCTACACAAGATTTTTTGGTTGAAATCGGCACAGAAGAATTACCTCCCAAGTCGCTTAAGAAACTTTCCGATGCATTCTCCAATGGCATTGAAAACGGGCTAAAAGAAGCTGGTTTGAGCTATGAGGAAGCAAAATCATTTGCAAGTCCTCGCCGCTTAGCGCTTCGAATCAAAGGGTTAGAGACCAAGCAAGCAGATAAAACAGTAGAGAAAAAAGGCCCCTCAAAAAAAGCGGCTTTTGATGCAGAAGGCAAGCCTTCGCGCGCCCTACTTGGCTTTGCTAAGTCTTTAAAGATTGAACCTGAACAACTTGAAGAGCAAGAAACGCCTAAAGGAACCTGGCTAGTTTATCGCAGTTCTGAGCCAGGTAAAGATACCCTTTCTCTGTTAAATTCGATTGTTGACCAATCACTCAGCAAGCTGCCAATTTCAAAACGCATGCGCTGGGGAGCTCAAAAGGTTGAGTTTGTTCGCCCCCTTCAATGGGTATTAATGATCTTTGGCGGAGAAATCGTACCGGGTAAAATTTTAAATATCCAAAATGGTAATACGACTCGCGGGCATCGCTTCCATAGCGAAGGAGAGCTTCAAATAAGCAACGCTGATGACTATGAGAACGTATTGCTAGAGCAAGGAAAAGTCATTGCTGATTACGCTTTAAGAAAAGAAAGAATTCGTATAGGCGTACAAAATATAGCAGAAAAAGAAGGGGGTATCGCCGTTATTGATGAAGACTTGCTTGATGAAGTAACCTCTTTAAATGAGTGGCCCGTTCCTTTGCTTGGTCGCTTTGAAGAACGCTTCCTTGAGGTTCCTACAGAAGCATTAATCTCATCAATGAAAGAGCATCAGAAATACTTTCATGCCTTAGATAAGAATGACTGCATGATGCCAAACTTCATCACTGTTGCGAATATTGAGAGCACCGACCCCACTCAAGTCATTCAAGGAAATGAACGAGTTATTCGGCCTCGACTTTCAGATGCCGCATTCTTTTTTGAAACAGACAAGAAGTCCAGCCTTGAAGCAAGACGAGAGCAGCTCAAAAAAATCATCTTTCAAAAAGATTTAGGTACCGTATTTGATAAAACAGAACGTGTTTCGAAACTTGCAGCAAAGATCAGTCAGCAAATTGGTGGTGACGCTAGTGAAGCAGAACGTGCGGGCAAACTAGCGAAGTCTGACCTTGTTACTGAAATGGTACTTGAGTTCACTGATTTACAAGGCATTATGGGTAGCCACTACGCTCGCTTTGATGGTGAGACGGAAGAGATTGCCTTGGCATTAAATGAACAATATATGCCTAAATTTGCAGGTGACAACTTACCAGATACAAAAACAGGACAGGCATTATCCATTGCTGAAAAACTGGACTCATTAGTGGGTTTATTTGGCATTAACCAACCGCCTACAGGAACAAAAGACCCTTTTGCTCTACGCCGTGCAGCTTTAGGTATTTTGAGGATTATTGTTGAAAAGCAACTCAACCTTGATCTGAGCGAAATAATATCCTGGTCTATTGAGCAGTATCACGGACTTAAAAGTGACAATATTGAACAAGAGCTAGTCACTTACATGCTTGAGCGCTTCCGTGCCTGGTATGAAGATGAAAATATTTCTGCTGAAGTATTCTTATCTGTTTGTGCTCGCCGCCCTACCCGCCCAGTAGATTTCGACAAACGGGTTAAGGCCGTAAGCGCCTTTCACGCACTTGAGGAAGCACAGGCATTATCCGCTGCAAATAAGCGTGTTTCTAATATTCTTGCCAAACAGGATTCTGATCTAAGTGGTAAGCAAGTTAACGCCACACTGCTTGTTGATGCGGCTGAAATTGAACTAGCAAAACAACTGGATGTACTTTCTGAGAAAGTTTCGCCGTTATTTGACAGTAGTAACTATGAAAGTGCTCTTACGTCATTAGCAACACTCCAAAAGCCTGTAGACCAGTTCTTTGATGATGTGATGGTGATGGTCGATGATGAGGCAGTTAAAATGAACCGCCTGATTCTGTTGAATCAGCTTAGAGACCTATTCTTGAAAGTTGCCGACATTTCATTGCTTTCAAAGTAATGAAACTCTCATTCATAGAGAGCTCTGAGAGCTCTCTATGAACACCCCTACATTAAGCCCACTTCTCGGTAATACCGAACAGCTCCCGAATGTAAAGGTGCTGACAAGCCATCACTGACCATTTGTTTTTTCCGTAAATTATGAAACGCTGGGTGAAGCTTTTTAAATTGTAAAAAATTCTCGAAGACGACTTTTGTTAATTGATAAACAACTTCGTCAGGAGTTTCCCTAGACGCTACAAAAGTTGCTCCCACACCAAAAGTACTTATTTCACGATCATTACCCCGATACATTCCAGCCGGTATCGTCGCTGCACGATAATAAGCATTCTCATCAATCATTTTATCCACGAATTTACCTGACACATCCAGTAGAATACTTTCACAGTCGGTTGTTGCTTCTTTGATTGATGTACTAGGGTGCCCAACCATAAAAACCAATGCATCAAATTCATTGTTGCAAAGAGCCTTAGCCTGATCTGAAGATTTAACTTCAGAAACATGAGAAAACATACTTCGTGTCCACCCCATCGTTTTCATTAGAACCTCCATGGTAGCACGATGACCAGACCCAAGATTCCCAAGATTAATTCGCTTACCTTTCAAGTCTTCAAAGCGCTTAATACCTGAGTCTTTTCGAGCTACAACAGTAAAAGGCTCAGAGTAAATAGAGAATACCGAACGAAGATTTTCATCAGCCCCTTCACCCTCAAATTCTCCGCTGCCATTATATGCATGGTATTGCCAATCAGATTGAACAACCCCCATATCAAGATCTTGTTCACGAATTTTCTCTAAGTTATAAACAGAACCTAGCGTGCTTTCAACACCACACCGAATACCGTGTTCAGAACGAAGGCGGTTAATCATACGGCAAATTGCTCCACCAGTAGGGTAATAAACACCCGTTATTCCACCGGTCCCTACGATCATATAATGCTTATCTTTCGCGTGGACCTGAAAAGGCACACTCAAAGTCAATATTGCAAAAAGACACAGCGTGATTATTTTTTCCAGTCTGGGCATCTACTTAACCTTCTTCTTACTTAAAAATATGAAACACTAAAAAAGTGTCTGCGCGGAGTATAATCTTAATGGTATCCACTTAGAAGCGGGATAAACTATCCAGCACACTAAACTGTTTGCAAAACTTCACAAATAAAGTCACATCTACTGCTAAACTTAAATGATAATTAAACAAGTACTAGTATAAATGAACCCCATAATTCGCCCTATTTTTTACTTAATGAATCAGCTGAGTTATCGAAGTAAGTTCGTGCTCTTAGCTTCATTATTTGCAATCCCACTAGTCTTATTTTCTGGGCAGCTTGCCTACACCTTACACCAAGAAGCAAATCAAGCTAAGTTAACTAAAACAGGATTAAATTACCTTCAAAAAGCGACTAGTCTAATCGCAGACCTCGAAACCCTTCGTGATATCTCTGTTATTACTTCATGGCAAAGCGAAATACAACTTAATGAGCAATTTGAAACAGCCAAACTAAATGCTATTCAAAAAATCACTCAAATAAAAACTTATTCTGACTCAGAAAAACATCTGGTATTTTTAACCAAGCTACAAAACGCAATAAGTACTAACGGTCTTATCCGCGGGAATGAATCCGAAGGCATTGATGGTGTTTATGAGCATGCGCATATTTTGATCAGTCAAGCTTATAGCTGGCGAACACGTCTTTCATATGCCTTTGTGTCTCGATCACGAAACAGCGCGAATATTATTGACACCATTAATCTACTCAATGAAAGCGAGGTATATCTACATGCATTAGGACAAGCTAGAACCTTTGGAAGTATGTATTTGGAACAAAAATTCATTGACTCTTACGGCATCTCTGTTTTAGAAAAGACGTACCAAACATTATCTCAACTCATCGACCTTGTTGATGTGAAAGCAGATGAATATAAAGACTTAATTAGCGCACACCCTGAAATAAATTCAGAAAATATTAAACAGTATTTTACTGGCGCTCGTGAACGCCTATATCAGGAACTCATCGAATCATTATCCTTAACTGGAAATTCTTTAGAATATTACAGCGAACTAACTAAAGTATTTGAATTGGTTTACCAACACAACCTGTTACTTTTTGAATTATCTGAAAATTTCCTAGAAAAAGACTATCAAGAAAGCCTTCAACGCTTAACCATTTTTTACACTAGCGTAGGACTAATGATTCTGTTAATTGCTTATGTTTATATTGGCCTTTACAGCACTGTAAATTTAGCCGTTCGGAGTTTAATGCGCTCAGCGCGTAAAGTTGCGGAAGGTAAGTATTCTGAACCAATACGAACACAGACAAGAGATGAACTATCTTCCGTTGCTGCGGCGATGGATACCATGCGCTTAAGTATTCAAGAGCGTGAAGAGAAGCTTGCTTTTATGGGGCAAACAGATGGGCTCACCAAGTTATTTAATCGTCAGTATTTTGATAGCGCTTTAGAGGTTTCACTCGCAAATAGCCTACGCCACCACACACCATTCACCTTAGTAATGATAGATATAGATCACTTCAAATCAATAAATGATACCTATGGACATCAAACAGGCGACGATTGTTTAAAACAGATTTCTGCTTTATTACAACACCAGTATCAGCGTAAAACGGATGTTGTAGCTCGATATGGCGGTGAAGAGTTCATTGCCATTTTATATGGCTCCAACCTTGAAGAAGCAGAAGAACAAACAGAAGCTTTACGTGCAGAAATTGAGTCTTGCCCGGTTCAATCTGGCCAAAATACGATCTATCTCACCGCAAGTTTTGGCTTAGCTGCATTAGTCTCACCAAATATGTGTACGGCTAGTGAGCTAATCGCCTTGGCAGATACTCTACTCTACCAATCAAAACATACTGGCCGAAACCGCTTAAGTTCAGGTTATTTTTCTGACGATAACTCAAAAAGAGCCAATGAATAGCCTAGCTTGCAACGACAGCTCTCGACTTATTAAAATTAACCTGTCGTGATTTTATTTCGCCCACTTCCCTTTGATTTGTAAAGTGCTTTATCAGATTTTTCAACTAACGCAACCCAACGCCCTTCTTCTTCAGACGCAACCCCACCACTCAAAGTCAATACTTCTAGCGGAGAAGCAGCATGAGGTATATTCAAGTTCTCAACTGCCTGCCGCACACGTTCGGCGCATCTAAACGCGCTTTGTTCATTCGCCTCAGGCATTAGTATAAGAATTTCTTCGCCACCATATCGAAACACTCTATCTGATGTTCTAACCGTTTGTTTGATGGTTTTCGCTACAACCCTTAATGCGTCATCACCTGTCTGATGCCCATAGGTATCATTAAAACCTTTAAAAAAGTCAATATCTAACAAAGCAACGGCATAAGTCTTATGATGCCTAATAGCATCCGCTTCAGTGAAGGCTAAATCAACCTCCATAGCTCTTCTATTTCCAATCCTTAAAAGCGGGTCTTCAAGCGATAATAACCTAAGTTGCTCAACGCTACTTTCTAACTCGTCTTGTTTATCGACTAATCCTGCATAAGCATCAACCAAATTTGTTTGTGTCACTAAACCAACTAATAAATCCAGTTCATCCAACACAGGCAGGTGACGTAATTTTCGACTTCTAGATAGCATTAAGGCATCTTTAAACAGGCTATCTTCTGTCACACAGACAGGTTCAGTTGTCATCACTTCCTGCACTTTTCGACTCAAATCACCTTCTCCTGCCAAAACTTCTGCAAATAGAGTCGTCACATCTCGCTCAGTGACGATACCTACAGGTTTTCGCTCTGAAACGACTAAGAGGCACGAACTTCGTGCATCAGCCATTTTAGATACAGCCTCCTTTAAGGTAGTGTCCAAGCTAACAATTAGAGGCTCTTCATTCATCAATTCTTTTACTAACATTCCACTCACCACATAGGTCGATATTTTTTATATTGTAAGCTACCAAACATTGGACATTATTTCGTCCATTATTAGCATTTATTCTTGATAGAGGTCAGTCATTAATTGAATAACAGTGCTAACCTGAATGTATGAACTAAAAAAGCAGAGGAGGTTAACCAACTATGCCTTTAATTAGTGACTCTAACACCAAAAGCCCCTATAAGATCACTCGTTTTATACCGTTACCGTTTTTACGAGCCTTATACGGTCTGGTAGTTGCTATGGGAGCACCTTCAGGCTGGATGCTTGTTCAATGGTTAGCGGGAAGAGACCCTTTTTCCTCAGAGCACATTGATTCACTGCTATATTCGTATATGACCATCACCACCGTTATTATTTTTTCAGCGCTTGGCTATGCTATCGGCCGACGTGAACAAATGATTACCGACCTTGCTTTAACAGATGGTCTGACAGCGCTTTACAATAAAAGGTATTTCAAAAACCGCTTGGATCAAGAGTTTGAACGACACTTGCGAAATGCTACCCCGCTCACCGTTATTCTTCTTGATCTCGATTTTTTCAAGCATGTAAATGATACTTATGGCCATCAAGCCGGCGATGAAGTACTTAAAACAGTTTCATCAACTATCATGGCAAACTGCCGTAAGAATGAAATAGCTGCAAGAGTCGGCGGAGAAGAGATGAGTATTATTGCTTGTGATTGTGATCTAACAGCAGCGACACATCTAGCCGAACGTATTCGCGCAGCAATAGAGAAAAGCACTAGCTATTGGCAAAATGAAGAACTCAAAGTCACCGCATCATTTGGTATAGCTAACGCTTCGCCTTCAACTGAAAATGCATGGCAAATTTATCAGCATGCCGACGAAGCCTTATATAAAGCGAAGCAAACTGGTCGAAATAAAGTTTGTACAAAGTATGACTAATTGTCAGGCTCGCGCTGCTCATTTAACTGCTGTGCCTGTCGTTTAATCACATACTGAATTAATAGCTCTTGATCCGTATCCGAAATATTTACAAAGTTAGCACGAATCAAATGAGTATTCTTATTCACTTCATCCAGATAGTCTTCACAAGCAATCACCGCAGCAATTAATCGAAGATTGACATTGCTTTGATATAAATTCAGTTCAATTTCTACGTGCTGATTAAGCGTTGCAAAATCGGGGCTTGGAAAAGAAATACCGCAAGCGCTCAAATTCACCTGGCAGGCACGCATAGGCTCTGCCTCCACCTCGTCAATACCGGCAAGGCCATGCCCAATTACTAAGTTTATTTTTTGATTGTATAAATCAAGTAAAGTATGTATTTCCGCATTGTATTTTTTCAAACTTGCCAAAGCAATTGCAATCTGTCCGTCCATTTGTGACAGCACACCTTTTAAAGAAGAAGGCTGCGCTTGTACCGCTAACTCTGTCTCATTACTTGATAATAAACGGTACCGAACGCCGATTAAATCACTCACACGAAAATATCGTCTTCTTTCATCTTGCTGCGCAGTCATTTTTTTCCTTTTATAACGTTTAACCTAGAAAATCTCATCAGGATCCAGGTCAAAGAAACTCTCAATAGTTTCAACATTTGTTTCAAAATCGTCTGTATTAGCATCTAGCGCTTTACTTTCTTCCTTTAACTCTTCTTTGACCTGTTTATCAGTTTTCTCTTGCAAAATGATTTCTACTCGACGATTTCGCCTCCGGTTTTCAGGCGTTTCGTTTGGCACCAACGGACGCGTATCAGCAAAGCCTGCCACACTAAATCGGTCCTGCTTGATATAACCGTCATCGAACAAGCCATGCGCAACTTCTAACGCTCTGGCTACAGATAAGTCCCAATTTGAGGGAAACATAAATGTCTTAATAGGAACATCATCGGTATGGCCTTCTACTGCAATATGACCCTCTATCGTTTCAAGCATATCAATTAATTTATCAAGCACCGGTATAAACTCATCTTGCAAGGTTGCTGACCCTGAAGAAAAAGCACCTTTTTCTTGTATTCGAATAACAATTCGACGGCCTTGAGTTTCTATTTCAACCATATCCTTAGCAATTTCTTCTTGCATCTTCTCTGCAATATCTTCAGCTTTCGTTTCAGCCTCTTCCTCCATTTCCATCAGCTTTTGAGCAACAAACTCGCTGATTTGCTCTTTTTTATCCTGGGCACTTTCTGTTGATTCATCACACGCATCAGCAACCGCTTTTTCAATTTCAGCTTCGCAAAGAACATCCAGAGTTTGCTGCGTCGCATCAGTTGTTTGCTGCATGACCATTTGTAAAGGGGTTGGATCAGGTTTTCCGGGTGAAAACTCTTGCGCGATTATACTGGTACCTTTTGGGATATCATTCACATCAACCTGATTCTGAACACCAAAAGCTTCTCGCATTGAACCAGCTAAACGTTTAAATTTGAGCACATCCATTTCTGCAAACGACAGCAACAAAACAAAGAAGCACATCAACAGCGACATTAAGTCGGCAAAGGTTCCCATCCATGCGGGGAGACCGGGGACACAATCGCAATCATGCTCTTCATCTTCATCACTCATTAATATGTTTACCTAAACGCATTTACTAAAATTCATTTTTCTAATTATTTATAGATCTTATTCGTCATCTTTTGGCCGCTGTCCTTCTGGCAAATAGGTACGCAGCATACCTTCAATAACGCGTGGATTTTGGCCAGCTTGAATCGCTAATATTGCATCAATCGCCATTGATTTTATTAAATCTTCTTCCCCCATTCTCAGTGATAATTTATCCGCAAAAGGTATACAAATCATATTCGCCAACATAGCACCATAAAGTGTTGTTAGTAGAGCTACAGCCATTGCTGGCCCAATAGATTTTGGATCATCCATATTCGACAACATTGCCACTAGACCGATCAGCGTACCAATCATCCCCATTGCTGGCCCCAGATCGCCCATCGCTGTCCATACACTGGCACCTGATTTATGCCTAGCAAGTGTCATATTTTTATCTTTTGTTAAAATCGATTTCACGACATCTGCATCATGCCCATCAATTAAAAGCCCGATACCTTTTTCTAAAAAGCTGTTGCTAATTTCCTTACCTTCAAGTGATAGTAGCCCACCTTTACGTGCTGCATCTGCCAACTCAACGACCAATACAATCAAATCTTCTGGCGTATCAAGTTTAAACATAAAGGCTTTGGCTGCAGTTTTTCCTGCGCCTAAAAATTGCCCCAGCGAAAACTTCATCATACAAACTAAAGTAGAGCCTACAATAACAATCAAAACAGAAGGTACATCTGCAAACATCGACAATGACCCACCCAAGGTCATTGCAAAGATAACGATCCCTATACCGCCAATCATTCCAATAAGGGTTGCTAAATCCACAAATGGCTCCTAATACTTTTTATGCACTGCTGCATGGTATGCCCAATCATATTAACTATTCCCCTGAATTAACTTCAGGTAACTTTTGGCTGCTTGAGATAAAAACAAATTGTTTCTGTTCCAAGAATGATTCATCTATCTGTATACTTACGGATATTGTTACTCTCGTTTTACCAAGTACTAACTTTTATTGCCGTGAGAAAAACAAGTTTACAAACAGTGTAGTCGGGATTGATAAAAAATCATGAATTTTTACATGTATTTCCTTTCACTGTTTATCCAATAAACAATAAATAAAAAATACGCTGCCGCAGAGACCCTCATGCCTAAAAAAAATTCAGTTGTTGATTTCGAAACCTCGTTGCAAGAGCTTGAAGATATCGTAAGTAAAATGGAGCAAGGACAGCTTTCACTCGAACAGTCATTAGAAGCATTTGAGCAGGGAGTACAATTAACACGTACCTGCCAAACTACATTAAAAGAGGCAGAGCAACGTGTCTCAAAATTAACAGAAAAGGGTGATACCTTTGAATTGAAAGCCTTAAATACTGAAGAGAGTCACTAGTGTTTGAAGATTATAAGTCATTCATTGACGATGAATTACAAAAAAACATTCACCAGCTAAGTGATAATGGCTCTATATTAGCAAGAGCAATCCATTACAGCACCCTTCTTGGTGGCAAACGTATTCGTCCAATTCTTGTACTTCTTAGCGCTGAGAGTTTCGGGGTAAGCAAGGAGCAAGCAATTATACCCGCTTGCTCGGTAGAGTTAATTCACGCTTATTCATTAATTCATGACGACCTACCATCTATGGATGATGATGACTTACGACGAGGCCAGGCAACTTGCCACAGAGCATTTGATGAAGCGACGGCAATACTTGCTGGTGATGCGCTACAAGCGATGGCATTCGAGCTATTAACACAAGATAGCAATATACCGCCTAATAACCGCCTTCAAATGATTCAAGCACTTTCAAGAGCATGTGGGGCAAAAGGCATGGTTCTGGGACAATCCATAGACTTCGAATCTGTGGGTCGACACTTGAGTCTTGAACAACTTGAAAATATGCACAAACATAAAACAGGCGCTCTAATTGAAGCAAGCATATTGCTTGGCGCACTCTGCAGCCATACTAGTATTTCTTTTGCTGAAGAGACTGCACTAAAAAAATACGCTCAAGCGATTGGTTTAGCCTTTCAGGTTCAAGATGATATTCTTGATATTGTGAGTGACACACAAACCTTAGGAAAAACTCAAGGCGCCGATGCCGCTCTCAATAAACCAACCTACCCAGCCCTATTAGGGTTAGATGGGGCAAGAAGCAAGCTAATGTCTCTTCACGAAGAAGCACTAAACTCGCTTAACAACCTGCCTGATCGCGACACATCAAAACTTGAAAAAATCAGCCACTTCATTGTTCAACGTAGCCTTTAGCTTTTAAAGTAAAAGCTGTAACAGATAAAGCGTCGTATCTATCGTTTGATTCCTGTTATAATGCTCGTTCATTTTTGATTACAATTTTTTCGCCTAATGCAGACAACACCTATCTTTCAAGAAATACCGACTAAGCGCCCCAATACACCGCTTTTAGACAAAGTTAATGAGCCGTTTCAACTTCGCTTACTTTCTGAAGAACAGTTAGCTCAGTTAAGCTATGAACTCCGCTCATACCTTTTATATAGCGTCGGTCAGTCTGGTGGGCATTTTGGTGCAGGCCTCGGAGTCGTTGAACTAACTGTTGCTTTACATTATATTTTTAATACCCCTGAAGACCGTATTATTTGGGATGTTGGCCACCAAGCCTACCCACACAAAATACTGACAGGCCGACGAGAAGCCATGCCCAAAATTCGCCATCAGAATGGGCCAGCAGCATTCCCTTCTCGAGAGGAAAGTGAATATGATTCGTTTGGTGTCGGCCATTCCAGCACATCGATAAGCGCCGCAATGGGAATGGCAATTGCCTCAAAACTTCAAAACCAACAACGCAAGGCAATTGCTGTCATTGGTGATGGCGCATTAACAGCGGGCATGGCTTTTGAGGCTCTAAGTCATGCTGGTGACATCAGTCCTGACATGCTTGTTATATTGAATGACAATGACATGGCAATTTCAAATAATGTTGGCGGTCTAAAAAACCATTTGGCAAGAATCCTGTCCGGTAAAACATACAATCATGTCAGAGACAGCAGCAAGAAAGTCTTAAGTAGCACTCCCGGATTAATGGAATTCGCTAAGAAAACAGAAGAACACGTAAAAGGTCTTATGGCGCCAGGTACTCTTTTTGAGGAATTGGGGTTTAACTATATTGGTCCAATTGACGGACATGACCTACCAACCCTGTTGCGCACACTAGAAAATATGAAAGAGCTTAATGGCCCTCAGTTTCTTCATGTTGTCACTAAAAAAGGTAAGGGGTTTGCTCCCGCAGAAAGCCAGCCTATTGCTTACCACGCAATAAATAAAATCGCCCCTAAAATTACAAGCTCTATCCAGCCAGTTATTAATAAACCAAAGTACGCAAATGTATTTGGTCAGTGGATATGTGACATGGCGGAAGTTGAGCCAAAATTAGTCGCGATCACACCCGCAATGCGTGAAGGATCCGACTTAATAAAGTTTTCAGAACGTTTTCCAGAACGCTATTTTGATGTCGCTATTGCTGAGCAACATGCCGTTACTCTTGCAGCGGGGTTAGCCTGCGAAGGCGTTAAGCCAGTTGTAGCTATTTATTCAACATTTTTACAACGTGCTTACGACCAACTTATTCATGATGTTGCTATCCAGAACTTAGACGTTCTATTTGCCATCGATCGTGCTGGTTTAGTCGGCGAAGATGGCGCAACTCATGCCGGAAGCTTTGATTTATCATTTTTACGCTGCATTCCAAATATGTTAATTATGGCGCCATCAAATGAAAATGAACTCCGCCAAATGCTTTATACAGGATTTATTCATAAAGGCCCTGTGAGTGTTCGCTATCCTCGAGGAACCGGTCCCGGTACAACAATACAAACAGAAATGAATTCAATCCCTCTTGGTAAATCCCTGACTATCCGTTCAGGTAAGAAAATTGCTATATTATCTTTTGGATCAATGCTTGAAACAGCACAAATGGTTGCAACAAAACTGGATGCAACACTGGTTGATATGCGCTTTATCAAACCGCTCGATACGCAATGTATTCTGCAACTAAGCTCATCTCACTCATTACTGGTTACACTCGAAGAAAATGTCGTTGCAGGCGGCGCAGGTAGTGGCGTTTCTGAATATCTTAGCGAACAAAATATAAACACACCTATTATTCATTGTGGCCTACCCGATACTTTTGTACCTCACGGTAAACCTAATGATTTATTAAAGGAATGCGGTTTAGACCCAGAGGGAGTGTTAGCTCGAGTTGAGAAGTATTATGACGTAGATAATGCAGAAGCATCATAGCGGCAGCAGCTTACCTTCTATAAACGCTTATTTACCGCTGCGCTCTCTATACAAAAATCACTTTTTCTACATATCATCCTGATGTGTTTTCAGCCAATGGCCCAACTTACTTGCCTTTGTAGATAAATAGCTTTCATTATGAGGGTTTCGACCCACTTGAATTGGTAGACGTTCAACAATTTCAACCCCTCCTTTTTCAAGGGCGTTTACTTTTCGAGGGTTATTTGTCATTAAACGTAAAGACTGAATATTGAGATGCTTTAACATGTCATAGCAAATAGAGTAATCACGAAGATCCGCTGCAAAACCAAGCTTCTCGTTCGCCTCTACCGTATCAGCCCCCTGATCTTGCAACTGATAAGCGCGAATTTTATTCAGCAAACCTATTCCACGACCTTCTTGGCGAAGGTAAAGCAAAATGCCTCGCCCTTCATCTGCGATAGATTGCATCGCTTGCTCTAACTGATAACCACAATCACAGCGCATACTGAAAAGTGCATCTCCGGTAAGGCACTCTGAATGAGTTCTTGCCAAAACAGGCTGGCCATTAGACACATCACCTAAAGTCAGCACTACATGCTCTTGACCAGACTCAAGCTCTTCAAATCCATGCATTTCAAACACAGCAAAAGGGGTCGGTAAGCTACAAGTCTCGACAAAACGTACTTCCACAAAGATTCCTCTCAAACAAATCTAAATAATTACTTTACAATCTATATTGAACTGCAATGTGCATTGTATCACATTGTTTAGCGTAGGTTTATAAGTGAAAACTGTTATCCATTTTATGACTAATGTGATTACATTAACGCTGTTGTATAAATTATATTGGATTAAGTGCGATCGAAACACTGGGGATATACATGAGTTTTTACGAAGAAAAAGTATTACCACACCTTATAAACTTTGCTTGTGGAAGCCCGCCTATTCTTAAGCTTAGAGAAAGAATAGTCCCTTTATGCCAAGGTCGAGTACTCGAAGTTGGTATGGGGTCGGCAATAAACCTTACTTATTATAATTCAAAAGATGTAGAATTTATTTGGGGCCTAGAGCCCTCGGAAGGTATGCGAAAAAAGGCGCAAAAAAATCTTAATGCAAGTTCAATTGAAGTAAAATGGCTAGCCTTACCAGGGGAGAGAATTCCTCTTGAGGGCGGAAGTGTAGATACCGTACTACTCACATTTACCTTATGCACAATTCCTGATTGGAAAAACGCTTTAGAACAAATGCATCGCGTACTGAAACCCCAAGGGAAACTACTGTTTTGTGAACACGGGAAAGCTCCGGATCAAAAAACTTTAAGCTGGCAAAACCGTGTTAACCCCTACTGGAAAAAAATAGCGGGAGGATGCAATCTAAACCGCCCCATCAGCGAACTTATTACAGAATCCAACTTCGAGATAAATAACCTCGAAGCATTTTATATTCCCAAACTGCCTAGACTTACGTCATACATATACTTTGGTAGCGCAACAAAAAAATAATTCTAAGCTGCATTTGAAATTATTCTGCCACTCCGTACTTTAAACCATCTTATATTTAATTTAGCTTATCCACCTGTCATATTCATAAAACGAATAATGTCAGGTGAGTTGCTATTATCAAATTCATGACGTTCTGGCTTCAAATCCATTGCCTCAATAATCACCGACTTCAAACGCTCCTTATCTCCTGGAAATGCTCTCAAGCCCTCCCGAAGGTCAGCAGAGTGCTCATTACCTAAACATAACAATAGCCGTCCTTCTGCAGTCACTCTGACACGATTACAGTCACCACAAAAATTATGACTATGAGGAGAAATAAATCCAACCTTTGTTATTGAGTTAGCAGGAATACCTGGACCGCTTAAAGAGTAATATTGAGAAGGCCCATCTGAGGCCTTACCTTGTTTGTGAGGCGTTAATACCCAATGCGCTTCAAGCATGCTTTTTATCACATCACTAGAGCAAAAAGACTCTTCACGATTATGCTCGGTAATCTCTCCTAAAGGCATCTCTTCAATAAAACTAATATCAACGCCTTTGGTTACCGCAAAAGAAACCAGATCAACAACTTCATCATCATTGCGACCTTTTAAAATCACAGCATTAAGCTTTATTTTTTCAAACCCAGCCTCACATGCTGCATCAATACCTGCCAACACTTTTTTTATGTCACCGACACGCGTTAAGTCTTTGAATTTTGAAGGTTTCAACGTATCCAGACTAATATTAAGACGCTTTAACCCTGCGGCTTTAAGGCCAGATGCTAAACGCGGAAGCTGTGAGCCATTAGTGGTCATGACAAGTTCATCTAAACCTTCAAGCGACCCCATTGACTCACAAAGAGAAAGCACATTCTCTCGTATAAGAGGTTCTCCACCTGATAAGCGAATTTTGCTCACGCCAAGCTCAACAAAAACCTCAGCAATCAATTGCATCTCTTCAAATGTCAGTACTTTATTGCGAGGAACGAAGGTCATTTCTTCATCCATACAATATACACAGCGAAAATCACAACGATCTGTGACCGACATTCGAAGATAGCTGACACGACGACCAAACTTATCAATTAATTGAGTCATTATCACTCTCTACCACGTTATCGTTCTAATTTATAATGCCCGCTTCGACCACCTTGCTTCTCAAGAAGGCGAATACTATCAATAACCATTCCTTTATCTACCGCTTTACACATATCGTAAAGAGTCAGACAGGCGACACTCACTGCAGTTAAGGCTTCCATCTCAACACCTGTTTTAGCATCTAGCTTACAAGTACTTGAAATTCTAACCCTAGACTCACCATTAGCCTGCAAGTCAAGGGCTTCGATATCTAGTGTAACTGAACTTAAATTCAATGCATGACAGAGAGGAATCAGTTCAGAGCATTTTTTAGCTGCCATAATCCCGGCAATACGACACGTTGCAAATACATCACCTTTTTTATGTCGACCTTCTGTAATCATTAATAAGGTCTCTTCCTTCATGATTACATAGCCTTCTGCAGAGGCTGACCTATGGGTGATTTGTTTCGCCCCCACATCAACCATATGCGCAGCACCCTGCTTATTCAAATGGGTTAGCGTTAACTTATCTGGCGCCGATTCATCCGACATTGAGACCTCTCTTTTCATACTTACTATTAATGATTAATCACAAAACAGCCGGATACCTGCCACACCTTGAGCTCCGATTCTCAGTGCTGCCTGTTGATATTCTTTCATCATACCACCTAGGGCATAGACGGGGATATTGGCTTGCTGCACTAAGCGCTGAAATACCTCCCAACCTAAAGGGCTCGCTTCAGGATGTGTTGCTGTAGGCAGAACAGGAGAAAGCGTTATAAAGTCGGCATCCAAAGCTTCTGCGCGTTCAATTTCATAACTATTATGGCAAGAGATTCCAAACCATTTTGATTTTTGAACAGGTCGTCCCTTTAGATCTTCAGCACACCGAAACGGCATATGAATTCCGGCAGCACACTGATTATTCAATACATCAGTACCACCACTGAGCATCAGTCTATCACTAGCACTGGGGTCTCTATCTAATATTTCAGAAATACAATTTTGATAATTTCCAGCACTCATTCCTGGCTGACGAAACAAGAATAAATGAGCACTATTTTTTAATAATCTATCAACGCCCTTCAACGCTTGCTCGGCATTTAAATACTCTGGAGTAATTATATATTCTTTTGGTAAGCGACACGCTGACAGAATAGGTCTATTCGCTTCAGGAAAAGAGTATTGTAATAACTCTCTCTCATTCACCCATTTGATTGGTTGACCTTCTTTTCCACTTGCCCCCCCCTGAAACTCATGCACAGTGTAAACATCAAGAAATACTTTCTTGTCGCCATAATCGTGCTCAATTTGGATCAATGGAGTAATATTATTACTTGAAACAGTTATACCCAGCTCTTCAAATAACTCACGAGAAAGCGCTTGTGGTGCAGATTCATTGGCTTCAACCTTTCCACCTGGAAACTCCCAAAGCCCTCCTTGATGAACATCTTTAGCGCGTTTTGAAATTAGTATTTCTTTCGAGGAAGGAAGAACAAAACTATTTGAAATAGATGAACGCTCAATAACACCAACTACGACATGAACGACTCCGGAATTTAAAGACAAATCAGGTACGGTATTCAGCATTAATTTTCACATAATCATGGGATAAGTCAGAAGTCCAAACCGTTTCTGAAATCTCGCCTCGCCCTAACTTAATCTGAATAGTGATTTCATCACAATTCATTACCGCTTGGCCATTCACCTCAGTATATCCAGCACATTTTTCACCACCATTCACAATACGAACATCACCGAGAAAGATCTCCACTTTAGACAAGTCTAATTCTTCAATAGGTGCTCGGCCTAGTGCTGCTAGTATCCGCCCCCAATTGGGGTCGCTTGCAAATAGTGCTGTTTTTATCAAAGGTGAATGAGCAATGGTATACGCAACATCCAGCGCTTCTTTAATACTTTCTGCTTGCTCAACAACAACTGAAACAAACTTTGTTGCACCTTCTGCATCTCGAATGATTGCCTGTGCCAGTTCAAGAAAAACGCGATTTAAAGCCGATTTAAAGTTTGGATAATCTTCATGCTGAACGTCAATTTTTGGTGCTTTTGATGCGCCACTTGCAAACAACATACACGAGTCATTTGTTGACGTATCGCCATCTACGGTTATTCGGTTAAATGAAGTCTCAGATAATTCACTGGCCAATTCAGAAATAAGCGCTTGCGGCAAACATGCATCTGTTCCAATGAAGGCTAACATTGTCGCCATATTTGGTTTGATCATGCCAGCACCCTTGCTTATGCCATTGATCAGAATTGTTTCACCGGCATATTGAACGATTGCAGCAGTACCTTTCGGCCGAGTATCTGTCGTTAAGATCCCTTCTGCGGCACGGAGCCAATGGCTTGTATTTAAATTATCAGCAGCGCCTTGAAGACCTTCTTTAATTCGATTTATGGGGAGCTTTTCACCAATCACTCCAGTCGAAAAAGGTAAAACCTGATCGATAGCGACAGAAAAATGATTCGCTGTAAACTGACAAGAAGCCAAAGCATCTTCCATTCCCTGTTTACCCGTTCCTGCATTTGCATTTCCGGTATTAATCAATAAGTAGCTATTATTTTCCCTTGATTTATCACTCTCAACAAAACTAGCAACCAGATGGCGCTTACTTAATGTTACTGGCGCAGCACAGAAGGCATTTTTAGTAAAAACACCTGCACACGTACTACCAGCTTGAAGCTCAATTAACACCAAGTCTTTACGACCCGATGTTTTAATGCCCGCCTCTGTAACCCCTAACCGGATACCATTAATCGCTGGAAAATCAGGTAAAACACCACTTCCTACTGCCATTTTTAAACCTTAAGATACTTGACCATGACACTGCTTGTATTTCTTACCTGAACCACAAGGGCAAGGTTCATTACGACCAACCTTCCGACCATCACGGGTCATCGGTTCTTGCTTTGGTTCTTGAGCGGAAGCTTGGCTATCACCTTCGATCCCTTCTGCATTCGCATGTTCAGTCTTTGCATTATTTAGCTGATGCTCCAACTCTTCTTTACGCTTACGCTCAATCTCTTCAGACTCTTCTTTAGTTTGAATCTTGACATGACTAGTCACTCTTACAACATCACTCTTCAAGTTTTGTAGTAAACCTTGGAACAACTCAAATGACTCACGTTTATATTCTTGCTTTGGATTCTTTTGGGCATAGCTACGCAAATGAATACCTTGACGAAGGTGATCCATCGCTGACAAGTGCTCTTTCCATAGAGTATCCAAGATATGAAGAAAAACCTGCTTCTCAAAGTTACGCATCGATTCAGCACCTGCTGTCTCTTCTTTTTCTGCATAAACCTTAACAATTTCCTCTAGAATTTTCTGACGTAAAGACTCTTCATGTAAGTGATCATCATTATCAAGCCACTCTTGTAAAGGAAGCGTTACTGAAAACTCTGTTTCGAGTTTCTTTTCCAGGCCAGGAATATCCCACTGTTCTTCTAAACTTTGAGGTTGGATATAGCTACTAATCGTTTCTTCAACAACTTCAGCTCTAATCCCTGAAATGATATCTGAGATGTCTGTAGAATCCATGACATGATTTCGCTGTTCATAAATTACACTACGCTGATCATTGGCAACATCATCATATTCTAGTAGTGATTTACGTATATCAAAGTTTCTGCCCTCTACCTTTCGCTGGGCCTTTTCTATCGCATTACTCACCATCTTATGCTCAATCGCTTCGCCTTTATCCATTCCTAAAGCTTGCATAATGCCGCGAACACGGTCTGAAGCAAACATACGCATTAAATTATCTTCTAATGATAAGAAAAAGCGAGTACTTCCTGGGTCACCTTGTCGACCAGACCGGCCACGCAACTGGTTATCTATTCGTCGAGATTCATGCCGCTCTGTACCAAGAATATGTAAACCACCCGCATCAAGGACAGCCTTGTTACGAACTTCCCAGTCACTTTTAATTTTTGCTATCTTCTCTGGTGTTGGGTTTTTAAGCGATTTAATTTCAGCTTCCCAGTTGCCACCTAACACAATATCAGTACCACGACCGGCCATATTTGTTGCAATAGTGACGGCTCCAGGAATACCCGCCTGAGCAATAATCGGCGCTTCTTGTGCGTGCTGCTTAGCATTCAGTACACTGTGTTTAATACCATTTTTCTTGAGTACACTCGATAAAAATTCTGAAGCCTCAATAGATGCTGTACCGACTAAAAGAGGACGTTTTTCTGCAACAACTTCTTTTACTTCATCCACAATTGCTTGATATTTTTCTTCCTGAGTCAAATACACTAAATCATTATGATCTATCCGCTGAATTTGTTTGTTTGTTGGAATAACGACGACATCTAAACCATAGATCTGCTGAAATTCAAATGCTTCTGTATCAGCTGTTCCTGTCATTCCTGCTAACTTGTTATAGATACGGAAATAATTTTGAAAAGTCGTAGATGCAAGTGTTTGGCTTTCTGCTTGGATAGTTAGGTTTTCTTTTGCTTCAATTGCTTGATGTAAACCTTCCCCCCAACGGCGTCCAGCCATCGTTCGCCCAGTATGCTCATCAATGATAACAATCTGTTTGTCTTGAATGATGTAATCTACATCTCGAGCATATAAGTGGTGGGCACGTAATGCAGATTGAACATGATGAAGTAAATTTAAATTTGCCGCAGCATACAGACTGTCATTTTCTTCAAGAATACCTTTCTCTATTAGCATAGTTTCTAAGAAGGTATGACCCACTTCTGTTACTTCTACATTTTTCGACTTTTCGTCAATTGTAAAATGGCCGTCATCAATAGGTTTATCATCTTCACCAACTTCAGCTTTTATTAGCGAGGGCACTAAAGAATTAATCAATTTATAAGTTTTTGAGCTATCTTCAACAGCCCCTGAAATAACTAGTGGAGTTCGAGCTTCATCAATTAAAATAGAGTCAACTTCATCAACAATCGCAAAATTTAAAGGTTTCTGATTTTTACTCTCAGGATTAAATGCCATGTTGTCACGAAGGTAGTCAAAACCGAACTCGTTATTGGTACCGTATGTAATATCTGTTTGGTAGGCTGCCTTTTTTTCTTCTGGGGTCTGACCTCCATATGCAACGCCAACCGTTAAGCCAAGAAAGTTATATAGTGGCTCCATCCACTTTGCATCTCGCTTTGCAAGATAGTCATTCACTGTAACCAAATGAACACCTTTGCCTTCTAAAGCATTCAAATAAACAGGCAACGTTGCAACCAGCGTTTTACCTTCACCCGTTCTCATTTCTGCAATTCGACCTTCATGAAGGGTCATGCCACCAATAAGTTGCACATCAAAATGACGCATAGACATAACACGTTTACTCGCTTCACGCGCTACAGCAAAAGCTTCTGGTAAAAGGCGATCTAAGGATTCCCCCCCAGTAATTCGCTTTTTAAATTCCTCCGTTTTTGCTTTCAGAGCATCATCATTGAGCTTAGCCAATTCTTCTTCTAAAGCATTTATCTGGGTGACGACTTTCCCCATGCGCTTAAGTTCGCGTTTATTCTTGCTACCGAAAATTTTGGTCAAAGCTGATGAAAACATAATATTCTTCTATTTGTTCTTTAATAAGTGATAATGAATGAGAGTTATGCAGGAAAGAATGCTCTAGATCGAGGGTATTAATCCAAAACCAATTAAGCATTACTCCTAAGTACTGCTTAAAATAGTAGTCACTGCTATCTCAAATTATTGAAAAGCCACAAGTCTACAGTGATTTATAGTAGGGCTCAAAGTGTATAGTGGGTATAAGTATAAGTTTTACAAGGTAGACTCAAAAAACAGGCTTCAGAATGTTTAAATAATGAGATCAAACCCTAATTTTAACGACTTGCCCGATAGATATATTTTTTTGGATTTATCCCTTTGCCATTTTTTCTAACTTCATAATGAACATGAGGCCCCGTAGATCGACCTGTACTACCCATTGAAGCAAGCACCTGCCCCTTCTCGACAATATCACCAACTTTTGCAAGTAGCTCTTTACAATGAGCATAACGGGTTGTATATCCTCCTCCATGATTAATTTCGATCAGATTACCATAACCGTACCGATCTCCAGACCAAGTCACTACACCTGAAGCCACTGCGATTATATCGCTGTCTTCTTTTCCTGCAAAATCAACGCCCCCATGCCACGCCCTTTTCCCGGTAAAAGGGTCAGTACGATAACCATAAGCTGAGGACATCCAACCCCAGGTAATGGGCCTACCGGCAATAAACAATTCTTTCTGGATATTACGATTTACAAACAAAGAGTCAATTACTTCAAGCTGTTGCTCTACATTGGTTATTTGTTGCTCTATACGTTTAATATTATCGGCCAAACTAGGTAAGACATACGACTCCCCTGTACTTGCATCAATAGGCCCACCTAAAGCTGGAGACTGACTAAAATTAAACTCACCATTTTTCAATTTTGCAACTTCTGTTAGTCGCTGACCCAGCGCATCTAAACGCAATAAGCGTGCTTGCATATTTCCCATTCTAAGCGTTAATGCGTCAACTTTTTCATGCGAATTCTGTTTTAGCTTATTAACTTCAATTCGCTGCTCTTTAATTTCATTTTTCCAAACAGAAATAGTCTCAACATCAAGGAAGGCACCACTATCGCCACGTTCTGCCAACACATTGCTAAGTTGATAACCCCCACCAACTAACACCAATGAAATTGCAAACACAAACATTGCAAATAATATAAGTTGCTTATTACCTAACTGCAGTGTTTTAGATTTACCATGACTGCGGCCAACAAAAATAATATTCATAAATACAAAAACTCAATTCTTTAAGCTAAATTCTAAAGGAACCTACAATATTTTTATAAAATATCAGGTAACATAATTAGCAAAGTTATAGTTAATACATCATCACAGACACAGGGCCTATATGCTGCGACGCCAACCAAAATTAAAACAGCTTGCGCAAGCTCTAAATGCACAAAAAATCACAAACCGCTCTTCCGAGCTAAGTTCATTATTACGTCGTGCCAGTAAACTACAAACATTATCCGATGCTTTCAATGATTCTGTCCCTTCCTTATTCAAGAACAAATTCCAAGTAAATAGCATCCAAAACAAAATATTAATACTGACCTGTCACTCTGCCTCTTTAATGACTCGTTTACAATTTAATAAGAGCACAATTATCAATCAATTTAATTACCAGATAAAACCTAATTATATCACTGACTTGAAAATAAAGGTTAGGCCGGGACAATTTAAAAAAACAACACCAAAAATAAACAAAACTCTAAGCAAAAAAAATGCCCAGATCCTTAACGAAGAAGCTGAGCTTACAAAAGATAAAAAACTTAAAGCTATTTTATTTCAGCTAGCAAAACATGCTAAGTAATAATGAATTGTGACATTCATCTATAAAAGAACACTTAGCTAGCTAATACAGGTTTCATATACGAGATTGGTGCAGAGCTCGCATCTTCAAACGTTTTCACTTCCCATGCATCGGTTGTTTGAATCAATTTACGCAACAGTTTGTTGTTCAAATCATGACCAGATTTATGGCCTTTAAATTCACCAATCAAACTATTGCCAAGCAAGTAAAGGTCACCAATTGCGTCTAAAATTTTATGTTTAACGAATTCATCATCATAACGAAGACCGTCTTCATTTAAAACTTTATAATCATCAACAACAATAGCATTATCAAAGCTACCACCGAGCGCTAGATTCATTGATCTTAAACGTTCAAAATCACGCATAAATCCGAAAGTTCGGGCTCGGCTCACCTCTTTTACAAAAGAAGTGCTAGAGAAATCGATTGCCGCTTCTTGACTACGACTGTGAAAAACCGGGTGATCAAAATCAATTGAAAAGCCAACCTTGAAACCATTGAAGGGTGAAAATGTTGCTTTTTTACCGTCTTCTTCAACCGTCACTTCACGTGTAATCTGAATGAACTTCTTCGCAGCTTCTTGCTCTTCAATACCGGCAGATTGAATCAAGAAAACAAATGGCCCAGAACTACCATCCATAATAGGTACTTCTTCAGCACTTAACTCAATACGGCAGTTGTCAATACCTAAGCCCGCCATAGCTGATAACAAATGCTCAACGGTGGCTACCTTTACACCATCCTTCACAAGCGTTGTCGAAAGTAATGTTTCACCAACATTTTCAGCCCTCGCCTGTATTTCTACAGTCGGTTCTAAATCCGTTCGACAAAATACAATCCCTGAATCTATTGGTGCTGGCTTTAAGGTTAAATAAACCTTGTTACCTGAATGCAAGCCCACTCCCGTGGCCCGAATCGTATTCTTTAATGTGCGCTGTTTAATCATATTTTGAGTATATCAACCTTCATAGCAAGCATAATTGGTTAAAAAACAAGCGCATATTACCAGATTGTTCCCATTTACCCAACCCGAACTTTCCACTATTCATTAATTCGTAACATTTGAATACATCACTATGAGACATAACAAGAGCAATACCTCCGAAACCAGCCCTTTCAGGCACTTCTGCCATAACCTCACAGTATTCATTTATTTTAAAGTCATGAATTTAGTCAGCTTGACGACGTAAGAACGCTGGAATATCCAAGTAATCAACGCTTGGCTGTGCATTTGACTTAGTATCAATAGCCGCACTGCCAACACGGTCCACTTGTGGACGTCGTCGCATGACTGCTGGACGATCCAGCTGGTTATAGTCTGTAGTGCCATCCACAGCCTTTGAAGTATTATCAACAACCTTAACAGGCTTACCCACTACAGAAGAAAGACCTGTTGCAACAACAGTTACTTTCAATTCATCTGTCATTTCAGGGTCAATTACTGTACCCACAACAACCGTTGCGGCATCAGAAGCAAACTCCTCAACAATACTGCCCACTTCAGAGAATTCGCCTAAGTTTAAATCAACACCAGCAGTGATATTAACTAAAATCCCTCGCGCACCCTGAAGGTTAACATCTTCTAATAACGGGCTTCGGATAGCCGCTTCAGCAGCTTCTTTTGCTCGGTTTTCACCACTTGCTGTACCCGTACCCATCATTGCCATACCCATTTCAGACATCACAGTTTTCACATCTGCGAAATCTACATTGATCATACCTGGGCGAATAATTAAGTCAGCGATCCCTTGTACTGCGCCTTGTAATACGTCATTCGCAGCACCAAAAGCATCTAACAGTGTGGTATTTTTACCTAAAACTGAAAGTAGCTTCTCATTAGGAATAGTAATAAGAGAGTCAACATTCTCTGCTAATTCAGTTAAACCGGCATCAGCAATTTTCATCCGCTTTCCACCTTCAAAAGGGAAAGGCTTTGTTACAACGGCAACGGTTAATATACCTAAGTCTCTGGCAACCTCGGCCACAATTGGCGCACCTCCAGTTCCAGTTCCACCACCCATTCCTGCTGTGATGAAAACCATATCAGCGCCTTTTATGGTTTCAGCAATTCGCTCTCTATCTTCAAGCGCAGCTTGACGACCAATTTCAGGGTTAGCCCCTGCACCTAAACCCTTTGTAATACTACTTCCTAGCTGAATCACTGATTTCGTATCAAGATCTTTTAAGGCTTGAGAGTCAGTGTTTGCACAAATAAAGTCAACACCCTCTACATCACCTTTCAGCATATGACGAACTGCATTACCACCTCCGCCGCCAACACCTACAACCTTTATGACTGCACTTTGTGAAACATTCTCTATGAGTTCAAACATCACTCTTCTCCTAATTATATTTTTAAATCTGCTAGTTGTTGCTAAAGTTTTTATCTATTTTTTAGTTTTTTCTTATCGTTTTCTAAAAATTACCTGTGAACCATGCTTTTACTTTTTCTATTAAGCTTTCGCCTTCTTCCGTTTTCACAACTGGGGCTCTGCCAGATTCTTGCTGCTGAAGCCCATACATCAAAAGGCCCACACCAGTTGAATACATTGGGTTATTTACGACATCAGCTAAACCAGAAACACCTTGCGGTGATGCCAACCTAACCGGCATATGAAAGATTTCTTCAGCCAGCTCTACGACTCCCTCCATTGTTGACGTACCGCCTGTTAAAACAATTCCAGCGGCAACAACGTCTTCAAAACCACTACGACGCAATTCGGATTGAATCAAAGTAAATAACTCTTCATAGCGAGGCTCTACCACTTCTGCCAACGCTTGCCGTGATAAGTCTCTTGGTGGCCTTTCACCCACGCTGGGAACCTTTATAGTTTCATCTGCGCCAGCTAATTGTGTTAAGGCGCAGGCATACTTAATTTTTATTTCTTCTGCATTTTGGGTTGGTGTACGTAAAGCCATCGCAATATCATTCGTCACCTGATCTCCTGCAATAGGAATCACAGCCGTATGGCGTATAGCTCCACCTGTAAATATTGCTATATCAGTTGTACCACCACCAATATCTACCACACACACGCCTAACTCTTTTTCATCATCTGTTAATACAGCATAACTTGATGCAAGTTGCTCCAAGATAATGTCGTCAACATCCAATCCACACTTCTGTACACACTTCTCAATATTTTGTGCTGCATTGACCGCACACGTCACAAGGTGGACCTTTGCTTCAAGACGAACACCTGACATACCAAGCGGTTCTTTAATACCTTCCTGGCTATCAATAACAAACTCCTGCGGAAGAATATGCAATACCTTTTGATCAGCAGGAATGGCGACAGCTTGTGCTGCATCAATCACCCTATCAATATCAGCCTGTACAACTTCACGATCCCGGACAGCAACAATTCCATGAGAATTCATACTACGAATATGACTGCCTGCAATACCCGCATAAACTGAATGAATCTGACAACCTGCCATCAATTCAGCTTCTTCAATGGCACGCTGAATAGCATTAACTGTTGTTTCAATGTTAACGACTACACCACGCTTTAGCCCTTTTGAAGAATGCGAACCGATTCCAATAATATCGATAAGCCCTTCGCTTGTTTTTTTACCTACAATCGCGACAATTTTTGATGTCCCGATATCTAAGCCTACTGTCAAATTTTGTTCTGCTGAACCAGTCATTCTGGTGATCCCAAGTTACTTTTCTCGATTGTTACTTTTTCAATTACTTCTTCTACAAATCTCTATCTATTACGGCCACTACCTGCGAGCATAATTGGCTCTTTCCATTCCACAGCGACACCATTTGGATATCGGGCATCAATTCTCTTTATATTCGCAAAATCAATTCCAGCACCTTTTGTAAACACAGTCCCCAAGCGATGTATTTTCTCATCAAGAGGTTGAGCACCTAGAGATACTGAAATACCATTATTGAGTAAAACATCCCATACACCTCGCGGCTTTAACTCCAGTTCAACGACACCTAATTTGTATTCCGCTAAAAGCGTTTTCAAGTGAGCCAACACTGACAACATACCTATACGTACACTCGGTTTATCATCATTTGCACCCAACAAGACGGGTAGACCTAAATTCACATCTACATTTTCAGGCTGAAAAATCTCACCCTCCTTGCTTAGGAAAGCATTGCTATTCCAATAACTCGCTGCAACCTGTTCTTTTATAGTTAATACAATATCACTGGGCCAAACTCTTGTTACAGTGACATGATTTACCCATGGAAGTTCTTCAACTTGCGCCTTAATACTGTCTAAGTCAGCAGTTAAGAAGCTACTGCCAATCAAAGCAGGCAAAGCCTTTTCAACTTGTTTCGGCGTCAGGTTATATAAGTCACCTTTTACACTGATCTGCTTAATTTCATGGTCTACTAATTGTAAAAACCACTGCTTTTGAGATGTTAAAATTAGTGCAATTGTTAATAAAACCAAAACAAACAGAACCCGTTTCATGACACCCAACAATGGTGCAAGCTCTGTCACTATTGTCTGGTAATCGCGCTCGCCTCCTATCACTACACTCGCGCCACGCGATGCTGCCTTCAACTTTGCTTCACTGTTCATGCATTGCTCCGTTTAACTTAATTATTCTTATAAGTTATTGTCTCAATGTTTTCTCTAATATAGAGACCACTAATTCTTCAAAGCTAATACCCGCAGCCTCTGCTGCCATCGGCACTAAACTATGGTCAGTCATTCCGGGTATAGTATTGACTTCTAACAACCAAAATCGCCCTTTACTATCCCTCATGACATCCACTCGCCCCCAACCTGTACAACCCAAAGCTGAAAACGCTCTTTCAGCAAGATTTCCAACACTTTTCTCTTCTTCTTCACTCAGGCCACTGGGTAGTAGATATTGTGTATTATCAGATTCATATTTAGCTTCAAAATCATAAAACACATGATCTGTTTTTAACCCAATTATAGGTAAGGGTTTACCATCCAAAATAGCAATGGTGTATTCACTTCCTTCTACCCAGTGCTCTAATAAAACCTGCTCATCCATCTTTAGAGCAGTACTAATTGCTGCTTCGAGTTGAGTTTGATTATTTACTTTAAAAACACCAATTGAGGAGCCTTCTCTAGACGGTTTTACCGCTAAAGGAAAACCAATCAATGACACTAGCTGAGTTACTAACTCTGGCTTAAGCTCTTCAACATAAGCAAACTGAGGCGTTGGCAAATTCATTCCTTGCCACAAATATTTGCTTCGAGTTTTGTCCATCGCCAATGCGGACCCCATTACACCACTGCCGGTATACGGTATTTCCAATGTATCTAATAAACCTTGCAAGGTGCCATCTTCGCCACCACGCCCATGCAGTGCTAGAAATACGCGATCAAATTTTTTATCTGAAATTAATGTATTAATGAAAGCTTTAGCATCACCCTGAAAATCTAGTTCAAAAGCATTGATTCCTGCAGCTTGCAACCCTCTTAAAACTTCTTTACCACTTTTTAGAGAAACCTCTCGCTCCGCAGAGTTACCGCCCATAATGACAGCAACTCGACCTAGTTTTGATACGAGTTCTGCAGAGGCCTGAAAGCAAGTCATTATTCGAACCCCAGTTTGTTATTTGCTAAACGGGTAGCAAGATTGCCTATATTTCCAGCGCCTTGAGTTAATAAAAAATCGCCATCTTGCAGTACATTTTTTAATACCGACTCTATATTCTCACCCGACTCAACAAAGATTGGTTCAGAAGCCCCTCGCTGACGAATGCTGCGACAAAGGGCACGACTATCAGCACCTGGAATCGCTTTTTCTCCAGCGGCATAAACGTCCATTAGCAAGAGAACATCAACCTCAGCAAGAATTTTGACAAAATCTTCGTAAAGGTCACTAGTCCGACTATATCGATGAGGTTGAAAGACCATCACCAGTCTTTTTTCTGGCCAGCCTTCATGAATTGCTTGCAAGGTTGCTTCAACTTCACTTGGGTGATGACCATAATCATCAACAAACATCACTTCCCCGTTTGGAATGGCGTAATCGCCATAAACCTGGAATCGTCTACCCACACCTTGAAACTCTAATAAAGCATTCTGAATCGCTTTATCTTCAACGCCTTCGTCGCTTGCTACAGCAACTGCGGCAAGTGCATTCAATACGTTATGATGGCCAGGCATACGCAATGAGATTTCGATGTCGCTCTGCCCACCACTTCGCTTCACTGTAAAGTGATTAATCAAACCTTCTTGTTGTATATCAATCGCGCGATAGTCAGCATCTTCACTCACACCATAAGTTACGACGGCTCTAGATATAGATGGGATCAACTCTCTAATTACCGGATCATCAACACACATAACGGCAGCTCCGTAAAAGGGCAGGTTATGCAGAAAGTCGACAAAAGTCTGTTTCAGCCTTGAAAAGTCTCCGCCATAGGTATGCATGTGATCTGCTTCTATATTAGTAACTACAGATATCATGGGTGTTAGGTGTAAAAATGAAGCATCACTCTCATCGGCTTCTGCGACGAGGTAACGAGAGCTACCCAAACTTGCATTTTTGCCGGCACTATTCAAACGCCCGCCAATCACATAGGTTGGATCTAAACCTGCCTCAGCTAATACTGATGCTATCAGGCTGGTTGTTGTCGTCTTTCCATGAGTACCAGCTATCGCAATACCATGTCGATAACGCATAATTTCTGCAAGCATCTCCGCACGTGGCACCACTGGAATTCTTTGCAGTCTCGCTTGTGCTACTTCTGGGTTCGACTCATCAATAGCTGTCGATACGACCACGACATTCGCACACTCAACATTCTTCTTATCATGAGAAAAATATACAACTGCACCTAATTTCTCTAATCTGTCAGTCGTTGCAGATTTATGCATATCGGAACCAGAGACTTTGTAACCTTGATTAATCAAGACTTCAGCAATACCACACATGCCCGCACCACCGATCCCGACAAAATGAATCAAGCTAATACGACGCATTTCAGGCACCTCACTAATCATGCTTCCAGCATGTTTTAATACAGGCGCATTCTGTTTCTTTCTTGGAACATCAGGCATAACATGCACTCCTACATTCTGTGACAACCCTATCTGTTGCATCTGGTTGTCCAAGTTTGTGGGCTGCCTCTGACAAGATAGAAATTCGCTCACGTTTTGATAATAGTGGTTTTAATATTTCAGCTAGGGTATCCGGCTTTAGATCACTTTGAGGCAGTAACCACGCGGCACCTGATTTAGACATTGATAATGCATTTTTAGTTTGATGGTCATCAACGGCAAACGGATATGGTACGAGTATCGCACCAAGACCGACAGTACAAAGCTCAGAAATCGTTAACGCTCCTGCTCGACAAATAACAAAATCAGCCCACTGGTATGCTTCAGCCATATCACTAATAAATGCAGATATTTTCGCATCTACGCCATGCAAACGATAAGCAGCTTCTGTTTCTTCTACTTTATTCTTACCCGTTTGGTGCCAAATTTCAGGTTGAAGACTATTTTCTATTTTTCCCATTGCAGCAGGTATACCTGTATTTAACCCCATCGCACCAAGACTTCCGCCCAGCACTAATAACTTAATTCGCCTATCGTTAGGAATATCTGTTTGTGGCTGATAATAAATATCAATAATTGACTCACGCAAAGGATTTCCTGTCTGCTTTACTTTAACCTCAGTCGGAAATGCACCAGGAAAAGCTGTCATCACGGTCGTTGCGAATTTTGCTAATATTCGGTTAGTCATTCCTGCAACTGCATTTTGTTCATGTATTAACAGAGGTTTTCTTAATAATCGCGCAGCTAGGCCACCAGGTCCGGAAGCAAACCCTCCCATACCTAAAACGGCATCAGGCTTAATTTTCTGCACCACTTTTAATGCTTGTATAACCGCCCAGGCAACCCGAACAGGTGAAAGTAATTTATTGAATACCCCCTTACCTCGAATGCCTTTCACTGTGATCCCGTAGAATGGAATTCCAGCATTTTTAACAATGTTTTCTTCCATTCCACCAACAGAACCCAGCCAAACAACTTTATCGTTCTTTTCTATTAATTTTATAGCTGTTGCTAAAGCAGGATAAACATGACCACCAGTGCCACCAGCCATAATTAAAAATGTCTTATCACGCATCATGACCTCCTGAATCAGTTTGGTCATCAATATCCAACGCTTTGGTTTCAGCATAAATTCGAGCCAGCACACCAATACACATACAACTGACAATCAAACTACTGCCGCCATAACTTACTAATGGAAGCGTTAATCCTTTTGTCGGTAACAAACCCATATTTACACCAATATTGATAAATGCCTGAACACCAAGCAACAAACCAATACCGTATGCAAAGTAAGCACTAAACAACTGATTCTTCCGCTCTGCAAAATTACCTATTTTGAGCGCCCGATAAACTAGCACTGAAAATAAAATCACCACCATAATAGTGCCTATTAAGCCAAACTCCTCAGCCACAATAGCAAACACAAAATCGGTATGAGCTTCAGGTAAATAGAACTGTTTTTGAATACTATTCCCAAGGCCAACACCAGCCCAGTCTCCACGCCCAAACGCAATCAATGACTGAGTTAATTGATACCCTGTCCCGAATTGATCCGCCCAAGGGTCGGTATAACCTGTTAAACGTTGTAATCTATAGGGCGATGATTGAATCAGACCCCAAGCAGCAGCTAGGCAAGCAAGTATCAAAATAATGAATTGGCCTATTTTTACGCCACTTAAAAAAATCATACCCAAGAAAGCAGCACCAATAACAACCGTTGCACCAAAGTCTGGCTCCTTCAGAAGTAATGCGGCAACAACAATCAGTACTAACATTGGCTTAGCAAAGCCCCACCACGAATTAAGAACCTCTACGCGGCGGCGCACTAGATAACCTGCCAAATATGAAATTAGTAATAGTTTTGTTAATTCTGACGGCTGGATATTCAAGGTTCCCATACCGATCCAACGCGTACTACCATTGACTTCTTTTCCAATAATTAATACTGCGATGAGCATAATGATGGAGGCGCTTAATGCTAGCCAACCCGTTTTCTGCCACCACTGAGAAGGTAACTGGTAAACAATTAGTCCAGCGATAATACCTAGTACCATAAAAGAACCATGGCGTATAACATAGTGAAACGGGTTTCCATTTCTAACGTCTGCCACATCAATAGAAGCTGACGCAATCATGACTAAACCAATGATTAATAAGGATGAAGCAGCGAGTAATAGTGTAGAGTCATACGCTTTATGCTTAGAATGATATGCAGCTAAGCTTGGGTTCACCGCAGTCGTATTAATAGCAGCAGTCATAACGTGACTACCTCTTGTTTAAATACTTCTCCACGTTGAACGTAGCTCTCAAACATATCAAAACTGGCACATGCCGGCGAAAGCAATACCACATCACCTGACTCAGCTCGTTGATTCGCTACATAAATAGCTTCCTTTAAACTTCCTACTTTTTTTGTTTCAATCACAGAACCGACAACTGCTTCTAGCTTATCTGCGTCAACACCAATTAAAACAACCAAACTTCCATATTCTTTTATTGGATCTACCAGTAGAGATAGATCAGCTTCTTTGCTATCTCCGCCTGCAATTAATATGATTTTTCCTGAACAGTCATGACCCAAACTTTTAATCGCTGTTGCTGTAGCGCCTGCATTGGTTCCTTTTGAGTCATTAATATAGTCAACACCGTCAATCGTTCTTATATACTCACACCGATGCGGCAGACCTTTATAAGCGCGAAGTGATTCAATCATTGCCCTCATTGGTAGCTTCACAGCATAGCCAATTGATAAAGCAGCTAAAGCATTACTTAAATTGTGCTGCCCTTTTATTTGTAACTCACTAACGGGTAATAAATCATCAAAGCCATATGATAAAAAGCGCTCGCCATTACGCTCAATAATTGAAAACTTTTTCAAATCAGGGTTCGAAACACCAAAGTGAATCAATTTCATATCAATCGTTGCTAAAGGATGGCTGAGTATTTCATCATCATTAATAACCACATGTTTTGCGCCACGAAATATTCTTTGCTTTGCTTGCAGGTAAGCGAGCTTGTTTGCATATCGATCCATGTGATCTTCGGTCACATTCAGAAGCACTACGCACTCTGCATTAAGCGACTCAATTGTTTCCAATTGAAAACTTGAAAGCTCTAATACATATAGCTGTTTGTCAGCACTCAGAAGTTCTAATGCAGGCGTTCCTAAATTACCTCCAACACCTACATTTAACCCAGCCTTAGCTGCCATATCACCAACAAATGTGGTAACTGTACTTTTACCATTTGAACCGGTTATGGCTACAATTGGCGCTTTCGCGGCTTCTACAAATAAATCTATATCACCCCTGACACGCACACCAGCATCAACAGCTACTTGAATCTCTTTACTTGCAAGAGCAACTCCCGGGCTTAAAATAATTTCATCAGCACGACATAAAACTGCTTGATCGAACGCCCCTAAAACTACAGGTACCTCAGGGAAATCTTTTCTGAGCTCCATTAAGTTCGGTGGAACCTCACGTGAGTCCATCACCGTAATTTGGCACCCAAACTGACTCAGATAACGGACACAAGATAGCCCGGTCTTTCCTAGACCAACGACGACTACCTGTTTATCTGTGACAATACGTTTCACGTCAACTTGCTACCTTACTTTAAGCGTTGCTAAACCAATGAGGACCAATACAACTGTAATTATCCAAAATCTCACTATAACGCGAGGCTCTGGCCAGCCTTTTAGTTCAAAATGATGGTGAAGTGGCGCCATTCTAAATATACGGCGGCCTGTTAATTTAAATGAAGCGACCTGTAAAATGACTGATACAGTCTCCATTACAAAGACACCACCCATAATAAAAAGCACTATTTCTTGGCGAACTATCACCGCAACCACACCTAAACCTGCTCCCAATGCTAATGCACCAACATCCCCCATAAAAACTTGTGCAGGATAAGTATTAAACCAAAGGAAACCTAAGCCAGCCCCTAGAACTGCGCCACAAAATACAATTAACTCTCCGGCCCCTGGCAGGTAGGGAATATGTAAATATTGTGCAAACACACTATTACCCGATGTGTATGCAAAGATACCTAATGCACCTGCAACCAATACTGTTGGCATAATCGCCAGACCATCTAAACCATCTGTCAAATTCACAGCATTACTGGTGCCGACAATGACAAAATAACTTAGCACAATAAACATTGGTCCCATTTCAATAATGACATCTTTAAAGACAGGGACGATTAAACTTGTCTCTTGAGGCAAGGTCGCACTGAAATATAATGCCAATGATGCGACTAAACCGCATAAAGACTGCCAAAAGTACTTTGATCGTGCGGGCAACCCCTTTGAGTTTTTTTCAACAACTTTACGGTAATCATCAACCCAACCAATCGCACCAAAAGAGAGTGTCACGAATAAGGTAATCCAAACATACCGGTTACTTAAATCACCCCATAAAAGTGTACTGATGCCAATCGCTACAATTATAAGTGCGCCGCCCATTGTTGGCGTACCAGCCTTACTTAGGTGTGACTTAGGTCCGTCATCACGTACAGATTGGCCAATTTGATAATGACTCAATTTACGAATCATATGCGGCCCGACCCATAACGCAATCATCAATGCGGTCAATACCCCTAAAATTCCACGCAATGTAAGGTATTGGAAAACTGATAAGAACCCAACAGATTCCGAAAGTGATGCTACTAACCAATACAACATTTACTGAACCTCCCCTTTCATAAATTCCACTACATCATTCATTGCTGCACTTCTTGACCCTTTCACTAAAATAGTTTCTCCACTCACTAACTCTGCACACAGTTGATCTACTAACATTTTTTTCGTTTCAAAAGATTTAGCTCGCTTTCCAATACTTCGTCTCATCGCTTCTGCATGAGAACCAATTAAATAAAACCTATCAATGCAGGTTGTAGCCGCATACTCAGCCAATTCAAAATGTAACTTTTCCGACATACCACCTAACTCAGCCATTTCACCTAAAACGGCTGTTTTATACCCATCACACAATGCCAAAACATTCAACGCAGCCACCATAGAGTCAGGATTGGCGTTATAACTGTCATCAATCAGCGATAAGTCATCTTTCAATTCAATTAATTCAAGCCTTCCGGGCGTTTTCTGAAGCGAACTTAATCCTTGCGCAGCCACTACTAACGAAATACCTGCAGCCAACGCAGCCGCTACGGCAGCAAGACTATTAGCAACATTATGTATGCCGGGTATTGGCAATCTTATTTTTTGGGTTTGATCTTGAAAATGTAATACATAAAAACTCGAGTTTGCTTTGCACTCTATATTTTCTGCCCAAACCTTGTTCTCTAATTTATTTAATTTCTCGCCTAAAGCACTTATCTGTGGTTTGTTTAAAGAAAAACTAAAAACAACATGATTCTTTAATTGCTCAGACCATTGCTCTGCCGCTGGATCATCTGCATTCAAAACAGCAATGCCCTTATCACCCAAAGCACTATATATTTCGCCTTTTGTTGAGACTATATTTTCATAACTTCCAAATACATCAATATGTGCAATGCCAGCATTTAACAAAATAGCAATATCCGGCTTTACAAACTTCCCAAGATAACCAATATCCCCGACTTTCCTTGCCCCCATCTCAACCACTGCGTACTGGTGTTGTGGCTCTAACTTTAGCAAGGTCAAAGGCACGCCAATTTCATTATTGAAATTACCTGTTGTTGAACAGGTTGGTGCTTGGATATTTAAAATGGCTGCCAACATATTTTTTGTTGTGGTTTTCCCGGAACTCCCCGTCAGACCAAAGACAACCCCTTTAAAAGCTAAACGGTTTATCCCTGCAATAACACCAAGCGCTTGCGTTGTATCTTTAAGTTGTAAATTTGGTTTAGAGCTATTTAACTTCTTCTCTGTAACAATTCCGCAGCAGCCAGCCCGCTCAGCTTGATCAATATAATCATGCCCATCAAAAGCCTCGCCACGAATTGCAACGAACAAATCACCTTTATCGATAGTTCGAGTATCAATTGAGACAGAATCAAATGATGCATCGCCACCAAGCAGTAAGCCTTTTTCAATTCTTGCCAGCTCACTTAGAGAAGTTGAATCAATCACCTCCACTCTCCTCCATACTCTTTTCCGGTATATTCAGATTTTGATTCACCTCACTAATGTCACTAAAAAAAGTTCGCTCGCCTTTTATTTCCTGCCAGGTTTCATGCCCTTTTCCAGCCACAAGCACGACATCACTATCATCAGACTTTCCTAAAGCAACCGAAATTGCCTCAGCTCGGCTATGCAGAACAGTTACGTTCTTTAATGATTTAAATCCTGCCAAAATATCATTTACTATTTTCTCAGGGTCTTCATACCTGGGGTTATCATCAGTCACGATGACATCGTCAGCCATTGACTCAGCTATCGCAGCCATTTCAGATCTTTTACCTGTATCTCTATCACCACCACAGCCAAATACAACACGCATTTTCCCTAAACAATGCGGCCTTAATGCTTCTAACGCACTTTTTAAAGCATCAGGTGTATGTGCATAATCAACAACAGCAGTAGCTTGCCCACTTACTTTTACAACCTCCATTCTCCCAACTACTGAGCCTATACGTTGAATAGCACTTAAATTTTGTAATTCATGTCCCTTAGCGACAGCCACACCAATGACCGCTAATAAATTACTTAAGTTGAAACGACCAATTAACTGAGACTCAATTGATATAGCCCCTAAAGGCGTATCTACCTCAGAATGTATTCCTGCATTAAACTCGCATGCTGTAGCCGTAATATCTGATGGGTTTTCAATCCCATACCGGATTAGCATGACGTCTTTTGCTAAAACTGCAGACATCTTTTTTGCATAAACGTCATCATTATTAATAATCGCAAAACTCAAGCCCCCACTTTTAAATAAGTCGCTCTTAGCTTCTGCATAACTGTCCATCGTGCCGTGATAATCCAAATGCTCTCGACTTAAATTGGTAAAAACAGCCCCCTCAAAAGAAACGCCATCAGTCCGGCCTTGACTCAGGCCATGTGACGAAACTTCCATCGCTACAAACTTAACTTGCAGCGCCCTTAATTCTGCTAAATAACGATGAACATCCACTACATTTGGCGTTGTATGCTCAGTACTGAACACATCTTCATCAGGCAAGCCATAACCTAAAGTCCCTATAAATCCAGATTTAATACCACTTAGTGAAAAATATTTTGCTAAGTAGTTTGTAACGGATGTTTTCCCATTAGTTCCTGTTACTCCAACTACGCTTAGATCTTTGCTTGGCGATTGAAAAAAACGGTCAGCAATCCCCCCAACATAAAGTTTTAAATCATCGACAAATAATTCAATCGCATCGCCATCTTCAAACACTCGACCTTTAAATACTTTTCCTTCCGCAACGACAGCGTTAGCACCACGTTCAATTGCTTCAACAATATGATCCGTTGAAGCTGAGTGGCTTCCAGATAGTGCTAAAAACAAATCACCTTTTCGTATCTTTCGGCTATCCATTTGTAAACCGTGAATAACAGTGTTTAATGCTGAAGGAACATGACAAATACCCGCTAGAAGGTGCACCAAGTCAGTGGTATAACTTCGACCTCCCGTTCTGAAGCTGGCTTTAGCATCTATCGTCATATTTAACTCTTGCTTCTTGGCAGCAGAAGATGACTAAATTCTCGCTGAGTTTTGTTCACTTCTGCCCCAGCCAGCCCTTTATCAGGCTTAACACTCAATAAGCGCATCGCACCATTTACAACCCTTGAAAATACGGGTGCAGCAACTTCACCACCGTAGTATTCCGCCCCAGCGGG
>Ga0105348_1000021_pt1 | contig 116503 bp, 92 predicted proteins | sample EN8Hudsemesocosm_2_FD_83504 | JGI IMG/M metagenome (GOLD analysis project Ga0105348, IMG submission 83504) | Methane-oxidizing microbial communities from mesocosms in the Hudson Canyon - EN8C Hudson Canyon | ecosystem: Environmental > Aquatic > Marine > Cold seeps | place: Hudson Canyon... | reverse complement strand
TGACGCAATCGTATGGGAAAATCGCTCACTGTATATTTTTCCTTGGGTATGCGGCATTTTCTTATCCCTGTTTTGTCGCAATGTACTCCAAACAAAAAATCAATCACCAACGTCTGACTCCTTATTAGTAAGTTTTGCGAGCGTGTACATCATTGGCACGGGCGCATTCTTTTTTATAGATCTCAGTATCATGGCAAAACTGACCTCGCCAGTCATTGCGGTGAACGCGTTTATCATTCTTGGCATTACCGTTCTTAGGTTCTATCAAGGCTTTAAAGCCGCCTCATATTTTATTATTGGTATGGGAAGTTTTTGCTTCGGCATTATTTCAGTCGCCTCGGGTGCCATGAATTTGCACAGCAATTACGAGCTAACGCCTTTTATTTTTAAAGTCGGTGCGGCGATCGAAATGATCATGTTCTCTATAGCCCTCGCACAACGAATTAATACCTTACAGACGCGGAATAAGGAAGCGCGTATCGAACAGCTTAAACGTATGGATAAGCTAAAAGATGAGTTTTTAGCGAATACATCTCATGAGCTCAGGACGCCACTTAATGCTATCATCGGCATTGCTGATGCGATGTCGGAACGAGCAAAAGACCGTCTTGATCATGAAGATAAACGCAACTTAAGTCTTATTTCTGAAAGTGGCTATCGACTCGCTAATTTGGTTAACGACATTCTAGATTTTTCGAAACTAAAGCAAGATGAAATATTACTGACAAACAAAGCACTCGATTTAGAAAGCATTATTGATACCGTCATTCAACTCTCTGAGCCCGCGCTAAAAGATAAAAATCTATTATTTATTAAACAAATTGACCCGTCATTACCAGCTGTTTTAGCGGATGAGGACAGAGTTTTTCAGATTCTGCACAACCTAATTGCCAACGCGATTAAGTTCACCCCTGAAGGCGAGATTACCATCAGGGTTTCACAAAAAAATGAGTATATTAATGTTGTCATTGAAGATACGGGTATCGGAATAGCCGCCTCGAATTTTCTCAAAATATTCCGCTCATTTGAGCAGGCTGATGGGTCGATAGATAGAAAGTTTGGTGGAACAGGCCTTGGATTGGCCATTACAAAGAAACTGGTTGAACTTCATGGCGGTACAATTTGGGTTGAATCTGAACTGGGGAAAAACGCCAAATTTACGTTTACGCTGCCCAATATCATTACCGATACAAAGCGTGCCGATATCAGCTCTGCCCCTTCTTCCAGGCTCACCGCTCAACTTTCGAAAAAGCTCAATAATATTGTCAAACCTTTACCGGAACTTAATCATGAATTTGACAAGCAGGCGCATGAAACAAGTAATCAAACTATCAGCGAGGTAACGCATGACACTCGCAGTCAAGAGATAATAGCCAGCACCCTAAAGCAGATACAAAAGAAGCAGTTTCAGGTATTAGTTATTGATGATGAACAGATCAATTTGGAAGTTATTAGAGCTCAGTTAACAGGAGCAAGGTATCAGCTTACCTTTGCTTACTCGGGGCCCGAAGCCTTACAAACCATAAAGGCAATGTCATTTGACCTCATTCTGTTGGATGTCATGATGCCCGGCATGTCGGGCTACGAGGTTTGCGAAAAAATTCGCGAGAATTACAGCGCTGAAGAGCTACCTATCATCATGGTAACAGCAAAAAACCAAGTAAGTGATTTGGTAAATGGCTTCCAAGCAGGTGCAAACGATTACCTAACAAAGCCCTTTGTCAGAGAGGAGTTATTGGCTCGTATTGATCTTCACCTCACTCTAAAGGATGCGGTTGGAGCGCTTATTGAGTCCGAAAGAAAATTTAGAAGTATTTATACTCAAGCTTTGGAAGGCATATTTCAGATCACTCCATCAGGTCAAATTTCCGGCAACCCGACGATGGCCAGTATTCTCGGTTACGACTCTCCCGAAGATTTACACAATTCAGTTTCTAAAGCGGCTAAACAGTTATTCGTAGACCAAAAACAACGAGAAGCTTTACTTAGTAACCTTGATTCTAAAGGGGCACTACGCCAAATTGAAGTACAGCTGCGTCGAAAGGACGGCTCGCTTATTTGGGGCTACGCGAAAATTAATAGAATCATAGACGCTAACGGGAGATTACTGCGCTGGGAAGGCCTCCTTGATGATATTACCGACCGTAAGGAAGCCGAAGTTGCACTGCTTGAAGCTTATAAGGATATCGAATCAAAGGTTGAAGCACGAACCCTTGCACTCAAATCGGCTAACTTGCAGCTCTCAAATGCACAACAAGAGGCGGCGCGCACAGCAGAAGAAAAGAGCATGTTGCTGGCGAATATGAGCCATGAAATAAGAACGCCGATGAATGGTATCCTTGCAGCAGCTGACCTTGCCTTCGACACAGTAAATGACCCCCAGCTTGAGAAATTCCTTTCGATTATAAAAAACTCTGGATCAACACTGCTGGAACTTGTAAACGAAGTGCTCGATTACTCTAAGATGTCTTCAAACCGTCTTGAAATCGAGCAGTCGCCATTTGCACTTTCGGCGTTATTTGAAACGCTTGGGCATATGTTTAGCGTAAACATGACTAGGCAAAAATCACCTGTTGAGCTGCTTTGTTATTTGGACCCTGAAATACCGATTACCCTTCAAGGTGATGTGCTTAGAATTCAGCAAGTGTTGACCAATTTACTCAGTAATGCCCTTAAATTCACCTTAAAAGGGCATGTACTACTAAGCGCCAAGTTGCGAGATATATCAGACAAAACGTACCAGATTGAATTCAAAGTCAGTGATACCGGGATAGGCATACAGAAAAGTTATCTAGAGCATATCTTTGAACCTTTTACGCAAGCTGAGCCCTCCACCTATCGTAAATTTGGCGGTACCGGACTAGGTATGACTATTTCAAAGAGATTGGTTGAGTTAATGGGGGGCAGAATCTCAGCTGAAAGTTTGCCCGAGCAAGGAAGCTGTTTTTCTTTCCGGTTAACATTTGACATGCCCGTTGCGGAGATCAATAACGAAGCACCGATAAAATTATCGCTTCCTGAAAACATTCACGGAAAATTAGTTTTGATTGTCGATAACGACATAGAAATGAGAAAAATCATCCATGCCTACCTTTCAAATCTTGAACTTATAACAGAGATAGCCATAGACCTTAAAGAGTGTCTGCTTAAATTAAACCCTGAAAATGCAAATGCCCTAAAACCCGATTTCATTTTGATCAACAAAGCACCGACTAAGGCTATCGATATTTATCTTAGTGCTATCTCTGCTTTGCGTCAGCAATATCAACTCAAGATCCCCATTATACTTTTAATCAATTTAGACGAACGTCGAAACGCCTCCTTACTGACAGAATCAGGTATATCCTATTTTCTGGAAAAACCTTTTGGTCTGATAGATACCTATAAGGCAATAATGGAGGTATCTGGCAACAAATCTTTGCTCAAGAGTAATAACAAAGACGAGCGCCGGACCATGCAATCACAGATTTCGTGGATGTCGACACGAAAACTCCTTCTTGCAGAGGATGACCCTACTAATCAGCTTATTACTAGAGAAATCTTGTCCAAAGTAGGCATCGACATTGATATTGTTTCTAACGGGAAGGAAGCTGTATCTGCAGTGTACGATCAACCTTACGATGCCATTTTAATGGATATAAATATGCCAGAATTAAATGGCTACGAGGCAACTAAACAGATACGTAATAATCGACAATTCGCGCCCATGCCTATCATCGGTATGTCGGCGCATGCTCAGCCAGAAGATAAAGAAAATGCACTGAATGCTGGCATGAATGGCTACATCACCAAGCCCATAGTCGCCTCGCAGTTACTTCAAATATTATCCCTCCACTTAAAAGACATCCCAAAAAACACCTCTATTCCAGTGAGTTTAAAAAACGAAGAAACTGTCGATCTAACGGTACTAAAAGGAATAAATGTCGCGTCAGCGATGTCTAAATTAGAGTTGGATGCCAACGCTTACAAGAATGTACTTAGAACCTTTCATCATACCCATAAACAAACGCATACGACGATTGTAGACTTGTTTACCAAGCAAGATTGGCAAGAACTAAACTCCCTTTCCCATCAAATTAAAGGCAGCGCAGGGAACATCGGTGCCAAAAACCTCGAAATAGAAGCGTTTAGGCTGGAAGAGGCTTGCACGTTAGTCATCCGAGTCCCAGCTTCAGACATTCCTTCGATTGATGATGTTTTAGAAGAGTTTGCTAGAGTCATCAGCTCTCTTGAATCCATACTTGATGAAACACCTGTTGATTCTATCCAGAAAACTGACATGCGCAGCGATACCGAAGTTGTGAGGCTAAACCACCTGATTAGCGATCTCACCCTCGCACTTGGGGCGGGTGACCCCTCAAAAGTAAAAAAATACTTTAATGAACTACTTGGCGAACTCGGTTCGGGTGATACAAAAAAATTGAAAGAAAGTATTGATCGTTTTGATTATGAGGGTGCACAAGAGCATTTAGGTAAAGTTACTGAGCAACTTTAGCTTAAAAGTTTGACAATGCTTACCCAGCACACAGATCACAGCCGTAAAAAGTTGAGTACAAGGTACTTTCAATACGATCAGAAGACCTACTCAAGCGCTATCTTCATGCAAAATTTAACCATAAGCCTATGACAGTGTTTACGCTGTCACAAATCTATGATTTTATTATATAAATCCCTGCAGGCACTGGCTTGACGCCGCCTGTGAATGTTAACGTTTACACATCCTAATAATAATATCTTTCAGTGGTCGGTAACGTAACATGTCGTTGTTTAAAAAATACACTCCTTTGAGTATTCGCTCCTCTATATTTGCCTTTTCAATACTGTTCAGTTTTTCAGCTTATGCCCTCGAATTTGATGTCGATATTGAAGGCATTGGGGCTGTTAATGCAGAGTTCAAAACACAGCTAACGATCGGCGCTGCATGGCGATTGAATGATCGTGACAAAAATCAATTAGGCCAAGCCAATTTAGGCCTACCGTTAGGTGGCACAATCGGCTCACCCACAAACAATACTGACGACGGTAATTGGAACTTCGATAAAGGTGATACCTATTCAAAAGTCATTAAGGGGCTCACTGAATTCACCTTTGGCAATGAGAGCTTTGGCCTAGTCTCAGGTGTTAAGTATTTTTATGACGTTGAGATAAAAGATGAATCCCGTGCCGCCGATGACACCGGTTATACCCGTAAGCTAATTGACGAAACACTAGACTCAGCCGGTTCGGATATAGAGTTATTGAATGCCTATTTTTACGGTACATTTGATCTAGGGCGACCTGTTAGCATGAAACTTGGCCGGCAGGTACTCAGTTGGGGCGAAGGTATTTTCATGCAAGGGGGAGTAAATGCAATCAACCCCGTTGATCTTTCAGCCGCTAGGGTACCTGGCGCTAGGCTAAAAGAAATTTTCCTACCAGTAAATATGGTCTCAGCGTCATTCGATCTCAGTGACAGCTTGTCTATGGAGGCCTTTATTCAGTTGGACTGGGAGCCTATTGAGTTAGATGGCTGCGGTACATTTTTCTCTTTTAATGACACTATTTCAGATGGCTGTGGCCCCATTATTATATCAAATACGCCTGACTCTGCCACGGCAGGTTTAGTCGCCACAAACACAGCTATTTTACCAAGAATAGATGATAGTGAACCCAGAGACTCAGGCCAGTTTGGCGTCGCCTTGCATTGGTATTTGGAGCAATTTAATGGCAGTGAACTAGGTTTCTATTATATGCAATACCATAGCCGCTTGCCTTATTTCAGCGGCGTCGTGGCTGACCCTTTTCAGGTCGCACCTACCGAACTGCTTCCTATTGTCGGCCTACCCTCATATTATCGTGAGTATCCTGAAGAAATTCGCTTATGGGGTTTGAGTCTCAGCTCAACTATTGGAGATGATTATTCTATCGCGGCCGATTATAGCTTCAGAGAGAATCTGCCTATTCAGTGGAATTCAAGTGAAATCATTCATGGCGGTTTGTTGAGCTTATATAGCCGTCATCTACAGCAACGTATGGAAGAAGCTGGAGCTACATCAGTTCTTGAATTAGCTGGTACGGATCAAAAGGGCTATGACCGCTACAAAGTCTCGCAACTACAGTTATCTGCGATTAGATTCTTTGACCATATACTCGGTGCTGATCAGCTTCGTGTCATCGCTGAAGCAGGCGGGGTTTATATTCATGGCTTTCCTAGCGAAACAGAAGCGCGTTATGGCCGGCCTGATGCCTTTGGCATTGGCGACTTTACAGACTTAACAACTTTTTCTTGTAGTGGTGAAGGAACATTTTTCGCGATTAGCTCAAACCCTTCTTTTTGCGACAATCAAGGTTATACCACTGCATTTTCTTGGGGTTATGTTTTAGCTATGCAGCTGAACTACCAAGGTGTCTTCACCGGCACAAACCTATACCCTGAACTATTTTTCTCTCATGATGTAAATGGCAATAGCCCTGAACCAATGGGACTTTTTAAAGAAGGTCGAAAATCTATCGGTTTAAGTTTGAATGCCGACTACTTATTAAACAGGTATCAGACCTCACTCGCCTACGTTCATTATTATGGCGGAGGCCGTGACAATTTACTAAATGACCGAGACCATTTGGCTGCCAGTGTTTCGGTGTTATTTTGATTTCGAAAGGGCCTTGGTTCGCGAGAAAAAAATTAACATTTTTTCTGTTAATCTGGGGGGTATTTTACTCATTTACCACGACCGCTGGAGAAGTCAAACCTGCACCCGATATAAAAAGCGGGGGCGTCTCTCAGCTTGGTCACTTAACGGTTATTGGGGCAGACCCTTCAGGTAACCAAAACCTGACTATTCCGCCTTACAAAGGCGAGGCTATCACGCCGCCTATAAACTGGAAAGCAGGCGAGCATTACGAAGACCCCTTTGAAAGTGATCAGCCTGTTTTTAACATTAATGCCAAGAACTTAAGCGAGTTCAAAGATAAGTTGGCTTTAGGTCAACAAATATTGATATCGCGTAATCGAGATTATCAACTCCCTATCTATCAAACACGAAGGTCTGCGACCTTTCCTGAGTTCATCTTGTCAGGCTCGCGTGAAAATAAAAAAACGGCCAAGCTAGCGAACAACGGCAATTCCGTCGCGCATTTTAAAGAAGGTATCCCCTTTCCCGCATTAAGTAAGAATACTCAAACAGCTGCCTTGCAAGCGATCTGGAACCATATTACTCGCTATCGAGGAGGCAGTATTGAGAGAACCGTCATACAAACGACAGTTTTTGATGATGGTGACTACGTTCCGATTCGTTATTATCAGCGCTACACGCGCACCGAACACCTCGCTAGCAAGCCCGATATTAGCAGTGGCAATATCTTGTTTTATTACTTGGATAGAATCACCTCGCCTTCGCGCTTGTCTGGCACTACCCTGCTGATTCATGAAACTTTGGATCAGTCAGAAGAAAGGCGTTTGACCTGGCTTTACAATAAGGATTTAAGGCGCGTCCATAGGGCACCCGGGCTTGGCTATGATACACCGGCCCCTGGAACGTATGGTTTGAGAACCGCTGATTCCTACGACATGTTCAATGGTTCCCCAGACAAATATGATTGGCAGTATCACGGTAAACAAGAACTCTATATCCCTTATAACGCCTATAAACTAAGCTCCAGCCAACGCCAATATGATGAGATTTTGCACGCCAATGCAGTAAACCCGGCCCACACCCGCTGGGAGCTACACCGTGTGCATAAAATTGAAGCGATATTGAAAGACGGACAGCGGCATATTTATGGCAAACGGGTATTTTACTTAGATGAAGATACTTGGACGATTGTCTTGGCTGAGCAGTACGATAATCGTGGGGAACTCTGGCGAATAGCTGAAGGGCATATGATTAACTACTATGATCATGATTTAAACTACTACGCCATGGAAGTGACCTATGACCTTCTTAGCGGGCGGTACTTTGTATTTGGCTTGAGCAATGAAGAGTCTTTTGCCTACAAATTTAATCGAACATTTAAACGCAGTGACTATACCCCCGCAGCCTTGAGAAGATCTTCCAGAGGGTAATCCTCCAGAAGGTAATGTTGAAATTTGAGTTATGCACTTAGCTCAATTTCAAACTTATAAGGCCATCCTTGGCTCCGAACTTCCGTGAAATCAAACAGCCAATTAATGGGCCGAAATCACCCAGTTTCGTGTGAGCTCGATATCCGTTAATCGAATTTCTCCAATTGATGTGCCGGTATCACCAAATGACAAGTGCATAATATCGAAATCGCCTTTGTACTGGGTGTTATACCCTAGGCCGTCATCCATGCTAAAGGAGTTTGGCACGCTTGAATCTATATTTAGTACAGTATCTTTAACTGCGTAAATTTCGCGTCGACCATGACCCATACCCATTGAAGAGGTATATCCTGTATCGGTTGCATTACGATTCATACTACTTAAGTCACCACGGGTATTATGTAGTCTCATACCTAGTTGTACCCCGGCGATATCCAGATAATAATCGATATCAATATCTAAGTAGATGTCACCGGTAATTTTAGAGTCAGCATTTCCTGAGCCTAACTGACCGCCGACACCGGAGCCATCCGCACCAAAACCATTGCCATTATTAGCGATATGAATATCTATCGCGCCCACATAACCATCGACTTCAACGCCCGAGAGCAGCACTGTAGTATTGGCGGTTGCATCCTGTCCATTCACGTGGTCGGTACCGTTAAGTTTGCCTGTTGTGCTATTTAAATAGGTTTCCATTCCTTGTGATCCTATTTCATAATCCGAGCTCGCTATACCAAGCGCCTCCCAATTATAGTTGTAGTCTATAGCGCGTAGTGAAATGTCACGCACGGCGTCGTAGCTTAGGTTTTGCATATTTGCTAATCCGCCTGAACCATCATCACCGCCAATTCCTGGGTCAAGGTAAGCCTGTAATCCTCCGCCTTTTTGCCACATATCTGTGCCAGTAATATGAATGACCAAATCACCATCCTGGTAAGTTTTCTTAGCATCTATCATCAGGCCTGTATCTTGATCTTCGGCGTATCCCGTCGTCACACCTGCGGCCAGCTCAATTCCCGCATCCGTATTGCCATACGCTACATGAGCTTGAGCCATATTCGAAATGTCAGAGAAACCAAAGTCAGTTTGGTTATTGGGGGTGCCCGAAGCACCACTGGGTGTACCATTGCCCGCGACATCTAACTTGAAACGGAGATTATCAATTAAGTCATTCCCTCCAGCAAACGCTAATTCCTCAGCTCTTCGGCTGGCTGTTGCGGTAAAGCCTTGGAAGAGGAAAGAGCCTCCATCTTTCCAGGCAAATTCGCCCATTGCACGTTTCGTTTCTATATCAATGGTTAAACCGGCTTGACCAGTTACATCGCCGAGCACAGAATCATCCAATACTTTTAAATCTGCTTGCACCCCAGTAGTTGTGGTGGCGATAGCAGACACCAGAGCTATTTTTATCAGGCCCTTCATACTACTCTCCTAGTTATTTTAATTTTAATTTTGGCTAGTTATTTTCCATGTGCATCTGTTTTTATTATGATGCACAAATATTGTGCCATTACACTAGGTAAACTTATGTAGGATTGTCTTACATAAAAAAACAGCAAAAACCTTGAAAATAGGCTCAGTCACAAAATATTTATTCGAAATTTGATATGCTTCTTCGTTCTTATTGAACTGAATTAACGCTTTAGAAGAAAACACCAATGAATAGTACCAATGAATAGTACAAATGAATTACCAATAGTGCTGTACCGCTTTGACCAGATCAATGACAGCAAAGGTTTTGTAGCAGCTTTTCAAGATAGCTTTGAGTTATTGGTGTGCGCCACTGATTCAGAGGCTAAACAAGTCATTAAACAATATGGTCAGCGTTTACAAGCCTTGGTCTTGGATCTAGATAAGGTTGATGACACATTGCCTAGCATATGCAAAGTGAACAACCCAAAGATTCTTTCTATCCTGCTAAATAAAGATATTGCTCTGGATGAAGTTGTTTCGCTATTAGATAAAGGCTTAATAGATCGATGTTTTTCGAAGCCTTATGACTCTAATATTATTCGTTCGGAAGTTTATACCGCTGCACTGGGTGTCAAATCGGCCAGGATAAAGCCGGCAGCACACGATAATTTCGATCGGCCTTATGCGGTCTTAATTGTTGATGATGAAAAGATAGCAACCAAATTTTTAAGTAAACAACTTAAACGTTTAGCGTGTCCTTGTGAGGTATTTATCGCAGACAATGCAGAGCAAGCGCTTCAAATTTTCTCTGAGCAAAAAGACAATCTCGCCATAATTATATCGGATCAGCGTATGCCCGGTATTACCGGCAACCAGCTCTTGAGTGAAATACAGAAACATAACCCACATATAATACGCATGCTGACCTCAGCTTATGAAGAAGTAGATATCGCACTAAATGCGGTTAACGAAGGACATATTTCCTACTATATAAAAAAGCCTTGGAATGCCGAGGAAGTAAACGCCATTATTAAGCTCTCTTTGCATGAATTCAAATCGAGTATTAGCCAGGCCAAATTGCAAGAAGCCGATATAAACCAGCAATACCAAGAAATTTTGGTGCAGAGGCAAGCTCAACTGTCTTTAGCGTTGATGCAAGCAGTTGATGACTTTGGCGGAAAAGCCAGCCTTGAATTTTTTTTCGGACATTTAAAAAACATAAGAGCCCTACCTGTCAATAAGGCATCGTTGAGAGCCAGCCAGGAAACCGATATTGAAAAACGCTTAGTCGCAGATTTTGCCACCTTAGTGCAAAGTAGATTATTACAAATTAGCTCGAAAGTGGCGTCTCCCTGCCCCTCTGCGCAGTTTTTATCTCTACTGCCACAGCTTCTTAAAAGTGATACTAAGTTGTCTCAACATTTAATACATGAAGCTAGATACAGCGAATATATGGATGTAGCAGTACTGAGTAGTTTGCAGCAGTTACTTCAAGCATCCGGGCAAAACTTTAGCGCCTTGATATTTGTAGGTGACGAAGAGAAATATGTTTTGAAGACCAGTGATGAAGGAGATTTATCTTTATATCGACACATGCTCAGTGCTCACACACAGCTCACAGAGCAAATGTTACATCAACAATGTGAGATGCTGCTGTTAGTAACAATGTGCCGTAAACTTGGTTTAATTTTACGGTTAGAAGAGAAAGAACTCAGTTTTGGTTTGAGCATAATTTATTCAAAATAATATAAGCCTGTTAGGGTGATAAAATAGAGAGTTGAAAGTACGTGGCCTTCAATATTGAAAATAAAATCAGACTATTTGTCACCGTGGAACAACGCTTATATCGTGATGCGGTATTGTTTGATCTGGTGCATCAAAAAGATATTGATATCGTTGGTGAGTCCTCCGAAGGCCCTGAGACCTTAAAACTGTTGAACTTATTTACACCAACCACTTTAATCATAGAAGAAAATTTAAAAGGTATGGATGGCTTAACGATTGCCGAAATGGCCTTGATAAAACACCCCTCCTTATCCGTTATTCTTCTTGTCGATACGCCCGTCAGTCAACACCGTTTAGCAATTTATTTAGATGCAGGGATCAAATCAGTTCTTGCAAAAACACAATCTTTGCAAGATTTGAATAAAGCGGTTAATTACACCCGCAACGGTCAGATATATGTTGATATAGATAAATCAGCTTCAAAGATAAAAGCTCAAAATGATCAATCGAATATTATTGAAGGTTTCAGTTCATCAGATTTCTACTCTCTGTCTGAAAGAGAGCAAGAAGTCGCCAAACACATTGCAAATCATATCCCTTTAAAAGTCATTGCAGATGAACTTGGCCTATCGCACAAAACCGTGCATACCTATAAAGAACGCATACTCATTAAGCTCGGTTTCGAGCGTTTACCTGAGTTGGTGGTGTTTATGAAACGTCTTCATTTTTATCGAACGCAAGAGGATGTTTGCTAGTGAGTATGTTAAACGGGATGTTTAAAATTAAAGCCCTTTCGTCTGAAAAACAGGCGGAGTTCGAAAAATTCTACAAAGAAATGATGAGCTCTAGGCTGCTGCCTGTAATGGCTGACTTTACGCTCATATTATTAGTGATTGGCGTCATATACTGGGAGACCATGCAGGTAATATCTCTTGGTGCAGACCAGTACTGGTCGTCTGTTCACCCCTTGGATCTCGTTTATTGGTTATGTCTTATTTGTTTCGGGGTTGCTAATCGCCTACCAAGAATTCGTCACAAAGCCCCTCTTATGATGTATTTCATCACTATCACACTGATGCTTTTTGCATATCGTAATTTTGTACTGCAAGATGGCGTAATTGATCCAATATTTGGTTTGTTTTTCTATAGCGCTTTTATTGGTATTAGTGTCGCTTCAATTCGCCATATTTTGGTCATTCAATTCATTAATATTACATTTCTATCGGCTTCAACTTTCTTTATCGCGACTCAGGGTAATGGGTTTATTCAACTAATTACCATGCTAGTAAATTGGTTTATCTTCCATTGTTTATTAATGTCGATCGCAACTGCCATTTTCAGCCAGTGGATGTTTCGAAACCTCTTTGCAGTGCAATTTTTATTAAATGATAAAAATGAAGTACTGAGCCAAACCTTCAAAATACTTAAAACAACAGAGCAACAATTAATTCAACAACAGAAACATCAGGCCTTAAATCACATGGCCAAAGGTTTATTACACGAGATCATCAACCCCGTTAATAGCTCATCTCAGGCGATCAGCTTTGCGAAATCGATTAACGAGGATGAAGATATCGCTGATGCGCTAGAGGAGTCGCTGACACAACATCAACGAATTAGCGATATTGTGACAGATCTAAGGCGGTTTTCTCAATCAGAATCTGAGCAGGAACTCGAAACTGTTAGTCTAGAGAGCTTAGTTTCTAAAGCGCTTAAATTTTGCCATAGAGAGCTTGAAAAGGCCGATGTTCAACTAACAGTACAGATACCTGAAGAGCAGTTCATTGACTGCCATTCTTCAGCGTTGACCCAAGTTTTTGTAAATCTATTATTAAACGCTTGTGATGCTTTGTCTTATAAAGAGGCTCATAGGGAGTCGCATAACGGATTGCATAAAGAACCACGTAAACAATCCGAGAGCACTAACGAAATATCTATCACAAGCTTCGAGCATGATGAAGAGATAAGTATTTGTTTTCGTGACAATGGGTCCGGGATTAAAGAGAGCGACCTTAAAGTAATTGCCGACCCATTCTTTTCCGATGAAAAAACGCCCGAGAAAATGGGTTTGGGTTTGAGCATTTGCCAGACTATTATGCGCCATCATCACGGTCGTATGGCGATAGATAGCAAAGTAAATGAATGGACCGAAGTGGAGTTAACGCTACCGGCTCATATCAAAATAACCCATAGCCCTAACAACGCCGTTACAGAAAAAAAGTCAGTATCTCCTCTTTCCGAGCAGGCTTATTCGCAGAGTTCACCTAATTCAGTTTTGTAATGTTTTAGAGTTAATCGTAATTCCCTCCTAAATGATATCAATGCAGTCTGTCGATCAAAAAAGACCTGGAAATTTGTCTAAGGCTTAGCAGTTTATAAGTCTTAGCGTCTCGCTGTAGGACTCCCCTACATCGGTTCTCAATATCAAATGCAAAGATAGCTTCGTACGACCAAACCAAAAAAAATAGTCACTCAATGGAAGGAAGTTATAATGAAGTATTTTGAAACGCAAAAAATAAGAAATCTAAAAGTAGCCGCGCTCGTTGCAGCTATGGGACTGTCCTTAGGTGCAAACGCAGCAGAATTCAGCAACGGTTATGTTTTCGGTGATAGCTTGATGGATACCGGTAATGTTCAGGCCTTTGCTGGCGACCCGACTATACCTGAGCGTTTTTCTAATGGCCCCGTTGCTGCGGAAATAGTTGCCGCAGGTTTAGGTTATTCGCTCACGCCTTCATTACATTTAATTCCCGGCATTCCCCATGGTAACAACTACTCTACTGCTACGGCGACAGCTGTCGATGCCGATGGTGATGAGTCAACACTAGATTTAAATTTACCGACTCAGATAAATTCATACCTTTTTGATCATGGTGGCCAAGCTTCACCAGAAGACTTATTCTCTTTTGTGATTGGTGCAACGGATATAGGAAATGCCTTTAATATTCGAGCAGCCGGTGTGTTGGCAGAAACCAAAGAAGAGCGAAAAGCAGCGGTACACACAGCAAAAAACATGCTTAAAGCGGCTGCAGAAGCCGAAGCAGCACAGATCAGAAAGTTAATTGCTGCTGGCGCTCAACATATCATGGTCATTAATGCGGCCGACTACGGGACAACCCCCCTAGCAGACATAGTAAAAGCACAAACTCAGGCGCTTGCTACCACAGCCAAGCAAGAAAAAAGAGCTAACCGACTTCCTGAAGTGGCTACCCGTTTAAGTGTGAAGTTCAATAAGCTACTCGCCAGAAAAGTGGCTAAAATTGAGAGAGAGACCGGCGTAGATATCATCGAGTTTGATCTATTCTCATCATTTGCCAACCAGATAGATAGTGCCGACGATCTTGGTTACACGAATATTGATACGCCTTGTATTTATACCCTGGCAGGGTTGGTCATCAACCCTGAGTGTGTTGATTTTCCTGCCGCGAGTGGCTTCCTATATTGGGATGAACACCACCCTACGTCGACTGTACATCAAAATATAGCAATTGAAACTTTGGACACCATTCTTAATCACTAGCGCTCAGCTTTGAGATATAAGCACTCAGTAAAAAGGCGCTAAGGCGCGCCTTTTTACTGCTGTATTCATATCCTAATAAGATAAAAAGAAGAACAAAAACGCTCAAATTCCTCTGATTTTATCACGCCTAGTAATTAAATCAGTTTGTTGATTAAACACCATACGCAGCCAAAAACATGATACAAACCTTTCTTGCAAATTCATGATGCTTATCATTAGGCATACTCTCTTGCCCAAACATAATCTGCGGCCAGAATGCATGAGACTTTATTAACGCGTGGAACTGTGTTGCTGCCTCTCCTTGCTCATTTTCTTTTAAGTGACCATGCTCAACTGCTTGTTGCATCCAAATATTTAGAGAAGATTGTTCTTGATTGAAACGCGCTATAATACTTTGTGCCATCCCGGGTTCATGAATAAATTCTGCCATTAAAACTCTTGTCAGTTTTAGGAATTCTGCATTGCTGACCAATACCAACTCTTCCATCGCGAGATCATACAACTGTTCCTGTAAGGGTTTAAGCGGGTTATATGATATTGTTATCGCGTTATTGGCCGACTCCCAAACAAAATGCGCTATCGTCTCAAACAAATCTTGTTTAGACGGAAAATGGTTGTATACAGTTCGTTTCGACACCTCTGCTTTAGCGGCAATAGCGTCCATACTGGTACCTTGAAAGCCATTGTCTTGAAATAAATTGATCGCGGCATCAATAATAGCGGCTCTTTTTCGGGTGCTTTGTGTCGTCATAAGAAGCTTCAAATCTTAAAATTGGTAATTCTACACTCATGGGTTTACTTTTTGAATACATAAAAGTAGACTCTCAAGTGTACTTTCTGCCGGTTTAATTAAAATGAATGCATCTAAAAAAATATTATTTACTACAGGAGCCTTGATTGTGGCTTTATTACTAAGTGCTTGCGTTAATAAATCTGTAAATAAAAAGCTAGCAGCGTCTGCTCATTATAAAAATGGCAAGTTTATTAATACTGAGCCTTTTGAACAACCGGGTTTCACCAAAACCTTGGCCATAATAAAGCGTTTTATTTTTGATGAAAAAATTAATACCGAACCTACGCGCCCCATTCCCATTCGAAACATCGAGGTAGGACATTTAGAAAACAACTTGTCTCAACAAACAGCCGTTTATCGTTTGGGCCACTCGACTATTTTGATGGAATTAAATGGCCAGATTTGGATGACAGATCCGGTCTTTTCAGAGCGTGCATCCCCTGTTCAATGGGCTGGACCAAAGCGTTTTCATCCCACGCCTATCGATCTTGATGCGCTACCACACATAAACGGCATAATTATTTCCCACGACCATTATGATCACTTGGACAAAAACACCATTGCACAAATTCATACTAAGGTTGATGGCTTTTATGTCCCTCTTGGGGTGGCGCAACATTTATTAGACTGGGGAGTACCGGCAAGCAAAATACATGAATTCGATTGGTGGCAACAGAAACAAGTGGGCGATATTACGTTGGTGAGCACACCCGCAAATCATTTTTCAGGTAGAACGCTTACCGATAGCAATACTAGCTTATGGTCTTCCTGGGTAATTAAAACGCCACAACACAAGTTGTTTTTCAGTGGCGACTCGGGTTATTTTTCTGGGTTTAAAGAGATTGGCAATAAATTTGGGCCGTTTGATTTGACGATGATGGAAAATGGCGCTTACGACAAAGACTGGGAATTTGTACATATGACGCCCGAACAAAGCATGCAGGCTCACCAGGATTTAAGAGGAAAAGTCATGATGCCAATACATAATGGTACTTTTGACTTAGCCTTTCATGAATGGACCGATCCGCTTGAGCGTATTAAACAATTAGCCTTTGTAAATAAGCAGACATTGGCCACACCTCAAATGGGTGAGCGCTGGTTATTAAACGAAACAACACCACAAACCGCTTGGTGGAGACAGAGCAAGCAACCGAACACTTCACCGTTTGAGGTTGGCAGCACATACGGCAACTAGTCCAATGTGAAATTGGACTAGTGTTGATGGCGCTTGTATTTGCTGCTTGTTGTGAATCGTTACCAAGTATCAGCGCTTGGTAACACAAATACAGCTGCAATTATGTCTAACAGCTACGACGGCTTTTGCTTCACCTTAAGCGTTAAATTGAGAAAATAACACCTCGATTATCAGATCGATTTTTTATTGGCGCAATCCAATAATGTTTGTAGAGCTTGTGTGTATTTCATTCCCAGGTTCAGGTACATGGGGTACATAACGGGCCAGAATTAGCGATACGCCAGCCATTGCGGCGCCTGTCAAAAATACCATCGGCGGAGAAATAACCCACAAGATGCCATATGCAGCAGGCAATATCACCGCGGCGATATGATTAATTGAAAAGGCTACACCTGCAGTCGGTGCGATGTCCTTAGGATCAGCAATTTTCTGGAAGTATGTTTTTTGTGCAATCGCCATTGAAAATAGCACATGATCGAGTAGATATAGTCCGGCAGCTACCCACGGATTATCGACAATGGCATAGGCCAAAAATACCAGAATTAAGCCGACATACTCTAGCGTCAAGGCTCTGCGTTCACCCCACTTCCCGATTAGCTTGCCAATTAAAGGCGCAAAGATTAAGCTCATTAAACCATTTAGTAAAAACAGGATAGCGATATCAGATGCCGAGAATTGAAATTTCTCTACCATTAGAAATCCTGCGAATACAACAAAGATCTGCCTGCGTGCGCCCCCCATAAACGTTAACGCATAATAGAGCCAATAACGTCGCCTAAAGATCAGTTTCTTATGTTGTTCGACCTTAACCGGGAAATGAGGGAAGCTATACCAACTGAATGCGGCAATGGCTATTGATACCCCTCCGCCAATTAAATACAGGGTTTTCATATCAACCTTAAATATATCTAGCGCAAGCCATACCAGGGCATAAGCCAATAGGCCTGAGAAAGCTCCAACCGCGATCATTTTTCCCATCTGGTGAGCCGCTTTATCTTTATCGAACCATTGTAATGATAAAGATTGATTGATGGTTTCGTAGTAATGAAACCCAATAGACATTAATACCGTCGTGCAATACAAACCTATCTCACTGGGAAAGAAGCCCGTCAGCGCTGTACCTAAACCCATAATTAAAATAGAGACTAATGCGAGGGTTTGCTCTCTTATCAGCACTAAAAGTAAGACAGCACCGAAAGCCAAAAAGCCTGGTACCTCACGTAAAGACTGCAGTATGCCAATTTCTACGCCGGTGAACGAAGCTTGTTCCACCGCAAAATTATTGAGCAAAGCTTGCCAAACACCAAACGAGATAGGCATGGCTGCAGCCATCAAAAATAGTAATACTTCAGGGCGATGTATTTTTTTCATTTACAGTCTTCCGTGTTTATTTGGGAAAGTAAGACTTTAAATGCTTTAATAAATGGCGTATATAAGGATTTGGGCCATAATATATCGAGAAAAGGACATACGCGCTGAAAAAGACTATCGAAGCACCAAGTAACAACACAAACGCCGATGAGTCCTTTGTACCCGAAGGGGTGGCTACTCATTGGTTGACTGTAAACGGGGTAACTGTAAATAAGCCTGAAGTGATTCAAAGGCGCGTTGTCATCCGTAAAATAGATCATGACGCCGGTTATTATGCGCCCTTTCACTCACATGTTAGGGGGCAGTTGTTGTTCATTGCAGAAGGTTTGATTCAAGTGTCGACAAAGGGTGACGGATATTGGGTCGTACCGCCTCAACGTGCAGTATGGTTACCACCTCATGTCGAGCATGATGCTCGTTCACTCAATAAGGTCAAACTAAGGAATGTTTATGTTTCAAAAGACGCTTCTCAAAACCTGCCTCAGCACAGTCAAGTGATCTCGGTGACGCCTTTGTTGCGAGAGCTAATCCTTAGTGCGGCAGAATTTGATTCCCTTTACGATGAGACAGGCACAGAAGGACGCTTAATTGACGTATTACTTGACCAGCTAGCAAGTCAGCCAGAAGTACCTTTACACCTACCTCACCCTAAAAGTAAGGCTTTAAGGCGCATAGCTGAATATTTGATACACGAACCTGCAGATCAGAGAACCTTGCATGCTTGGTCACAAGATGTCGGGCTGAGTGCTCGAACCCTAGCAAGGCATTTTATTAAAGAGACCGGCATGTCATTTGGTCAATGGCGACAGCAAGCGAGATTACTTGCGGCGATTACACGTATCTCACAGGGTGACTCTATTGCACGTATTGCACAAGACTTAGGCTACGATAGCCAAAGTGCTTTCATCGGGATGTTTAGAAAAGCGATGGGGACGACACCGGGCCGTTATTTATCGCGGCGTTAACTCACTGTTGTAGTGTATTAATCGATGTAGTGTATGAAACGCCTAAAGCGCGCAATGCTGGAAGCTTTCGGTATCCAAACTTTGCGCGTCTATGTCTAACTCGCCCTTACTAGGCGGCGCTTTTAATTTGCTTATACTCTTCACTACCTCGATCATGTTTTGCTTGGTAGTGTTTACGTTTCCACATATCTACCAAGGCCTGATTCTGATGATCCCAGGGGTGAAAGTCTTCTCTAAAAAAGTCTTTGTATGGTTTACGTAAGTTTCGAATCAAGCCACCTTTACCAAACATAAACTTAAAATACCCCTTTATATCGTGCCAGCGAGGCATGGTACGAGACCACCACATAAGTAACATCATATATTTTGCTACCCGGGCTGAAAACATAATAGTGGCAATGCGTTGTGCTCGGGCCAGTAATTTTCGGTCACCTACTACGCGCATATATAAATCAAAAGCGACACCTTTGTGTTCGATTTCTTCTATAGCATGCCAGCGCATTAGGTCTGCTATGGTGTCATCCATACAGTCTAGTACTTCAGGGTTAGTTAAAAACTCATCAGCCAAAATCGCCGTTTGATGTTCAAAACAAACGGTAAAAGCCAAGCGTGTTTTATCGTCTTTACCCTTCAATACTCTTTGCATATCCTTTTCAAAAACTTTTTCAAGTCGAACAGCATCAAAGCCCAGTTCTTTAAGCACCATATTGAATTGTTTATGTTGATGGCTATGATGCCCTTCCTGCCCGATAAATCCTTTAATTTGCTGCTGTAGTTCAGGGTCGTCAATTTTATCCCTGAATAAACGAACCGAAGCGATAAACTCACCCTCTCCAGCTGGGAAAGTAGCTGATAGAGAGGCGATGTAAGCGGATTTCAGTAAATTATCATCATAGAAATATCGCTTAGAAACTTCAGTAAAAGGAAAATTCATTCGTCTTGGTTTAACGTCTATAGGCGCGTAATCTAACCCTTGCCGACTCTCAACTGTGGTCGTATTCATTCTTATTACCCTCTCTAACTATTGTCGTTATTATGTTATGAAGGAAAGACCCTTATTATTTTTGAACGATGTTATACAGGGTCTTTCTTAGTTTGAATCTGAGAATTGATGCTATCAAACTGATAGACACATAATGACCAATTGCAGTATGTGAAGACAGGTGCTACGGTATCATTATTATGGTGATTTGAGCTCAAAATGAAAACGAATGTCGCAACTGAACTTCAACTCGCGTCGGGCGATTATTTGGCCGTAGTACGCGATTTTGCTTTAAGTAAGGGGATTAATTTAAACACACTCCTTAAAGACAGCGAGATTGAACTCGAAGATTTAATAAATCCGCCCCATTTGGTGACAAATTTAATTGTTAGCCATGTTGGTGTTAATTTATTTAATGCCTTAGAGGACCCTATTACTGGTGCGGTTGAATTTGGCTTGAAAATGACGGCATCTACCCATGGTTCACTTGGCATTGCAGTGCAGTGTGCGGCTGATCTACACGAAGGTTATGAAATATTACGTGAGTTCTACAATACGCGTTTAGCAGCTCAAGACATAAATATCACTGAAGAGAAGGAAAATATAAAAGTTAAGTTAATCTCAAAAAATGAGATTCTCTTAGATTCTGAAGTTCAGCATTTCTTTGATATTTCGACTTTAGTAACGATTGCGACTAATACATATCAAGCCCTAGACAAAACTAATATAAAAGGCAAAATTCAAATTAATATCGACTCGGAAGAGCCCGAGGGATTTGTTCATGAAGCACTCGCTGGGGTCACTATTCACTTTGAACAGAGCAACCTTGAGGTGCTTATTCCAATTGAGTGGAAGCACAAACCTTTAAATATTTCTAATCAGGAAATGGCGAGAGTCGCTGTTGAGAAGTGTGAATCAGAACTGAAACAAGTCAGCCCTACTGACCTAGTAGAGCGCATAAAAACACACCTAAAATGCCATGTAAACTGTATACCCAAACTCACAGAAGTAGCTTCAGTTTTTAATATGTCTCCAGCCACGTTAAAACGAAAGCTTAAGGAAAGAAACACCACTTATCAGGGGATAAAAGATGAGATTCGTCTACAGTATGCAAATGTGCTTTTTAGTCAGCAAGTTTCAATAGAAGTTGTCGCAGAGGGCTTAGGATTTAGTGATGCATCCAACTTTACAAAAGCGTTTAAAACCTGGACAGGCTTAACCCCCAAAGAATATCGTGAGAAATAAACGTGACATGGTCAAACTTGTGAGAAAAACGGTAACAGCCCCTTCTAAAAGAATAAATCAGTAATCGGTGTTTTAAGCAAAACATACTCTCTACCAGTATTCACATACGAGTGAATACTGGTAGATTATTTTCTAGATTTGTCTTTGCTTTGAAATTTTGATTTAGCCTCACTTAGCCTGATAAATGCCCTATGATATTTCTCAGTGCGAGCAAGGTCTTCTTTACTGATGCCTTTTAGTCTTGTGATATTACTATTGTGCTCTAGATCTTTTCGTTTGACCCTTATTGCATCAAAATTAGTACAGATACCTTCAATATACTCTCTAAGGTAGTCCTGACCTGATTTATGAGTTAACAGCCCTATAGCTATACAAACACGATCCGAAAAACCTGAGTCTCGTAATATTTCAATCGTTATTTCTCCAGAGCTATCTTCAATGACGTCATGAAGAACCGCGATCACAGCCAACTCAGTATCAAAAAGTAATTGTTGCATAAGGTGCAGTGGATGAAGGATGTAAGGTTTTCCGCCTTTGTCGAAATGACCTGCGTGTACCTTGCTGGCCAAGGCTATCGCTTTAGCCAATTGTTCATATGGGCTTTTTACTTTGAACATGTATTCTTTCCTGAGCTTAATATTGTTACCAATTTAGCATGACTGAACCCTTGTTTTCGAGCACCTAATAAATCTAAAGGCCTGTTATTGGTAAAGCCAGTATTCTTCCTTCAGGGGAGGATGCTCATTTATGAAACGTATAGGCGGCAAAACACGAACATGGCGCCATAAAATAGCGTTTGCTTTTCACGTTTTTCGCACCATACTTTTATATCGATATCGACTTACTTTCTGTTTACCAAATATAGATAAGGATAAGGCTATGGGTGGCATTAAAACCGAGTATTCAATTGAGCTTAACCTAGATCATATGGCATGGTTAAAAGAAATGTGCGAAAAATACACACTAGATGACGAAGGTAAAGCTTTACGAATTGTATTGGATTATATTAAAGAAGAAGCTGACCTTGAGAGCGTATTTGAGGAGATTCGCTGTAATCACTGTGACTAATAAGGCATAGTTGATTGTACATCACTCGATTTCCCCGTCTTTTTGAGAGACAGAACTGCGGAATATCGTAGAAATATCCCGTGGCGAAGCACATATATACCAGAGGCCATACGGCATGCACTCTAGTATCTCTGGTATATATTGAAAGCTTTGGGTCGTTTAACGGGAAACCACTCAGTCACATAGTGAATACGTTTAGCTTGTTGCCATCCAAGTCGCGAAAATAACCAGCATAAAATGTCCCGCCACGAAGTCCTGGGGCGCCTTCGTCGATGCCTCCAAGCGTCAGTGCCTTTTGATAAACGGCATTTACTTTATCTTGAGAGTCGACAAACAAAGCGACCATCGTTCCGTTACCTGCTGTAGCAGGTTCCTTGTTAAAAGGTTTGCTAATAGCCAATGAGGGTTTGCCGGGCGAATTACTCCAGGCAATAAATGTTTCCATATCCATAAAACGTTTAGCGCCTATTTCGGCCAAAAGCGCATCGTAGAATTTTGCAGCAGCGTCAAAGTTATTTGTTCCGAGGGTGACATAACCTATCATGTATTTATTCCTTCAGCTTAATGTTTATTATTCCTAGTTCTGGACTGTTACGACCATACTTCGACTAGATAAGTTTTATTAGAGTGTAGCCAAGTAAGATATGCTCCTATAAGCGATTACTCAACGACAGAGCTAAACAGTTGAACATGAATCGCGGACATAATTCAATACTATTCAGAGCTCCACAAAAACTTTTACCCATTAAGTAAAAATACTCCAGGCCAAATTATGTACTAAAATTATAGAATGAATTTTGTTCACGACTAGTGCTCAGGTGGAGGGTTAGCGCATGCAAAAACACGTCCGTTCTGCACTGATGATTAAAGTGGGTGGCAGTACGTTAGACGCGGAGTTTGAGTCAAACCAGGCGCTTGTCAGTAAATCTATTTCACCCATAAAAGACCTTCGACACGACTATGACCTATTCATTACAACCGGTGGTGGGCCAGCCTGGGATGTCAGAAAACAATGGCGAAAACGGTATGGTACACCTATTGATGAATTCAAAGAAATTGCGCAACTAAATCTACAAATGAATGCCAAAGAGCTAGTGACAGTATTTGGACATTGGGCAACAGTGTGTAAACCCGACGAATTCAATCCTCTGCTTTTTGCCTCTATGAGTGACAATCAAATCATTCGAATTTGTTATTGGCCGCCGGCGAGTTTTATCACAAGTCCTGAACAGTCTGTGCAATCTGACCTGCAAACCTTATTGATGGCTGAAGCGCTGGCACAAGTCTATGCTAAGGTAGATGTAATATTTGTTAAGCGGACAGCAGGAATATACGCTTTTGACCCAAGATTATCAGGTTCTAAAATTAAGGCCATTATCTCAAATAAGCGATGCGCGATTAATATTAAAGCTCGCTACAACCAGCTATATCGGGATATTGAAAAAGCCCGCGACAACAATAGTCCACTTGAGCTGAATCGATTGCCCTTAGTGACCACGAGTGACATGCTAACAGGGGGCATCTCAAGGCTAGGTGAAGATGGCGATGATGATCACTTAATCGAACGATCAGCCATAACATTCTTGCATGATAAACAGCGCAAGATTAATACAGTAGGCATTATTCATTATTTGCATACCCACTTAATTCAGGAAATGATCACTGCTCCAAGCGAAACATCCCCCTATAGCTTTATTGTGAGAGGGTAAAGTGCCAGCCCTGTTAAATAGAAAATTGTAAGATCGACAATAAAGCATAACGGGGATGAATATCCGTAAGTTATTTGGCTAAACGTCGCCTCACTAAATAGCAAAGAGCTAAGAAAACCATTATTGTCAGAGAAACTACAGGAAAACTCACGGTAAATACCAGCGGTGCTAACACGGCTTGCGCTAGCATTCTCCGCCATTCACGCTCAGCAATATAATCCGCCAATGGTGGAGAATAACGGTAATACAGTTTGACGAACTTTTGTCCTATAGCATTGCTTAATAAATGCTGATCCCTAAATTCTCTCAATCTTTTAACATAGGGGTGTAAAATAGAGCCATAAGCTGCGGTAGCGATAAAGCACCCCCCTCCACTGCTGTCTGAGGTCGATACAACAGCTGTGTCGCCGTTGTCAGGACTCGTGTTAGTACCGACGGGTTCCAGTCGCATGACTTTACCTGTCGTACCAAAAGGTGTTCCGGTGGTATTACTTAACAAATATACTTCACCATCGGCATCCTGTGCAAAACCAAGCACACCAAAAGGCAATTCAAGATCAAATGCCAGAATTTCATTGTTTGAAGAGAGGTAGAATAATTTACCTGCATCGGCAGAGAAACTACCAAAATCACCAAAAATATACCGGCCAAGTAATTCTGGAAGTAAACTACCTCGATAGACAAAGCCCCCTACAACCGCAATACCTTCATCGTGATCGTATTCAGCGACAGGGTCAATTAAGCCTAAGGGTACGCCCGGGTCTTGGTCAGTTACAGATCCATCAGAACCACCATTTCCTAGAAAAAAGAAAGAGCCTTCTTTGTGACTCCAGCCGAAGTTGCCACCTGCGGTTATATTGTTAATTTCTTCAATATGGTTTTGTCCAACATCAGCTAACCAAATATCACCCGTTGGTGAATCGATTGAAAAACGATAGGGGTTACGTAGGCCATAGGCAAATATCTCTTGAACTTCTGATCCGCCAAAAAATGGGTTGGTGCTAGGTATACCATAATTTCCATTAGCCGCATCACTGCCTAAAGGGTCAATTCTCAATAAAGCACCTAGAGGATTACTTGTATCTTGACCATTGCCACTTACGCCATGACCATCCCCCTCATCATCGGCATTGCCGCCATCGCCCAAAGAAATCAATAAGTATCCATTATTGTCAAAATTGAGAGCGCCGCCATTATGGTTGAACTGGGGCTGATCGATACGTAACAACTCTCGGGCAGAGGTGTTATCGACTGTGGATGTAGGATTAGCAGGCAGAGGAACTTGCCATTCGGTAATAACAGATTGATGATTTGCTGTTTGACCTGTCGTCATAGTACTAAAGTCAGCTGTAGCCGTGTTTGGTTCAGAGGTATAGGTATAAATTAGTCCATTGGTGCCATAATCTGTATGGAAAGCAAAACCTAAAAAGCCTCTTTCATCGAAACTTTCGGGGCCAAAGGCACCTAAAGTCACCAGTCGAGAAGATAGGTCTAAAAAGGAACTGACTGCCATGGTGTTTAAATTGATGACGTACAATATTCCAATTTGATCGGCGACGAAAAGCCGTGTTGTGTCGACAGGAGAAAATGTCCCCCATACAGGGGAGACCAAACCTGTGGCAATATCGGTTAACTGTACTGTCACCGTCCCGTTTGCAATTATCTCAGCTATGGGATTGCTGCTATCAAAGTCGGGTACTGGTTCGTCAGCAGTATACGCGAATACATCAACAACAATGTCACCTCCTCCCATATTGTCAAACTCTACACGAGCAACTAGAGATTCACCGTCAGCGCGTGTTATTGACACCTGCTGATAACTATTGGTAACAGCAATAGTTTGCAGTATGAGCCCATCGGCATCGATTATTCGCACCTCACTACTGACACCGCTATTGTCATTACGGACGAAAAAACTAAGTGTATGAGGTAAGGTTTCGAATGTGGCGCTTGCATTGACACCTGATCTTACATGCCAGGCATTTAGTCCCGATATATACAGCGCAGGGTTACCGCGCGTCTCTGCCACACCATCTGTAAATGTCGCAGTAAAAGGTGTGGTGCCAACATTGAAGGTGCCATCTATATCAAATTCAAAACTTGTAGATTCTGTTGCCGCTAGACTCGATTGATAAGCAAATAAACAAACTAGAAACAAGAAAAAAGACTTAAGAGGCTTAAAGAAAGCGTGATGCAAAGTAGATTTTATGGGGGAAACTAATAGCATGATGAACCTCCTGACACGCATTCAGTTTTAAGCCTATCTTAGAAAGGCAAAATCGTAACTACTGCAATTCCTCGTGCTGAATTTATAAACATAGTCTAGATTGATAATAAGATCTAGTTGATACAAAAGACTAACCGCCTTAATTTTGAACAAATATAAGACGATTAGAGTACCAGAGGGTATGGATCCTATCATCACAACCTCACCTATCGATAGGTGTAAGTATGAATATTAAAGAGCAATACCTGTGTGTATTTCGGAAAGCCTTAATAATTTCCTTTTATACTTATAGGGCTATGCATACCAGCTTCATAGTGGCCAGGTATATTGCAAGCGGCTTCTATCTGCCATGCTTTTTTAAACGTCCAAATAAGCGTTTGTGTTTCTCCAGGCTTGATACTGACGACATTACCACCGGGCTCATGATGCATTGTGGGGTTATTTATCATCATCTCTCCATGCTTTTTATGCTCATCTTTAGTGGCAATGGCAAACTCATGAACAATAGCGCCTTTATTTGTCACAATAAATTTTATCGTTTCGCCTTCTGTGATATTTAGTGGGTCATGTTTGAATCGCATCGTATCGTCAGCAGTAATAATAATGGAGCGAGTCACATCCGAATTTGTACCTGGGCCGCCTGTCGTCGATTCCATTGCGTGCTCATGACCTTTCATCTCCTGATGGTGGTTCTTAGTGCCGATATCCTGATGGTGTTTCTTAGTGCCAGTATGATGAGAGGATTGAGTGTCTAAATCATGATGGCTTTCCATCTGAGAATGATGACCCGATTCAGCCATATGTTGGCCTTCTGCATAAGCATAATTTGAACAGGCCATTGTCATTAAAGCCGTACTCATTGCGAGCGGGGTAACTAAATATTTCATGTGTTAGTTTTCCTTTTCCTTGTAACTTTATAGTTTAGTTTTCGTCTGCTTCCAAACAAAAAATATTGCAGGTATAACAAGTAATGTGAGTACCACGGTACTAATCATACCTCCGATCATTGGGCCTGCTATTCTCTGCATAACTTCAGAGCCGGTACCACTACCCATCATAATAGGGACTAAACCTACGATAATGGCCAGCACAGTCATCATGATAGGCCTTACCCTTAACCCTGCCCCTTGCATCACGGCTTTGCGTACGTCGTCTTTGGAAAAAACTCTACCTTCGTTAATAGCCTCCTCCTGCAATTGCTTATAGGATTGATTTAGATAAACTAACATCAACACGCCAATTTCTACCGCGACCCCCGCAAGTGCGATAAAGCCCACAGCCACCGCAATTGACATGTTGTAATCCAATAAATACATCAACCAAAGCCCACCTATCAATGCAAAAGGAACGGTGCCCATAATAATGAGTACTTCAACGATGTTTCTGAAGTTAAGATAAAGAAGCAGCATGATAATGGCGAGGGTTAGAGGTACAACAATGGTTAGACGCTCTTCAGCTCGCTTCATGTACTCATACTGACCAGACCACGAAATTGAGTAACCCGGTGGAACCTCGACTTGTTCTGCCACTACGCGCTGTGCGTCTTTGACATATGAACCAAGGTCTCGTCCTTTGATGTCAATCAGCGTCCAGCCATTCAATCGCGCATTCTCACTTTTTATTCCGGGTGGTCCATCCGAGATATAAACATCTGCCACATCAGCAAGTGCCACTCTTTGTTTTGAAGGAGTCACAATGGGTAGTAGTTTCAGCTTTTCTTCAGAATCACGATAGGCTTGCGGATAGCGCACATTGACTGGATAACGTTCCAGGCCTTCAACGGTTTCGGTTACGTTCATACCGCCAATAGCTGCACGAACGACCGATTGAATATCTGCAACAGAAAGGCCAAAACGTGAGGCTCTGACACGATCAATATCGACTTTGACATAACGACCACCGGCAACTCGTTCCGAATAAACTGATGCTGTTCCTTCAACTTGCGGTAGCACCTCTTCTAGACGTTTACCAATTTTCTCTATTTCACTTAGATCTGGTCCAGCTACCTTGATGCCCACAGGCGTTTTAATACCTGTCGACAGCATATCAATCCGGGTTTTGATGGGCATGACCCAGGCGTTCGTTAAACCAGGAAATTTCACTAGGGCATCAAGCTCCTGACGCAAGCTTTCTGAAGTCAAGCCGGTACGCCATTCGCTTTTGGGTTTCAGTCGAATGAAAGTCTCGATCATGGTTAGAGGCGCAGGATCAGTTGCGGTTTCTGCACGACCTATTTTGCCGAATACAGAGATGACTTCTGGAACCGTTTTTATCAATTTGTCTGTTTGTTGCAAAATTTCTCTTGCCTTACCTATCGATACACCTGCGTAAGTCGTCGGCATATACATCAGGTCACCCTCATCTAGGGGGGGCATAAATTCACTACCCAATTGAGTCGCTGGCCATAAGCCTATACCCATAGAAACGAAGGTAAAAAGAAGTACTGTTTTGGGGTATTTCAACACGCCTTTTATGACCGGTTTATACGCAGCTATCATCATTCGATTGAGAGGATTCTTATGTTCTGGCGTCACCTTGCCACGAATAAAATAACCCATTAAAACGGGTACCAGGGTAATGGCTAAACCAGCAGCTGCTGCCATCGCATAAGTTTTGGTAAATGCGAGTGGCGCAAACAATTTCCCTTCCTGTGCTTCGAGTGTGAATACAGGCAGAAAACTCATGGTAATGATCAAAAGCGAGAAGAATAATGGCGGGCCAACTTCTGTAGCAGCCTGCGTTATTACTGACCAACGGTTTTCATTCGTGAGCTCTGTTTTCTCCATATGCTTATGGACATTTTCTATCATCACAATTGCGCCATCAACCATGGCTCCGATAGCAATAGCGATGCCTCCAAGTGACATAATGTTAGCATTCAAACCTTGCTGGTACATGACAATGAAGGCTACCAAGATACCAACGGGCAAACTGACAATAATCACTAAGGCTGAACGTAAATGGAAAAGGAAAATGGCACAGATAAGCGTTACCACGATAAACTCTTCCAAAAGTTTCTCGTATAAATTATCCATAGCAGAACCTATTAGAGTAGAGCGATCATAGGTCGTGACGATTTCAACCCCCTCTGGCAAGCCCTTTTTTAATTCTTCTAGTTTTATTTTTACCTTATCAATCACCGTTTGAGCGTTTTCACCAAAACGCATCACGACGATACCACCCACAACTTCACCCTCTCCATCTAACTCGGCAATGCCTCTGCGCATTTGCGGCCCCAAGCGAATACTCGCCACATCTTTGAGCATTAATGGCGTGCCTTTTTTATTCATTCCTAGCGGGATATTTTCAATATCTTCTACGCTTTGTAGATAGCCGCTGACACGAACCATATATTCAGCTTCAGCCATCTCAATCACTGACGCCCCTGTCTCTTGATTAGCTTTTTTAACCGCCATACCGATATGTGAGAGTGGCACGTTGTAGGCCCTTAAAAGATTTGGGTCAACTTCAATTTGATACTGACGAACCATCCCACCTACCGTAGCGACCTCAGAGACGCCGGGTACAGTTTGTAGTTCGTACTTCAAAAACCAGTCTTGAATGCTCCGTAATTCAGATAAATCATGCTGCCCGGTTTTATCAACCAATGCATAGAGGTAAACCCAACCAACGCCTGTTGCATCAGGACCCAGTTGAGGTTTCGCTGTGCTGGGTAAAGTCCCGGCGACTTGGTTTAAATATTCGAGCACGCGTGACCTGGCCCAGTAGAGGTCAGTACCATCTTCAAATATCACATAAACATAAGAGTCGCCAAAGAAAGAAAAACCACGAACCGTCGTTGCACCTGGTACTGAAAGCATTGCCGTGGTTAAAGGGTAAGTGACCTGATCTTCGACCACTTGTGGGGCCTGCCCCGGATAACTTGTTTTGATGATAACTTGTACATCAGACAAGTCAGGAATCGCATCGATTGGGGTGTTGTGCACCGAAAAAGCGCCAAGCCCAATCAAAATAGCGGTCCCTAGTAAAACAAAAAAGCGATTCGTAATTGACCATCGAATAATTGCGGCGACCATTTTTTACTCCAAAATAACTTGTTTCCCGTTTAAACGCTTCGGGATTGACTCGGATGTTTAGCAAATTCTAACGCTTGATTAGTGTTGACTTCTTTTAGTGATTTTAGATATTTCAAAATCTCCGTCGTCTCGTTTTCTTAAAGCGAAGTCTATTTGGTCACCTATCTGTAAGGCGGGCAATTGTTCGCTTGGTGCGACCGAAAATGACATGGTCATTACCGGCCAACCCCACTCTGCTATAGGTTCATGCGCCACTTCGATCTTACCCATATTCAACATTAAGCTTTCTACCTTTCCTCGCGTAATTACTTGATTCATATCCGGTTTTTTGATATCAAGTTTTTTCGTATCAATAGTCAACTCACCCCGTTCTAGTCGTGCAAGTTCTGCATCTATATTCGATTCAGAATCTATCAGGAATTGCGCTGAAGTGACGACGCTATCGCCTTCCTTGAGTCCACTTAGGATCTGTATTCGCGAATTACGCTGAGTCATATCTGATGAGATGGCAATGCCTTCAAAACCTGATTTAACCAGAACCGATTTATACATGCCGTCGCCAAGGGCTTTCACTACACGTGTATGGTTGCCCGCTTTTATAAGGGCCTGCTTAGGTATCGAGAGATAAGCGTTTTCATCTCTACTTAAAACACGTAAGTTAGCTAACATATTTGGTTTCAGAAAGTGATCAGGGTTAGAAATACGAACACGTATAAGCAGCGTGCGCGTGTCGGGGTCTAGTTGTGGGTAGATGTAATTCAAAGATCCTGTCCAAGTTTTACCAGGCATAGCATTTAGCTTAATTTCAACCTCTTGCCCTTTTTTAACTAGATACGACTGTCGTTCAAAAATTTCTCCCAAGATCCAAACTGAATCCAAAGAACCTATTGATAATACTTCTGTCGAAGGTTTTATAAACATGCCTTGTCGAACATTAAGGTCAATGATGACACCATCTTGCGTCGCAATCACTTTGACACGTTGATCTACTTTTCCTTGTTTTTTAATACGTTTCGCTTGTTTTTCATCCAAACCAAGCGAAAATAAACGTGATTTTGAGGCCCGAATAAGGTTCTTATTTTTACTACGTAAGGCAGCCAAATACTCTTCCTGCGCATTAACTAAAGCAGGAGAATATAGCTCATATAAGGTTTGTCCTTTCTTGACAGTATCACCTGCTGCCAAAACATTTAAAACTTCAATCCAACCGTCAACCCGGCTATGGATATGAGAAATTTTACTTTCATCAAATTGTACAGTGCCCACTGTTTCAACCGGCATAATCAGAGGTGATTTAAAAACAAGTTCAGTCTTCACGCCGAGGTTATTCTCTACCAATGGCGATATTTTTACAGAACCATCTTCGCTAGAATTTTCATCTTCATATACGGGAACTAAGTCCATACCCATCGGTGACAATCCCGGACCGTCACGTTGGTAGTTTTTATCCATCGGTGCAACCCAATATAAAGGGGATGGTTCTGACAGCGTTTCACCATCATTGGTGATGCTGTTACGAGATAAATCAAAACGATCACCATATAGATCACCTAAAACTAAACCGACCATTAACATAACAAGTGAAGTAAGTATTATTTTCATTCGACTGCGCCTATTTTTTCGGGGTTGCTGTAGGTGTGATAAGAGCTTGACTAGGGAGCCAATAATTTAGGTGTGATAACATTTTCTGTTGATTCACCAATATTCTTTGATACTTCAATCGTGAACCTTGTTCTTTTAAATAGACCCGTAGTGTACGGTCGAAGCCCAAGCGGTCAGATTGATAAGCGGTTAGAATGCTGGCTTTTTGCTGAACCAAGGTAGGTAATATCTTTGATTCATAGAGTTTGCTTTGCTCAAGTGATATAAGATATTTTTGTTGTACATTAATATACTCGAACACCATATTTTCCAAGGCATCTGCTCTAGCATTCTCCGCCGATAATCGACGATTTTTGGCTGCACGAACTTTGTTATCCTGGCCTGCCTTTGAAAATAGCGGGACTTGAACATTTACCCCCGCGCTGAAAAGATCTGAACGATCTGAATTATCGTTATTTTCACCGCTTCGTAAACCGTAACTTGCCTCAATGCTCCAGCGAGGTTCATAAGATTGTTCTACTAACTTAATATTTTGTGTAGAAATATGAATGCCATGGGCTTTATGCATAATGTCAGGGTGCATTTCTAATTTTGATTGCAATGTATGCATTGAAGTCTCCTCAAAGTTAAACTCATTAAGAGATAAGTCCAGAGGCCATGGGTGTATATTTAGCTGAGCCAGCGTGTTTATTTTGTTGCGGAATTCTAAAAAGTTTTGCTGTGCATTGATGCGTTTCTCCTCTAGCTCAACCATCTCCAGGTCAGCCCCAAGAACATCACTTTGATTACCTGCGCCAACTTCATACAATGATTGTGTAATATCCAAAACTTGTTTTAGAAATACAGCATCTTCATCCAAAATTTTTAAAGCATTTTGCCAGTACCATGCTTCAAACCAAGCTTGCTCAACCGCTCTTTTCAAGCTCAACCATTGCCGATCCTGCATGGTAAACTTCATCTCAGATTTCATTTGAAGTGTGTCATGCTTAATTTGTAAAGTATCTCCCGCGGGGATTTCCTGACGAATACCAAAGCGTAGTTGTGTCATTGGCTCTTGATGAAATTTAAACGTGTCTGTTGGTAAATTTTGTGCCGAAACAAATAACGTAGGATCGGGAAAGTAAGTATTCGATATTGCTTCGGTATGATCAGCCTGTGCATCATATTCATAACTGATTAATGAGCGATTGTTTTCTCTTACTTCTAAAAGGACGTCACTTAAACTAAGCCTTGAATCCGGCTTTTCTAGCGTGTTCATTTGTTCTGCTAAGAGTTTTAACGGTAAAGTGAATATGATAATGAGTAACGTTATATGCAGTTTTGCATTAACTATACGAGAACAAAACATGGTTTCCGCCTGATGTATTCAGATGAATTGAAACGAAAATATTCAGTTTCTTATGCTGAAAATTGCTTATTACTTAAAAAGTTCGGCTTTAGCTGGAGCTAGAAAGGTTTAAGCAATAGGAGGAGGAAAGCTCGGAGAGGATACGAAGCTGAGGTAGTGATCTCGGAGATAGATCAGAGTATAAGATAGAGTAAGCTGTACTGAGTTGTTGTTCTTAATAAATGTTGCTGGCGTTACTTGGCAACCAGTTGCACTGCAATCACATGGAGTCTCACAGCAATCGGCTTTTTCATTTGCGGGTTGTGTAGAGTTTATTGAAGTCTCATCATGACAGCTGATAAGCATTTCAGCACCAGTGTCCATGGTTGACGTAACGAGCGAATCGCTTATATCTGTGAACAAAACATCCGCCGAAACAATAATCGGGTTAAATAAAATGATCAATACTAAAAGTATGTATTGAATTTTGGATGTTTGTTTAATGGTCATATTTTGAACTTTGTCAGATATTTGTGTTTTGTTCAAGTAACCTTTCGTGTATTTAATCTGAACACTTGCTATTTCTTGGTCTTTTTTTCATAGATTTGGTCATCAAAATTATTTTGTATGCATTTCGAAACTAGTTAATTTTACGCGATTTAGCTTAATTCGATAAATTTAATACCACTATTCAAAGTGGATTATTCCATCCAAAATTGACTTGTACTTGGCTACCTTACGCTTGTCTATAATGAGTCCGACTTCTCGATATGGCGCTTCAAATCCAAAACATTCGAGTATAGGTTTGGCTACAATGAGTGGGTCTGAAAAATTGTCTGGAATGGGTGCAAATGTTAAACCTAAACCTGCGCGTACAAGTGCATGAGCCCACTCTTCACTATCTACTTTGGCAACAACATTTAACTCCAGTCCTATTGAATTAACCAGTTCTGTAAATAAATTCTGATTTTCACAATGGATTCGTGAAATTATATTCTGATGATTTAAGTCTGTTGGTTTAAGATCTTGCTGGTATGCCAAAAGGTTATTTTTTGGTAAAAGTAATGCGTAAGATTCTTTTGCTATCGAGTAAAATGTTTCGGAGTTTTTTGTTTTGGTTTTTGTGCTTAAACGAATGTCTGGACTAAACCCATTTTCGTTGGTATCGCTAATTAACTCAAAGTCCAAATTATTTTGTGCGCCGTTCACACAACTTAGAAAACTCTCCAAAGTAGCAATTCTAATGTTCTTATCTACGGCTAGACTTATCTTTTGAGTTTTTTCTTTTTGTGTGAATTCATGTTTAATATTTTGGGCATGTTGAAGCAAATCTGAAGCCATCTTATACATTCGCTCACCTTCTGGCGTTGCTGAACTGCCTTTCCGGTGACGGTCGAATAATTTGCATTCAAGCTCATTTTCTAATTTTGCGATAGCTAATGTGATAGACGGTTGAGCGACATGACACTTGACCGCGGCAGCACTTATGCTGCCGGTTTCAACAGTAGCGACGAAGTATCGTAAAGCGCGTAGGTCCATATTAGTCACTAAATACTGGATATAGAGGCAGTTTCTGAATTTGTAATTCATCGTGAGCAGGCGCTATAAATATATTAGGTTCGCGCTTAGCCAATTTATGGATTTTCTCAATGACAACTGAGTTCTTCTCAAAATCGGTATCCACACCGACTAACCAGTCGACAAAACTCGGGCGAGAGCTGTTTTGTTCAATACCTATCACTGACCAAGCGGTATCTCCGATAAAAAAGTATTGCTTGTTGTCAGGAAGATTAAGGAATAGCCCCAGCTGTCCATGCGTATGACCACTTAAATCGACTAGGACTGCTGATCCATCACCATAAATATCTAAACTTTCACTGAAGCCGAGGAAGGGTTTATCGTTAAGCTTTAAACTCTTCCAATTTATCCTTGGCGAATCAAATTGTGACTTTATAAAACCGGGTGGTTTTCCAGTTTGTGCCTCTTGATAACTATTGTCTTGAATCCATACTGGCACGTTCAAGCTATTAAAATCTTCTAGACCACTAGCGTGATCCCAGTGCATATGGCTGGGGATAATGGCCATTAATTTTTCAAAGTTGTAAGCGCCAGCTTGTAACTGTTTATAAGCAGGTTTCACATTTTCAATGCTGAAGAGCTGCTTCTCAAAAAAGTTAAGCACCGACATTTGATCTTCATATTCAGAGCCAATACCACTGTCCCACAAAATATCACCTTTTGGGTGTTCTATAAGCACAGCGACATGTAGAAGTTTTCGAAGCGTAAACCACCCTCCTCCGTCTACAACCATAGCTTCAACAGACCCACTTGATTCAGCGGTTGTGATAACCGAGAAACGCAAATTACTATTTGTAGTATTTGCCCAAGCTTGAGAGCTTAGAAAAGCAATGAATGTAAGCACAAAAATGAAAGGTTTTAAAAGATGCATAGCCTTAAAGCGAGTAAAGTAGTTCATATTGATTCCAGGTTATTCGTTGTTTTAGCAAGATGTGCTTAGTCTAAAGAATGATTAAGTATATTGAAAATATAATAAATATTTATCGACTCTATATTTTATTTATATCACTTGGCACGTCTATTTGCGACTTCGATAAGCACCGGGCGTTAAGCCTGTCCATTTTTTGAAAGCTCGGTTAAATGCAGCGGGTTCTGAAAAACCGAGTTTTAAGGCGATATCTAAGGTCGCCAAATGCTTATTCTCTAGTAAAATCAAAGCTTGATCTCGTCTTATACTGTCTTTAATTTGTTGAAAGGTATTGCCTTCGTCTTTTAAGTGGCGTCTCAATGTATGTGTTGTCATACATAATTCTTGAGCAACCAATTCGAAACTTAAATTTTCTAGTTCGGTATCTATACCATTTCTATGTAGCATCAAGCGCTTCACTTGTGCTGATAAACTTTCATCTGAACGAAATTGGGTTAATAGCGACTCAGGTGCATTATGCAAAAAACTAGAGAGCGTTTCGTTATCCTGAACAATCGGTAGTGATAAAAAGCTTTTACTAAATACGACTTTATTTTCCGTTTGAGAAAAAGTATGGCGGCAAGGAAACATTAATGAAAAGTCCTCATCGTAGACTGGCGCATCATATTGAAATTCAATTCGTTCAAGAATGATCGGGCGCTCGATAAGCCAGCAGGATAAACGAATCCATATGACAAACAACGATGTAATAAAAAAGACCTGGTCTAAATCATGAGGGTTCTCATAGTGTATTTTGAGCTGTGCTTCATCACCTACTTCAACAAGCTCTAAAGTCAGATCATTGCTTAACAAAGCAATAAATTTAATACTGCGAAGCAAGGCGCGTCGTAAATTTCCAGCTGATATGATGGCATGACACATCATACTGAATACACCAAGTTTTAGAGGTTGCGATAAAAAACCACTCGCTTCATCCTCCATTTCACGCCATAACGAACGTAATAGCGGCCCGACTTGAGATAGTTCAATACGATTAGTAGTATCTGTAGATTCACTTTTTGGGAATAAGTCATCAAACTTCAGGTCTGTGTTACCTATTACATCATCCAAATCTACATTATGAAATTTAGCCGCAGCGAATAATGACTGAATTAAACCTACAGATACAGAGCGGCTATTAGATATGCTATTAAACTTTAAAGCCATTAAACTTAAGCGGTAGTTAATATTGTCAGCAAATCATTGGTATGAACAGCTGCATCTCGTCCCAAACCCGTTAGATAGCCGCCATCATTTTGTGTAATCAAGCCTTTAGAAAATAAGCGTTCTGTTGCCGATACTAACTCTGGTTCAGCGTCATGATGAACTTTTATACCAACTTGTGTACTTGAAAGATCAAACATTTTTAATACGTTCATTTCATGCAGTGTTTCAGTTGAATATTTCATTTCTTATCCTTTAAAATATGGTCAGTCAGAGTATGGGACAGACGGTAAATAGATGAAAGCATTAATGTTAATAAATAAACTAAAAAAGAAATGTTCGCTATAATTATAGTTCTCTTTACTCAGGTGTGCAGGCTTTGTTATCTCATCTACATAATAATCTACATTTACTAAAACGCTTCAAAAACCACTGGCGCCTGCCTGTTTACTTATCAATCCCACTCACTGTTTGTAGTGTAGTCAATACAACCTTATTTCACACATTAATAGAGTTATTTACCATATGCATTGCATTCATGTGCTTTGTTGTTTCTTGGCATACCTACTCTTTTTTAAGAAATAAGGTCTTAGTCTTTTTGGGGCTGGGATATCTCTGGGTAGGAATTTTTGACTTACTTCACACTTTGACCTTTAAAGACATGCAGATTTTTCCGCATATTTCGCCAAGTACATCATTGCAATTCTGGTTGCTGGCCAGGTTTTTTGAGTCCCTGGTAATGCTCATAGCGTCTTTAACCTGGGTGAATAAATTTAAACCCAAACTTGCTTTTGCTTTATTTAGTTTTACAAATATTGGAATAATATTGTTTTTACTCGCTAGCCGTTATGCGAATGAGTGGTTACCAGAATTATTTATTCCAGATGTAGGTCTGACTAAGGTAAAAGTATTCAGTGAGTATGCGATTATATGTATTTTCTTTGCTGCAGCAATTAGGCTTAAGTTCTTTTCTAAGCATATTGAAAAAGAAACAAGCTCTTTACTGGTCATCTCTATTGCTTTAACTATTCTTGCCGAAATTCACTTTACTCTATATTCAGGTATGGAGGCTCTGTCCATAATATTCGGCCATGTCTTCAAACTTTTTTCGTTCTGGGCAATTTATCGTGCGCTAATAGAGTCCTCTCTTACACGACCTTTTAAAAGTTTATCTTTAGTTGCTGACTCCTATGATAATGTTCCGGATCCAACCGTAATTATTAATGAATTTGGCATAATACAACAAGCCAACAAAGCGGTCAGGAAAAACTATATTGATGATGTGATTGGTGAAGATTGCCATAATATTCTTCATCAAAAATCTATGCTTAAAAGTGAATGTCCCATTTGTATTGCTATAAAAGAAAAAAAAGCGATTAAGGCATATGAATTTTTCGATATGGATAAACAAGTATGGTTTGAGGCTGCATTGTCAGGGATCCATTATAGCGAGAGCTATTCAGTGATCGTGCATTCATTAAGGGATATTAGTCTTAGGAAATATGGACAAGACAAGTTTACAAGCTTAAATCGTGTTTATCGTGTTCTTAGTCATACAAACCAGGCGATTGTGAAAATTAAAAGCCAGGACGAACTATTACAAAAGGTTTGTGATATCGCCGTTAAACAAGGTGATTTGAAAATGGCCTGGATTGGTGAGTTGGATGGCTTTGCTGTTGTGCCCAAATTTATTGCAGGTGAAGATCTGGGGTATTTCAGTAGTATGCAAATGCGCATTGATGATACAGAGTGGTCAAAGGGGCCTGTTGGAATCGCTGCGAATACAAAAAAAGTTGCCTATGTAAATGACGTGCATACACACCCGGACTTTTGGCCTTGGCGGAAAGCTGCTACAGAAAGAGGTTTTGAAGCGCTAGCAGCTGTGCCCTTGATTATTGAAAATGAGCTGACTGGTATTTTCACCTTATATTCTGCGCAAAAGAATGTTTTTGACAATGAGCTCATACAGTTACTTGAGAATTTGAGTAACGACATTAGCAGTGCACTTTTTAACATTAAGCAGTCCAAATTAAAACTCTTGGCCGATACCACCATTCTAAAACTTTCGAGCGCGGTAGAGCAAAGTGCCGATGCTATTATTATCACCAATACCGAAGGTGAGATTGAATATATAAATCCCGAATTCACCTCTTTAACCGGTTACACTGAGTCTGATGCAGTTGGTCAAAAAACGTCCATACTTAACAGTCACAAAAATGACGTAAGTGTTTATAAGCACCTATGGGCAACCATCCAAACTGGGAAATTATGGCGCGGAGAATTATTAAACAAGAAAAAAGATGGTGACACCTATTGGTCGAAACAATCAATAGCCCCCATTAAAGATAAAAACGGTACCATCACACATTTTGTATCAACCTCTACTGATAATACAGAATTACACATCGCTCAAGACACGATCAAAGAGCTGGCATTCTATGACCCTTTAACTAAATTAGCTAACCGTCGACTTCTATTAGACCGGCTTGAACACGCAGTTCTCAGCGCGAAAAGGCATAAAGAGAATGTAGCTGTGTTTATGTTGGATTTAGACAACTTTAAAACCATAAATGATTCCCTTGGTCATGAATATGGCGATCAGTTACTGCAACATATTGCCGTCATCATACAAGAAGGTATCGCAGGCGAAGATACTGTCGCCCGACTCGGCGGTGATGAGTTTACCATTGTAGTAAGCTGTTATGATAATGAGCTTGAACTTGCAGGCATTGCTGAACATATTCTGTTACGGCTTGAAAAACCAATTCAGTTAAATGAAACGCAAGTCGTCGTTTCTTCGAGTATTGGCGTTTCTTTATTTCCCCAAGACGGCAGAACGCCTCATGAACTACTTCGCTCTGCAGACTTAGCTATGTATCACGCCAAAGAGACAGGAAAAAACAAATTCAATTTTTATCAGCAGGAAATGAATGAGCGCGCACAAGGGCGATTAAAAATTGAAAACCAATTGAGATTGGCTATAGAAGATAAGGCCTTCGAACTGCACTATCAACCGCAAGTTGATATGAGAAATAATGAAATAATTGGATTTGAAGCACTTATTCGGTGGCCTCAAAAAGATGGATCTTATATACCACCCGTCGAGTTTATCCCTATCGCCGAGGAAAGCGGTTTAATTGGTATCATCGGTGACTGGGTTATCAATCAGGCTATTAGTGATTGGAGTGTCTTGGTAAGGCACGGTTTTACCCATTCAAGAATGGCGGTTAATGTATCTGCATACCAGTTTAAGCATGCAAAAAACTTAAGCCATGTGATCTCTAGCGCTTTAAAACGAAACCGGAACTGCCCTCCTTCTCATCTAACGATAGAGTTAACTGAAAGCACATTAATAGAGGATATTGAAGATACAATTCTCACCCTTGAGACCCTAAAGGGCATAGGGGTTGATTTGTCGATTGATGATTTCGGAACGGGCTATTCATCTTTGAATTATTTGAAGCGCTTCCCTGTCGACCAGTTAAAAATAGATAAGTCTTTTGTTGATGATCTTATTCAAGGGACTAGTGATGAAGCCATTGTAAGCACAATCATTAGTATTGGACAGAAACTGAAAATGAAAATTATTGCAGAAGGTGTTGAGAGCCAAGAGCAAGCCATTTTATTAAAAGAATATGCTTGTCACTTTGCACAAGGCTATTTTTATCATAAGCCATTACCCTTAGATGAAGTTAAATCACTAATTTAATACAGCTATAGTTGCGGCTTTATTTAAGATAACTTGAGAAGTTGATATTAAAGATAGAGTGTATCTTTAATACCGAACATACCTTAAAGCCCTAGTGATCCTAGAAGGTCATCTACCTCATCCTGGCTGGTGCCACCGATTTGTCCAGGTTTAAGGTTTTCATTCCTATCAGATTCAGAACCGAAAACTTCGTTTAATGACATCATCGTTAACATGAATTTTTGATCTGTAATTTGGTCTTCAGAATATAGGTTCATACACTTGATCAGTTCAGCATTAATTGCATCTTTTATTTGCTGGGTTTGAGTCTCGCTGAGGTCTTGCACGTTTTCGAGTACACTCGTCTCGATACTTTCCATGATATCCATTTGTTGTTCTTTCATGGTCTGGTATGTTTCATTTACTTGGCTCAATTCGGCGCTGCAAGACATAACAACACTTTTAATTTGAGATGTTCTTGAATCTACACGCGCTTCCAAGTTTTGATTTAAATCAAGAATTTCCTTCTCATCTTTTTTACGAAGGGATATATCTCTAACCATGACTGTAAAAATAAGTTGGTCATCATTTAAAACTTTATTAGTAACCAAAGATAACCATGCTGGAGTATCTGCTATTTGGGTTTCAATTTCGAAACGTCTATTATCCTGTGTTTCCGAAGCCAAAAATTCCATGTACTCAGCCCCCTGCTCGTAATCATCCTCATCAAGCATAAGCTCTAGACCGCCTCTGGGCTGGACAATGTTAAACTCTGACTGAGGGTAAAATGATAGTTCAGGAATTATTTTCTCAAGAGTTCGTCCCTCTAGTTCACCTTCTTGCAGCTTTAATATTTCACGGCACGCAGGGGTAACTGTCAGGATTGTTCCGTTTCTATCGGCGCTTAAAATTACGAAGTCCGAAGAAACGAGTAAAATGTCTATTAGGTCGTTTTGATGCATGGTGTAATATTACTTCTGGAATAGTGTGACTCTTGCATGAATGCGCAGTATATAGCGTATATATCGTGCATATGTCTCATTGTGTTGAGTTCAATAATAGTTTATTTATTAAACATAGCAGGCAAGTCAATTTTTGCCAAAAAAATGAATATTTTGAATGTTAGAAAAGCTCTAACTCACCGGCATCATCCATTATTGGTTTCTCATTTTCCAAGTAAGTAGAGTCAAGTAGGTGTATAAGCTCCAATTTGTCTTGATTATTACTTAGGGATATCATTGCTGTAGTAGGAAACAAAAGACCAATATTTCTAGCACGAGCTTCATAAAACTGGTCATTTTTTTGTGTGCAACTAGCGTCCACTCGGTGCATACCAATGATTTCATCTACAATAACGGCAGTACTATTTGTAGAGCCCGTATTAAAGCTTATAAGCGTTAAATTTTCAGCTTGTTGACGCTGCTCAAGTCCGATTCTTATACGTAAGTCGAGCACTTGCATTACTTGGCCATTAATATTTGTTATGCCACGAAACATAGCGCCTTGATAAAAGAGCTTTACAACTTTTAAGTGTTGGGAATAAACATTTTCGACATCACGACAGTAAACGCCTAGTTTAATGTGCCCTACTCGAGCTATCAAATACTCATTCTTATCCATAAGACCTTCATAAATTGATTAAATTCTCAAACTTACATATGCATAGCGCATATAAATAATATCTTTAATTTAGTGGTAGCACCTGATTTCAGGTCCTTCAAATTTATATCGAACTTTATGTTCAAAATGTGAACTGTGTTCATAAATTAACAGGCAGGTTTCTCATATGACTTGGCAAGCAAATCTTGTTCTATTCATTAATAGTCTTGGTCCGTCGGCATAAAGATGAATTCGAATTTCATCAAACTCTGCGATATTTTTTTACAAATATATTTCCATGTACTGAAAACAAGCCAATCTATAAAGACGCTCAAATTTTAGAAAGAATGAATGATCTGGATCGTATAATTTCTTTCAGAGTAGCCCGCGAAAATGATACAGGGTACGTGAGGGCAAACCGTGGATGGCGCGTTCAGACTAATAACACGATTGGAGATATGTCAAAAAATGCATATATATAGTGGACAGAATAAGAGTTACAAATTTGTTGCATGACATTATGCCCGAGGTCCATCAAGAATGTGAGCAGTATAGTCAGTTGATGAAAATTATGTTGACTACGTAAAAGGTGCTAATATCGCAGGCTTCATCAAAGTTGCAGATTTAATGCTGGCTTTTGGTTCAACTTAATGGACTCTTGTTCAATTTAGTAGTGTTATGATTCAACGATATTTTTTACAGTTATGTATCTTTTTTTGCTGTTTACTAGCAAGCGACTTACAAGCAGAACTTCGGCCTGACCAAAATTTTAAGTATTGGCAACTAATTGATAGTGAAGCTATTTCACTTAATGATTTAACAAATAACCCTCTATCTGAGTGGACTCCGATTCCTAATGGCATAACAGATTTCAATTTCCTAGAAAGCCAATACTGGCAAGCTACTCAAGGCGATACGCTCTGGATTAGAATCGAGCTTCCACGGCGCATCGATTCTTCAAGGCTCTGGATTGAACTTCTACCAAATGTTGGTCTCAATGGCCAGCTTGCTACATTTGAGAAAGATCATTGGAAATGGAATTTACCAATAGGAAGGCAAAGCAGTGAGCATGAACAGCTTCCTGCTACATTTCTAACTTTTGTAATTGATGAGCCTCGAAAGCACAAAGTAGTCTATTTAAAATTAAAAACTTCTCAAGTTTTTCATTTCAGCATCAATATCAAAACTAACGATTCATATTTAAATTATATCGTTGCAAGTCACTTATTCAACGGTTTTATTTTTGGGCTATTTATACTGGCAATAATTTACAACCTGGCAATCGGTGTTAGTGCAGGTGAAAAAGTTTATCTTTATTACGCATTTTATGCCTTTAGCATCTCAGCCTACTTATTAGCCATGACGGGCTATCCACGACTTGCATTTCCTGAATGGGGTGGCGATGGCAGTTTTTCTAATCTAGCTTCCTTGCTAGGAGTATTTGCGGTGACATTGTTTGTACGAGAATTTCTTGATACTCCGAAAACCACACCAAGAATAGATTACTTGCTAAGAATTCAACAGGTCATTGTTTTTTGTTGTATTTTTCTAGTTGGTTTTGTCTCTGAAGTACTTGCCTTTTCATTTTCAGTCATTCTCGGCGTTATCGCCCCAATAATAGCATTAATTGCAGGTTTATCTGCGTGGCGGAACGGGCACCCACTTGCCCGATACTTTCTTATCGCATGGGGGATGTTTATTGTAGGGTGTCTTGTCTGGGCCTGGATGTGGTTAGGGTTTATTGATCCAAATATTTTTACTTTTCGATTCTTTTTAATAAGTACTGTCATGGAAGTTATGCTGCTTTCTTTGGTACTTGGCTATCGATATAGTGAATTAAAAGTACAAACTGAAACTTTATCAGCGGATAAATCAAAATTTAAGAAACTGACTGAATTCGACTCTTTAACGGGTACTTATAACCGCATTGGCTTTATAAGTCATGCAACAAAAATATTGAACACAACAAATGAAAACTTAGTTTGGCTGACTATTAATATAGATGAGTTCAAGAGCTTTAATAGTACCCATGGGCATATCTTAAGCGACCAGTTGTTGAAAGAATTTGGGCAGAGTCTAAAAGTTAAGGTGAGTCGTGATAATTTAGCAGCCAAACTTAGAGAAAAAGATAATAGCATTGCACCTAAGCGTGGACTTGTAGGCAGGACCAGTGGTGGAGAGTTTTGTATTCTTCTTTCAAATAATACTTTACCTAAAGCAAGGCTTTATGCAGAACGAGTGATGCGAGACTTTGAAAGTATTAAAATTACTGACAAATATGGCAATGAAATTCGATCAACTGTTTCTATAGGTATCATACAGATTTTGTCAAAAGAGGATATTAACTCTATTTTCATTAGAAGTAGTGAGTTGCTTTCAGACGCCAAATTAAAAGGCTCAGCGCAAGTTGCTCTTGCCTAACTTTAGTATTTAAATAACTACCCCTTATAGCACCAAGAAAAATATTGCTTTAACTGTGAAGAGCTTAAAGATTTCATCTTTTTGATATTTCTTTCGGGTATTGACTCTGGGTTTGGGTACGATTCAAGCGCCTCGCTTAAGCTATCTTCTCGAATTAAGTGAAATATAGGGTATGGTGAACGATTAGTGAAGTTTTCTACATCGTTTATATCTGTGCCTGCAAATTGATATTCAGGATGAAAGCTTGCAACTTGGTACACCCCTTCTCTATCTAACGATTTTATTAACTCATTTACCGAGAATAAAAAATCATTATAGTCCTCAAATGAAGCTAATACATTCGGTACAACAAGCAAGGTCGTTTCAAGTTCATTAACATTCTGCTTATCTAAAGTATCTATTTCCTTCAATAGACTTAGATAGATATCGTCCACAACGGTAGTCTCATCTATCATGATACGAATACTATTTTTCAAATATGGTTTTCTAGCAAATGGACAAAGGTTAAAGCCAATGACAACATTTTCAAGCCAGTCTTTTACCTTACTTTCAATTTCTTTGTTTTTTTGTTTTTGCATATTGTTACCTAAACTTAGAGTTTAACTATTTCTACACAAACAGATTATTCATCTTCTCTGTATTAGGATTAGTGACAAGTCCTTTTTCAGTTACTATGACATCTATTAAAGTGGATGGTGTAATATCAAATACAGGATTAATACACTTAACACCTTCAGGCGCAATTTTCTGATCTAATATCGTTGTTAGTTCCGAACCTTCACGCATTTCTATTACTATTTCATTGCCTGAAGCCAATTTCATATCAATGGTACTCGTCGGCGCCACTACCATCATTTTAACATTATGGTATTTAGCCAATACGGCTAAATTATAAGTCCCTATCTTATTTGCCACATCACCATTTGCTGCAATTCTATCGGCACCAACGATTATCCACTTAATGTTTTTATTCGCTAACAGCCATCCTGAGGCACCGTCAGAATTTAAACATACAGGGATGCTATCATGAGCCAGTTCCCAAGCAGTTAAACGTGAGCCTTGAAGCCAAGGCCTGGTTTCATCGGCGTAAACTAAATCAATTAGTTGATGTTTCCAGGCTGATCTAATCACCCCTAAGGCTGTTCCATAACCGCCTGTAGCAAGGCTGCCGGCATTACAATGCGTCAGTACGGAAAAAGGCGCTGAATTGACTTCAGCCATAAGCTCACAGGCTAGCTCGCCCATTTTGATATTATCAAATATATCTTGCTCGTGAATGGCTATCGCAAGGCATGTTAAATAAGCGAGGTGATCATCACTCATAGGTTCGGTTAAAAAGGCAGTATGCATTTTTTCAACAGCCCACATTAAATTCACAGCGGTAGGCCTGGCATCAGCCAGTCTAGCTAGATCGGCGTGTACGGCTTTTTTAATGCAGTATGCAGAATTATCGGGTAGCTCTTTAAGCTTATTATGATGGTATTTTATACCAATAACGGTTGCATACGCAGCAGTAATACCTATTGCAGGCGCCCCTCTAACGACCATTGTTTTAATTGCTTCAATAGCATCATCGATTGTTAAACACTCAATATAAACTTCAGTGTTTGGAAGCTTGCGTTGATCTAGCAAAAATAGGGAATTATTTTTCCATTCGATTGCCTTTACTTTAGAACTTGAATTCATTTTCTAGGGCCTTACTTTCTATAACATTAATAATCCCTACAAATCCTAATGTGTGGTGCTCATCCATTACACAAGCAAATTTTAGTGTCGACACTTGATCAAACCTAATAATAATTTCTTTTAAATCATTGGGTTTAACAAATACGGTAGGACGTTGAGGTAAAGTTTTAACGAGTGATTCTGCGTCATCAACCGATGAGCTTGAATGGCTATGCCCGCGAACATTAACAACAGCTTGCTGAGAGTGATAGAGTTCATCAGCTACAAAGGTTTTAAACTTCTCATCGGCTAATAACCCCTGGATATCATTAGTAAAAGCGATTAGGTGTGCTTCTTCACTTTTATTAGTAAGCACAAAGCGGATATTTTTATTTTGGGGTATAGTAATTTCTGTTGGCCATAACATATCAGACAATAAATCAATTTTGATTATAGTTTTAGATGCAGCCTCACCAAATAAGGGATCCTTCCAGTATTGCCCAAGAACTTGTTCTGCAGTCAAACCTGCGGCTACATCACGAGTAAAAAATTGCGCGCATACTAGTATGGCGATGAAAAAAAAAGGATACTTCAACATTACAAAACTTCCGGTGCTAATCATATTTTGATTTTAAAGCAATTTATAGAAAGAGACTAAGGTTATTTAAGATGAGATTAATTTGAAAACTCAAGCGAATATCCTCACGATTGCTGGCTCTGATTCCTGTTGTGGAGCAGGTATACAAGCAGACCTAAAAACCTTTGCTGCCCATGAAGTGTATGGCACATCTGTAATAACCAATGTAACAGCTCAGAACTCACTTGGCGTACATAAAATACATATTCTGCCCCTTGATATAATTGAGGCCCAGATTAAATCTGTTTTTGACGATATTAGTATATCTGCCGTCAAAATAGGGATGCTAAATACAGTAGGTACGGTTGAATTAGTAGCAAAGCTTTTAAAAGTGTATCAACCGGAGCACATAATTATAGATCCTGTGATGATATCTTCCAGTGGGAAGCGCTTACTTGCCCATTCAGCTTATAAGATGCTTGTAAATAATTTGCTTCCACTAGCGACTTTAATCACACCAAACATTCCTGAAGCTGCATGTTTACTTAATGTAAGTGAAATTGAAATACAGGAAGACTTAGCAAAAAGTACCCAAAAACTATTACGCTTAGGCTCCAAATCAGTATTGCTTAAAGGGGGTCATCTTTCAGGTGAAATTTGTATTAATACTTTGAGCCACTTGAATCAAATTTATCAATACCCTAGTCCGAAAATTGCAACTAACAATACCCATGGCACAGGCTGCACTTTAGCTTCTGCGGTAAGTGCAAATTTGGCCAATAAGCTTGCTATGCCTAGGTCAGTTGAGTTAGCGGGTCATTATCTCCATCAATCTATTCTAGGTGCTGAACAACTTGATGTTGGACGTGGTAAAGGACCCGTACATCACTTTCATGCATTTAAGCATTGATGAAACAACTGCAAGGTAAAATTAATCAACCAATATATCAATGGCGATATTTTATATTTCGTCTTATAGAAAGCCAAAAATCACTAAGTAACTGGAACAAATTTTATGGATATCAGGAAAACAAAATATTTAGGTATTTTAGGTTGTACTCTCATGTTGTCTGCGTGTGCTACTCAAAAAGTTGCCATTTCGGAAAGCATACAGCAAAAGTCTGCTCAAGCAGCAAGTAAAGCAACATTTACACCTGAACAGGCAATTGGGGATGCTGAGAAACAACTTATAAAAGCTAAAGAATCCCAGTTAAATTTCTTTGCCCCGATACATATAGAGCAAGCAGCTGAAAGTATTGCACAAGCACGCGAATACATAATTGATCCGCCGAGCGACATTCGTAATGCAGCATTAATGGCTGCGATAGCGGCTCAAAATTTCATCAGTGATGCTTATAAGAATAAAAAACTAGTCGAAGGCCATTTAAAAGAAGCACTACAACATCAAAAAGTTTTAATAGCTTTGGGGTCACCCAGCATTCTGGCTAGTGACTACCTGTCTGTAATTGAGACACTGACCGACTTAATTAAAGAGATTGAGCAAGGAAATACTTCTGAAGCAGTAAAAGGCCAGGTTGATTTAATCAAAGACATGGCTCAAGTTGAAATTGATACTTTAAAAAAGATCCATTTGACTGAAGCTGAGGCCTATTTCGAAAAAGCAGAAGATATTGATGCTGATGACTATGCAGAGCAATCCTTCGAAAAAGCAGAAATTATTTTAGCAGCCTCAATTAATTTTATTGAAAAGAATTATCGAAATCGAGAAGGTGTCAAACAAGCGGGTAAAGAAGCTTTATGGGCAACAAAGAAAGCTTATTTTGTAGGGTTAGAGTCTGGGAAGCTTATTCAAATGACGGCTGAAGATTCCGAAAAGCATATTTTAAATATTACTTCCCTTATGAATAAGGTCTATCTTGAGGGTTATGGTAATGAAATGCCTCCGCAGAATTTATTTAATGCTTCTGTAGCCTTGGTTGATATGGTTAGAGATCTAAAAAAACAACATACGACAAATGTGACTGCTAAACTTGTCAATTCCAATACCTCAGCGGCAGCTCAAATAGAGTCTGGTACGCCTGTAAATACATCAATTCAAGACGATAACGAAGCTATGATGCCACAATCTCAAAAACTTGAAATTCATACTTCTCCTGAGATAATTAATAATATTGAAGAGAAAATTGTCTTTAAAGCTGACGAACAAGGGTTTGATAGCGTTGAGTCTGTAGAAGACGCTGAGCCTGTTGAATAAGTGCATAACAAAAAAAGCAGCTTTACTCATCCATTGAATAAAGCTGCTTACAGCAACAAACATTAATGTCTAACTCATAAAAGAATTAAACTTCTAAAGCAAGTTCAGGCGATGATTCAGCATCAATTTTGGGCATATGTTTATCACGGATTCTTTGTTCGATTTCATTCGCAATATCTAGGTGCTCGCTCAGATAGTTCGCTGCATTCGCTTTACCTTGACCTATCTTTTCTCCGTTATAGCTATACCAGGCACCTGCTTTATCCACAAATCCTTCTTTGACACCTAAGTCAACAACCTCTCCCATATGGTAAATGCCTTTACCGTATAGAATCTGAAACTCAGCTTGTTTAAATGGTGGTGAAACTTTGTTTTTAACAACTTTAACTCTTGTTTCGTTACCAATAATTTCATCACCTTGCTTAACGGCACCTGTTCTACGAATATCCAAACGAACTGATGCGTAAAACTTGAGCGCGTTACCGCCTGTTGTGGTCTCCGGGTTACCAAACATAACGCCAATTTTCATTCGAATTTGGTTAATAAAAATGACTAAGCAATTAGCATTTTTGATATTACCAGTTATTTTCCTAAGTGCCTGCGACATCAAGCGCGCTTGGAGACCCATATGGCTATCACCCATATCACCTTCAATTTCGGCTTTTGGTGTTAATGCAGCAACGGAGTCAATGATCAATACATCTACAGAGCCGGAACGAACCAGCATATCTGTAATTTCAAGTGCTTGCTCACCGGTATCCGGCTGTGACACTAATAACTCATCAACGTTTACACCCAGTTTTTCTGCATAAATAGGGTCTAGAGCATGCTCAGCATCGATGAATGCACACGTTTTACCATCTTTCTGTGCTTCTGCAATCACCTGTAATGTCAGCGTTGTTTTACCCGAGCTTTCAGGTCCATATATTTCAACGATACGACCATAAGGCAAACCACCTATACCTAAAGCGATATCCAAACCTAACGACCCAGTGGATACGGAAGGCATTGCTTCGCGTGGATGATCGCCCATTTTCATAATCGCACCTTTCCCAAATTGACGTTCAATTTGAGTTAGTGCTGCGCTGAGTGCTTTTTTCTTATTGTCATCCATTGATAATTCCCCTGCTTCTAAATTTTAGTGTGAACCATGTAAACAAGCCTTTATTGGTCTCGCTTACATACAATAATACTGTATACATACTCAGTATTATGTGCAGATTATTAAATTCTGTCCAATTATATTTCACTTAAATTTCAATCTTCCAAGAAAACGCATGACAAAACAAAGCATAAGCTAAGGTTAAACTATATTTATATCCAATCTTTCAGTTTATATGGATGAAATTTATTCAACTGCCGTAAGCCTGTACATTAGCATTACTTAAAATGCGCAGTCTTACTTACCTTGATAGCACTGGTGTGCTTTGTTTCAACTATGATTGAAACTTTAGGGCAGAAAAAGGTAGATACTTATTCAGGTTATTGCTTGCTGATGGTGATTATCTTTTAAGGGCAGAATTATTCTTTCCGAGTCACAGAACAATCTTTAACTGAAGCCCAAGAGAATTCTGCCGGACTGCCTGAACCTTCAGAGAAGAATACTGTACAAATTGGTGAAATCTTTGATGAAGCTAGATCGACTTATCAAAATAACTCGGGACCAATAAAGGTAGATACGCAAGAATATCTACCTTACTGTTATTTACCCAGTTACCTTTCGGACTAAAGCTCTGCTTATCATTCTTACTTTAGTGTTTAATGGTAGGCGTTTTAAGTTTGTGCCAACTATCCCTTTTGTAAAGCGTGTTTGTTTACTATAGTCGACATTTACATCCAAAATAACTGGCCGATCTTTTTGGGACATCGACCAAGCTTCATTCAGCTTCGACTCTATTTCTACATTAGTATTAATACGTAGGTACTCTGCGCCTGTAGCTTGAGCTACACCTTTAAAGCGCGTACCAGGCAATACTGTGCATGTCTTACGATTATAAGGAACTTGCTGCGCTTGAGCTATTTGAGACAATTCACCGTCATTGAATATGGTGAAAATAACCCCGACATTATTCTGAGTTGCTGTAATAATTTCCATACATGTCATTAAAAAAGCCCCATCCCCAATTATACTGACCACATCTTTATCAGGGTTTAAAAGTTTGGTAGCAATGGTAGCAGGTACGGCATAACCCATGCAGTTAAAGTCTGTCGGCGAAATCATGCTTCGTGGCGTATTAATTCCCATTAACTCGGCAGTCAGGAAGGTGTGATTCCCGTCATCGACTACTACGAAGCCATCATCAGGTAGTTTCGAACGAAGCGCATCGAAAAATTTAGCAGGGTTCACTTTATCGTTACAGTTATGTTTGTACCACTCGTCTTTATAAGCTCTTTTATCTTTTTCAATGGCAGTAGAAACCGATTTTGTTCGAGACATGAATGAATCACCCGTATATTTGATTCGAGTTTTCAGCTTATTTAAGAGTATGGGCAGTAAGTCATTTGCATTCCCTTCAAGTGCAACCTTGGCCGGATAATTTAAATTTAGTACTTTAGGGTTAATATCCAGGTGAATTAAATTTGCTGGAACCGTAACGCCAAAACTTCCTGTCCCTATTTCACCAAAGCGGGTACCTACTGCAAGTAAAGTATCACATGTTGAAAAAGCGTTGGTCGCAGCGGGTACTGCTGCAGGACCAAAACTCATGCCTGTATGTAAGGCGTGATTAGCAGGAAAAGAGCTTAAGCCTTGTAAAGTAGTTGAAACCGGTGCACCCAAAATCTCAGCAATCTCTATCGTTGTACTGCAAATATCAACAGCGCCCCAGCCCACAAAGATACCGGGGGATCGAGCTTGCAATAATAGCTCTACTGCCTCATCTAGCGCAGATTCATATGATGGTATTGGTTTTTTCGGTGCATCTACCAGAAAATCGGTGTAGGTTTGAATGTTTTCTACTTCTCCTGTGTACAACTGAATGTTCACGGGTATTTCTATGAAGACAGGCCCCGGTTCGCCAGTCGTTGCAATTTTGTACGCAGAATAAAAGGTACTCAGAATTTCAGCTTGAGTCTCAACTTTAAAGGTCGCCTTAGTAATAGGCTTCAGCATGGCGTGCTGGTCCATATCATGCAGTTGATATTCGAAATCCGAGTCACTTCTCACGCCGCCAGAGATAACCAGCATAGGGATACCGTCCAGAAAAGCCTCAGCGATGCCGCTTGCTGCGTGTGCAGCGCCTGCTGCGGGGACTATAAGCAAAGTGCCAATTGAATTACTTGTTCTACTAACCGCATCTGCCATGAAGGCGCCGCAACCTTCATGTGTCACAAGCATAGGCTGTATTTTCGGTGAATTATTTAATTCATCATATATCTCAGTGTTATGTACACCCGGTATGCCGAAGGTATGTGTCACGCCTAACTGCTCTAAAGCATACCTAACTAACCATGCGCCTGTTTTTTTCATTGCTTCATTCTCCTTCATACCTTAATAATCGCACTGCTCTGGTGACAGACTCGACTAGATAATAACGTTATTGAGTAATTGAATGTGCGGCTGCACGTGCAGTCAATATACAACCAGATAGAAATGTTCCTTCTAAAGACTTGAACCCACTCGCGCCACCGCCACCGAAGCCAGCAGCTTCGCCTATCGCATATAAACCTTTTATGACTTCACCTTCGTGGTTAAGCGCTTGGCTTTCGAGATTAGTTTGTATGCCTCCTAAACTTTTGCGTGAAATAAGTCTTAATTTCACTGCGATAAGCGGCCCTGAGTTTTCGTCGAGTATAGCTTTAGGTTTGCATGTTCTTACTCTATCAGAGCGCCAGGCACGGGCTTGTTGAATTTTTCGCAACTGATCATCATTCCATAAGGCTTTACCAAGATTTATCATATCGTCGTAATCTTTAACTACACGCTCTAACTTCTGCAGTTTGATGCTTTGATCACGGTTCAGCGCATTCATTTTGCTTACTAACGCGGGTAAGTTATTGGCAACAATAAAATGGTCGCTTTCGCTTTGCAGTTGTCTAATTAACTTATTATTTCCAAATAATACTTCTTTCATAAATGAAAATAGTTTCCTGTCCCGAATAGATCGATTGTGCTCAGATCCAGAAATAGCCAACTCTTTCTTGGCAATACGCCAATTTAAAACTTTCCAAGTATAGGGCTTATCCAATTGAGACACGCGTCGACAAAGCTCATTGGTATCAAAGCCTGTCATTAAGGGTTCGGGGCCAATACGCTGCCCTATATGATCAAGCCATAAGGCGGATTTACACGGTATAAGGCTAAGCCCCTGATCCTGAAACATTGCTTGAGGATGAGGAATTCCTGCGGCGTAATTCCACATCTTATCAAGGTGAGTCACGTTAGCGCCGTGCTGATTAAGCACATCGTGAATTAAACCGTCTGCAAACTGATGCGAACCGTTAAGTATTTCACTTGGTGCTTCCCCCCAAGGTTTGTACCAATTTTTACGTACTTTTTGTAAATCCCCTGTCATTCCTCCACAGGCCGCTACAACATGTTTTGCTCGAAATTCCTTCTTTTCACCTAGGCCTTCATCTAAGGCCAAACAAGCTGAAATCTGATCATTTTCATAAATAAATTCAAATACTTTATGCTTGAAAAGTATTTCGAGTTTATCTTTGTTCTTGTGTGATTTAAGTAGGTTTACAAATACCTCTACAAGCCGATAACCTGTCCCCCAAATTACATGATAACGAGGTAGGCTATTACCGTCACCTTGGCGCCCCCTCTCAACCCAATTGACAACAGGGAAAAATTTCACACCATGGTCTAGTAACCATTGATAAACATACTCAGCACTGTTTTGAATATAGTAGTCAGCCCACTTCTTTGGCCAATAATCTTCTTCATTAAAACTAGCAAAGGAATACCAATCTTTTCGAGCAATATCGGGACTGTCACGTATCCCCATTTTTCGTTGTAGAGACGTATTAACAAGCGCCATTCCACCAAAAGCAAGTTTAGCCAAGCCACCCAGATTATCTTCTGTATCTCTATCTAGAATAGTGACAGACATATTCTTATTGAGGCATTCATAGGCTGTGATAAGGCCGGCAATACCTGCGCCTATGATGACTACATCACTTGTTTCTGAATTCATAAAAACCTCGTTTGTATTATCAATGTCTTTTAAAAAAACATTAATCATCAACAAAAAGTGTCAATGAAATAGATCTACGAAATCAAGTTTGTCATTTATCCTTTCTGAAATGGATAGTAAAATTAGCCTAATTGGTCTTTAATTTAAGTAAAAATCAACTATGAGAGATTATAATGAGTGAACTCGACAAGTTTATAAGTCGACTTTATCGATCAACCCAAGACGTCAATATTGAACATTTTCGTGAGTGGGCTATTAAGGAGCTACAAGCACTGATTCATTTTGATGCAGCAATCTGGAGTACCGGACATTTTAGTACCCGAACCTTTCATACGCATACCACACTAAATCTCCCTAAAACTTTTTCTGATAGCCTGCTTGCCAATCTTTCCATTAATCCAATCAGTAGAAATTTATTTAACCAAGTTGGTAAGCCAATCGATATGTCTGATGTTATTTCTGATGAGTTATTTTATGAGTCTGAAATATACAACTTAGTTTTTAGACCTAATAAAATTGAACGTATTTTAAGCTCGATTGATATTGCACCCAGAAGTGGAATATATACCCTACTCTCTATCTATCGAAATGACCGCTCAAGTAAATTTACGTCAACAGAAAAACAGGTATACCAAAAAGCGCTATTTCATCTTAAAGAAGCAGCCTCTCATGCGTGTTTGCTGAGCCTAAAAGATAAAGATGATGACAATATCGCTCATTACGCTATATGCGATATATATGGTGTTTACCATGAAGTTGAACCTATGTTTATTGACATGCTAGATGATTGTTTACCTAATATTGAAACTCAAAAGTTACCCCCAGAATTACTTGTTGTAAATCAAAAGAAACAGCTGGGTGACCTAGTGATACAAAGTAAAAGCTTGGGCGATTTATTTCGCGTGAGTATTCGACAGGTCAAACCTTTTGATAATTTGACACAAAGAGAGCAAGAGGTTGTAACGGGTGTGACGCAGGGATTGAGTTTTAAACAAATCGCAAAAAAGCTGGATCGTTCCCCTTCGACTATATCAAATCATCTTTATAGAATTTACCAAAAACTGAACATACACAACCGCTCTGAGCTAGCAGATTTGATAAAACAGAGCTAAACAATACAACGACTATCAAAGCGGCTTAGTTCAATAAACACATTATTCTCTTAAAAAGCTTTTAATTAGCAAGCTTGACATGAATCATGTCTCAATTTTTTTCAAGAAGGCTACAATGAATAGACTACCATCTAACTAACAGACCCAAATAAAGGTCTTGGAGGCAGGTTATGAATCAATACAAAAACATATTAGTTGCTGTGGAGTGTGGGCAAGATGCTAAGCTAGTGCTTAATAAGGCTGCTTCATTTGTTCGTGATGAAGAAGGTGCAAAACTTCATATCGTGCACGTTGTTTTGGATTTGATTGTTGCTGACTGGGCTGGAAGTCCTGGACAGACCCCTCCACCATTGGATCAAGAGGCGTTAGCTCAGTCAGGTGCTGATTATTTAAAGCCACATATCGAATCTGCCAACCTTGATCCCAATGAATTAATTATGTGTTTTGGCCCCCCTGCGCAAACAATATTGAAGCAAGCTGAAAACTTAAAATGTGACCTTATTATTGCTGGCAGTCATAGTCGTCACGGTCTAGAAGTATTACTGGGTTCTACAGCGCATAAAATTCTTAATTTGGCTAACTGCGATGTATTGTTAGTTCGATGCCCGAAAGGTAAGTAAAGTCATCGTACATTAGTCATAAATAGTTAATAAGCGATAATTTATTTTCCTACTATTTTGGAACAGTCTATCCCAAAAATATCTTGTGACTATCAGTCACAAGATATTTTATTTGTGGCAAAGTAGACTCATCTTCTAAAAATTATAAGTGAATTTATCATGCTCTCATCCGTCCTAAAGCCCAGTGCACCAATCAAACGCGCTCAATGCCACACCCCTATTTCAAAAGAAAAAGGTCTTCCCCTGCTTGGAAGCCTTCCAGAATTTGCAAAGAGTCCTTTAGACTTTTTTAACCGGCTAACATTAGAGTATTCCGGTGTGGTTGAGTTTAGCTTAGCATCTATGCATGCTGCGCTTGTAATTGATGGTGATATAGCACATAAAATTCTTGTCAAAGAGGCTAAAAACTTCAGAAAGGGTGATAGAGATATCCAAATAATGGGAACCATTTTAGGTAATGGCCTTGTTACTAACAACCACACAGGCAAACATAAAATTCAACGGAAACTAGTACAGCCAGGTTTCCACTTTAGACGTGTGCAGTCATATTCAAAAATCATGAGTGATTATACGACCAATTATATAAATGATTGGCAAAATGGAAGAAGAGATATTAGTGATGATATGTTTAAGCTTACCATGAACATAGTCTGTAAAACCTTGTTTGATATTGATATGGAAAGCATAGAGAAAGAAGCTGATGACATTGGTCAAACAATGAAAGTAGTACAATCGTCTATTGATTCAAAGTTCAATCAACTCTTTTTGCTACCCGACTGGGTGCCCACGCCTAACAACGTTAGACTCAACAAAGCGCGTAAAAAGCTCTATTCAACAATAGAGAATATGATTTACTCCCGTCAACTTGAAACCTCGTCTACTAATGATCAGTTAGAAGACACAGCGACAGGAGAGTTAGCTAAAACAGATGCGAATGACAAAGGCGACATGATGTCGATGTTGTTACAAGCCAAGTATGAAGATGGTAGCAGTATGGATACCAAGCTTGTGATGGATGAACTAATAACCTTGTTTGTTGCGGGTCATGAGACAACCTCAAATGCCTTAAGTTGGACTTTTTATTTGCTTGCCCAGCATCCTGAAATTCAACGAAAATTACAAATAGAATTAGATAGCGTACTTCAAGGCGCTGACGCTGAATTTTCACACTTAGATCAGTTAACTTACTGCGAGATGGTTGTTAAAGAGTCAATGCGCTTGTTGCCGCCTGTTTGGACTTTAAATGCGCGGCAAGCTAATGAAGACATAGTAGTAGACGATTACTTCTTTCCTAAAGATAAGGTGGTGTTTATTTCCCCATACTCTAATCATCGAAACCCTAAATATTTCAAACAACCAGAGAAGTTCGATCCGGAACGTTTTTCGCCTGAAAATGAAAAAACCATACCAAAGCACGTATATATTCCTTTTGGTGCTGGTCCACGCGTTTGTATTGGTCAATCATTTGCAATGATGGAAGCAAAAATTATTTTGGCAAGTATAATGCGACGCTTCAGTATTTCATTAGATAAGCATCAAAAGTTTGACCCTTTGGCTCAAATCACTTTATCAAATAATGGTGGAATGAATATACACATCAAAAAACGTTGAATGGATTCGTTCCTATACGTTGAAAGAAAAGAGGAAACTAGATGTCTACAGCGATGGCTCGACATATATTAGTGGGTGATAAAGAAGAAGCTGAAAAACTGAAAGAGAAACTATCTAAAGGTGCGGACTTCGAGTCACTCGCCAGAAAGTTTTCTCAGTGCCCTAGCAAGAAAAAAGGGGGAGATTTAGGCGAGATTCGTAAAGGCCAACTGGTTAAATCAGTAGAACAAGTTATTTTCAAAAAAGCACTAAAAGTAATTCATGGACCCGTGAAATCAAAATTTGGGTATCATCTAATTCAAGTATACTATCGAGCCTAAAACTAGCAAAGAACTAGTTACTTAAGACGACTAGTGTGCAATATTCTGCTGAATATAAAAAGTATTCTATCAGCAGAATATTTAGACTTTAGCGTTCGCTAGCTATTGTACTTATTCGCAACATCACAGGCGTAGCACCCTGTAATGTTTACTTACAACCGCATCCCGAGTCATTTTTACCTAGGCTTTCTTTTGTTTCTTCGTAATATTTCTCTTCTACAGGCAGAAAACGCCTACTCTGTTCATCATAAGCTTTGATATTTCCTTCACCGATATCATAAGTCCAAGCATGTAACTGAACTTTATTCGTCGCATATCTAGCGGCAACATAAGGATGAGTTTTTAGATGCTGTAACTGTAAAAGAACATTTTCTTCTATCAGCATGGTCAATTTTTCTTCTTGGCTTAAATTAGGTGCTTTTTCTTCAACTATATAGTGTGCTGCCTTAGCATAACTTAGCCACTGACTAACATGAGGAAGATCTGCTACTTTTTCAGGATTTAATACGGCTGTTAAAGCTCCGCAGTCTGAATGTCCACAAATAATAATATGTTTAACTTTAAGTACTGCAACCGCATATTCTATGGTCGCTGTGATACCACCTGTATAGTTGCTATGAGGAGGAACAATATTACCTGCATTGCGGCAAATAAAAAGCTCTCCGGGCTCTGTTTGAACTAGAAGGCTCGGGTCTATTCTTGAATCCGAGCATGTAATAAATAATGCTTCGGGGTCCTGTCTCTTTGCTAATTTTCTAAATAACTCTTCTTTCTCAGGGTAAACTTCTGATTTAAAACGTACAATTCCACTCGTGATTTTTGGCATTATTGGGCCCAATTAGACTAAACAGAGCAAAATGATAGCCTTAAGCGATTCAAGATGGAAGCGTGGTTTGAATATTATTTAATGCACTTAAATTTGCATATGCCATAAATAAAAAACGGGCCTTTAGGCCCGTATAAATATAAATGTCAAAAAGTTAATCTCTCGCACTGACGGTATAGCTTGAATCAGGATGATATTTAATATCCGACATATAGATACTTCCCATAGTAGGGCCGCTAGTGTTCCCTTTTACACGAATATTTTCCATACTAATTCGTTTAATCTCTGTAGGCATATAAAACTTCATCTTGCCCCCTTCGAGTAACTCAATTTGTGGACGTCCTTCTTGATACTTCAGTCCCTCAATAGAGATATCAGCTTCAATTAAATTTGAAATAGGCCCAAGTCCTGCCATTGTTAAGGTTGTGTCTGCAAGCTCGTAAGCTACTTGTTCATCATCCTGCTCTTCAAATTCTTCATTATCGCGATATTTGTGTTGAAATCCAGCAGCTACGCCTCCTGCATTTTGCCCCATGATTAGACCTAAACCAATACTCGGGCCACCGAAACCCTGGGCATTGACACCAGATAGATCTTCATCATCCATCAATTGCATACCACCAAAGCTTCCAAGGTCTGCAGCAGATAATTCAACTTTATGATTTGAAAGAGGCAAGCCGGCAACGGGGGATGCAGCCATCGCGATCATGGGCTGAAATGGTGCAGCAGCAAGTGCAACAAATGCGGCTGTATAACGATAACGGGATTGATGTTTTAACGTTCTTTTTAGATCTTTTGCTGAGATCCAACCTTGTGAGATTAGCACCTCGCCAAGCATCATCTTCTCTGATGCTTGAATTTTAAGCGCACTATCCAGTTGGTCTTCTGATATATAACCGCGATTTACTAATAAGCGGCCTAGTCTGGATTTTGCTAATTGTTCGTTACGAGTTGCCATGAATCCCCCAAAAATATTTACACACATTTGTTCTGGAAATTTCAGTACGCCGAATTAACAGCGTACTACAGTGCGTCTTGTTGGGTTAAATAATGGACACTAAATTGAGATATGTATATTGGAGATTAATTTCGAACAGTAACAACATGTTATGCTATGTCTTATCTTGTGAAGTCATAGGAAAATGACTTAAAATAGCTGGTGTGCTATTCCATATAGCTTGCTGATTATAAAGAATATTCTTAACTAAGCATTCTACAAAATTAATGAGGTATGTAAATTAAAATGAAATCGATTCCCTTTGGCCCTATTTCTATTTTTGTGCGTTATTTAACACTATTATTGTTAATTTCCTTCGGACCAGCGAATGCTGAAGAGCAAAAGAATAACGAAAAACAAAAGAAACTATACGCCACTATAAATACTAGTTTAGGCGCTATCCAATTGGAGCTGTACAAAAACAGAGCCCCTAAGACGGTTGAGAATTTTATTAACTATGCCAGTACTCATTTTTATGACAATACCTTGTTTCATCGTGTTATTCCTGGCTTTATGGTTCAAGGTGGAGGCTTCGATGTATCGTTTGCCAAAAAACCTACCTTGGCTCCTGTTAAAAATGAAGCCAATGCATTTATACCCAATATAAGGGGAACAATCTCAATGGCGAGAACGAGTGACCCTCATTCAGCCACAAGCCAATTTTTCATCAATGTCGTTGACAATGCTAGTCTTAATAAAAATGCCAGGAGTGACGGCTATGCCGTTTTTGGTAAGGTTGTAAATGGTATGCACTTGGCAGATAAAATTTCTAAAGTAAAAACTACAAGTCAAAACTATATGCAGAATGTACCTGCTACGCCAGTCATTATTGAATCTGTCGTTATTTCTGGTGCGCTGAGTAATGCACAGGTAAAAGCCAGTAAGTAGTTAATAAGTTTTGTAGCAATAAAGCAATCATTGCCTCAAAGAGTACAAAAAATGAGTAGTTCTTAAGATGAGTAAGCGCGAAATTAGGCCGGTAAAGTTAATTTGGGATAAAAACACTCCTTTATCTAGTCAGCATGAAGACTTTTATTTCTCTTTAAAAGATGGCCTTGAGGAAACTGAGTATGTTTTTCTCAAGGCTAACAATCTACCTTACCGATTTACTCAAGGTGATTTGAATACCCCATTTATTGTTTCAGAGACAGGTTTTGGTACGGGCCTTAATTTCCTAGCAACATGGGAGGCATGGCGAAGTGTAAAAGAGGAAAAACGGCCATTACATTTTGTCTCTATCGAGAAATTCCCGCTCACTAAAGCTGACTTAAAAAAATGTTTGGATTGTTGGCCGCAATTGCAACATCTCAGCTCGCAGTTAATTGAATTTTACCCCTACCTTATAAATGGTCAGCATCAAATACATTTCGAATCTGGCCAATTATGCCTCACTTTAATATTTGGTGATGTTAATTCAGATTTATCAAATTATAAGTTTAAGTCCGACTGTTGGTTTTTGGATGGTTTCTCACCGAGTAAGAACCCATCAATGTGGACAGATGGCTTGTTTTCATTAATTGCCGATTATTCACACCAAAATACCTCTATATCAACATTTACAGCCGCAAGCCTTGTGAGACGAGGTCTTGAAAAAGCAGGTTTCGCGATCACTAAACTGCCAGGATTTGGTGCCAAGCGTGAAATGATAACAGCTAAGTTATCAAGTGAGACTCCATCAGATTTAAGCTCAGTGAAAAGCCATTTCAAATTCAACTGGTCGACCCCTAAACCCACTAAAGAGCAAGAGTGCCGAAACGAACTCAATACAGAATTTGATGCGCTTGTCATCGGAGCGGGTCTTGCTGGAATTTCAACAGCAGCTGTATTGGCAGAGTCAGGAATGAATGTGGCGCTTGTTGAAGAAAAGCCTGCTCCGGTTTTAGGTGCCAGCGGTCAATCGCAACTAGCGATGTATGCTAAGTTTCCGACAGAAGAGAATAAATTGTATCTCTTTATTGCTCATTGCTTAAGTTATAGCCAGCGCTATTATAGCCAAAAGCAATTGAATGAACTTACACATGATTTTTGGCATCAAACAGGCTTACTTCAACTAGCCTGGAATATGAAAGAAAGCACAAAACAACAAAAATTCATAACAAACACATCTCTACCTAGTGATTTTATTCGCCAAGTAAGCGAGGTTGAAGCGTCAAAACTAAGTAAACTCAACACTGATTGTGGTGGTTTATGGTTTGAGAAAGCAGGCTGGCTTGACCCAATACCCTATGCTGAATCACTCCTGTCGAGCCCTAAAATCACTCAATTCTACGATACAAATATTACTCACATGACTAAGGAAGCGAATAGTAACGCTTGGACTTGTTATGCTGAAGATACCTCTTTTAAGGCAAAATACGTAGTCATCGCGAATTCAAACAAAGCAAAAGCGTTTGAGCAACTTAGTCACCTACCCACTAAACCACTTCGCGGCCAAGTGACCTCAATCAAACAGTCAGATCTAAAACCTGCCAATTGCGTTGTATGCGGGGAAGGATATTTATGCCCGGAAGTAGGAAATTGGCATCACTTTGGTGCCACGTTTGACCTGGACAGTAATGAAGATAGAACGAAAGATAACGATAATCTAAAAAATATAAATAGCATACAAAAATGGTTTCCAGGGTGGATAAGTGATACTCAAGCTTCATCTGCTGAAATTACAAGTAATGCTGGGTTACGCTGTACTACGCCAGACTACCTGCCAATTGTGGGCAGAGCCCCCGTATACAATGAAATGTTACAAACCTTCGCTAAGTTAAGGGTTGGCGCTAATAGCTGCAAACACTTATACGGCCACTACCATGAAAACCTGTATGTAAACGTCGGCCACGGATCAAAGGGACTATTTACAACCCCTCTAGCTGCAGCATTTATAAAAAGCGAGATATGCGGTGGCATATCTCCCTTCAGTGAAGAGCAAAAAGCGATGATTTCACCTTCACGATTTATAATTAAGCATCTTAAGCAAAGAAGAATTTAAACGGTCTTAGTAAGTGTCCTGCTCTTAATAGAGAGCAACGACTAGCGGAACCAACGGACTTTAAACGTTTTACCTTTAATTTGTCCATGGCTTAGCTTTTTAACAGCCATTTTCACAACAGAGTAATCTACTGCAACATAGGCTTTATTTTCTAACAAGGTGATTTTACCAACTTGCGAACCGTCAATGCCTCGCTCACCCGTCAATGCTCCAAGAATATCACCAGCTCTTACTTTTTGCCTTTTTCCACCATCAATCTGAATACAAGCCATTTGAGGGTAGAATTTTTTTTCACCAAGAATTTCTGCGGATGGTAAAGATTCTGATACCACTTTAAGCCCGCTGGATTCTTCTAGAATTGCTATTTTATAGCTCTCTTTCTCACTATATAAAGAGCACGCTAAACCCTTATTACCTGCACGCCCTGTTCGTCCAATTCTGTGGGTATGTACTTCAGGGTCCCTTGAGATATGATAATTAATAACCGCGTCAAGTGCTTCAATATCCAGTCCTCTTGCAGCAACGTCGGTCGCGACCAGAATTGATGTGCACTTACTAGAGAAGTGGATCAGTACCTGGTCACGATCTTTCTGATCAAGATCACCATGTGTCGCCATAGCTGAAAAGCCATTTTCTCGGAGTGCGTCCGCTACATCTTGTGCCTCTGCTTTCGTATTACAGAAGACAACACTTGAAACTGGTTTATGTTTCATCAGTATAAGCTGTAGGGTTTTAAGGCGCTCCTCGTTATTATCTACTTTGTAGAATTCTTGCTGAATAGTACTTGTATCATGCGTAGATATAACTTTGACCATTTCTGGGTTAGTCATAATATCATTTGATATTTGTTTTATTTTATCCGGGAACGTAGCGCTGAATAAAAGTGTCTGTCTCTTTTTTGGCATATGTTCGACAATCTTTTCCAATGAGTCCTGAAAACCCATTTCGAGCATACGGTCAGCCTCATCAAGTATATAGGTAGAGACTTCTTCTAAATTTAAAGTACCTTTACGAACGTGTTCCTCAACGCGCCCTGGCGTACCGACAATGATATGCGCCCCATGTTCAAGCGATCCTATCTGGGGCCCAAATGGTTTACCGCCACATAAAGTCAGCACCTTGATGTTATGTATCGTTCTCGCTAGACGCCTTATTTCTTTGGCTACCTGATCAGCAAGCTCACGTGTTGGACAAAGCACTAGCGTCTGTATTCTAAAGCGTTTGACGTTTAGTTTCTCTATAAGCCCTAAGCCAAAGGCAGCTGTTTTACCAGAGCCCGTTTTAGCTTGAGCTATGACATCTTTCCCTTCAAGTATTAGAGGTAAGCTACGGGCCTGAATAGGAGTCATGCTTTCATAACCTAGCGTAGTAAGATTTTCGATCAAAGCCGAATTCAAGTTTAATGTGGAAAAGGAAGCTGCAGTCAAAAGGGGTATCCTTGAAGGGTTAATCATAAAATCGGCTATTGTATGCCATTTAGCCAACAAGTCATAACGCAATGCTAGCCAGAAAATTTTATCTTAAGCGTGCTAGATAAGTAGGCCAGTTGAAACTAGGGCCAGGATCGGTTTTTCTACCCGGAGAAATTTCCTCATGACCCGTTATACGGCTCTTTGTAATCTCAGGATACGCGCTTTGAATTGCCAAAGTTAAAAGGTGCAAAGCATTATATTGTGATATTTCATAAGGGATATGATCAGTACCTTCTAATTCGATACCAATTGAGAAATCATTACAATTTTCTTTTCCACAATAACTCGATTGTCCTGCATGCCATGCTCTGTTATCACATGAGACAAACTGGAGGATTTTTCCGGTTCTTTTAATTAAGAAATGTGAAGAGACCTTGAGTCCCTTAAGTTGTTCAAAATAACAGTGGTCATCATAAGGTAACTGATTAAGAAAAAACTTCTCAATGTAGCTATTACCAAATTCAGCTGGTGGTAAGCTTATATTATGGATTACTAATAAGTTCACAGCCTGATTTATAGGGCGTATATTAAAATTTGGTGAGCTAAATCTTGTGGCCTGAGTAAGCCAGCCATCAACAATTTTCATATTAAGATGAAGGTTTTCCGCGTAGACTTCCGATAACAGATTCTAAAGCACGATCGAATAATAAACCATCATTAAGTATTTGAATACTCCCGCGCCTTAACTCAACAGCTAGACCCATTTTTGTTTTTTCAGCAATTTTAACACCTGAGCGATTAACAAAAATATATTTGCCTGTCGCTTTAATTATGGCAGCTAATTTACACCTTTCTGGTTTTTCTCCATTGCTAAACTCAAACCAGCATCCAACTGAAAAGCGATTTACCTGCTGAATAAATGGATCATTTACATCAAGCTCTACCTCCACCTCACTTTCATTAGTTGAACTATCTAAGGACGTTAGAATAATTTCTTCATGCTTATCTTTATGTGGTGTATTTTCTACTATATCTTGTTGATTATTATTTGAAATTCCACCTGGGTTAACTTCACGTGGGCCTAGTTTAGGCTGGTTGGAAAGTTCATTCGCGTCATCATTTATACTCTCGAAGCGTTGGCTTGAAATTTGTCTAAGATGTTCAAACTCAGCAGTAATATCATCGGTATCGTTCAAAAAGTCGGCTGTAAAGCTATTATCAAGTTCTACGCTTTGAACGGTTTCCTCTTTAACTTCAAATCTTTTAAACATGCTTATAATATTGACGTGCGCTTCTTCAAGCTCACTGAAGAACGATTTTGCCTTGAAATCGTCAAACGAGATTTGTTTCAAGCCCTCTCTCAGTCGAATCATAACTGAAGGGATTAAATTAAGTGTTTTTTCTCTTGCCTTAAAATCAGACGTATCTGGCGTTACGGTGCGGATCAAATCTTTGACTAAATCAAGTGAAGAACTCCATTCTTCACTCTCCTCTCCATACTTGAGGTGTTGCAAGATCATCACCCTACTCCATGCCTCGCTTAAAATTTGAATAACAATTTCGGGGATTTTCTGCTGATCACTCAGCTTGTTTTTAAGTTGCAGATTGAGGTTTTTTTCAACTATTTGTTTTGCGATACTTGCAGCCGCCTTTCCTCGCTCAGAATCCTTTGTCCGCTGTTCAACAAGTTGACCGCGGCGTGCTTCTAGATCAGTAAACGAGATAAAATCAGCTAGTAATTCTTCAAATAGTGAAATATTGCTATCAAAGTCCATTAGTATTTTGCTCACTAAAGCTTCGATTTTATCTTTTAAACGGTCTGGTTTCCCTTTAGCTGGTTCATTCCACCCTAGGCCAGCGGAAGCAATTTTATTAAGCAGCTTTCGAGCTGGGTGCCCGCCTCTATCGAAAAAGCTTTTATCAAGAATCGCTACTTTTAATATCGGTATTTGTAATCTCGAGATTAGCGCCTTCATAGCGGGCTGTAATTGACGATCATCCAGGATGAAGTCAAACAACATTGACACAAGATTAATAACGTCAGTATCAAGATCAGAATAGCTTTTCGAGTTGTCTTTGTTGCCTACTTTATTATCCAGTAGCCGCTTGAAATCGATATTTTTGGATGCTTTATTTTCAGCTACATTATTTCCAGCTACGACGTTTCCATCAATAATAGTTTCAGGATTGTTTTGTAAATTCGATAATGCTACGAGAATATCATTTTGCGAAATTGTCTTAAAAGAATCGTAATTACTTATCGGTAGGTCTTCAATGTCATTCATATGCATTAGCGAACGAATAGTTTCAAACTGACCTTTATCTATACATTGCTGAGAATCTAATACTGGGATATGTCTAGCTTCTACGGGCCTGAACACAGGTTCATCAAACAGACTTCCAGGTGACGCAGTTTCAGTTATATTTGAGTTTGAGCCCTGGATTATTTGAGGTTTTCTAAGTTCACCAGACCTTGTTTTAAATTTTGCTTTTTTCAAGTCTGGCAATATTCCATGTTGAATTAATAACTTGTTAGCCTCTACATAGATCTTTGGTATTTCGGATAATACGTATTTTTCGAATAACTTGAATATAACCAAACGCGCTTTTAATTCAATATTCAAATCTTCACAAGCCGTGGCAAAGGACTGGCAAATAACAGCAGGATTAAGCGGAATTTGAATTTCCCTTACTTCAGTCGGCAGCATTATACTTGCAATTCTTGTGTGTAGATCATCAAATTGTTTGCCTACAGAATTTTTAAGTCGAGACGCCATACCTTCGATTGTGACATTGAGCTCTAACTCATCATGCTGGATAAGTGTTATGTCTTCAAAAGTATCTTTTAACTCTGTGGGCGCATCTTGAGCGGGTGTTTGGCCTACCTCGTTAAAGGATTGAACAAGTGACCTAATGAGATGGGTAGCAACTTTTCTTTTTTGTAGTCGTAACTCACGCATTGCATCAAAGAAGATTGCCTGATCACCGTTTGAACCAGACTTATCGGCCATTGCGAACAGAGCGTCATCAGCATTATCGAATAATTTTCGTAATGAGTCCTTTAAAGAAATCTTTGCTAGCTCTCTGAGTTTTATCAATACATCAGGAAGAGGCTTTATATGCCTATCACTAGCTATATTTCTACCGCCGTGTATGCCTACAATTTTTGCATTTCCCATGGTCTCTGCCCTAAAGTGTCAACTTTTTACTATATTTTACATTATATGGCGTCATTAAAGTGTCGACTGTGACGTTTTGTTTCGGCGAGACCTGAGTCACAAAGATATTTGACTTAGACTTAAGACGCTAAAAAGTTGATAAGCATTTTTGAGTAACTGTAGAAGCAGGCTTGAGTAATGGCTCTTGAATAGAGCCATATACGATACTGCTACTTTAAACGGTTAAACTAATGCTTAGTTTTTTGTTAAACTCCATGTCACCTCCTTCAGTTTTTATAATATGTCACAAGATATAAATACAACATCCCGAAAGACAGGGAAAATAATGTCTTTAATTGCATGGTTAATCGGTATCGCTTTGCTGACTCAGTTTTTTGCTGCACGTGAAGAGAAGGCTTTTAATCCAAACGCCGATTTTTACAGTACTTCAGATACACAAAGAGCTGAGATAGTATTACAACAAAATAAACAGGGCCATTATATTGTCAGGGGTTCGGTCAATTCGATTCCAGCAATTTTTCTTCTGGATACTGGCGCTAGTGATGTTGTAATTCCAGCCGATTTATCAACTACCTATAAATTAAAGGGTATTGGATTTAGCCAGGGTATAACGGCGAATGGAACAGTCGTTGTCGAGCAAACAATCATTGAAGAACTTAGCATTGGAAGTATTAATCTATATAATGTGCGCGCGAGCATCAATCCAGGAATGAGTAGCTCTCAACCAATATTATTAGGAATGAGTGCCTTGAAGCGTCTAGAGCTCAAACAAAAAAACAGTTTATTAACTATTACTCAAATCCATTAAAGCTATGAGCATGACAGAGAAGAAAATGAATAAAGGTTTACTCGATACTATAAAGCAAAATGTTGAATTTTCACTACAAGAAGATATAGGTTCAGGCGATATAACAGCGCAGTTAATACCAGAGGACAAAACAACTTTTGCAAAAGTAATTACACGCGACCGCGCGATCATATGTGGTCAAGAGTGGGTGAATGAGGTTTTTTCTACAATTTCAAAAACATTAAAAGTATGCTGGTTAGTAGATGAAGGCCAGGAAGTTTCGCCAAATGATGTGCTATTTACACTTGAAGGCCCTGCTCGCGCAATACTAACAGGTGAAAGAAGTGCCCTTAACTTCTTACAAACACTTTCAGGAACGGCCACAATCAGTAAAGAATACGCTAACCTTGTTTCACACACGAAGGTAAAGCTATTAGATACCCGTAAGACTATCCCGGGTTTACGAATTGCTCAAAAGTATGCAGTACAATGTGGCGGTTGCCATAACCACCGAATAGGCTTGTATGACGCATTTTTGATAAAAGAGAATCATATATTAGCGTGTGGCGGTATCGCTAAGGCCATTGCAAGTGCCAGAATTATTGCACCTAGCAAAGCTGTAGAAGTTGAAGTTGAGTCGCTTAATGAGCTCGACGAGGCTTTAGATGCTAAAGCAGATATAGTGATGCTTGATAATTTTACAATTGAAATGCTTAGAACAGCTGTTGAACGAAACGCAGGAAGAGCCAAACTAGAAGCGTCAGGTGGCATTACTAAAGCTACATTAATAGCTATAGCTGAAACCGGCGTAGATTACATCTCTATTGGTGCACTAACTAAAGACTGCTCATCTGTCGACTTATCAATGAGAGTTGAAAGTTAAGCTTAACGCTTTACTTAGTATCAGGTCATTTGGTCTCCAAACTTTTACTACTGGAGTGGAGGCCATTGAGCAAGAAGTACTTCTAAATTTCGATGGGTGTCGATTTGCACACGCTCATCTTTGTACTATACCTTTCCCATTCAAGGCCTTAGCATTCTTGTTTACACTGTTGGATTCTGTAAGAGTTTTGGCGCAAGGTGACAAAATTGTGTTAGCTTTTGAGAAAAATCCTGTCATTTTTTCAAAAAAAATGACAGGAAATTGTAGTTAGATCTTTAAACTCAAACCTTAATAGCCATCTCAACATTAATTCATTAAGTGCTGATGAAGTTCTTCAAACTGGGCGGTCAATGCATGTTTAGGTGCAAAATAGATCATCGGCTTACAATGTTGACGAGATTCTTTCATCTTCACTGACGAGTTTAATTTCACGGGTAAAACCGGTAAACCTTCATCGATTAACTCTTGAACCAGCTTATTTGGCAAGCTTGCACGCGGCTGAAACTGATTTACAACAATACCTTCGATTTCAAGCTTATCATTATGGTCTTCCTGAATATCTTTCAGTTCACCAAGTATCGTATATAAGGCTTGACGTGAGAAATCATCACAGTCAAAAGGAATCAAAACTTTATCACAAGCTATTAGCGCAGAGCGTGTATAAAAATTTAATGCAGGTGCGGTATCAATAATAATTTCGTCGAACTGATTTTCCAGATCCCTTAATGCATTCTTAAGCTTATAAATTTTATGCTTGGATTCTAGCTTTCTTTCTAGAAAATCCAGCTCAGGATTAGACGCCATTACATATAAGTTTTTAAAAGGTGACTGATGTGTAAAGTCGGCAGGGTCTTTATTGAAAAGATTGAAAGAAAGCGTCTGTTCAAAAAAATCTGCCACACTGTCTTTAAGGTCAACAGCTGGCAGGCCCATAATGTAGTGTGTAGAGTTTCCTTGCGGATCCAAATCCACTACCAAAGTACGCCGACCATTTGCTGCGCACACTGCAGCTAAGTTACAGGTAATGCTGGACTTGCCTACCCCACCTTTTTGATTAAAGACCACTCGAATCATTATTTTGTAGCTCCTTAGAAGTTCTAATTTTACCAATTAAAGATTTTCTTGGTAAATGGTATGGTTATTTTACGCTTTTCGGTTAAAGACGCATGATCTAATTTTTCAAGAACACTCAATAAGTCATCTAAATTTCGGCCACTTCTTTTCAGAATATATGCAGTCACACCGTCTTCCAAAAATAATCCTTTTTGCTTTGCAATCACCTGCAATAAAACTTCTTTTTGCTCATCACATAAAGCATGTAAATGAAGTAGCAAACCTGACTGAATTCTAGAGAACAAGTCGGGCAATAATATGTTTAATCTTGAAGGCACAACCTTAGCGCTCAAGATCAATTGATGTCCACTTATTTTGAAGTTATTGAACAAATTAAACAAACATCTTTCTTTAATAGCTCTTTGTTTTTTATCGGATTCTAACCAAATATCTATATTATCAAGAACAAGAAATTTATATATTTCCAAACTGCTAAAGAACTCAATAATTTTATTTTCTTCTTCAAATGAAGTGCAAATTTCATCCAGCGAGAAATAGCAGATACTCCTCTCACTTTCAAATTGAGCATCTTCATCCTTAAGACGAGCATCCGGTTTGTTTAAATGCTCAACTAAAGAAATTGCAGCACACATTAAATGGCTTTTACCTGCTCCATTGGGACCAGACAAATACACAAGTGTCTCACTATGCGCTTCAATTGCGTACTTTAGTAAAGAAGCGGCTTTTAAATTAGCTTCTCCATAAAAATTATCAAACGTTGCATCATGTTTTAGTTGCACGGGTAAGGTAAGTTGCTTTGTAGGGCTAAGCACTTCCATAAGCTTGTTATTCACGTAATTAGAATCCTACTTTAAACGTTCGCATGTCTTTGTCGGTATGCCTTCTTTCCCCACACAATATAGTAATGTATACCGCTCAGTGAGGTAATTACGGTAACAACCCATAAACCATTTTGTACTGCCCAAGGAGGCATTGGCAGCTCGGCCAAATTTACAATAACCAAAAGCACATAAACGATTTGAGTTAAGGTGCAGGTTTTACCAAGCAATGTCGGTTGAATTTCGTAATGACTAATAAAAAAATGATATAACAACGCACCAATCACAATAGCCAGGTCTCGCCCTAATACCAATAACACAAGCCACATAGGTATTTGTGCTGTCCACGCCAACATAACATAAGCCGTTATGAGTAACATTTTATCGGCCAAAGGGTCAGCTATAGCGCCAAAACGAGAGCGCCAATTAAATTGACGCGCCAGGAAACCATCTACCCCATCAGACAAGCCGGCAATAAAAAATATTATTAAAGCTGCAAGGTATTCTTGCTCATAGACACATACTGCAAAAGGAACTATTAGTAATATGCGAATGACTGTCAGAATATTTGGAATTTGATTTATTGTAAGCATCTCACCCTTCGATCTAATTTATCAAGACTGGGCTATTAGATAACCAAACAAGCTGCTCTGTTAGGAAAGAATCAAAAGCTTTATTAGATTCAAAATCAAATTCAGGGTCGGTAACACGCTTAATTTTACCACCAAGGTCAATGTGTTCAAAAAATTGTTTAGCGCTTCCTAAAAGTGTCAGCCTTATAAAGACCTTGGTTCCTTGAACTTTGTTAATCTGTATTGATTGTACAGGTGAGAGGTTACTTACGTATTCTTGTAAACCTACATAGTCTCTAAAATTATTGATGTTACCTACTTCCACATCAAGAAAACTCGCTTGATTGGCCATTGATGGAGAAACTGAGTATTTTTCCGAGAGAGATTTAGCCAATGCTTTGAATAAATCTCCTATCACTTCAGATTTTGTTGCTTTTGTTGACTGCCCAAACGCCTCTAGTTCTTTCAGCTCAAGGTACCAGCTTCCATTCCAACTTCCTTCGTCAAGCTCATTAATACGGATCATGACAATCGCCCCTGGCTGATAACGCTTGCTAGCATCAATGACAGTTTCTGGATATAAGCCCCAGACATCATCGATATCGATTGAATTAACATCGATTAAATCAGCTACAGGGAGAAAAACGGGTACGGCAAATTCCTTGCTAAATTTATCTATAGCTGGGATTAAGTCACTTGTATCCGAAGTTCCTAGTATGGATCGCTCTCCTTCTGACTCAAAAACCAACCAAAGTAGAATAGAAGGTCGTACATCGCTAAGTACAGGAATATTAAGATCAGTCATTTTATCTTGAACCAAAGAAGGTGCAAAAGAAACATCAAGAACGTAAGGAAGAGGCACGCGTTGAATTTGTTTATTTTCGTTAAGCTTTGATTCTACTAGAGCGCTACCTACCGTAGGAATACCCTCCAACAACTCTTCGTTTTGATTCTTAGCAAAATCGCTTAAAGGGTTTGCTGGTACACTGGCCAGCTCTTGCTGCATTAAAGCCTGTTGCAACAGGTAAGCTTTATAAAGAGGGTTTTCACGATAACTAAAAGTTTGAACATAAGCCTCTGAGGGAAGTAGAGCCTGAAACGTGCCAGGATCAGTAACAAGTAAAATACGACCACTGGCTTTTATAAGAACCTGCTGGAAAGCATTATCAAAGCCTTCAACTCTATATTGGGACTCTTGAGATTCGACGGGAACAGATGCTTTGTAAATATCGAGTACTTGTGCAGCGTGTATAAGCTGGCAAAAGAGAGAAAATAAGATAAAAACAAGGGATGTTAAAACGGAGTTATACAAAACAAGGCCATAAAATATATTTAGGATAATTCGACAATCATATTCGTCTGCCTTCGATAAAACAATACAAGACTCACAGACAAGTAGATATAGCTAATAAAACAACGTTTATTCAAATATATAATCATTTATTTACAAAGATGATTTGGCGCTAACCCTAACAACTGATAAAATCTCGCTTTTTGAAGCTCTATCCTTGCGACGCTCACTTATTAGGCTCTTAGTATCATGACAGATCAAACTGATTCAAATTCATCACCTTCTTTAAGCTACAAAGACGCTGGCGTCGATATAGATGCAGGCAATGCCTTGATCGAACGAATAAAAGGTGTCGCTAAACGTACTCGTCGGCCTGAAGTAATGGCGGGTTTGGGCGGGTTTGGCGCTCTATTTGAATTACCAACAGGCTATAAAGAGCCAGTACTAATTTCAGGAACAGATGGCGTTGGAACTAAACTTCGCCTGGCAATGGCGTTAAATAAGCACGATACCATTGGGATAGACTTAGTAGCCATGTGCGTGAATGATCTCATTGTTGGCGGCGCTGAGCCTTTATTTTTTCTGGATTATTATGCGACAGGTAAATTAAACATCGACGTAGCGGCCAGTGTAGTGGAAGGTATTGGTACAGGTTGTGAAATGTCAGGCTGTTCACTAGTGGGTGGTGAAACCGCTGAAATGCCAGGCATGTATGAAGGTGATGACTATGATCTAGCAGGTTTTTGTGTCGGTATTGCTGAAAAGTCAGAAATTATCGATGGATCTCAAGTATCTGAAGGCGATACCTTGATAGGCCTAGCATCCTCTGGACCACATTCTAACGGTTACTCGCTCATTCGAAAAATTATTGAAGTTTCGGGCGCTGAATTATCTCAAAAGCTGGGGGATACAGATCTTGGTAGCGCATTAATGGCTCCGACTAGAATTTACGTAAAGCCTCTTTTGAAACTTATTAAAGCATCTCAAGTAAATGCTTTGTCTCATATTACTGGCGGCGGGCTATTAGAAAATATCCCTCGTGTATTACCTGAGGGCAGTAAAGCTGTTATTGATACTAATAGCTGGGAACTTCCAGAGGTATTCCAATGGTTACAAGCGTCTGGCAATGTTGACAGTATTGAAATGTATCGAACGTTTAACTGTGGTGTCGGTATGGTACTCGCTGTACCAGCCAACAAAGCTGACGAAGCAATTTCTTTATTAGAAGCAGAAGGCGAAACAGCTTGGAAAATTGGCCATATAGCCACTTCAGTGTCAGGTGAAGAACAAGTTGAGCTAAGTGGGTTGGACGCCTAACTATGGAAGGTAAAGATCCAGTCATTGTTGTATTGATTTCAGGAAGCGGCAGTAACCTTCAGGCATTGATAGATGCTGTGGAGAAAAATGAAATTAATGGGAAAATTGAAGCTGTCATATCTAACAAGGATGGCGTAAAAGGCCTTCAACGTGCTAAAGATGCGAATATCAAAACACACGTAGTAGATCATAAAAAATATGAACAGCGAGAGATATTTGATGCTGAGCTTATTAGGCAGATTGACAATTATGAGCCTGATCTAATCGTTCTTGCAGGATTTATGCGTATTTTGACATCAGATTTTGTCCGGCGTTATGAAGGGAAAATGCTCAATATTCACCCTTCACTTCTGCCAAAATACCCAGGTCTACATACTCATCAAAGAGCTTTGGATGAAGGCGATAAAGAGCATGGTGTCACCGTTCACTTTGTAACAGCTGAACTAGACAGTGGCCCGAATATTATCCAATCAAAAGTATCTACCTTACCTCAAGATACTGCTGAGACGCTCGCAATTAGGGTTCAGCAGCAAGAGCATGTTATTTATCCTATAGCGGTCAAATGGTTTGTAGATGGTAGACTGACTATGCATCAAAATCACGCAACACTTGATAAAGAGCAGCTACCTGAATCTGGATTGATATTAGAAGCGAACGATACCTTTCACTAAGTTTATAAGCGTAGTTAAGCGGCGCAGGTCGGATGGTGTAAACCGGACCGTTTTATTCAGATAAAGTTTCTGTTTTGTATCATCAAAATAGGAACTGTCACAGCACCTTATAAAGTGAAAATGGCGCCCATTCAATAACAACCACGAATATGTGTCATGTGAAAGCTGTATTCTTATTTTACTAAATTGAATATGCCGCCGACAACTGGCGGCTTATTTTGGATTAATAGGTAACTTCCTAGACAAAACTGAAATACCGTTTAGACTCAATATTTGGTTTACTTATTGCAGTACAAGTTTGGCATTTTGTATACCTACGAATTCGCAGCAGTTAATATCTAGACGATATCAAGCTCACAACATGGCAAATATTAGTCACTCTACTTTTTTGTATAGTATTGCTGGCTATTTGCATGTAGTGAATCATTTCTATAAAGAAAACGACCACGGAAACAATACATGAATTATTTGCTTGGAAGAGCTTTAGTAGCTACGACGCTAACCGTTACAGTAACAGGGTGTTCAATGCTCGGCATGGCGCCAAAGACTGACACCCCCCAAGTTACTATCTCAACTACAACCAGCCCAGCTAGTACGCCACAGGCAGCTATCGAAAATGCTGAACAAGCTATGAAATTAGCAGAGAAAGAGCACCTAAACTTCTACGCACCCTTTCATAATAAGCAAGCAAAAAAAGCTTTGAAGCAAGCTCGCAAACGACTTGAAAAGCTCGAAACAAAAGAAAGCATACTCGATTCAATTAATATATTTTCCTCTAACTCTCCTCAAAACGTCATTGATGACGCAAACAATGCTATCAATAACGTTAATAAAGGCGTGCAATATAAAGCGATTGTGAAAGAAGAATTGGCACCTGCCCTAGAGCAAGTTCGGCGACTAGATAAGCTTAAAGCCCGTGATCACTTTCCTGATCAGTATCGCCAAGCCCTTAAAGAACTTCATAGCATCATTATTGATATTGAACGAGATAATTTAGACAGTGCAAAAGAAGATCAAGCCCCTCTCGTCGAAAACATGTACGCTCTGGAAGTGCACACAGTTGAGTTTATTACGCTCAATGAGACTCGTGAACTTATAAAAAGACTAGAGGAAGCTGATGCAGAAGATTATATTCCACTGCTTAATTTTGAATCTATAGACATGCTAAACAAAGCAGAAATATATATTCGTGCTAACCCAAGGAGCTTGGAAGAAGTTAAGGAGATAGGAGAACGCGCTTATTACGTAAGCCTTCACGCCATTAATGTTCTTAATCGTGTTCAAATCATGTCTAACAGAACACATGAGGAAATTATTCTCGATTTTGAGAACCTACTGGCACCGCTTGCAATCCTTTTGGATGCCAAAGGTATTGCTCACGAAGATATCACCAAGCAAGCTGAACAGATTCAGGCTGCGATAACCGATAAGAAGCGCGAAATCGCCAACCTAAAAGAAGATGCACTTACGCAATCAAGCTCTGCAATTGAATATTCGTCAACTGCATACCCAGAAAGCGCAGAAGCAGCGGATGAAGCAAATGAAGCTTCCGTTTCGGTTCTAAATCTAACGCCGAAAGCGAGTTCAAGAAAAGACGATGCTTTTGCAGAGCTAGAAGAATCTATGTCTTTAATGGAGGCGGCGTCAGACGAAGATTTAGAAATCTCACTAGATGATTTAGAAGGCTTATTGCTACAGTCCAATGAAGAATTTGAGAGCCAAGAGGAACAATAGTCGCGCTTAGGCGCACCTACCTTGAAATGGCCAAGTTATATACCCATAAGTTGGCCATTCTAGAAACCAAATCTAAATTAAGCTTTAGTTGGGCAACTTTATGCATCATATCGTGAGACAAGCCTTCATATACTGCTCCTTCATAATCCTTCTAAGCAGCTGCTCTTCAGTCAACAAAGATAACAAACCATATTTAAACCTGTCACCCCTTATTGACTCGCCTAGCCAGGTCGGACACACAAACGAGAGCTGCTACTTCCCCGACGCTAAAGACGCTATAGCACCTTATTGGGTTTGTACGCCACCACCTTTAACCTCATCGATTACAGCAGTAGGTACCGCTAAAAAGTCAAATCAAGGCTTTGCTTACAGTAAACAACTCGCTACTACGTCAGCGCGCTGGATGTTAGCGCAACAAATTGAAACTAGAATATCCGAAGCGATAACTACTTATACCAAAAGCAATCATCAAGATGATACTGAGTACCTGTATCACTCCATTGTTCAGCAAACCACACAGCAAACACTTGTCGGCTCAAAAATCCTTAAGAGCCAACTTAGCCCAAAGCAAACGCTTTACATTTTGATGGGCATAGATAAACAACAAGCTAAAAAACTGATTGAGACATCCTTTCAAGCAAGCTATCTGGCCAACAAAGATCTCTGGGATCAGTTGCTAAGCACTTCGAAAGATTCGGCTTTTGAGAACATTTCAATATCAGCTACTAATTAGTTTAAGTAATTTACAAAAAACTTGTTAATTATTGTGAATTTGTCCGTCTAAGTTAAAGTACTAACTTATAATGTATGGAACCATCTTAAGATATTCATTATTATACACATTAACTCTAAGCTCTAAGCATCATGAAGAAAATTATGGCAAACACACAAATTACTCGAATTCTTACCCTTTCTTTTTGTATATTTTGTTTATTACTATCGCCTCTCTCAATGGCTGAACCACTCAAGGAAAAATATACAGAACTTCGGAATATAGAACTTGAATATAAGACAAGGCAGACGGATTACAACTCCATAGAACAAGAGCTGACAAATAAATTGGCCATACTTGAGGCTTCACGTAAAAAACTTATATTATTGACTCGCGAGCGAAGTGACGCGCAAAAACGACTTGCACGTTTACAACAAGTTGACCGTGAAAATCCAGATTTCGGACTAGGCGCTAAGGTTGCAGCAGAACAAGCTCAGCACCAATCTGCACACCTACAAGTTAAACAAGAAGAAAAACGCAAAAACTCACTGATTCAAGACATCGATACTATTCGCTTATTGAAAGATCACGAGATTTCGGCACTAAAGAAAATAAGTAAAAACCTTTCAATTATACGAAACTCCATTGTTGAGCAGCTACTTCAGCAGAATATTTCGCAACTACAGCGCGCACAAGAGTACGTAGGTACAAAAGAAGTTTTTTGCGGCGAACAGGAGACAGTACAATCTTGTCGATTACGCGCAAAAAAAGAAGCTGAACTAAATGCTTCAGAAAAAGGCTCGGTTGTTGTTATCGAGCATGTGAGCGAAATCAAAAACTTCAAAATACAAAAAGATGAAGTCCGTAGCGAAGTCAGAGCGCAACTTTCAAATATACGCATTATGGATAAGGGGTGGACGGGTGATAACTCATATCGCTACCAAGTAAAGGCCCACGTATCCCCTATCATATCTGATAGCCTACGAAATCAGATGCGCAAAAGTATTGTTCTGGATCTTGATTCAAGTATCGTCAATGATACACGCGTGGTAAAAATCGCAACACAGGAAAATGAAACAAAAATTGCCGCTGAGCCTCTGCCAATTAAGAAACGCGCAGCACTCGATGATTCCACCTTGAAAATTATCTCGCTATTTAAAGCAGCAAACGCTCGCATTAAAAACAAACACTTCTTCCTGCCTAAAGCTAAAAGTGCTTACACAGCCTATAAAGACATACTCGTCATAGAGCCAAATAATAAAGCAGCTAAAAGAGGGATAGATAAACTTGAGGCAGCCATAGTAAAGATAGCCAAGAAGGCATCGGCAACCAAGAAAAATTCCGCCATTAAATTAATTAAGTCTACTTTAAGTGTCATGCCTGAGTCTGAAAAACTTAAGAACTTATTAATTGAATTGGAAGGCTAACGCTCATTATTATGACACTCGCTTACAATTACACTCTCGGAATACTATTAACTATAACAATATTTATTGGAGGATGTTCATCGGCGCCCTCGGTTGATTATGATACTTTTGAGCTTCCAGAATCCTTTGAGAATGATTCAGAAGAAAGCTATTCTGACTCTACAACCGATACGACTCTGCCCGATAGAAATAGTCAGGATTCATCTCTCCCGCACTGGGTAGTAATGCTTCCACCCAACGAAGACCCAAACGTCATTTCAATTATTAGCAGTTCAGTAAAACAGCCATTTGGCGGAATTGAAGCTCAAAGGCGTAGCGCATTATTACGCGCAAAATCTGAAATATCTAAAATAGCTAAAACACGAATAAAGGCGAATCAGCTGATTGAGTCAAACGATATACATGGAGCAGTAGAAGAAAATTATGACATGAATGTTCAGGAAAGGAGTCTTAACTGGTTATCATTTGAGCATTTAAATATCAAAGAGCAATGGATAGATCCCGCATCCGGAGAGTTATTTATGTGGGTGCAACTTTTAATACAAAAATAAAAATAATACTGCCTAATTGTTAGCGTAAATTAAGAGCTCACGACCTCCCCCAATCTATAAAAAAAGTTAGGCCGCTCTTTAATTGATATTTTCAAATTGCATACTCTACGCCGTCACTCAAATAATACCCTACGACTAATTCTTCTCGATAAAAACTCAAAAATTGCAAGCGGCTTCTTTTCACCCTAGATAGAGTTAGGTAGGCTCTCCTGATATGCCATTTAAGAGCGTTATGGCTTCGTCATAACTCATATATTTAGCTACAGCGTAAGTTGAGTTTGCCTCTTTAAAAGCATTCTGAATAATACTATTAAAATCAGAAGCTTGTATTTGCGAAATTGTAGGATCGATTCCGAGAGATTCTATTAAGGCCTTTACTTCTGAAATGAATTTTTCTGCAAGAGCTTGTTCACTATCATCATCAGAACCAAGACCCAATATCCTTGCCAGTTCGGCTATTCGCTGCTTACAGGCAATTTTATTAAATTCAAGAACATAAGGCAGAACCTTAGCATTAGAAAGGCCGTGTGGGAGCCTGTACTTTGCACCGAGCTGATGGGCAAAAGCATGAACGTAACCCAAACCCGCGATATTGATCGTTAAGCCTCCGTAATAAGAAGCCAGGGCCATTTTCTCTCTTGCCTTCATATTATTACCGCGCGTGAATACCAGCGGCAGATTTTCGAATACCATCTGAATACCGGAGCGGGCATAAAAATCTGACTCTTCATTTGCCATGCCGCTTAAATACGCTTCAATCAAATGTGTCAATGCATCCATACCTGTTGCCGCTGTAATTGAAGAAGGCAGGCCTTTCATCAAGTCTGGGTCTAGTGCCGCAACTAATGGGACCAATTTTGTATCAATAATCAGTTCTTTTTTATGGGTCTGGGCATCCGAAATGACTGCGCCGATAGTTGCTTCAGAGCCTGTACCAGCCGTTGTGGGAATGGCAAAAAAAGGTGCAGAGGGTTTTCGTCCTTTTAGAATACCAACTAGTTCTGTAGGCTCAACGTCATTACTTGCTGCTAATGCGATGACTTTTGCTGCGTCAATAGAGGAGCCTCCCCCTACAGCCATGACAGCATCACAAGACTCTTTACGGTATTGGCATAGGCCACGTTCTACTACACTAAATGTAGGATCAGGCTCAACCCCTGTATATAAGCTATATGCCATTGCTGATGCATCAAGCTGTTTTAATATAGGGTTCAGTATGCCTAAATCAAATAAACCTTGATCGGTAACGATAAGTACCTTTTTTAAGCCAAACTGAGCGACTGATTCGCACAATCTAATTGAGGCGCCTTTACTCATAAAAATAGTGGGCTTCGGTATATTCAATAAATAAGTAACGGCTTTTAAGCCAGTTACATACCCTTTACCAACTACCTGATTTTTAAAGCGAGACAGTTTTAGGGTATTTATAATTCTTGACTCGATATCATCGATTACTTTAGGGACTTTCATAAGACAACCTCAGCTTATTTAAACTAGCGAGAATTTTATGGGATACCCTAATCATAGCTTGCTTGTATATTTCTGCCATATAGCCAGAAATATACAAGCAAGCTATGATTAATTCGGAAGTATCACAGGATCGCTAATTTCAAGCTCAATAGATTTATTTAAAAAGACCTCGATACCATCAGCCCTAACTTCATAATCACCAGGTTGAGCAATAGGATTTCCAGAGATAGAAACTCTGGCTATAACTGAAGCTATTTTAGTTTGAGATAACTTGGCCATTGGCCCCATTGATTTAGAGTCATCTAAAACAATCGTAAACGGTAATTCAGCTACTCGATGACGGCTTGCAGCGAGAGGGATATTTAATGCCCCATCAAGTTTCTGATCCATTTTTGCAAATACAAATACTGTGTCATCAGGTTTTAGTTGCTCTAATAATGATGCAGCTAAACCTACAGAAACTGTAATTCTAGCTCGTTTATCACTGTCTTCAGCTTCCAAGGTTTCAGATTCAATACCAAGTTCAGATTGAGCTCGCGCAATACCCGCTAGTATTGATTGTTTCGAAGAGTGATCGGGTGTACTACTCAAAATTCGCTGCCAATAGCCGATAGCTGATTCAAAATTATTTAAACCGTAAGCATGTATTGCAAGCAAACCGAGTGAATTTGACTCATCCTTATTTAAAGCGAATGCACGATCGATTGTAGCTTGGACCGTTGAATTTAACCTGCCTTGAGATTGATAATATTGAGCTTGTGCCAATAGGCCATAAACGGGCGCACTATTGCGTTCATTTTTTTCTAACAATCGAATAATGTGAGAGTAGGCTTCTGCTGAGAGTTTAAAACGCTCAGAACTCATCGCTGATCGAGCCAATAGACCCCATCCTTCAAGGTTATCAGGCGCTTCCAATAACTTGGCATGTAACTGGGAGAGCAAACCACTCATATCCCCGGATTGCGCAGCTTCTCTAGCCTTATCCAATTCATCTGCATCAAAACCCATGGCAAGTTGTTGTTCAACCTGCTGATATTCCCCTAGCTCTGAATAGGTAAAATAGCTCATTGATACAACAAACAAAGAGCAGAAACTAAGCGTTGCTATCATCGCGCCGCTGAGATTTTTCTTATTTTTAGATGCACTGCCATCTGGGTCTATAGCGCCGCTTGCTTGCATGTCCACATCATACAAGAGGGATTGCTCAAGTTCAGATGTTAACTCCTCCAAGGTATCTTCACTGATATTTCCAGATGAATATTCATATTCAATTTCTGAAAGACGGTCTTTAAATATCGCAATATTTTGTGCTTGGCGTTGTTCTTCTAACTGTGTGTCCTGACTGATTGATTTCTGAAGCCTTGCTTTACGTGAGAATGTAATTACCGGGATAGTTATAATTAAGACGGCAAACAATGAAAGCCCGATTGTCGTCAACCAAAAATAATTCATGCATCATTCTCTTTATCATTTGTATAGCTAGAAAGGAGTTTCTCAACTTTTTTATGCTCAGAACTAGAGCTAGTATCATCGGGTATGTCTTGTATGTGAATACTCTCTTTTTTACTAGACCTATGCTTAACAAAAATTAAAATAGAAATTAGACCCAGTAATACAAGTATCCAGGGCCCAAACCAAAGTAGAAATGTTGCTGAATTAACCTTAGGTTTGTAAGTGACAAAGTCACCAAAGCGATCAATCATGAAGTCTATGATCTCATTACGATCCTTTCCTTCTTCTAATAAACGATGAACCTCTCTACGCATATCTGTAGCGATTGGAGCATTAGAATCAGCTATATCTTGATTCTGGCACTTAGGGCAGCGTAGCTCTTTTGTAAGTTCGAGATATGCTTGGCGATTTTCTTCAGATTTAAAAGTATAAAGATCAATATTTGCGTAAGCTTTAAATGGCGTTAATACAAGCAGCAATAAATTAATAAGTAGCCAAAATTTTATATTCATCATGATTTCTTATTTTGTAATTTTAAAAGGAGCGGTTCTAGAGTGTTAAGCCAGAGTTTCTCATTTACTACGCCAACATGGCGATAACGAATATAGCCAAACTGATCAATAACATAAGTTTCAGGAGCACCATACACACCCAAATCAAAACCGAGCTTACCGAGGGGATCGAAAATATTAAAACGATAAGGATTACCGAGCTTTTTAAGCCATTTAATCGCTTCTGGACGTTCATCTTTATAGTTTAATCCAATAATAGGAACCCCTTTATTTGCCAGCGCAACTAAATAGTCATGCTCGGCACGACAAGATGGGCACCAAGTTGCCCAAACATTCAGCAAAATAACGTCGCCTGTTAGTTCTCTTTCTGTGATTAATCGCTCAGCATTAATAAGCTCCGGAAGCTCAAAAGCAGGCATCGGCTCATTAAGTCTTGCCGTTTCGAGCTTTGTAGGATCTTTTCCTATAGCTGTAAACAATATAAAACCTAGCCCTACAGTCAATAGTAAAGGGGTAATATAAATCCAGCGTTTACTCATATATTTTCTCATTAAGCATATGTGTTACAAGCAAGCTATTATTAGTGCTCGTTGGTTCAAGGTGTCCATTTTCTAGACTGTTTGAGTAACCTTGTGCAATTTACGCAAGCGGTATCGCTTGTCACTAATAGCAAGTAAGCCCCCAAATGCCATTATCATTGCACCTAACCAGATCCAACGAACGAAGGGTTTTATTTGTATGCGTACTGCCCACGCACCAGAGCCTAGTGGTTCACCAAGCGCAATGTACAAGTCTCTAAATAAGCCTGCATCAATACCTGCTTCTGTCATAGGGCTACCACTAGAAAGATAGATGCGTTTTTCAGGGTAAAGCATGGCCACTTGATCGCCGTCCATATCCGTCACTCTAATTTTAGCCTGATCAGCATTGAAATTTGCGCCCTGATAAGAAGATAAACTAATAAAGTCAAAGTTATATTCTGCCACGCTGATTTTTTCACCTGGAGACATACGCAGATCCCGCTCTTCAGATTCAATAGAAACCAAGGTCGTACCCAAAATCATACAAGCAAAACCAAGATGCCCCAGTACCATGCCGTAATATGAACGACGTAAACGACTTAGGCCAAATAAATAACCTTGTCGGCTTTTAGATTTGTTAGCCATGTCTTTGATTGTAACGCCGACAATCCATGTAGCTAACAACAAGGCAAAGAATGCCGCAAAGTGAAATTCTTGAAAGAGAATAAATGGGCATAAAATAGCCACTATCACAGACCCGAAAGCCACCCACCTGAGCTGTTCAATTAATAATGAGGACTGTGTGTTTTTCCACCGACTAATCATACCAAAGCCAAGTACAACGGCCAGTATAGACATAAGCGGTGCAAACACAGCGTTAAAGTAAGGGGGTCCAATAGAGAGTTTGCCTGCTCCGAGAAAATCGAGTACGAGTGGGTATAAAGTCCCCATCATCACGGTAACCCAGGCAACAACAAGAAGTAGATTGTTGATTAATAGAAAAGTTTCTCGCGAAAACATGCCAAACTGCACGCGACTTCGTACTTGAGGCGCTCTAATTGCATACAAGCTCAATGAGCAGACTATAGTGATGCCTAATAAACCCAGGACAAATTGGCCCCGTGCCGGATCTGAGGCAAAAGCATGAACCGATGTCAAAACACCTGAACGGACAAGAAATGTACCAAGCAAGCTTAAAGAAAAAGCACAGATTGCGAGCAATACTGTCCAGCTTTTAAAAACACCACGTTTTTCGGTAGCCGCTAATGTATGTATCAATGCTGTTCCGACAAGCCATGGCATAAATGAAGCATTCTCCACAGGGTCCCAAAACCACCAACCGCCCCAACCTAACTCGTAATATGCCCACCAACTGCCAAGCGCAATGCCCAGTGTTAGAAACGCCCAAGCAACAGTTGTCCAAGGCCTGGACCATCTTGCCCAAGCCGTGTCTAAACGTCCACTTAGTAATGCAGCAATAGCAAAGGAAAATACAACAGAGAAGCCAACATACCCCATATAAAGCATGGGAGGATGAACGATTAAGCCAAAATCTTGTAATAGTGGATTAAGGTCTGCACCTTCTGCAGGAAATTGAGGTAGATAACGATCAAAAGGGTTTGAAGTCAGAAGTATAAATAGTAGAAAGCCGACGCCAATCATCCCCATTATAGAGAGTACACGTGCCAGCATATCAAGTGGTAGCTGACGACTAAACACAACTACCGCGCTTGTCCACCCCGATAGTATTAAGGCCCACAACAACAATGAGCCTTCATGCCCCCCCCAAATTGCACTTACTTTATATTGGATAGGTAATAAGCTATTCGAATGATTAGCGACATACTGAACACTAAAATCATCATGTACAAATGCATAACCAAGACAGATAAAACTAATTATTATAAAAACAAATTGCCCGCACGCGAGAGGGCGAGACATGCTCATGAGTATTTCACTTTTATGGACCGTACCCCACATGGGCACAATAGATAAAAGAAAACCAATAAATAGGGCAAGTATTAATGCAAAGTGACCAATTTCAGGCATCATCATTTATTTAGCCTTTTCATAAGTTGAAGTCCCGATTTTTGACTCGCCCGAACTGACAGCTTTAGCTTTTTCTAAGGCATCTGCCACTTCAGGCGGCATATAGTTTTCGTCATGCTTTGCCAATACTTCATCAGCAACTAAAACACGTTGATCATTTATACGCCCAAGCGCAACAATCCCCTGACCTTCTCTAAAAAGATCCGGCAAGATACCTGTATATTCAACAGACACATTTGCGTGATGGTCAGTCAGCAAAAATATATTTTTCAGACTATCTGGGTCACGTTTAACGCTACCTTCAACGACCATTCCACCCGCTCTTATACGTGCGCCAACAGGCGCTTCACCATTTGATATTTGCGTCGGATTATAAAATAGATTGATATTTTCGGTCAGAGCATACATCGCCAAACCAATGACAGAGCTAAACCCGATGAGCAAAAATACTATTAATATAAGGCGCTGTTTTCTTTTGGGATTCATGAAATCTACTTACTCGTTAATGAATTTGTAACAATAGTTTTGGTGTACGCTAATCAATCAGTCCGAGGGATAACTTTGTTAGCGGTCGCCGGCTTGCTTTTGCCCCGCCTGTGAAGCTGAGATAATTGACGTAATATTGATTTACGGCTCATATATGGCTGTAGAAAGGCAAGAATAAAAATACAAAATCCCATGCCATAAGAAAGCCAAACATACGTGGCATGCCCCCCCATTGCGAAGAATTCAGATAGACTTTCAAAGTTCAAATTTAGCACTCCACTAATCACTCGAAGTCTTACGATTAACTATAAAAAACTTTAGTTAGCATAAGAGTTTAACTCTTTTAATATGAATATTTACTTAGCGCCGGATGAATAATTTGAAACAATTGATTGTACCCATTTAGTGCGTTTCTCTCTTATAAGAATTTCATTACGCATGCGCATTAAAATTAATGCACCAAAAAAACAATAAATGCCAATGATCATGACCAATAATGGCAACCACATTTCGGGCACCATAGCGGGTTTCTCAGTTAGTTTGAAGGTTGCAGGTTGATGTAAAGTGTTCCACCATTCAACTGAATATTTAATGATAGGAATATTCACGACACCAACCAGCACAAGGATTGAACTGGCTCGCGCAGACATGTTGATATCCTCAATCGCGGTTCTAAGAGAAATAACACCGAAATACAAAAATAATAAAATGAGCATTGCGGTGAGCCTTGCATCCCAAACCCACCAAGTTCCCCAAGTAGGCTTACCCCACACAGCACCTGTAAAAAGCGCTAAAAATGTAAATGCTGCGCCCACTGGTGCCGCAGACGAAATGAATATGTCAGCAATTTTCATTTTCCATACAAGCCCGACAATAGCAGAAGCTGCCATCATCATATAACAGGATTGCGCTAGAATAGCACTAGGAACATGAAGGTAAATAATTCGAAAGCTATGACCCTGCTGGTAATCTTGAGGGGCAAAAACAAGCCCCCAAATTGTACCTATGAGGATAAGTAAGACACCTAACCATAAAAACCAAGGTAGTAACTTTTCAGCGATGTCATAAAACCACTTGGGTGAACCAAGTTTATGGAAGAGAGTCCAATTCATCAGAAACGTATATCACTCATAAAAATCATAGTATTGAAGCACGAATGAATGATCAGTTTGATACACTCATTTTTAAAGCCTCAGCGGTGGCAAAAGGCGATAAGGTCAGCGCTAAAACTAGCATCATCCCCATAATAGCTAAATGCCCCATTATCGGCAGCCCATCAATGCTTGCTTGTACCGTACCACTTCCGAAAATTAATACAGGAATTGTTAAGGGCAAAACAAGTAAAGAAACCAATACACCACCTGAGCGTAAGCTTACCGTCAAAGCAGCACCAATTCCACCTATAAGACTGATAACTGGCGTGCCCATGACTAAGGTCAGTAACATCACAGGCAAGTGCTCAGGTGGTAAATGCAACATCAATGCAAGAAAGGGTGACATCAAAATCAAGGGTAAACCGGTTAAGCTCCAATGTGCCAGAGACTTCACAAGTAGCAATAAATAAAGAGGCTCTGGGCAAAGTACAAGCTGCTCAAGAGATCCGTCGTCATAATCTGATTGAAATAAACGGTCTAGCGACAACATGGTAGATAGAAGCGCGGCAACCCACACTAAACCGACAGACGCCATCTTCAAAAATGCTGGCTCAGGACTTACCCCCAAAGGAAACAGCACAATAACGATAGCAAAAAATACTAAGGGGTTGATTAACGCTTGCCTATGCCTAAACGCTGTTAATAGCTCTCGTTTTAAAACATGCATTAAAACTGCAGAAAGCGATTGAGATGAAGTAGAGTCATTCATGTTCAGTTACTTCGCAAATATCGGTCTCGCACTCAAATATAGTAGAGGCAGCATTCAAAGATAGTATTCGGAGATTAGGCATTGAAAGCTCATGATGTGTGGTTAATATAATAGTAACCCCACTCTTTGCCTTTTTAGCTAAAAGCTTTTCAAACTGAGCAACACCTTGTTTATCAATAGCTGTAAATATTTCATCAAGAATCCAGAGACGAGCATTTGATAAATATAAGCGAGCAAGGGAAACTCTGCGTTGCTGTCCAGCCGACAAGTTGCGGCACAAAACATATTCGTATCCAGATAAACCAACTTGTTCAAGAGCCATAAATAGATCCGACTCATTAAATGTTTGCTGTAGACCCATTAAATAACGCAAATTCTCAAGCGGACTTAGGCTGAGTTTAATTGCAGATTTGTGACCAATAAACAGTAGCTCGCTTTGGAATAAAGCACTGTTTCGACTCAGTAAATCGTTTTTCCAAAGAATCTGACCATCATAAGATGAAAATAAACCGCTTAAGATTCGTAAAAGAGTTGTCTTCCCTGCCCCATTAGGACCTTCCAACTGAACAATATCACCAACTTTAAACTGGTAATTTAAATCAGAAAACAGTAAACGGTCATCTCGTTCACAGTCCAAATTTAAGATTTCAAGTACGGGGTTTCCCATAGAGACTCATTACTAAAGCGCTATTGATACAAAACAGCTTATTATGCATGTAATTTATGGCGTTATTATAACTGTATAAAATTATTTGGATATAAGTAAGCAAGTGAATGTACCTTAAAAAAAATCCATATACTCAATAGAACCTACCATCCACTTTTTAAACTCAAAAAAAAAGGCCTGATAGTTTGCGCTATCAAGCCTCTGATTTTTGAGTATTAGCTACTTACTCAGGCGTGCCACACTCTGAATTTGTTGGATCAGTTGCGCAGCGAATTTTCCATAACATTTTAAGCGCTTTTGGATGATGTACACCCTCAGCCTTAAGTGCTAAACGGATCTCTCGCTTAAATTTGTTTATTTCAGCTTTAGTCTTCTCGTTTGTTTTGATCCAGTATTTTGCAGGAATCTCAGCTTCTGCATCATTAACCATTTTATTGATATCTGGAATTCTACTTAATACGTATTCACGCATGTTCTGGCCAAAATCAGCAGGGAATCGATCTTTGTGAGTGATCATCTGCATCATACCGTAAAGAAGTTTCTCATCAATGATACCGCCTTTTTCACCTAAACCGTGGTAAAGCTCAAAAACGTTATATCCCAATGCAACCATCGGTAAGATATCGATATTACCGTTATTAAACTGGCCAGAGAAAGTTGTTAACGATGTGCCAACCGGCGATGCGCCAACCATATTAGCCAGTTTTAATGACTGAGGATCTTCATTCAAAACCGATATTTTCTTACCGCTAAAATTCTCGACTGAATTTATTTTTTTATCGTTAACAAACAGATAAACAGAACCAACAGGTAAAGTACCGACCATTTCGTAATTACCATTAGTCAGCAATTTCCCAACTTTAGGGTTGGTCAGAGCCTTAAGAACAACACCTAATTGCTTCTCGGACGTAATACCACCAATCGCATCAAGAGTTCCGCCGAATGGCACATAAGGACCACTTAAAATAGATGTCAAAAATGTCGCATCACAGACACCGGCTTTAAAATCATTAGACGCTACCTTTTCATCGGTATAGGCTTCAATCTGGATATCTAAGCCCCATTTAATGCCTTTCGCCTTTAAATCTGAAAAGAAGGTTATCGCAGGGCCGCCCTTTCCAACGGGGTCATACATACAAAACTTTTTGACTTCTAATGCTGCAAAAACACTAGAGCTCATGATAGTTAAAACAAGTGATAAAGCTATTTGACGGATCGTCATTAATTATTCCTCAATACTCTGTATAAAATTAACAGAGCGAATAATAACAGAGCTGTTTTCGAAAAGAGACACAGAATTAGACCGCCGGTCACATTTTTGACAAAAAGGTCTTTCCCATTTAATGTAGATCAATAAAATCAATGACTTATAATCCCGTTAAATAAAATATATTTTATCTCTATCAATTTGCAAATGTTCGCGATACCTAAAGTAAGTACAACCTAGCAAATTTCATGCTTAATTTAGCAAGAATAATGATCAATTAAGTAAGCTCTATGCTTGATTGAACAAGATAAGGCTCACAAACCGTTCTTCCTACAAGAAAGTACGAGTGCCCATAACTCAGAAAAATCATTCACAACAACATCTGGTTTATGCGGATACCTTTGAGAGCCCGGAAAAATTTTGTTGAGCCATGGCTGGTCCCATAATGCCCCGTTAAAAAATACACTAGTAATACCTGCTGACTTCGAAGCGATTACATCTGTGGTGCTATCACCAATATACCAAACATCTTTACTAACATCGCAGCCCAAATTTTCACAGGCTTTAATAATTTGATCAGTATGCGGCTTACGTTTATCGGTATCATCGCCGCATACCTCAGTGTCAAAAAAGTGCGACCATCCCTCGCCATCAATTGTTGTTACCTCATGCACAAAGAACTCTCTATCTCGATTGGTAATTACACCGACTATTAACCCTAATTTTCGAAGCCCTTCAAGTACACACGCTACCTGAGGCTCAAACGGCAAGGCTGTTCCATAATAATTTCTGTAATGACGATTAAAGCCAAGATGTGCTCTCTGTTTTGCTTCTTGATTATCGCCAAATAAAACCTCAAAGATATCTGTACGAGATATTTTCCTATCTAACTTAACTTTGGGGTGAAGGCTTAAGTTCTCACGCACATATTCTACTAACTTTAAGTCCTCTGGCGATTTACTTTTAGATGGCGGCACCAGAAACTCCAGCAATCCCATTAGACGTATTTCTTTTAACATATCATCGACCGCGTGATACATGGCATCGAGGGTGTCCACTAAAGTGGCATGCCAGTCAAAAAGAATAATCTTTGGTTTGGTTAAGCTGGCTACAGCTGGGTGCCAGTCAGGTTCATCTCTTTTTGGAGGCGGCTCAGGCAGTGGTAGCCTAGGAGGGCGTGTGATATCAATCACTTCCCCCATCAAGTCGGTTTCAGTCACGCTCTTATGCATTAAATCTAATATACCGTCAAAATCTGAAACAACATGATGCGGTTTATGGCGCTCTGCATCTGTAGGCGAAAACATGCTATCGAACCAATCATTTTCCCAGCGCGCACCGTTATAAAAAACTGAAGTTAAACCGGCCCTGCTTGCTGTCATCATATCCGTAACACTGTCGCCCACGTACCAGACGTGCTCACTTACGTAACCGAGCGCCATCGTCGCAGCCTGTAAAAGCCCATCAGGCTCTGGTTTATATTCTCGCGCCTCATCTCCACATAACGTAATATCGAAAATATCCCGCCATCTACCTGAATCAACCCACAACAGCTCATCTGCCAAAAACTCTCTACTACGATTAGTTACAACGCCAAGTTTGATCCCTACACGCTTCAAGTAAGTTAGGTAGTCAAAAATACCCTCTTGAAAAGGTGTAACCGTGCCATAGTGTCGACGATAGATATTGTTGTAAGCTTTATGGGCGATGTCTTTAGCAACGACATTATCGTCGAATAAAGCGTCAAATATGTCAGTCCGGGAAATACGTCTTTCTGATAACACACGGGGATGTAAATGGCGAAAGATCCTTATATACCGAATAAGTTTTTCATCATTTTCTGTTTTTGCCTGGTCTTCTGGCGTGAGATGTTCAAGTAAGCCCAGCTCTTCGAGCTGCGGCAGCATTTCTTCAATTGTGGCATACATGGCATCAAGCGTATTGACAAGTGTGCCATGCCAATCAAATAAAATAAGCTTTGGTACTGGCGTAAAACTTGAATCCATCATTAATCCTCAACACCGAGCATTGATTTTAAGCAAGTATAGTTGAGACAGTCATTTGCCGCTCAATAATTGTTCAGCTCAGTCTTTAAGATTCCCCGTGATCAAGGAGTCCAAATACCCATAGAAACAGAGATATGCGTTAAAACCAACAAGCATTAAGGAAATCCTAATAGTATGAATAGTTCTATAAAGCGACGACCGTTTTAGCATATAACGCGTATACTTAAGGTGTCGGTATTAATTGAAAACCACAAAATAATCTGTTTTTGGGTTTTATCTCTAATTAAGTAGTTGGGGTGGAATATGAAACGTTTATATTATTTAAGTCCGTCAATCGATAGCGCAGAACTTGTCTCCAAAGACCTTCATGAACAAGGTGTAACAGACTGGCATTTTCACATCCTGAGCAAGGATGAATCAGGTTTATTCAGTCATCATCTACATTCAGCCAATACCTTTCAGCGCACAGACTTCATAAGGTTCGTTGAAAGAGGCTTATTATCCGGTGGGATTATCGGTCTTTTCTTTTCGATTCCATTTGCATATATAGAAGCTTTCACGCTTAACGCCTGGCTGACGATCACCTTTTTTAGTGTATTGTTTGGTGCTTGGTGTGGTGGCGTGGGTGGAATATCTCAAGAAAACTATAAAATTCAGAAATTCCATAAACAAATTTCTGAAGGCAAATTTCTTGTAATGGTAGATGTCAGAAGAAAAGATGAGCAACGCATTCAATGCATAATGGCAGTACGCCACCCTGAGGCGGAATTGCAGGGACAAAGCTCAACATTTACAAATCCATTTGCTAAAAATGAAATGGATCATATACCCATCAAGTACTAGGTCGTTAATAGGGGCGTCACGAAGGTTTAATGAATTAGGCCGCACGCCCCCCACGTGCTTTTGGATTGTTAATCTGACTGCACGTTGTTCAAGCTGGCATTTCTCTTCGTCTTTAATGCGCCTCCTACGTCTAGCCTCCAAGCAAGCGGCAGCTTACCGCATTGTCGCTAGTAAAATCATCGCCTTCAGTTTCTACAGCAGCAGAAATGAGAAAAATTGCTAAAATGATTAAGAAAAATAGTGAATCCTCTACGACAATAATCTTAATTTAATTTTTTTGGCGCTTTAACCTACTCACTAGATGCTGTTTGCGCTTTGATTTGCTAACCTTAACGATTTTTTTGAAGCACATAATTCTTTCAAGGCATTAAGTACATAAAATGAGCAAAGCAGCAACAAAACCAGCCCCCGTGAAATCCACTCACACACCTATGATGCAGCAGTTCTTTAGAATAAAAAAAGAACACCCCAATGAGTTAGTGTTTTATCGTATGGGTGACTTCTATGAAATGTTTTATGACGATGCTAAAAAAGCTTCTCAGATTCTGGATATAACCCTCACCGCTCGCGGAAAATCCGGGGGCGACCCTATCCCTATGGCGGGCATTCCTTTTCATGCTGCCGAAAATTACATTGCTAAGCTGGTTCGTACCGGTATATCTGTTGCAGTGTGTGAACAAACGGGTGACCCGGCTACAAGTAAAGGCCCTGTTGAAAGAAAGGTAATGCGCATTGTCACACCGGGCACATTAACAGATGAAGCTTTTTTGGATGCGCGTCGAGACAACCTCTTATGCGCCGTAGACTTCAATCAGGAAAATCAATTCGGCATTGCTTACATTGATCTAAGTGGGGGCCGCTTCTGTATTAGTGAGGTTAACAGTATCACTGAAATGTTAAGTGAATTACAGCGTATTCAGCCAGCAGAGATTTTGATTAGTGACGAGTTTCCATATGAAACCAGTCTAGAGGGATTTACGGGAATCCGTCGTCAAGCTCCCTGGTTATTTGACGTAGAGAGCGCCAACCAACTTCTAACTCAACAGTTTAAAACGAAAGATTTGAGCGGCTTTGGCTGTGAGAATATGCACCTGGCGATTCAGGCTGCAGGCTGTTTGTTGCAATATGCTAAAGACACTCAAAGAAATCAGCTTCCACATATTACCAAACTCAGTAAAGAGTCACGAAGCAATTGCATTGTTCTAGATGCAGCAAGTAGAAAAAATCTAGAAATTGATGTCAACTTATCAGGTGATACCAGCAATACACTTGCATGGGTTATGGATGCCTGTAAAACAGCAATGGGTAGCCGTCTGATGCGGCGTTGGCTAAATCAGCCCTTACGAGACAGGCTAGTCATCGAGGGCCGGCAGAATGCGATTGCCGAGCTTTTAGATAATTACCAGTATGATTCAATACAAGACCTGCTTAGACAAACCGGTGATATAGAACGAATTTTATCTAGGGTCGCCCTTCGGTCTGCTAGACCACGTGACCTATCTAGATTGCGTGATACTTTGATTTTACTTCCAGCTGTTCAAAGTGAAATCAAAAACCTGAATTCCACAGGCATTAATAATATAAGTCAAAATATTGCAGAGCACCCTGATACCTGCGACCTACTGAACCGAGCCATCATTGACAACCCGCCGGTGGTTATTCGAGATGGCGGTGTAATCAAAGAAGGTTTTGACACCGAACTCGATGACTTACGAAATATAAGCGAAAATGCAGGTCAATTTCTCATTGATTTAGAAACACAAGAGCGCGAAAAAACAGGCCTTTCAACACTCAAAGTTGGATACAACAGAGTACATGGTTACTTTATTGAAATCAGTAAAGCCCAATCAGATAAAGCACCTGATGCATACATTCGTCGACAAACCCTTAAAAATGCTGAACGCTTTATTACACCTGAGCTAAAGGCATTTGAAGATAAAGCGCTAAGCAGTAAAAGTCGTGCTTTAAGTCGTGAAAAGGCATTATATGAAGGTATTATTGACCAACTTAATTTAGTATTAAGCCGACTACAAGCTTGCGCTCAAGGGCTCTCAGAGCTGGATGTCTTAGCTAATTTTGCTGAACGCGCACAAACCTTAAATTTAAATAGACCAGACTTTACCGATGAGAACAAGATCCTGATTGAAGAAGGTCGTCATCTTATTGTCGAACAACTCAGCTCTGCCCCTTTTGTACCTAACGACTTAATGTTAGATCATCAGCGTAAGATGCTCATCATTACCGGCCCAAACATGGGTGGTAAATCTACCTATATGAGGCAGGTTGCTTTGATTGTACTCTTAGCGGGAACCGGGAGCTTTATTCCAGCCGCGAGAGCGACCCTTGGCCAAGTAGATCAAATATTTACACGTATGGGCAGTTCAGATGACACTGCCGGTGGTCGATCTACTTTTATGGTTGAAATGACAGAAACCGCCAATATTTTAAATAATGCCACAGAGCACAGCCTAGTATTGATGGATGAGGTCGGGCGAGGTACAAGTACTTTTGATGGCTTATCTTTGGCGTGGTCAAGCGCTGAGCATCTAGCAAAAAATATTAAAGCATATAGCCTGTTTGCTACGCATTATTTTGAAATGACTCAATTGGTTGATGAAATATCAACAACCGCTAATGTTCACCTCAGTGCAACAGAACACGATGACCGCATAATATTCTTACATAATGTACTTGAAGGCGCAGCCAGTCAAAGTTATGGCTTACAGGTTGCCAAACTTGCAGGCGTGCCAGATGTAGTCATTAAAAACGCGAAATCACAGCTTGCTAAGCTTGAAGAAAATGATCATCAGATGCCGGTACTAAATATAAGCGCCACACCGGCCCCTAATCCGAGTTCAGAAAGTGCGTTTCAGAATGATTTTTTCGCACAGACACCTTCTGACTTTGAAGTCGCTTTTAAACGCTTAAAGCTTGATGAACTGTCTCCCAAGCAAGCTTTAGATGCTTTATATACGCTTAATGAATTATTATGAGCGTTTAAACTTGAACAGAGTCACATCTATCATTAAAATACCACGCATTAAAATTCTTATAGACTTTAAAACCGGAAACACGCTATGACTTTTGTAGTAACAGATAATTGCGTCAAATGTAAATACACTGACTGTGTAGAAGTTTGTCCTGTAGATTGCTTTTATGAAGGCCCTAACTTTTTGGTCATAGATCCAGATGAGTGTATTGATTGCGCTCTATGCGAACCAGAATGTCCTGCAGATGCTATTTTCTCAGAAGATGAGCTTCCGGCTGATCAAGTTAAATACATCGAAGTGAATGCAGAGCTTAGCCAGACCTGGCCTTGCATCACCGAACAAAAAGACCCGCTACCAGATGCGAAAGAGTGGGATGGTGTACCAAATAAATTTGAGCACCTTGAAAAATAAAACGCGCTAGTTTTTTGCCTGGCCTGAGTGGAGATTTTCTAATCAGGCTAGAGGCTCTCTTCTAGGCAAGATTTAAATTCAAACAATAGCTCTAACTTCTTTATAGTTTATCCCTTCCCTACATCGCTTACACAAATATCTAGCCTGACCTCGCATAACCTTGTTATGCCTAATTATAGATAAACAATGCTCTACCTCAGAACACTGACATAAATATATATATTGATCCTTTTTGCTTTGCTGTACTTCAAATTTATGTGTAACCACAGGTTCAAGCTTATATAATTCCAGCATAACAGCTTTCCATTCACGGCCATGCGGTCTTATCTTTTTCCCAAGCTTATTGTTAAATCCATAAATAGCATGTACTACAAGGTGCGCACATTCATGTGGTGCTACTTGGTCTATGAACACTTCGCCATATTTTTCTAAAAGATAAGGGTTAAACCTCAATAGAGGTAATTTAGGCGAAAGTATCGAATTTTGGTAGCGAATCTGTCCAGCTGCCCGACCTCTTATGTTAATTTGAATGGACTGATATTCAAATTTCCGCCGGTAACGCTCTTCAGCCAATGCCAAACATTGCTTAACCTTGTTTTCCAATAAACCAACAAGAACATTACTTTTTAAGATTAGGGTCACTTATAAACTTTTCCATTTTGATAATCGTGATTCAATATAGCATTTAGGGTAACATGCGCACCTCAAATCTTTCATTTTCGATCAAATTTATTGGGTAATATTCATGTATGAACTAAGCCTTACTTATATTTGCATATTAGTCGTAATGGGCTTTCTAGCTGGCATCATTAATACAATGGCGGGTGGCGGCTCCAATCTTACTATACCCGCCTTAATGGTTCTGGGTTTACCAGCTGATATCGCAAACGCCACAAATCGCGTTAGTGTTTTTTTTCAGTCCTTCACAGCGGCAAAAGGCTTTAAAAAACACGGAAAGCTCGATATACCCGATTTAAAAATGGTTGTTAGCATGACGTTAATTGGCGGTGTGGTTGGCGCTGCCTTTGCCTCATATATGCCGGCAGAGTATCTCAAGCCAACCTTATTGAGTGCCATGATCATTATGGCTGGCATTATACTTTTTAAACCCTCAGCAATTTCAGCGCCTGAAGGCACTGAAGCGTTGACAGTACTCAGCAATAAAAAGTCTATCCCCATGTTACTCATAGCGGGTTTTTATGGCGGTTTTGTCCAAGCAGGCGTAGGTTTCATTTTGATCGCGGCAATTGTCGGTGGCTTACGTTATGACTTGGTACGCGCTAACGCGCTTAAAATTGTATGTACTTTAGCCTTTACATTTTTAGCACTAATTTTATTTGTTATACGAGATCAGGTTTGGTGGGTACCAGGTTTAATTCTAGCTAGCGGATCCATTGCCGGCGCCCATTTAGCAGTAAAAATAACGATCAATGTGACTCAAAAAACACTCAAGTGGTTTTTATTCATCATGACAATATTTGCAAGCTTGGCTGCTATTTTTGACGATAGTTTGAGATCATTTGTATAATTTATCGAGCAAACTATTCAGCATTAACTATACTTTATCTTTAACCCTTTTATGTGATTATGCATTAAACAAAAATATTGTGGAGTTATAGATATGGCGGCAGATGTAAAATACCTGACTTTGGCAGAAACAAGTAAAATACTTGGTAAGCCGGAAGTAACCGTTAAACGATATGCACGAGAAAGCTTAATTCTATCTAAAAAAGAAGGTGGGGAACTTGTGTTCCCGGAAGATGCAGTTAAGAAGTACTTAGAAATCACGAAACGCTTAGGTTAATTAACGGATACTTATTTAATCGTTTTACAAGTACATAATGTTATGCGTATCTAAAATAAATGCCTGTAACTAATACTTAATTACATTAGAGATAGGCATAAACTTATCCCAGCACCCCCACATAAATTTTGTAGAACAACTTTTTTATAGCGACTTCACGTCTAGCTATAACAATATACAAACCTAAAGTTACTTTTAAATGATATATCTATTCATAACCATCCTGCTTTTAGCAATAATTCTACCTAGTATATGGGTAAAAATTACCATAAAAAAATACTCTAAACCCATTCATTCTCTTCCTGGAACCGGAGGTGAATTTGCAAGACACCTCGTTGAACGCTTTAAGATTGGTGATGTGGTTGTTGAAAAAGGAATAGAGGGGCAGGATCATTACTCGCCGTTTGAAAATATCATTCGTCTTAGCCCTAGCATCTTTGATGGAAAATCTATAAGCGCTGTATCAATTGCAGCTCATGAGGTAGGCCACGCGATTCAATACGCACATAACGAAAGCATTACAAAACTTAGAGATAGATACACGCCAATCGCAATGGCCGTTGAAAAAATAGCAATTGGACTGGTGAGTATTTGCCCTTTATTGGTTGCTATATTTAAGCTTCCTCAGCTAGCACTTATTAGTATAGCGGCAGGCCTAATAGCCATGCTGATATCAGTACTGCTTCAGCTTATTATTTTACCCATGGAGTGGGGCGCTAGCTTTAATAAAGCTTTACCTATTATCGAGGAAGGGCAATATCTTAATCATCAGCAGTTACCGGCCGCAAGACAAATTCTCCGTGCGGCAGCAATGACTTATGTGGCAGGCACTCTTTCAAGTCTTCTAAATGTATGGCGCTGGTTAGCCATTTTAAGAAGATAAGGCTCACTATGGCGCCATCCAATCACGTAGAACAGGAAGCTTGAATTGCTTATTTTCCTTATTAAGAAGGATGTAAAACTCCCCTATTTCAATAAGGCCCATGCCTAAAAAACCCTGCCCTTCTTTTAAATAAATGCTATTAATCATAACGCGTCGGGATGTTACGTTTTGAGAGTAAATATGACTATTAAATGTGAGATCAGGGATACTACGCTGAAAAGACACAGACAACTCTGACAAATGAGGAATACCCTGAAAAGCCTCTATGCTTTCTGATGAAGCTGTAGTTGACGATGGAGATAAAGGTGCGGTTGAATCAATAGAAGTCTCGAATACAGGAGAATCGATAGACTCAACTTGAGGCTTTATTAAAGCAGGCCGTATAATTTCATTTGTTACGGGTAAAACAGAATTTTGCCCTTTCTGATATGACTTTGGCCTGATCAATATGCCTTCTTCTTGATAAGAGCTATCGTTTTCTTTAAAGCCACTATCATTGTTAGACTCATTACTCTGTCGGTATGCCTCACGATCTACAGAGTATGAGGTGTTTTTATTTGCCCCCCTCAAGCCCTCAAAATGATCAATATCAAGACGTTTAGTTAACGTCCGAGCTTGCATGACGTGCTGCGGTATACGTCGCATTTCTCTTGTAGATGGAACCGTATGCTGAGGGGCTGTATCAAGGGGTGCATAGCGACCCGGATATGGATTATCGACTACGGGCGTCTCAAGCCCTGAAGGCGCGACAGGGTCCGGTTGCTTCACCGACTTATTTGAGATGTCTATATTTTTTTCTGAAATATTAAAGTAGACATAAGCAAGAGCATTAAACGCTAGAACCGCTATCAATAAATAGGGCCATAAGTGTGTTTTCTTTTGCTGAGTAGGCAGGATCATCATATCGTTTGACAGGTCAGCAACTTGTTCTTGATGGCGCTCTTGTTCAGAACGCTTAAGCGCATCCAGGATGTATGACATATCTACACCCCACCCAATAGTTTAGGGCAATCGAATCTCAAGCGACTATTCATATGAATAATAGTCATACTACCGACCACACCATCCGGAACCAGGCCAACACTCAGTTGAAATCGTTTAACCTGAGATGTAAGTGGCTCATTAATATAATTCTTGCTGCCATTCAAACGCGCCATATTCGAACGTAACCACTCGGCTTCTTTTTTCTGCCCAGGTTTTATCACTCTAGACTTAAAAGGAGGCAGTTTCCAAATAACTGAATATTCACCTAACCAATATCTATCAATTTCATCGAGAGCGACCCAAAAAGTTTTATTCTGATGAAACACCAATGCCTCATTACCCTCTATCGCAAGTAATCCAAAATAGAGCGACTCACCAATTTCGTTTATTAATGTCAGAACAGCTGGTCTATTGAGTTTTAGTAAACTTCGCCAATTACCATTTTTATGAAGGCAGCGTAAGCCATACATTTCTGCAAAGTCACACGCCAACATAAATGGCGCAGCATCGTAGTTAACTCCCCAGCGCTTAAAGATAGCCTGATAAGCCAGAAACTTATCTCGCTTATTCGACTTAAAGCCGGTGATCTGCTGTAGGAAGGGCGCACTTTTCTGTTTAGTGTTTTTTTGTATAACCTGGTTTAATATTTGGTCATCAACTGGAATATGAGCTCTTGGCTGTCCGTTTCCTGAGAGATGAGATCTTGGCTGGCCATTACCTGAGAGATGAGTAACGGCCCCTTTATTCACCCCTGTTTTTGATTGACTCACCTTTGCGCTTAAGTTGCTGTCAGAATAATTTGAAGCCTGGTGTCCACCAGTTACTGTATTTTCAACTAAGCCCTCAACTTTATTTTTCACTTCAGCGGTATGATTTAATTCAGCTTGGTCTAGTTTTCCAATGTAACGCTGCTCAAGATAGAGGGCTCCTACAGCAACAATCAACAGGCTAACTAGTACAGGTAGAACAACACTTAAGTTTATTTTGAAAGAAAAAGGTTTTTTGATTTTCTCACCTTGAATCTCAGAATAAGCTTTTTGTAAATGAATGACGGTGATCATATCCGACTGACTTGCATATGCACCGAGTAAAGCGCGATCACAAATCAAGTTTATGAGTCGAGGTATCCCCCCGCTAAGCTGATATAAAGTCTTAACGGCTTTCAAATCCAATAATCTAGCTCGTCTACCTGCAACCGCCAACCTGCATTGTACATACGCACCTACTTCCATTTTATTTAGAGCATGCAGGTGATAGCGGGCCGTTATCCTTTGAGCCAGTTGCCTTAACTCATTTTGCGCTAGAATCTCACGTAATTCCGGCTGACCCAATAGAATAATTTGTAATAATTTCTTTTCAGAAGTTTCTAGGTTTGTTAGAAGTCGTAACTGTTCCAAGACATCAACGCGGAGATTTTGCGCTTCATCAATAATCAATACGGTATGTCGATTTTCACTATGTGCATTGAGAAGATAACGGTTTATGACATCAGTTAATGACTTAATTGATGCTGATTCAGTATATTGAATGTGCAACTCGTCACAGATAGAAGCCATCAGCTCTCTAGCTGATAATTTTGGATTGATAATGAATGCTACATCAGTATTTTTCGGTACTTGATTCAAAAAACAGCGACATATAGTTGTTTTGCCCGTCCCTACTTCGCCTGTGAGTACGACAAACCCGCCTTGCCCAGATACACCATACAAGAGGTGAGCAAGGGCCTCACGATGACGTTCACTCATATAGAGATAACGGGGATCAGGGGCAATTGAAAACGGCGTTTCTTTGAGACCAAAGTAGTCTAAATACATAGGTTAGCTTTGCAATAAATGGTTATTTTCGATCAGCTTAAAGACAGGCTATTGGAAAAGCAAGCTTAGTCACATTATCGGTGACCAGCTTAAAAAAAAATAACTCAATAGAACAACTATTAACCTATAACGCTTAACTTACCACGATGTGTTCTTACGTCTTCTTTTAACCTCGAAATACAGTGTTCAAGCGTTTTACTGATCTGAGAATGCGTTCTAATCATAGATATTCGCGGCCAAGTCGCACGTTCACCTTCGAGCATTAGTTCTTTAATAAACTCGGGATCTGGGTTACTTAGCAGCTTAAGGTAATGTCCGAGTTTATACTTTGGTGCAATAGTAATATCGCCATTGTAATTTTGAGACAACATAGAGTAAGCATGACCTGAAGCCTGCTTTACCAATTGCGAGCTCGCGTTCTTCCTAACATAATCAAAAATAGCTCTGCCATGAAACTGTGCTTCAGCTTTAAATAATGCAAAGGGCATATCTAGGAAATTTCGCTTAGATGATTCATTTGAGCGATCTAGGAAAGGGACGACGTGCGGGTTTGTCTGGCTAACAATAGTATAATTAACATCATGTAAATGCATTAAACGCTCTACAGGAAGATCACTTACCATACTTCCGTCAACCCATCGTAACCTTGGCATATAAGGCACATTTCGACCGTGCTCATTTTTTTTCAATAACTTCACAGGTGGAAAAATTGCAGGCACAGCACAAGAGGCTAAAACGGCGCTCCAAGTAAGAATATATGGCGCAGTATAGCCACATAATAACCTTGCCTTTTGATGATGCTGAACAGGAGAAACGCTAATATTAATGCTGCGCCCCGTTCTTTCATAGGCCTCCTGCATTGTGTATTCGCCCACATAACTTCGAATGTAATCCTGAAGCTGCTTCTGATCCATGAAGCCCTTGCCTTTGAAACCACTCAACATACCCATCCAGCGCCAAGCTTTCATATTATGAAAATCAGGCTCAAACAGAGCAGGAATTTCATCATCAGTATGCGTACCTAACGCTGCGGCTATTATCGAGCCGGAACTGGAGCCATTAATTACTTCGGGCAGTAGCCCCTGCTCCCATAAGGCTTTGACCACACCGATATGAAATACCCCTAAAGATGCTCCGCCACTTAGCAATAACGCTGGCCGCCCGAAACTCAGTAGAACATCTTTAAAAAAATCTAATTTTTTTGCAGGGGTCAGATCATCAAGTTTATTATCACAAACATAATCCAGGCAATCGCATACTTCGGTAATATAGTCTTCTATTAGCGATTTAGTACCAAAGTGACAATGTTGATATAAACGAACGTCCCCCATATTACCTAAATCATGATGTAAGCCTTCACGTAAGGCTCGATATAAGGCATTGGTTTCACCTTTTTCTTTATATGTACGGAGTAATTTTAAACGATCAGAAAGCAGTTCATAATTATAAATATCAGAAGCGATATTTTGCTTCCATGAGCTTTTGTTTTCGAGAGCATCTAAAGTTTGCGCGGCGGCTTTCCACTCCTCATATGAAGTGGCTTGCGCCATATTGGTTTTATATTTTTCTAAAGCATCTCTTTTCAAACTATTCTACCTTATGTAAACGCCACTGCTTTAAGCTACTTAAGTATGATTGCTTAAAACGACTAATACGTTAACTATAGAATAATAAGAGAAAACTAAGTATTGATCTTAGTAAAAAGAATGTGAAGATATGTTATCGGGGGTTAAGGTAACTAAAAATCATCGTAATCAAATTCATCATCAGAAAATGAATCTTCAATTATCCCATCATTAATCAAATAGGCTCTATTCTGATAATATGCGCTACGTATAAAGCTGTAACGGTCATCTCCAAAAAGAATATTTTCAGCGCCAAGCAGATCTGAACGTTGATCTAATAAATTTACACCTGAAGAAAGGTATCTTGCATCACTATGAATCTCATCAATATATTTGAGTGGGTCAGAGTAAGAATCCACCAGGCGCCCCCCTAGATCCCTAACCGTGGAAGGGCCAAATATTGGAAGCATTAAATATGTCGAGTCCTCATACCCCCAGTAGCCAAGAGTTTGACCAAAGTCCTCTTCAGTATTTTCTAAGCCAAAAGCGGTAGCGACATCAAAGAACCCGCCTAAGCCGAATACAGAGTTATATATAATTCGGTTCAATGTCACAATAGCGTTATGGAACTTTGCCTGAAGGATAGAGTTAGCGAAAGTCTCAACATCATCGAGATTCTTAAATATGTTTGTCACACCTTCATCTAGAAAAGAAGGCATAACCCAGCGATATGCCTTAGCAACAGGCTTTACCAAATACTGATCTGCGCTATCATTAAAGCTAAAAATGGCTCGATTAAAGGATTCAAACCTATCTAATGCCTGATAAGCAGAAGCAGAATCTCCGTCAGCCTCATAGCTATCAAATTCGTCATCCGTGGCTTGCGCTAAAGCTGCCATAAGAAATAACAAGAGTGTAAAAATTAATCGTTGAATTCTCAGCATTAAGTAAACCATATACCCTTTCTTATAATCGTCACAAACGTTTAAATATTAATCTAGCATCAAGCTTTTCGAAGAATGATATTCCCTACAGAATAACCCGCGCCAAAAGAGCAAATTACACCCAAGTCTCCGCTTTCAAGCGACTCTCTATACTTATGAAAGGCTATGATCGAACCCGCTGAACTTGTATTTGCATATTCATCAAGAATGGTGGGTGCCTCTAAGTCTTCAGCTGGTCGCCCTAATACTCGTTTGGCTATTAACTGATTCATACTGAGATTTGCTTGATGCAGCCACATCTGCTTTAAGTCACTTGAGGATATTTCATTTTCACTCAAATGCTCATTAATAATAGAGGCCACCATTGGTGAAACTTCTTTAAATACTTTTCGCCCTTGTTGAACGAACAATTTATCACTGCTTTGCTCACTACCTGGTGCACACCGATTCAAAAAGCCAAAATTATTACGAATATTGTTAGAAAATACAGTTTTTGTTTTTGCACTTATTATTTCAAAATAATCATTACATGTGATATTTTCTTGCCGCTCAATAATGGTGGCAGTACACACATCCCCAAAAATGAAATGGCTATCACGATCTCTAAAATTTAAATGCGCCGTACAAATTTCTGGATTGACCAATAAAACAGCCTTAGCTGTACCGGCTTGGACCATGCTTAAAGCATTTTGAATTCCAAAGGTAGCCGATGAGCAGGCCACATTCATATCAAATGCAAACCCTTCAATGCCGAGCTCATGTTGAACCTCAACAGCAACGGCAGGATATGCTCGCTGTAGATTTGAACAGGCAACGATGACAACATCGATATCACTTACAGATTTGTTTGCAGCTTCTAATGCTTGTTTCGCGGCAGCAACCGCCATTTCACATAAGATACTTGGCTCATCATTACTTCTTTCTGGAATAAGCGGATGCATAATTTCAGGATCCAGTATCCCCTCTTTATTCATCACGTAACGACTTTTTATTCCAGACGCTTTTTCTATAAAAGCTGAAGATGATTCTTGCAAAGCATCTACAGATCCGGCTTCAATTTCGACAGCATGGTCATTGTTATAGTTTTTTACATAGGTATTAAAACTCAGGACTAGCTCATCATTAGAAATTGATTGAGAAGGTGTAAAAAGACCTGTGCCGGTTATTGCTGCCTTGTACATAAATACCTCTGCTTATAACTGCTGCTTATCACTATAAAACTAAAAGCCAGATAAATATATTTTTGGAAAAAATATTCTCATCAGAAAATAGTGATTATCTAACCAAAATTTTGATGCTCTGAACTTAAAGAGTAACAGTGTTTAAAATAGCAGTTGAGGTTACGTTGTGAGCCCAAATATGGCAATTAAAAATTTAGCCACTTCTAATGAGTATTCGGCTAGCGACGAATACTCTCCCAAACCTTGTTTATTCTTTTAGGCGAAACCGTTTCACTTGTACCCAGGTTTTGTGCATACCATGAGACACGTTGTTCCTCAATAAGCCACCGAAAATCAGCCAATTCCTCTACCCAGACACCCTGTGTTTCGAATTGTTTTTTACGTTGAGCATACTGTTCCCACCATTCATTTAGAATCGGCACGTAACGACGCTCATTTGGCATATCCCTTGCCATTTTTTCAAATCTGACAAGACTGGCATTTAGATAGCGAGGAAAACTCCTTAATCGATCCAATGGGGTTTCACACAAAAAACCGTTATAAACAAGGTGATTAAGCTGCTGCTGTAAATCACTCATAGGCATCGCAAGTGCAAGGTTAAGTTTTCCTTTCAACTTTTTCATGATTTTATGGTATGCATCAATTATTTCGAAAACCAGCTCAGCGAACAGGGTGGCCTGAGGCATGAAGTCCGCTCTTTTGAGATCTAGTAAACTCTCAAACTCTGCTTTAGTTTGTGGGATTAGCTCACCTGTCAAGAAATGATTGGCAATTAACGCCATTAAGAAATCATCATATAAATATTTAGCCTGGCCAACTGGCGCATACAGCAACCCCATTTGTTTATACGGTTTAATTTCCTTTTTAAAGGTATTAATTTGAGCCTCAAGCCTGAATGAAATTAACCTGGAAACACCCATCCTATTCAAACGCCCGGCCTTCAACTCATCTATGCAGACTACTTTTTCAACACAAGAGTTTTGATCTTGCAATGCAGGAAATTGCGTCATCTTGATGCCGGCCTTTTCGACAACTATAGATCGCTCAAGCTTACCGAAATCCCAAGCAGTTGCTTTCAAGGATGCGGGCTTATCTTTCTCAACTTCAGCGGAAGCTTCCTGAATCAGATGCTCAACCTTATCTACTACACTTAGAAGATCCCGCCCCTGCTCTATTACTTTGCCATGATCATCTATTACTTGAATATTAAAGCGTAAATGTTTTTCCAGTAACTCAAAGTTCCAAGCATCGATAGGTACTACACATGTAGTTTGCCGCTTAAGTTCGTGTGCCAAGGTTTCAAGTAAAGGTAATGTCGATAATTCAATTCTGGGCAACATTCTATCGACAATATCCGGGACAGGTACAAAGTTACGCCTTAGCGTTCGCGGTAAATTTTTGATTAACTGAATACATTTTTCCCGAAGAAGGCCAGGCACTAACATCTCCAACTTACCTGCTGTAAGTTGCCGGACAGCATTCACCGGCACAGAGATAGTCACCCCATCAGTCTCTGTAGCGGGGTCAAACTGGTAACTTAGAGGAAATTGAATACCGTTATTCTCAAGGTGATCCGGGAATAGTGAAACATCAAATTCAGAGGCATTTTGACGTACCAAATCTTCTTTTGAAAAACAAAGTAAATCTTGCTCATCTTTTGAGCATTTTTTAAACCATCTTTCAAAGCTTGTGCCGCCAACAACATGCGAAGGAATTTTCTGGTCGTAAAGTGCATAAACCACCTCATCGTCAACAACTATGTCTCTTTTTCGTGTTCTATCTTCAATGCTTTCAAGTTGTTTAATCAATTCACGATTTTGCTGTATCGGAAAAGCGCGCCCCGTGTATTCCTGCTCAACAATTCCCGTTCGGATAAATATATCTCGAGAAACTACTGGATCAATGGGACCGTAATTAATGGGGCGGTTTGCAATAATTTCCAAACCATAAAGGGTCACTTTTTCTTTTGCTATGACTTGAGCCCGTTTGGCTTGCCAGTGTGGCTCAGACCAAGTTTTATTAATCAAATGTCCAGCAAGCGGCTCTATCCATACAGGGTCAATTTTTGCATTACAGCGAGCATAAACATGCTGTGTTTCCACTATTTCAGCTGAAAATAGCCATTTAGGGCGCTTTTTACTAACTCCCGAACCGGGAAATAATAGGAATTTACGATTACGGCAACCTTGGTACTCACGTTTTTCATCATGCCGACCGACGTTACCGAGTAAGCCGCTCAATAAGGATTGATGTATGACTTCATAAGAAGCATCACTATCTTGTTCCTTCAAGCCTAAGTCTTTTAATACCAAATGTAGCTGTCTGTGGATCTCGCGCCATTCTCGCATGCGCATGAAAGATAAATAATTTTTCTGACAAAACCGCTTTTGCTGATTATTGCTAAGTTCCTGTCTTTTAACTTCGTACAGATCCCAAAGTTTAGTAAAACTTAAAAAATCAGAATCTGGGTCTTTATATTCACTATGCGCTTGATCGGCAGCTTGTTTTTTGTCGGCGGGTCTTTCTCTAGGATCCTGAATACTCAGACCGCTGACTATGATGAGTACTTCTTTCAAACAATTATTATCTGCAGCGCTTAATAACATCTTCCCTAAACGGGGATCAGTTGGTAATGACGCCAAGCGTTTGCCTAAAGGGCTGAGTTTTCTCGACTCATCCACCGCTTTTAGCTCATAGAGAAGTTTATACCCATCATTCCATAATCGATTGTCAGGCGGATCAATGAATTCAAAATCATCAACTGAACCAATTCCAGAATCAATCATTTTAAGTATAACGGCTGCAAGGTTGGTTCTGAGTATTTCTGGATCGGTAAACTCAGGTCTTGTTAGAAAGTCATCTTCACTATATAAACGGTAACAAATACCTTCTGCTATGCGACCGCAGCGACCTTTACGCTGATTAGCACTAGCTTGTGAAATACTTTCAATAGGTAAACGCTGAATTTTAGAGCGGTAGCTGTAACGAGAAATTCTGACTGTACCAGGGTCGATAACATAGCGAATTCCCGGCACTGTAATGGAGGTTTCGGCTACATTAGTTGAGAGTACAATTCTGCGCCCGGCATGAGAGGAAAATATTCTATTCTGATCCTTGTTTCCTAAACGTGCATACAAAGGTAGCACCTCGGTATCTCGCCAATCACGTTCTTTGAGCTGATTGGAGATTTCACGTATCTCACGTTCACCCGGCAAGAAAACTAAAATATCGCCGGTTTGCCACTGTCGACTCTTTTCTTCCGCTATGATTTCTTCTACAACATCACTAATTTGATCACTTAATGTTTGTGAGTATTCATCTGCCAAATTTGCTGGGCGATAAATTACTTCAACAGGGTAACTTCTCCCGGTAACAGAAAATACGGGCGCATTTGAAAAGTAAGCAGAAAAACGCGCTACATCAATGGTTGCAGAAGTAATAATGAGTTTGAGTGTCGGTCTTTTAGAGAGTAAACGTTTTAAATAGCCCAATAAAAAATCAATATTCAGGCTGCGTTCGTGCGCTTCATCAATAATTAATGCATCATATTTGTTCAAATACGGGTCATGCTTTATTTCGGATAATAAGATACCATCTGTCATAACTTTTACGAGGGTGCTTGCACTTGATTGATCAGTAAACCTAACCTGATAACCTACGGCTTCACCAAGCTCAACGTTGAGCTCTTCAGCAATTCGAGTAGAAACTGTGCGGGCTGCTAATCGACGAGGTTGGGTATGACCAATCAAACCTTTTCGCCCAAGCCCTGCAAGCAAACAAATCTTGGGTAGCTGTGTCGTTTTACCTGATCCGGTCTCACCGGCGACTATCACAATCTGATTATTTTTAATCGATTCAACTATATCTGCGGCGTTCTGTGAAACAGGAAGTTGCGGCGGAAAAGAAATGCTTAAAGGAACAGAATGCCTCGCACGTAAAAGCGCCTGAGCGCTAGCGATGTCGGCTTCTAACTGTTTTAATGCCTTATTCTTTTGCTCGTCCTGCTTAATTTTCTGGACATTTCGCAGTTTCTTTTTAAGGCGAATCTGATCAGTGTAACGACAGTGTTCTAGTTCAGAATACAATCGAGAAGTATCTAATGACATTAATTACTGTCTCTTTGAAATAATAAAATTGTTAAGCATTTTGAATAGTAGGATATCTGGCCTATGATTAAGATAAGCTAAGAAGTTAAAGCTATACTCTATTTCATATAATGTTTGATTGAAAAGAAGCCAGTATATATATGCGCGTACTAGAAAATATTACTTATGATGAATTACAAGTCAGCGATTATGCCACATTTACGCAAACTTTAAGTGCCGGAAACTTACTTTTATTTGCAGTATCGTCAGGTAGCATACCGTCCTCAAATTTGGATTTAGAGGTTGCAAAGAAATCATTATATAAAGAAGACTTTGGCTATGCTATGTGGGCAAGTGAGCTCATTTCAACAGCTTTCGCAAATGTAATTCCAGGACCAGGTAGCATTTACCTTGAACAAAAATTGAAATTTCACAATAAAGTGGAGTTCAATGATATATTAACCGTAAAATTAACCGTTCAAGAAAAACGAGAGCAACATCGCGTTATTTTCTATTGCGAAGTGAGCAATCAGGATACAGATCTTGTCGTAACAGGCGAATCTATCATTATCGCTCCGACTGACAAAATCTCTTTAAACCAGGCATCGCTCCCCAACGTCAATATAGAACGTTAAGATTGAAAACTAATATCATTACCAATAAATTGGCTATTTCCCGTTAAAAATATTAAGAACCATTAAATGAACCCATGCTACGCTGCCCTAGACACACTTCTTATACGCTATGTAAATTTATTCAAAGATCAGCCAAATGAATTACCATCTGTCGATTTTGAATCACCTTGGCCTTCACCTTGCTCTCAAAACACGCCAAGTGATCCGGATGATCCACAAAAAACATACTGGAGACCAATAGAGCGAAATGAATTAAATTTATTTTCAGATCTAGAGAAAGCTTTAGAAGTTACATTTCACCCAGATATTAAAACTTTCTATGGCAGCTTTTGGTCTAATGGGATTTGTGTTGAGCGTGAAGATATCAATTTTAGTTTGATCCAAATATGGAACGAAGACGACGAAGTTCATCTAAAAGAAAATTTACTTGGGCATGCTTTTGCCAAGATCAAAGCACGCCTCCCACTTACATTTTTTATTGGATGTACTTATGGCGACGAGGTAATTTGTCTTGACCAAGAAACCGGAAATATTGTTTTAGAAAAACCTGGGCGCTTAACCCATAAAACACTGGCACCTTCGCTTGAAGCGTTCCTCATTTCCTTGAACCCAACCACTGACTCATACGAAATTTGATTCTATATTTCTAATATTGACGAAACCTTCATTGCAAACACTCGGGACTACTAGCAAGTTCTATGCGTATTAAGCTCTAATTATTAGTCCACTAACATTATCGGTTTTACCGTTAGAAGCGCGGCAAGGTAATATCTGAAAACAAATCAAAAATATCCAGCCTATGAGTATGTCTAAAGCAGGCCTCTTCAACTATTTCTTTTGTCAGGTGTGGCGCAAATTGCTGAAGAAAGTCGTACATAAAACCCCGCATAAATGTGCCCTTTCTGAAACCTATATTCGTAACACTCGGCGCAAAGAGTTGATCGGTATCAATAGCAACAAGATCTGTATCTTTCTGCGGGTCATAAGCCATAGAAGCGACAATGCCAATGCCTAAGCCGAGTTTCACATAGGTCTTTATGACATCAGCATCAGATGCTGTAAAAACGATATTTGGCGACAGCTCTGCTTCATAAAATGCTTCATCAAGCTTAGAACGTCCCGTAAAACCTTTTACATAAGTAACAATTGGATATTCTGCCAATTTTTCTAAAGTAATATTAGTCTCTCTTGCAAGTTCATGCCCTTTTGGAACGATTACCATTCTATTCCAGCTATAACACGGCATCATAATTAAGTCCGAGTGATGATCAAGACCCTCGGTAGCGATAGCAAAATCGACAGTACCATCAGAAGCCATCTCAGAAATTTGTGCAGGTGTACCTTGGTGCATATGCAGAGAAACATCTGGGAAGCTGTTCATAAAACGACTAATAACATCAGGCAGAACGTATCGAGCTTGGGTATGAGTGGTCGCAATAGATAAGTCACCTTTTTGCTCATTATTAAATTCATGAGCAATTTTCTTAATACTGTCAACCTGACTGAGCATATCACCTGCTACTTTAAGAATAGCTTCACCGGCTGGGGTAATACGAGTTAAGTGTTTACCACTTCGAGAAAACACCTCAACACCTAGCTCATCTTCTAATAAGCGTATTTGTTTGCTAATACCCGGTTGAGAGGTAAATAAGCTTTGAGCAGTCGCTGAAACATTCAGATCATGGTGTGCGACTTCCCAAATATAGCGGAGTTGTTGTAATTTCATTGTTATCTCCAAGTGTACAGCAAAGAGTGTTAAAACTTTTAGTTATCAAATTATAATTAAATATTCTTTTATAGAATAAAAAATGCTGTATATGATGTTAAATCGCTATCTGCTTCTTCAGTTGATCTGAGCTGATCGAAAGCGGTTTTTTTCCTGTTGTATCTATATTAGACCATTATTATGGAATTTCTTGCTTTTGCTGATTTTATAAAGTTCATTCTTGCTGGAGCAGGCGTTGGTTTCGCAGTTGGTCTGACTGGTGTCGGGGGCGGATCACTCATGACGCCACTTTTGATTTTATTTAATTTTCCAACCCATATAGCCATTGGTACAGATCTAATTTATGCCGCAGCAACCAAATCAAGCGGAATTATTGCTCACACAAGACAATCTACCGTTAACTGGGAAATCGTATTTCGCTTAAGTCTAGGTAGTATTCCGGCATCATTAATCACAATTTATCTTCTTAAAAATGTTTTTGGTGAACCAGAAGCCTATCAGCATCTTCTTTTAACAAGCCTTGGCTTTATGCTGATAATGACCGCGATAGTCATTCTTTTAAAGCCCAGGTTGACGCGCTCATTTGGCCTTTCAAATACAAATCGAAAAAACTTAAAACAACACCAAGCGGTATTAACCGTCTTGTGCGGTATTGTTCTTGGCGCATGCGTCACCCTCACCTCGGTAGGTGCCGGCGCATTTGGCGCAGCTGTACTAATGTTACTTTACCCTCGTCTAAACTCCGTCACAATCATTGGAACAGATATAGCGCACGCAGTTCCGCTTACATTAGTCGCCGGTCTGGGGCATATGCAATTGGGCAACGTGGACTTTGTTCTTCTTACCAGTTTACTAATAGGGTCGCTGCCCGCCATTCATCTAGGGTCCAAACTAAGTAAAAAGTTGCCTAATCACATACTTCAACCAATTTTAGCCAGCATATTATTTGTGATTGGGGTAAAATACGCTTTTTTTTAGCGCCAGACTCCAATAGAAATACGGGTCATTTAACTCCCAGTTAACATCAAGAAGCAAGCATGTTATTACAGACAAAATTCTTAGCGCCCGCATACAATGCCAAAAGTGTTACCCGCAACCGCTTACTCGATAGGTTGGAGCCTCGAAGCGCGCGAAAGTTAGTGCTCATCTCGGCGCCAGCTGGATATGGTAAAACCACACTTGTTTCACAATGGTTACATAGCCACGACAAAGACTTCTGCTGGTTATCTCTAGATAATTTTGATAATGAGCCTGTCAGATTCTGGCAATATTTACTTGGATCAATAGAAACGCTTATTGAAGGGTTCGGCAAAGAAGCTAAGCACTTTCTGTCACCAGATAATTTACACATAGATGCCGCAGTGACAGCTTTGGTAAATGAACTCAATAACAGATCAATGAGTGGTAAATCTTTAACAATTGTCTTAGATGATTTTCATACTATCCATGAGCAAAACCTCCTTCAACAAGTTGCTTATTTTGTTGACTTTTTACCGCCAAGCATTGAAATAATTATTACTACCCGCTTTGAGCCTAAACTGCCAATTTCTAGGTGGAGTGTTAAGAATTGGGTTGATCAGATTTATTCTGCTGATTTGGTGTTTTCCTATAAAGAATCAAAGACCTTTCTAAATAATTATATGGGTTTATCGTTGAACGATAACCAAGTAGAAAAAATTTACAATAAAACTGAAGGCTGGATTGCTGCAATGCAACTCGCTGCATTGTCAGCTAGCGCGACACCTAAAAATGAACAGTCTTACCTGTCACCAGAGCAGCTATTCGCTGATGACCGTCATTTCTCTGATTATGTTTTATCTGAAATTCTTGAACATCAACCACAAGATATTCAAGATTTCTTAATCGATACCGCCTGCCTTTTACGCTTGAATGGCGAACTTTGCGATTACATGCGTGAAAGTAAAAATAGTCAAAACTCACTTGAATATTTGTTCCAGTCTAATTTATTTCTTATATCTCTAGACAAAAACCACCGATGGTTTCGTTACCACGACATGTTCAGAGAGTCGCTTCTCAATAAATTACGTCTAACACAGTCCGATCGTTTTATAACGCTTCAAAAGAGAGCCATTACTTGGTTGATTGAACATGAACAGGCTCATGAAGCTATCGAACAAGTTGTTCAACTTGAAGACTGGGCTTTACTGGTTACCTTGCTTGAAGAGAACGGTAATAACTTGATACATGAAGGCCATCATTTGTTGATGCTTGAGTGGTTAAGAAAAGTACCCGAAAACCAGTTTTCTCAGTCACCTCGCGTGATCATGCTCAAAATTTGGGCTTTATTTTTTAGCAATAAAATAGAAGTTATTCCGCCCCTACTTGAAGAGCTTGAAATTCTTATTGATCAACAACGTTTACTAAACATTGAAACCAGTCCGAATGAACTAATTGATCTACACAGTGAAATATCTCTGATCCGAGCGTATTTGGCGCGAAGCCAGTCAGATCTGAAAAGCGCAGGCCAATTAACTAAGGCGGTTTTAAAAGAATTAGATAGCACCAATATGCCGCTTAAGTCGGTAACGTATTACGGTTTAGGACTGGATAGCTTTGCTATAGGTGATCTTGACTCTGCCGAAACCGCTCTTCTTGAAGCCATTGAGCATGGTAAGCGAGAAAAAAAGTACACCACCGTTTTATCAAGTAGCGGCCTGTTAGGCTGGATATATTTTTATCAAGGGAAGCTCGAAATAGCGCTTGAGACCGGCATCGTTAACCAGCAATGGATAGACAGTTACCACGATTCTTCTCAGCCGAGAATAATTTCTTGCTGGCAAAATAGTGCGTTAGCCATAATTTACACTGAGAAAGCAGAGTTTACTATTGCTGAGTCTTATATAAATCCATTAACAAAACACTTAGAAATCGGCACTGAACCTGGCCAGCATATTATTATTCAATATACCCGCGCCACATTATTATATGCTCAAAAACGTTTTGTAGATGCGATTGATTGTATTGATGACGCACTACATGTTTATCAACACAAGCATGAGTCAGTTGTGTTTACGCCACCGAGTTTAATAGCACTAAAAGCTAAGTGCCTTTTAGCCATGACGCAGGTTGAAAAGGCCCAGTTTGTTATCGACGAATTAAATCAGGAAACAATCAATGCAATTCCACTTAATTTTGAAGATATTAACCTGACCAAGGTTCGAATTTTTATTCAACAGGATAAACTGGATATTGCGCTTGAAATTGCTAACCGCCTTATCAAGCAAACCAAGGAAAAATTGCATATCTACAATTTAATCCAAGCCTTAAATCTTAAGGCAATTGTAGATTACAAAAATCATGACTCAGCTTCAGCAACAGAACTCATCAAGGAATCTTTATCACTTTCCTCTCAGGAAGGGTTTATATCTGTTTATGCGAATGAGTCTTCTATTATTTCATCTGTATTGGCCTTAGGTGCTGACCCAAGCATTCCTGATAATTATCTAAAAAAACTATCCAATACACTTGGTTTACAAGTTGAAAATCCATCACAGATTGAACTACCCGGTGCAGCAGCTATAGAAAGCAACAAACAATTACTCGAACCTCTTAGCCAAAGAGAGCTAGAGGTATTGAAACTGATTGATAATGGTTTAGCGAATAAAGAAATTGCACAAAAACTAACGTTAGCACCCGCAACAGTTAAAGCACATATACGAAATCTATACGGAAAGATTGAAGCCAAAAGCCGTACAGAAGCATTATCGAAAGCCAGAGCTATTGGTTTAATATAAGTTGTTTTTTTAATTTAAACCTTTCTATAAGCAGCTATACTTACTAGAGCCTAAGTCCGTTCATAGGAAGTGCATTACTATAGAAAAAGCCTTAAAGAAAAGTTAAAGGGGCCATCCCCCCTTCAGAGCTGGAGTTTTAGAGTGAAATTAAGTGATTCTCAGTTAGGGTCAACAACATCTTCAAAAAAAGCTTCAATGAATACTGAAGATCAATTAAGACAAAGTGCAATATGGCTGCGTAAGGCTGTAACACAAATAAAAGAACTGAATATCCCTTCAAACCCTAAAAATTATACTATTTGGTATGATTATTTCTCGGAAGAAAAGTCTGAACTTAGCGTTGAATTAAATCGACTTCTAGATGAAAACACCCCTTTTACTTCAGCACTTACCAACTCAATCTTTAACCGTTTTTATAGCGAAAATTCTGAGCTAAAACTTGAACAGATACGTAATGCCATTAAGTCTCTGATTGAGATATTAAGCGCCCAAATAAATAGCATTGACGAGAACCTTAGCGACTATGACCAGGTGCTCGTCAAGTGTGAAACTCAGCTAACTAAAGAGCCTGATTTAGACACACTTAACCAGTTGGTATCTAATTTACTTCATGAAACACGCAATAATTTAAGCAAAAACAAAAACGCATTAAAACAAATATCCGCGCTTAATCAAGAAATCGACGAAATGCGTGAAAGTCTCATAAAGTTAAGCGAAGAAGCTCTAGAAGATGCATTGACGGGTATATCCAATAGACGCGCCTTTAATATTGAGCTAGATAAAATTATAACTAACACCAAAAACAATAATACGAAGAATTGCTTATTGCTAATAGATATAGATCTATTTAAGACAGTTAACGATGACTATGGTCACCAGATAGGTGACAAGATTCTATGCTTTGTCGCAAAAATGATAAAAAAATGTATCAAAGGGGGAGACTTCGTCTCACGCTTTGGTGGTGATGAGTTTGCAATCATATTCCCTAATACTGACTACCAAGGCGGAATGGCGATAGCAGAAACAATTATTGAAACAGTTGCGAATAGAAAGCTTGTTCTTAATAAACAAGGTTGTAACTTAGGTTATGTCACCTTATCAGGTGGACTCAGCTTTGCCCAGGTTGGCGATACACCCGATAGTTTAATACAGCGTGCGGATCAAGGCTTATATAAAGCGAAGTCAAAAGGGCGTAATAAAGTGATCGGTCAATCTAACCTATAGCACTTAGGTAGATACATTTCTGTTACAAACCATTATTCTTACTTCGATATCAATAAAATATACCCTCCTCAAACCACAAAACACCAACTTATAGTGCATAAAACAGGCAATTCCGTGCTCAAACCGGGCTATTATGCGACGTACATCTCACTTAATATACTATAAGCCTAGGCTTAAGCCCTTTGGACGATCTCATTAAGCCCTACTACCACCTAATATACACACATCGAGACGAAACACGTTAAGCAAAGAACTTCAGGCCTTTTTGCTTAACAGGTTTTTCCGATCAGGGCCTCCCTACAAAGCCCTTTTGTGAACGCGATGATTTGATAGTTCGGCATCAATTCATCGCTT